>Ga0209162_1000145_pt1 | contig 75963 bp, 68 predicted proteins | sample YNPNPMetaG_FD_187121 | JGI IMG/M metagenome (GOLD analysis project Ga0209162, IMG submission 187121) | Anoxygenic and chlorotrophic microbial mat microbial communities from Yellowstone National Park, USA - YNP NP MetaG (SPAdes) (version 2) ...
CACCGCCCGCAGAACGCGCAGGTGATCCTCCCGGAACCGGTGACGCGGCTCGCCGATCGCCCGGAGCGTCCGCGATTCCAGGTCCGCCCGGCCCCCGACGAAGTCGATCACCCGCGACTCGATCGGATCGTAGAACATCCCGTTGATCGTGAAGTCGCGCCGCCGGGCATCTTCCTCGGGAGTGCTGAACGCGATGGCGTCGGGCCGACGGCCGTCCGAATAGCTCAGGTCCGTCCGGAACGTGGCCGTCTCAATCCAGTACCCGCCCTTCCGTACGAGTACCACCCCGAACTGGGCGCCGACCCGCCGCGTCCGGCGGAACAACTCGATGATCCGGTCCGGGGTGGCGCTGGTCGCCACGTCATAATCCTTCGGCTCGCGCCCGAGCAGCATGTCGCGGACGCAGCCCCCGGCCAGATACGCGATATGGCCGTGCTCGCGAAGCCGCCGGACGACCCCCACCGCCGCCTCACGCTGGGTCAAGCTCGCCATCGCCCATGAGCCTACGAAGCGCCCATTCCGGCGTCCAGCACGGGAGCAAGCATCACGGCCTCCGACGACCCATCGGCAGGCGCGGCCCTCGCCTCCCATGCCCCCCGGCAGTCGACCGGGCGCGCCGCGGGCCGAGGGCTACTCGACCGGACACGACTCCCCGGCCACCACCCGCGGCGGCAGCAGCACCGTCTCGAACCGCCCGGTGCCCTCCCGGGACATTCCGGCGAGCTTCTCTACTGCCAGGGCCCCGACCTGTTCCCACGAAATGTCCACGGACGTGATGGTCGGCAACGGCGGGCTGCGCCAGGGAGAGCAGTCGCAGCCCACCACATCCACGTCCTGACCCGGCCTGAAGCCCGCCCAATGGCAGGCCAGCACGGCCCCGATGGCCGGTGTCGACTCCGGAGAGAAGACGGCGTCGGGCCGCAGGTCCGCCAACCTCGTGGCAATGTGGCCGGCGATCTGATACTCCTCGGCACGGCCGGGGAGACGAATCACCCGAAGGCTGGCCCCTGCGGCCTGGGCCGCTCCGCTGAAGGCTTCGCACCGCAACCGCAGCGCCTCCCGCATCCGCGGGTAGCGCAGCAGCGCCCAGCGTCGTCGGCCCCGCCGGGTCAGAAGCTGCGCCGCTGTCCGGCCGACCGCCCGATTGTCCACGTCGATCACGTTGCTGGGCCAGGCGGCCAGTCGCGGCGGAAACACGACCACGATCGGATGGCCCCGACGGAGCCAGCCGCGAATCGGCCCGTCGAGTTGAGGTGCCGGCGTTCGGATCACGGCCCCGGACACACCGCCGTCAATCACGCGGACGACCTCCCGTACGGCCGCCTCCTCGCCATCCGGCGGGGATACAGTCACGATCGGGTACAGACCGCGCGCGTTAGCCGCGCGGATAGCCCCGACGAGCATTGCCCCCTCGAACGACCAGCGATACCAGGCGCTGAACTCCCCCTGGCCGATGTCGTGCAACACCAGCGCAAAGAAGGGCGGGGCCTTCTTCGGCAGGCTCGTGGCGAAGAGGTTCGCCCGGTAGCCGAGCCGCTCGGCGACGCGCCGGACCCTTTCGATCGTCTCCGGGTGGAACTGCCGCAGCCACTGGGGCCGTCCCGATAGAATCACGGATACGGTCGTAACGGACACGCCGGCCCGCCGGGCCACATTGGCCAGCGTCACGCGCGATCTGGCGGCCTGCTTGCTCATGCGACGGCCCAGCCACGGTCTTCCGGAGACGTTTCCCCGCCTTCCTGGAAGCATACCGGCCGGCAGCACGCGACCGCAACGGGCCCGGAGGATCGCCCCGAGGCCGCCACGCGTGCCGGGCGCGCCTATACTCGTACCGGCCATCGGCACACAGGCCTCAGGGCTGCCAGAGCCGGAGCGACCACAGGATGATCACCGATCGGCACGTAACCCAGTACCGGAACGAGGGCTACACAATCGTCGAACGGCTTCTCGAGGGCCCCGACCTGGAGGAAATGACCGCCTATATCGACGCCTTCGTCAGCGAACAGTCGAAGACTCGCCGCCCCGAGCACCTCGACAGACCGCACGTCGAGGACCGGCGGTTCCTGGAATTCTGCTCACATCCCAGAATCCTCGACGCCGTCGAGGCCTTTATCGGCCCGAACATAGTGCTCTTTTCCAGCCACATCATCTGCAAGGCACGCGGCGACGGCCTGGCCGTGCCCTGGCACCAGGACGCCGTGTACTGGCCGCTGGAACCCATGAACGTGATCACACTGTGGCTCGCGATCGACGACTCGACCGTCGAGAACGGCTGTATGCGGGTGATTCCCGGCACGCACACGCTCGGCCCCATGGAACACGTGGATATCGAGCGCCCCGAAACCAAGGTGTTGCACCGGGGGCTCCCGCCGGGGTCCGTGGACGAGTCGAAGGCCGTGGACTGCGTAATCCCCCGAGGGGGCTGTTCGTTCCACGCCCCGTATCTGATTCACGGCTCCGCGCCGAACACATCGCCCCACCGCCGCTGCGGCTACACCATGCGTTTCATGCCGCCCGAGACGCGGCTCATCCGGGAAGGGCCCCTCGAGAAGTGGTTCAAGCACCACCCTCTCTTCCTGCTCCGCGGTCGTGACGCCGGCGGGGTGAACACCTACGCAGCCTGGCCCCCGGCTCCATGCGCCCGGCCGCTGGCTTGACGGGAACGCCGCTCGCGCTGTAGTAACTCGCATCATGTCGACTACCATCGTTCATGTAAGCGGTCGTGAAATCCTGGATTCGCGGGGCAACCCCACCGTCGAGGCCACCGTCGTGCTGGAGGATGAGACCTTCGGTCAGGCGGCCGTGCCCTCGGGGGCCTCCACGGGCGAGCACGAGGCCGTCGAACTCAGAGACGGCGACCCCAAACGCTACGGCGGCAAGGGCGTGCTCAAGGCGGTCGAGAACATCAACGGCCCGATCGCCGACGCCGTCGTGGGTCTGGATGCCTTCGATCAGGAGCACCTCGACGGTGTCATGATCGAACTCGACGGGACGCCCAACAAGAGCAAGCTCGGGGCCAATGCCATCCTCGCCGTGTCGATGGCCGCGGCCAAGGCGGCGGCTGCTTCGTGCGGACTGCCCCTGTTCCGTTACCTGGGTGGTGCGGCGGCTCACGTGCTGCCCGTCCCGATGATGAACATCCTCAATGGCGGGAAGCACGCCGACAACAATGTTGATTTTCAGGAGTTCATGATCCAGCCGTGGGGAGCGCCCTGCTTCGCGGAGGGTCTGCGCTGGGCCACGGAGATCTTCCACTCGCTCAAGAAGGTGCTCAGCGCCAAGGGCTACAACACCGCCGTCGGCGACGAGGGCGGCTTCGCGCCGAACCTCAAGTCCAACGACGAGGCCCTCGAGGTCATCGCCGAGGCAGTGGAGAAAGCCGGTTACAGGCTCGGCGAGCACGTGTGGATCGCGCTGGATCCGGCCGCCAGCGAACTGTTCGACAAGGCCACGGGCAAGTACCGGTTCTTCAAGTCGGCCCCCGACCGCCTGGTGTCATCCGACGAGCTGATCGCCCACTGGAAGCGCTGGTGCGACAAGTATCCCATCCGCTCGATCGAAGACGGCCTGGCCGAGGACGACTGGGAAGGCTGGAAGAAGATGACGCAGGAGCTCGGAGATCGCATCCAGATCGTCGGCGACGACCTGTTCGTCACGAACGTGGAGCGGCTCGAGCGAGGAATCCGGAGCGGCATAGCCAACAGCATCCTGATCAAGGTGAACCAGATCGGGTCGCTCACCGAAACGTTCGCGGCAGTCGACCTGGCCATGCGCAACGGGTACACGGCTGTCATCAGTCACCGCAGCGGCGAGACCGAAGACACCACCATCGCGGACATCGCTGTGGCCACCAACGCCGGCCAGATCAAAACGGGCAGCACCAGCCGCACCGACCGGATCGCCAAGTACAACCAGCTCCTGCGGATCGAGGAACACTTGGGCAACCGGGCCGTGTACGGAGCACGGTTCTGGAACAAGCGCTAGCCGGCGGACGGCCATGTAGCCGATGAATGGGGAGCGCAGTGCGTCAGGACGACCGGGCATGAACGCCCCGGGATGAGCAGGGCTTGCGGCAACGGGCCGTAGGCCCAGCGGACCCCCGGGATCCAAGGACGGACGAACGCATGGACGCCGATGCCCCGCTCCTGTCAGGCCGATCCGGTACCCAGGATCCCGCTGCCCCCCGGACCGATCTTCACGAAGAGGCCGTATCCAATGCCGTTACGCACGCGGTGATGTTCTGGGCGCTGGTGATCATGGCCGCGCTCGTGTTCGCTCCCTGCGTGCTGATTCCGATCTGGAACGAGAGCGAAGAACTGATGCGGGCCGAGCATGCCGCCGCGACGGCCCTGGCGAGGCTGGACGCCCGCATCCGCCAGCAGGAACGGCTGATTGAGGCTCTCACCAGCGATCCGCTCGTCAACGAGCGTCTGGCCCGCCGGGACCTGCGGTTCCGCAAACCCGGCGAGAAGGTCGTCCCTGTCGCCCCGCCCGAGTACGAGGCGGCATGGAGCGAGGCGGCGGCCGCCATCGTCGGCGATCCGGTGGAAGTCGCCGTCCCCGAGCCGCAGCCGCCAGCCGCGGTCGCCGTGGCCCGGCGGTGGCTGCCCCCGTTGCCCTGGAATGACCTGTTCGGCAAGCCGCCCAACCGCACGATCTTCCTGCTCATGTCCGGCGCGCTGCTGGTGACGGCGCTCGTCCTGTACGGCCCGGCGACGCCGCCCCCCAGACGGTGAGCCAAGCCGGCCCATCGCGGGACATCAGGCCGTCTTCATCCCTCGAGCGTATTCGAAGATCCCACCCGCCTCGATGATCGGGGCTACATCGCCCAAGGGGCGCAATTCGTGGGTATGGTCCCGCGTGAGGTTCACCAGCTTCCGTTCGGCGATGCGGATCTCAAGCTCGTCGCCGGTTTCGATACGCTCGACGAGCCGCTGCACGCTCTCAAGCGGTACCAGGTAGCCGCCGTTGATGCTGTTGCGAAAGAAAATCCTGGCGTAGAACTCCGCGACGACCGCCCGCACACCGGCCTCCGCCAGGGCCAGCGGGGCATGCTCCCGCGAGCTGCCGCATCCGAAGTTCCTGCCGCCGATGACGATCGAGAACGGACTGGTGGTGTTCTCAGGATCCGTCGGATCGACGATGGGCACGCCGCCCTGCGGCAGGCCCGCCTGGTCCTCCGGCACCCCGGAGAGGGCATACCGCCCGAACATCCGCCGCTCTTGGGGGATGGCCGGGTTGTACATCAGGTATTGGGCCGGGATGATCTGGTCCGTGTCGATGTTGTCGCCGAGCACATAGGCCCGGCCGCGAATCACGTCGAGCATCTTTGTCCTGGCTCCGAAGCCGGGTCGAGTGGCCGGCACCACCCCGCCGCACCGGCTGAGTCCATACTAACCCCAGGCACCGAAGTGGGCCAGGCGGGCCGTCTCCCCTGGCCGACCGGCCCGTGGGGCGCGTCTGCCCGGCGTGGCCACTACAGGTTCTCGCCTTGCAGGAACGCATTCGCCAGCCGCTCAGCCATCTGCCGGTTGGAGAAGACCAGGGGCAGCAGGAATTGAAGATCCGTGTTCGGCGGGCGGAGGTAGTCGGCCATGGCCGTACGCCACTGGGTGTCGAACCGGCGCAGCCCGTCCTGGGGGTGGGGCTCGTCCAGAGCGTCGCGAATGACCTCCGCCGCCACCTGGGCCGACCACATGGCCGGGTAGATCCCCTCGCCTGTGGCGGCCGCGACGAATCCCCCGGCCTCCCCAAAGACCACCGCGCGCTTGCCCACGTGCGTCTCGATATCGAGCGCCTGCCCCGCGGGAATCCTGCGGACGGGCACACCACCGGGCGCGAAGTCCCGCGGGGGCGCCACGCCCAGCCTGTCACAGACCCGCGCAAGCGTCCGCACCAGCAGGTTCCGGGTGGCCGCCTCGGTGCGATCCAAAGCGGTCACCACCGCCTGATCCCCGACACACCAGAAGCTCGCCAGCCCCGCCGCCGGTTCACTGCTGAGCACGAAGTGAAGCACGCCCTCCGACAGCACGCCTTGGCGCGAAGGCAGCCAGACAACACACGCGGCGAAGCGGCCGCCGGCATTGGGCACAAGATCCAGGCCGATCGCGGCTGCCGTCTCGGAGAAGGCTCCGTCGGCCACGGCAACCAGACTGGCCGTCGCCCGTCGTCCGCCGTCGCACTCGGCCGTCACGTGCTCTTCACGCATCCGGAGGCGGAGCACCGCGTGGCGTTCGAGGTACCGGGCCCCTGCGCCGATCGCCGCTTTCAGCAGGACGGTGTTCCACCCCCCGCGCTCGACGAAGAATCCCGTGCCTCTGGCGGGCTGGACTTCCTGGCACTTCTCGAAATCGCTCGTAAGGAATGCAACCGTCCGGATCGGCTCGGCCGGCAGGTCCCGAATCGACAGCCCCATCTTCTTGAGGACGTCCTCGACCCCCGGCCCCACCCACGCCGGCGCCAGGGGCCGGTCGTCGAGGGCCGCCCGATCAAGCAGCACCACCCTCCGCCGGGCGCGGGCCAGCAGGGTAGCCGCAGTGCAGCCGGCCGCCCCGGCACCGACGATCAGGACGTCGGCTCCTTCCCCAAGCGATTCCTTCTGGCCGGCCTGCCCCGTCGACGGCCCCGGTGAAGCCGAACCGGGCGGAATCCGTCGGTCATTACCATGCCGTGCCTTGCCCAAGACCCCGCCTCCTGTTTTCACCCCGGCCTGCCCGCGACGCGCGACTTCCGTCTGCACAGTCCGATCGAGCGGCGCCGCCCGGAATGGCATCCGCAGCCCGCGGCCCCTTCGAGCGCGCCGGCCGCGACGGATCCGCCGGCACGGCGATTTCGAAGCCCCCAGGGGCGACGCCTTTTCTGCCAGTGGCCGGATGCGGACCTACCGCAGATCCAGTTGCCGCCAGAGCGCCTGCTCGGCCTCCTTGAACCGCTCGACGGAATGCTGAAGCGCGTCACGGATTTCCACGAAAGCCCGGTCGTCCCTGTGGGGCAATCCGTCCGAGGCCTCCATCACCCCCTGGAGGCGTATCATCGCGCTGTCGAGCTGCGTGGCAGCCTCTGCAAACTCCCGGGCGGCATCGAAGACGTTGAGCTCGCGGCTCTGTCGATCGGTCGGCTTGTACAGCAGCCGCCACGGGTTGCGGTAGATCTCCTTGCTGGCCGCTTTCAGATGATCGCTGGTTTCCTTGAGATTCGCAAACACCCTTTCGATCACCTCGCGGTTGGACAGGACGAGCTGGCGGCCCGTGCCCGTGATCCGGTTCAGATCTTCCAGCGATCGATTCATGCGGTCGATCCCCACGTGCACCTTGGCGATCAGGCTCGCGGCGTCGCGCGCATCAAGCTGCTCGGCGATCCGCGCGGCGATCTGCTCGTCGATCGTGCGTGCTGTGTTGCGGACGTGCGCCACCGTCTCGCCTACCGGAGCCCGGTTCTCCTCCAGCATGGCCACGACGGTGCCGAGCGCCTGGTTCAGGGAATCGAGAGCCGCATGGACCTTGGCGAGGACCACCTCGTTACGACCCGGCTCGAGCTGCTCCCGAAAGAAGCCGGTCGCGCTGTTCACATTATCGAGCACCGCGTGCAGCTTCGAGAGCAGCGCGTGGCGCTGTGCCGGATTGAGCTGAAGACTCACGTTGCGCGTCACCTGGTTCAGGTCATCGAGGGACAGATGAATCTTGCTGATGAGCGAACCCGCGTTCTGCTCATCAAGCTGGCTCCTGACCCTGGCCAGGAGGCTCCCTTTGCGCTCGGGGTCCAGTTCCCGTGCAAGACTGTCGATCGCATCGTCGAGACGATAGGCCGGCTGCCCGTCGATCGGCACCGTCGGATCGACCGGCGGCCCCGTGCCGCGACGCCGGATGATCAACTTGCTGATCTCGCCCAGGAGGGGGGCGCTCGGCTGGACAACGCAGTCCTTCCGCAGGTCGATGTCCCGCCGGACGTCGGCCGTGACGTACACCCAGAGCCGGTCCGAGCCGTCGGGACCCGCCTCGTCCCGGAACTCGATTCGCCGAACCGTGCCGACGGTCTGGCCGCCGCAGATGACCTCGTCGCCCACCTGGAAGCGCGCCGTCAGCTCGTCCGCGGGGAATCGAACCACAAACGGCTCGCGCCCGACTCCCAGCCCCCGGGCCAGAAAGACCGTCACGCCGAGAAACAGCGCAAAGAAGCCTGTCACGACCAGGCCGAGCACAAACGTGTTCCGTTGACGGGGCATGAATCAGCCCTCGATGATCAGCTTCTCGAATTCGGACAGCCCGTGCACATCGGTCAGCGGACCGTTCGGACTCCCATGCAGGAACTGATAGATCAGCCGCTCCAGATGGCCGTTCAGCTCGGATTGGCTCCGACGCCGGAGTTCGTCGAACTCATCTCGCGTCCCGATTCGCAGAACGCGCCCCTTCTCCAGCATGACCATCCGATCCGCAATACGGAAGGCCGAGTCCATTTCGTGCGTGACGACCACGCTCGTCACATGCAGCTTCCTGGACAGGTCGATGATCAGCGTGTCGATGGCGGCCGACGTCACCGGATCCAGCCCCGCGGACGGCTCGTCGTAAAAGAGGATCTCCGGATCCAGAGCCGTCGCCCGCGCCAGCCCCGCACGCTTCTTCTGGCCGCCGGAGAGCTGAGCCGGCATCTTGTCGCGGTGCTCGAGCATGTGAACCTGCTGGAGCTTGAGCGCCACCACGATGTCGATGATCGACGGATCGACGTAGGAATGCTCCCGCAGCGGCAGCGCGACGTTCTCCGCCACGGTCATCGAGTTGAACAGCGCCCCGCCCTGAAAAAGGATCCCGAACCGCTTGCGGATCGCATCCAGTTCGGCCGGACGCAGCCCGACAATGTCCACCGGCAGCTCCATATCCCGCGTCCGGTACAGGATCTGCCCCTCGTCGGGAGCGTATTCGCCGATCAGGCAGTTGAGCAGCGTGCTCTTGCCGCAGCCCGAGCCGCCCATGATCACCAGCGTCTCGCCTCGCCGGATGTCCAGGTCCACGCCGTCCAAAACACGGACGCGCTCCCCGTCGTTATTCACGAACGACTTGACCAGGCCCCGCACGGAAATGACAGTATCGTCGGACATACGCATGCCGCACGCGGCCATCGCGCAACGGGTAACGCCCCCCTCCCTTCGCAGCCGCCCCTGCCCTTACCGCCCGCCGGCCTGCGTCCTCTCCAGTCCCTTCCGACTCCGCTGGTAAACCTCGGACTGTCGATACGCCGTGAACTGGGCCACGACCGCGGCGAACATGCCCTGGGCGCGATCCGGACGGCCGTTGGCCAGGTGCGCCCGGGCCCGGCCGTACAGGGTATTCATATACTCCACGGAACCCGGCGCGGCCTGGGTCAGAGCGGCCACGTACATCTGTTCGGCACTGGGGTATTCATAGAGCCGGCCCGCGTAAACGTCGGCGGCCAGCATAGCCGCCGCCCACCGCAAGATCGGCGCCGTGCCGTCATCGAGCGCCACCGCTCCGAAGCGCTCGGCGATCCGCCGCAGCGTCTGGCGATCGGACGGCCTGTCCTCCGGAAGCTCCATCAGCGCGGCCACGGCCCTGCGGAACTCCTCGACCGGGGCCCCGGATCGTCCCGCCGCCTCCAGCCTGGCCGGTTCCACGTCCAGCACCGGCACGAAGTCCGCAGCCGACCGCCACTCCGCCTGAGTCCCGTAGATCAGCAGGCATCGATCCCGCCCCTGCATTCCCACAGGCAGATACAGCCGGCGCAGAACCTCGCCCACGCTGCCCGCGGAAGCCCGTTGCAGGCGGACGTTGCGTATGCCCGGCGGCGCCTCCTGAGGAGCGGGCCGGCTCAGCAGCACCAACTGAAAGAACTCCCCCGGCTGGGGCAGAGGGTCGGCCCGACTCGCCGTCGTCTGCGCCCCCGGCCCCGGCGCGGCGGCCGGCTGAGATGCCACCGGCCCAGGTTCCGGCGGACGCACCGCCGCCCGGCGCCCGGATCCAAGTTGTCCGGTCCGTTGCCAGTTGAGCTGGACCTCGCCGCAACCGACCGTCGTTGACAGGCCCACGAACGCCAGGAGCCGAAACACCCTCTGCATGCCCCACGTCCGTGCTCGAGGAGATCCCGGCTTCATGAACCTCAGTTTCCGCCCCGAGACCGGATGGGTCAAGTCACGATGAACCACGTGCGCACGAACGCCGGCGGAAACCCATTGACCCCGCCGACGCCGATATGTAGCTTGACCGCCGTGGGGGTATGAGGCACGGGGCCGCAGCCGGGACTGTTCCGGACCTTGAGGACTTCAACGGATGGGAGAACCCCTCGATTCGCTCCACGCCGGAGCGGCGGTTGCTGACATAACGCCAACCACGCCGCAGTTCCTGTACGGATACCCGTTCGTGCCCCGGATCAGCACGGGCGTGCATGATCCGCTCCTGGCATCCGCCCTCTACCTGGCCCACCCGAAGGCACGCGTCCTGTTCGTCGCCGCCGACGTGATCTTTGTATCGAAGCAGATCACACGCCGCGTCCGGCAGCGGATTGAAGCGACAACCGGCATCCCGGCCGGGCATATCATGGTCACGGCCACACATACGCACTCCGGCCCCGTGACGGTCCGCTGCCTGAGCAACGAAGATGACCCCGTCGTTCCTCCGCCCGACGAGAACTACCTCAAGCACCTTGAGGACGGAATCGTCGAGGCCGCGGTGGCGGCCGTCGCCAACGCCCGCCCGGCGGAGCTGGGCCTGGCGATCGCCGACGGTTCGGCTGTGGGTACGAACCGGCACGACCCGGCCGGGCCCCGTGACCCGGAGGTTCCGGTCCTGATCGCCCGCGACAGGGCCGGATCCTGTATCGGGCTCATGCTGGTCTGCAGCATGCATCCCACGGTGCTGCACGAGGACTCGACGCTCGTAAGCGGAGACTTCCCCGCGATGGCCAGGCAGTACCTCCAGCGCCATGTGGTGGGCGCCGACTGCCCCGTGGTTTACCACACGGGCGCCGCAGGAAATCAAAGCCCCCGACACGTGATCGCGGCAAACACCTTCGCGGAGGCAGAACGGCTGGGCACCGCCCTCGGCCGCGCCGTCGAGGAAGCAATCGCTCAAGCCCGGGCCTGCGCGGACCCCGTTATTGCGGCTGCCCGTACAGAGGTGGACCTTCCCCTGCGGAGCTTCCCGCGTGTGCCCGAGGCAATGGCCAAGGCCAAGGCCGCCCGCGAGCGGCTCGACCAACTGCGTCTTGAGTCGGCACCGCGGGCCACGTTCCGTACCGCCGAATGCGACTGGTTCGGGGCCACGGAACTGCTCACGCTGGCCCGGGCGGCCGCGGCCGGCCGCCTCCCGGAGGTCCTTGCCACCTGCCTGCCGGCAGAGATTCAGGTGATCTGGATCGGCCCGTGGCGCTTGGTAGCATGGCCCGGGGAGGCCTTTGTGGAGTTCGCCCTGGAGGTCAAATCGAGATCGCCCGGAGCCTTTGTCATCACGCTGGCCAACGGCGAGTTGCAGAGCTACCTCGTGACGCAAGCCGCCGTGGCGGAAGGCCGTTACGAGGCATCCAACGCCCTGTTCGCCAGCCCCGAAAGCGGCCAGCGGTTGGTGCGGGCCACTCTCGACCTGATCGAGCGCGCGGGCCCGTCGAGCAACGTGCCCACCTGACTCGCCACGCAGACGGGGGGCGTCCCTGCCGTTACGTCCCCTCGCCCGAAGAGGCCAGATAGCGTTTCTGCTCCGGGGTGAGGCGATCGATCCGGATGCCCATCCCCCGCAGCTTGAGCCGCGCAACCCACTCATCGACCTCGGCCGGCACGTTATGGACGCGGACCTCGAGTCGGCCTTCCTGACGCCGGGCCCATTCGGTAGACAGCGCCTGGACCGAGAAGCTCATATCCATCACGCTGGCCGGGTGCCCCTCGGCCGCGGACAGATTCACCAGCCGGCCCTCCGCCAGCAGGAAGATGCGACGCCCGTCCCTGAGGACGTATTCGTCCACGAAAGGACGGACCCGCTTGTGGACCCTCCGCGCCATCTTCCGCAGCGCGGGGATATCGATCTCCACATCGAAGTGGCCGCTGTTGCAAACCGTCGCCCCGTCCTTCATACGCTCGAAGTGCTCGCGCCGGATCACGTGCTTGTCGCCCGTGACCGTGATGAAGAGATCGCCGAACCGGGCCGCCTCGCTCATGGGGCACACGTTGAAACCGTCCATCACGGCCTCCAATGCCCGCAGCGGATTCACCTCCGTGACCGTCACATTGGCCCCCAGGCCCCGGGCTCGCGCCGAGACCCCCTTGCCGCACCAGCCGTATCCGGCGACGACCACCTTCGCCCCGGCCACCAGAAGGGCCGTCGCCCGCACGATCCCGTCCATCGTGCTCTGCCCGGTGCCATAGCGGTTGTCGAACATGTGCTTGGTGTCCGCGTCGTTGACGGCGATCACGGGGAACAGCAGGAGGCCCTGTTTCTCCATCGCCCGCAGCCGGATGACGCCCGTCGTTGTCTCCTCCATCGAGGCGATGATGTTGGCGGCCTGGGCCTTGCGCTTCGTGTGGAGCTGGTGGACCAGGTCCGCCCCGTCATCCATCGTGATGTTGGGCCTGTGGTCGATGGCCGCCTCCAGATGTCGATAGAACGTGGGCACGTCCTCACCCTTCCGGGCGAACACCGGGATGCCGAAGTCCTTCACGAGACTCGCGGCGACGTCATCCTGTGTGCTCAGCGGGTTCGAAGCGCAAAGAACCAGATCGGCCCCGCCCGCCACCAGCGTGCGCGCCAGATTGGCAGTCTCCGCCGTAATGTGCAGACAAGCGCTCATCCGCAGGCCCTTGAGCGGCTTCTCGCGCCCGAACCGCTCGCGGACGAGCCGAAGCACCGGCATGTCGGACTCCGCCCAGAGGATCCTTTTCCTCCCCGCAGGGGCCAGGCCGGGGTCAGTGATATCGTACTTCATCGTTTCCTTTCCGTTGCCGTTCTCGGTTTTCACGGCGAATGCCACGGGGCCGGAGAATACGTTTCTCCTGCCACCCCCCGCGCGGCCTGTACGAATCGCCGCATCTTGTCGAAGTCCTTCCGCCCGGGCCTCGCCTCCACGCCGCTGCACACGTCCACCGCGTACGGCTCCGCGTGGCGAATGGCCTCAGCTACGTTCTCCGGCGTCAGCCCGCCCGCCAGGATGATCGGCGGCCAGTCAGTCAGCTCACCCCGCTGCCGGGCCGCCCGCACCCATTCCCACGGGAATGTTCGACCCGTCCCACCGACCGTGCCCGCCTCGTAGGTATCGAGCAGCACGGCCGGAACCCCCCGCCAGGCAGCGGCCCGCACCGCAAAGTCCGGCCCTTCCACACGAACGGGCACGACCGGCCGGTAGCCCGCTTCCGCAAGTCGCGCCACGTTCGCCGGCGTCACCGCCCCGTAGACCTGGACCCATCGGACGGCCCGGCGCTCGAGCACCTCCACCAGGGCCGGATCAAGCAGCGGATCGCCCAAGACCGCCAGAACAACCGGCTCCACGAAGGGCGCCAACGCGTCCAGGATCGAGTCGGCCCGCTCCACCGGCACCCGCCTCGGCCCGCCCACCAGGTTCACCCCGATGGCGTCCGCCCCGGCCTCCACGGCCAGGCGCGCGTCTTCAGGCGTCGTTATGCCGCAGATCTTGATTCTCATCCGTGCCGACTGCCGCGGGTGCGAATGCGGCATGGTAGGTGGCCGCACCGGGAGCGTCAACCGCACGCGGCGGATCCCCGGTCCGGCCGCGAGGTAAGGTGGGCCAGGCTTGACACCCCGGCGCTGGCCAATATACTCAGGAGAGTCGGGCGGGAGGCCCATGGCCGCACGCCGGGCAGAGGGCTCCCGAACCGGCTACCAGTAACGAATCGCGAGGTCGAGTGAGCGTTTCGCACTCGGGGCCGTAGCTCAATTGGTTAGAGTACCGGACTGTCGATCCGGTGGTTGCGGGTTCGAATCCCGTCGGCCTCGCGTTTTTTTGGAGAACCTGCCCCCGCGGGTCGCCAACGGCCCGCGGGTTTTTGCTGCGCCCCAGACCACCTCCGATAAAGAGCCTCCTGTATCGGCCGTCAGCATTCCGCCCGCAGATCGCGGGCCCAGGAGCGGGGCCGCGCCGCCCTCGGAACCAGACCCGAAGGGTCTGTGGCGCTTCCCCTAGGGACCTGCGGACCGGGCACGGCCGGCCCGATGGGCCCCTCACAGCCTCGCTCCGATCCGCGCGGCAATCCGCTCCAGCAGCCCCGCCGGCGTGAGTATGACCGTGGCTCGCCGGGGCGTCGCGGTCTCGTGAACGAGCCGTTGCCCATCAAACAGGTACACCTCGGACCGGCCCTCATCGCGGTAGTACTCGCCCGGAACGAGCCTCCCCGCCCGCAGCCGCGCATAGGCCCGGGTGATCCGCACGTACAGGTCGGGGACGGCATGGCCCCGCGGGTCTTCCCACGCGTAACTCGGCTCAATCGCCGTCTCCTCCTCGAAGTTGTTGTAGTCGGCGACGGTGACGTAACGGGGTTGCGCCTTGAGCACACGCAGCCACATCCGCACGTAGAGCTGTCCTCCCTCTCGGGGTTCCTCGAGGGGGTCCCGGCCCTGCTGCTCCACATACTTGGGGAAGCGGTGCCCCGGCCAGATACTCATGCACTCCGGGAGAATCGGTGCAGGTTCGTAGGAGCCCCACCCCCACGTCCGCCGCTTTGCCATCGACTCGAAGTTGTCGCCGTTATATGCCCATCGGACTGTGAATCGCGGATCATCCCAGTCACCGGGCCCGTAATTGTCGTCCGTGTCCACGATCAGCAGCGGCTTGCCATCGAGGCGGAAGTAGCTGGGCCGCTGAGCCCAGTGAGCCCAGTAGAAGTCCGCCGCCCGCGTCTGGCCCGCCTTGCCCTCGCCACGCATCTCCCCTCCGCCGCCGATACAGATCGGAATCCGCTCGCCGGGCTGACGAGCATCCATGAAGTCGAACCACGCACGGATGTTCTCGTTGATCCGTCCCCCGTCGTTACCGACGCAGTTCGTGTCATCCATGATCAGGAAGTCCACGCCCATGTCGCGGAGCTGAGCGTAGTGATCGGCGATCACCTTCGGATCGCCCGCCGTGTACCTTCCGCGAGACGGCAGCCGGTGGCAGTGGCACCAGTGCCGGTACTGATCGTTCTGCGTCCACCAGGCGGTGTACCACATCCCGATACCAGGCCGTAAGTCCGGCTCGCCGGCCCCATGCGCGGCAACAGCCGGCCCCAGCACCACCACCCATGTCATCCGACTCATAACGGCGACAAGCCTGGCAGACAAAGATCGGTTGTCGAACCCTACCCGCAGGCAGTCCCGAACCCGGCCGGCCCAGCCACGCGAAGCCCCGGCCAGCCGGCGGGCCGTCGCGGGCCAAGGCAGAGACCGTAGAGAGCTGTGTCGGCCTTGGGCGGGTTGCCGCGTCCCCGCACCGCGCCTGCGCCCGCGACCTGCGCGCGACCTGCCGCAGTACCTAACGCACTCCCGTAAAAACAGAGCGAGCCGTACGCTCCGCAAATGGGCGCACGGCGCACTCCAATAAGTGCCGGCGATCACCTACTCTCGCCCTGTGGGACTACCATCGGCCGTGCGGGCTTAACTACCGTGTTCGGAATGGGAACGGGTGTGACCCCGCACGTATGGTCACCGACACCGGTATCTTACCAACCCCCTGACTGGTGTCAAGCGCCTTCGACCAACCGAAGAGCGCGTTCTACCGGCGAGCCGATCAGAACCGCAACCCACTGACCGAAAAAGAGTTACATGAAGAACGCAGTAATCCATGCCTGAGGACATCGCAATTCCTGCCGGGCTGGAGCTGTCTCTTGCTTCCTGCCCGGCCGCATCCGCTACGCCAAAGCCTCAGAGCCGGACCCAGGCCGGACTCCGAAGCCCCAAGCCATGTACCCCGGCGTCTTCTCCCCTACAATGACCCCATGCTTATTCCTCGCCTTCGCCTCCTCGTAGCACTCGCGATCCCCTGTGCCGCTGCGGCAGCCCAGTCCACCCAGCCCGCAAGCCTGGCAGATGTTGCCGCGGCGATCGCCTCCGAGGGACTCAGGGCCTACGAGGCCAGCCCGTATTCCATCCTCTCGAAAGACTACTTCGCCCGGTTCAGCCGAGACCCGGCCGCCCGGCCCGCCGCCGACGAGACCGAGATCGCCGGCGACTGGACGATTCGCCTGCCCCGGGACGGCCACCCGCAGGGACGGCTGATGGCCGGCTACTTGGCGACCTTCCTCGCACGGATGGGCCTGGATCTCGCAATTCAGGAGGTGCCCCGCGAAGGCCTCCGGGAAGCCCCCCCGAAATCCATCCTCCTTCTTGACGCGGACGGCGGCGACGAGCGGCATCCCGAGACCTTTACCATTGTCGTTGAGGCCGACCGCGTCATCGTGCACGGTCGTGACCCCAACGGCCTCCGAGATGGGATCGTGCGTCTGGCGGACCACATCGGCCTTCGCCAAGCTCCCTGCCTCGCGCGAGGCCGTCAGACCTACCGGCCGCGGCTGTCGGTGCGTCTGGGTGCCGTCCCATGGCTCGGGACGCACCGGGACCTCGTCTTTCTGGGTTACAACGCCGTCTTCGTATCCGGCGGAAGCCTTTTCGCCCTTTCGCGGTCTGACGCCATTCCCGAACTGGTCGCCCGCCGCCAGCCCGGGTTGCTCGAAAGCCTCCCCGACTCGGCAGCCGAAGCCCGTCGTCACGGTCTGAAGACATTCTGCTTCGTCGACATCCGCCAGAAGTTCGACCGGGACGACCCGGTGTTCCTCAAACACCCGGAAATCCGCGGGGCCCTGACGTGGAAGGCCGACGGGCAATACGTCCTCTGCACCGAACATCCTCTCGTCCGCCGTTGGCTTACCGAGAGCGTGGAAGGCATCTTCCGCGCCGACCCGCAGCTCGACGGCCTGGTCCTGATCATCGGAGGCGAAGGCTTCTACCACTGCTTCATGCGTCCGTACGGCGTCGAGAAGGGCCACACGAACTGCCGGCGATGCGAGAAACTGGGGGCCGAGCGCGTCGTGGCGAACCTGTGCAACGCACTGGCCCAAGCGGCCCGCCGCGCCAACCCCAAGGCCCAGATCGTGGTCTGGCCCTACTCAGCCGAGCACGTGTGGTCAGCCGACAGGACCCAGGAGAAGTTCATCGGGATGCTCGGTCCGGGAGTTGCCCTCTTCACCGAGATCGAGAAGGATGAATACGTCCCCAAGGCCGACGGCGTCAACAAGCACCTATGGGACTACAGCATCGACCTGATCGGCCCCGGCCAGCGCTGTCGCGGACAGATCGCCGCGTGTCGCCGATCCGGGATTCCGATCTACATCAAGAGCGAGCCGGAGCTGGGCTTCGAGGCGCCGCGGCTGCCCCACATCCCGTGCCTGGACCGGTGGTTCGACCGCGCCGAGGCCTTGGCCGCCTGCGGGGCCGACGGGGCGTGGGTGTTTCCGGCGTTCCGGCCCTGCTACGGAACCAGCGCGGCCGAGGTCGCCAAGCACGCGTGGTGGTCCCCATCGCCGGACCGCGACGAACTCCTGCGGCGACTGGCAGCGAGGATCGCCGGCCCCGAGGCGGCGGGCCACCTCCGCGCAGCCTGGCGGGCCGTTTCCGAAGCGATCGGCTTTTCACCTGTGCTGCCTCCCTACTATACCGGTCCCCACTACCTTGGAGCGGCGCACCCGATGTGCGCAAACCCTCAGGCCGAAGTGCCGGCGGTCTTCCACGGTCGGTACTTCTTCATGGCCGAGGCCACCGACGCCGACGGGCTGGCGCTTCGGCCGACCTACGTACGGACGCCCCCGGGGGATCCCGTCGTGTTCGGGAGGTTCTACCGAAAGATGGAGGAACTCCTCGCGCAGGCCGTAGCCGAGCTGGACAAGGCCGCCCCTGCCGTGCCCCAGCGGTGCCGGCTCACCTTCGAGGCCGAGGTCTCTCCCACACGCTGGTTCTATCATACCGTCCGGACCCAGGCCAACTTCTGCGAATCGTGCCGTCTGAGGGACCGGCTGCTTCCGCTTGCGGAGCGAGCCGGACAGGCCGCCGCCGGCCGGGAACCCACGCTCTCGGCCGCGGAGCGCGCCGAAGCCCAGGCCCTGTACGAGCGGTGGCAGGAGGTGCTCCGGGATGAGCGGCGCAACGCGATCGCGGCCCTGGCCGTCATGGAGGCCGACGTGCGGCTGGATTTCCGGTATGGGGGCGACCACTCGTTTTCTCATGGAAGCGACATGATCCGGGAGAAGATCAGGTTGCTCGACGAAGAGATCGGGCGGTTCCTTCCCCAAGTGGCGGCGGCCTGCGACCTGCCCGCCACCGCATCGCAAGCGCAACCGTAGCCCACGGCCGGCGCTGCGGCAACCCGTCTCCGGCCCGCGTTCTGGGGCATTCTGACCGGGATCCGGCAAACCGGTTCTCTTCCATGCGGTTGCCGCCGAGAGGAACGCCGGCCCGTTTCGGCTCCCAGCCATCCGGCCACGCCCCTGGACGTCAGTTTCGTGTCGCGCGTGTGGCGGCCGAGTCCGGCCACAGGAGGGCTCGGGCCCCCATCAGGGCCGCAAGCGAGTGTTGCACGTGATCGATCCTCAGAGAAGCATCGGCCGCACTCGTCCGGAATCCGTTGACCGCGTCGGTCGGGCTGCGGACGAAGAACGCTTCCTCCGACTTGAACCGCATCTGGAGCACGAAGCGGACCGCACGCCGCACCGACTCGCCGTACCGCTGCGCGCGCTCGGCGTCGCCCATCGCGCGGGCCGTCCGAAGCGCCTCCACCATCCCTTCAAGGTAGGCCGAGGACGAAATGCCCGATCGACCGCGACCGTACACGTCGTACGCGCCGTCGTAAAGCGCTGACGGGTCATGCTCGGGGGCCGGCCCCATCTGTGACTGGATCAGCCGGTCCGCCATCGCGTACACGAAGTCGGCGTACTTCTGGAGGGTGGTACTGCGGGCGATCTGGCCGTAGGCCTGCATCTGCCACGGCACAAACGCCGGCGAGGCGGCGGTAACGTAATACTCCCGATAGTAAGGCAGCGCGCGATCGATCACCGCTCTCCATCTCGGATCGCGTGTCCGATCGTAGAGCCGGGCCAGAAACAGCAAGGCCTCGCCCGGTGAGTAATCCTGGCTCTCCGAGCTCGGGATCGCCGAAGGAAAGGTCACCCGGAGCTGCCCACCGGGCCCCTGGAGCGTCGCGATTGCCCGCGCGAGCTGTTCGGCCAGACCGGCGTGCCGCCCCGGGTCCGGCGCATCCAGGATCGCCAGCCCGAATAGAGCGGTAGCCCCGAGCTTGTGCCGACGGTCGGGAGTCGCCACGTACATCGCCTGGTCCGCACCTTCGAGCGGCCTGAGAAGCTTTATGCCCGCCTCGATGGCCCGGTCGGCGGCCTGCCGGGCCTCGGGGCGTCCGCTCCAGGCCGCATACAGACACGCTCCCCAGACCGCTCCCATCTGTCGTACCCAGCTCTGGTCGCCCGGCTGATACCGATCCCGCCCCGGCAGATACGTGTACGTGAAGAACCCGTCAGGCAGCTGGCGGTAGTTCAGGTATCGCCCGGCGGCGTCGATGACGCGCTCCAGCTCGGCGGGCGTTACCTCCTCGGGACGAACCAGCCGCATCCCCGCGATCAGCTCGACGGGCCTCTCGCCCGGCCGGGCCTGCCAGAAGTGCCGCGTCCGGAACCGCAGGAATGACACGGCCTTCGCCTCCAGGCCCGCCCGCTCCGCTGCCGGAAGGAGCTGGTCCAGCAATCCCTGAACGGCAATGACGTACGGCTTGCACTCGACCGCGGGATCCTCCAGGTCCTCGCAATCAGGCTCGCGGGACAGGAGCTGGCTCGGGCGGACAAGGACCTCTTGGTCGCGAATGCGAACGGCGATGCCATCAAGTCCCGGCTCGAACCGGGCTGCCAGCAGGTCGGACTTCTCGGCGCCGGACCCCACCGGCTCACGCGGACCGATCACCTCGATCTCGAGCGAACACTCCGCCGCCCGGGTCGCATCCAAACCCCGGTTCTTGGCCGCGGCCGAGCGAACGAGTTCGCCCACCGCCTCAACCACCGCCTCGACGAGCGGCCCATAATGTGATTGGCCAAGGCCGACCAGATCGCCGTGCTCGCGGAGAGTTACCGCAACCTGAGCGCGGAGTTCGCGGAGGGCCGGGGGAACGTACGGAACTTTGTACGGCTCCCCGGCTGTCAGCTGCGACTCGAGGCAGCGACGCGCCGTCTGGGCCAGATAGGCCTGGTCGAGGGGAGCGATCACGGGCGGGGCGGGCGCCGGCCGCGACGAGGGCTCCTCTCCGGAAAGACGGGCGGGCACCGCCGCCATCACAACGGCCGCCGCCCACGCACAAGTCCGCATTCCCGCCATCGCGACAAACCCTACCCGGGCCGCCCCGGACGCATCAACGAGCCGGCGCCTCGGAACGGCACGGCAAAGCACCTCTCACCCGAGGGGCTGAGCCATCAGCTCCCGGTCCCGAAAGACCGCCAGAGAACCGACGCCGCAGCGGCGAAGGCACTCGATGGCCTCCGGCAGACCGGCGCCGATGTCTCCGGCCTTGTGAGCATCGCTCCCTACGGACATGCACGTGCCTCCCAGCTCGGCGTAGCGACGGACGACCCACTCGGCGGGCATGGCTTCGCCCACCGACTGCCGCGCTCCGCTGGTATTGATCTCCGGAATAAGGTCCGCTTCCAGGGCTGCTCGCAGGACCTCGTCCACCAGGGCGGCGTGCGACCGCACGTCGAAGCAGTGGAAGAACCGATGCGTATACCGCTTGACCAGATCCAGATGGCCCAGCACGTCGAAGACCCGACGGCCATCCCGCCGCAGGCGCCCCGCCGTCCGCGCGGCCTCGGCGACGGCCTGGAGGTACAGAGCCGTGGCGCGCCCCGGATCGAGCCCGTCCCAGTGTTCACGAACGTGGAGGGCCCGGCCCTCGAACCAGTGAACGCTCAGGATGACCAGATCGAACTGCCGCCCGGCCAGATAGTCCACGATGAAATCCATCCGTTCCGGCTGGTAACAGATCTCGATGCCGTGGCCGATGAAGAGGCGGTCGCCGTACCGCCGGCGCAGCCCGTCGATCATCCGGCGAATCGCCTCGTAGTCGTAGCGACACAGGGGCCACTCGACCGGATGCGTATCGAAATGCTCGGTGAACGTGATCCCGCCGAGGCCCTTCTCGATGGCGGCGCGTACGTTGGCTTCGGGATCCTCCTTCGAGTCGAAGGAGTGATACGAGTGCAGGTGCTGGTCGTAGATCCGCATGGGCCTGGGGCGGACAAGCAGGGTCGGGCGCGCCGGCAGGGCGCGGGGCTCTCAGATCTCCTGGATCTCCCGGGTCTTGCTCGCCAGGAGCTGGTCGATCGCCGCTTCGTACTTCTCCGTAAGCGACTGCACGTTCTTCCGCGCCCGCTCCGCGTCGTCCTCGGGCAGCGTCCCTTCCTTCTCCTCCGCGTCGATCTGCTTGTTGGCATCCCGACGGGCGTTGCGGATCGTCACCCGTTGGGCCTCGGCCAGCTTGCGCACATGTTGCGTGAGCTGCTGACGCCGCTCCCCCGAAAGGGGCGGCACGGGCAGCCGGATCAGCTTCCCATCGCCGATCGGCGTGATGCCGATGTCCGAATTCTGAATGGCGCGTTCGATATCCTTGCTGGTGGACGGATCAAAGGGCTTGATGAGGATCATCGTAGGATCCGGGGTCGTGATCGTCGCCAGCTCCCGGAGTTCCATCGTCGCCCCGTACGACGGCACGTCCACCTTGAGATGCTCCACCAGCCCCGGCGAGGCTCGCCCGGTCCGGATGCCCCGCAGCTCCCTGCGGAAGAACTCGACGGCCTTTTCCATGGCCGCTTCGCACTCGAACTCTATCTCATCGGCCGGCATGACCTTGCGCTCCGTCGGACCATGGCCGGAAACCCACTTGCAGGGCCCCTATTGTAAGCCCGTCAGAGCCGGACTCAAGGCAGGCCGCCGGACGGTTGCCAAGGCGGACTTCCGGAGGTAGAATGCAAGGCTCTTTTGAGGATCAGGACTTCATGGGCAAGCAAAAGACGCACAAAGGTCTGGCCAAACGGGTGAAGATCACCGCCCGCGGCAAGGTGAAGCACCAGAGCGCCAACCGCGGCCACCTCATGAGCGGAAAGAGCGGAAACCGCCGGCGTCGCCTCCGTCGGCCCAAGCTCATGTCCGCCCGGGACGCCCGGCGGACCCTCGAAGTCCTCCGCAGGTAGAGCAGGAGATTCCCGATGCCTCGTGCACGAGCCGGTGCGGCCACGCACCGCCGCAAGAAGAGACTGCTGAGAGCCGCCAAGGGCTATCGCCTCAGCCGGAGCAAGCTCTACAAGACGGCCCGCGACGCCGTGACCCGCGCCCGGGTCTACGCCCGGCGGGACCGCCGTGCCCGAAAGCGGGCCTTCCGGTCGTTGTGGGTAATCCGGCTGACGGCGGCCTGCCGTGAGCGAGGCCTGCGGTACTCGACCTTCATGAGCGGTCTGAAGAAGGCCAATATCATTCTGAACCGTAAGATGCTCAGCGAGCTGGCGATTCACGACCCCGCCGCGTTCGACCGGATCGTCGAGATGGCCAAGAAGGCCGCAGGCAAGGCGGCCGCCTGATCTCCGGCCCGCACCGGGTCAACCGGCCCGTCGAAGGGGACTGAACCTACCGCCGGCGTCCCGCGCTACCGAGGCTCCCGAGAGTTTATGGCAACCCGAGCCCGACCGCCGTTGTCGCCGAGAGCGGTGCCGGTTGGTAGAATCTCGTCTCTGCGGTGCAAATGCCGGCCCGGGTTCCGTGCCGGTATCGATGACATCCGGCCGGAGCGCCTATGCCGAATCTCGAGCTGCCGCCCGATCTCAGACCTCATCCGACGGACAGCGAGCCGTTCCGCCTCCTGCTGAGCTGCGCCGGGCGGCGGGTTGAGTTGCTGCAAGCCTTCCGCTCCGCCGCCGAACGCCTGGGCATGCCGATCGAGATTCTGGCCGCCGATGCCAGCGACCTGGCCCCGGCGATGTACATGGCCGACCGGTCCTTCATCGTCCCACCTGTCGCCGATGACGCCTTCATCCCGCGATTGCTCGAAATCGTGCGCGGGGAGAGGGTCAACATGCTCATACCCCTCCTGGACACGGAGCTGCTCAAGCTCTCCGCAGCGCGGGAGGACTTCCTCCGGGCAGGATGCCTGGCCGTGGTCTCGTCTCGCCGGGTGGTCGAGACCTGTCGGGACAAGATCGAGACCTACCGCTTCCTCACCGCCGCGGGTATCGACACCCCCAACACCTGGACCTGGGAGGCGGCCATCCGCCTCTCCGAGCACCGGTTTCCCTACTTCATGAAGCCCCGGTGCGGCAGCGCCAGCCGCGCGAGCTTCAAGATCCGCACGCTCGAACACCTTCGGGCCCTCGGGGGAATCGTGCCCGACCCCATCGTCCAGGAGTTCGTCGAGGGACATGAGCACACCCTCGACGTATACACGGGGCTCGACGGCCGCCCGCGATGTGCGGTTCCGCGTCGCCGGATTGAGGTTCGGGGCGGGGAGGTCGTCAAAGCCTGCGTCGTCAAAGACCCGCGACTCATCGACACAGGCATGCGCGTCGCCGCCGCCCTCGGGGAGTGCGTGGGCGTGATCACGATTCAGCTCATCCTCACGGCTGACGGCCGCACGCCGGTCATCGAAGTCAACCCGCGATTCGGCGGGGGCGTCCCCCTGTCGATCCACGCAGGCGCCGACTTCCCGGCTTGGCTCCTAGGCGCGGCCTTGGGCCGCGAGCCTCCGATCGCAGCCGACGGCTACCGGAACGGCGAGTGCATGCTGCGCTACGATCAGTCGGTCTTTACGCATCTGGGCCATCCGGAGCTGTCCGATACCGCCGGCGCGTGACCGGAATGCCGCTCCGTGTTGCCGAGCCGTTCCCCGCGTCGTACCGTATCGGCCGATGGACCCCCGCGGAAGGCTGACCGCCGCGCTGCTGGTGCTCACGACGACCTTCCTGGTCGGCTCGGCCGGGTACGTGGCCATCGAGGGAGTGTCGTTCGCGGACGCCGCCTACATGACTGCCATTACGCTCTCGACGGTCGGCTTCCGGGAAGTCTTCGAACTGAGCCCGGCCGGACGGTTCTGGACGGTCCTTGTGATCGCCGTAGGCGTCGGGGCCGTTTTCGCGGCCTTCGGAATGCTGACGGCGGCCGTCGTCGGGGGTGAAGTCGGGCGGATTCTGGGGAGGCGCAAGTTGCACGACCAGATCGAGCACCTCCACGGGCATGTGATCATCTGCGGATTCGGACGGATGGGAGCGCTGCTGTGCGACCATCTGCGGGAACGTCACGTCCCCGTGGTCGTGGTGGACAACGATGCCGCTCGAACCCGCCAGGTCGAGCAGCTCAAGGGCCTCTACGTGCTCGGGGACGCCGCAGAAGAGGCGACGCTCATCGAGGCCGGGCTCCAGCGCGCCCGCGCCCTCGTCGCCGTCCTCCCGCACGACGCCGACAACGTATTCGTTACTCTTACGGCCCGCGGCCTTCGCAAGGACCTTCTGATCATCGCCCGAGCCGAACAGGCGGCCACCGAGTCCAAGCTGCTCCGGGCCGGTGCCAGCCGAGTCATCAGCCCGCAATCCATCGGAGCTCTGCGGATCGCGAACATCCTGACCCGGCCGCATGTCGTGGACCTGCTCGACGTCGCCGCCAGAGGAGTCGAGCTCGAAATGGATCAGTACGTCATCTCTCCCGAATCGCCCATGCGTGGCAAAACGCTTCGGGATTCGCAACTGCGCCAGAAGGCCCGCGTGATGGTCGTGGCGATTCGCCGGGCGGACGGCCGCACGGTATTCAACCCCGAGCCCGATGCCGTACTGGAAGCCGGCGATCAGATCATCACGATCGGCCAAGCGGGCGTATCGATGCGACTCGAATCATTGCAGTGGCAATAAACATGTTTCCCCTGCCACCCGAAAGGCCGCGATCTGTCATGCGAAGACGACACACGCATCCGCAGGCAACCGAGACGCCCCTTCGACCGCACCAGATGCACCGCATGCTAAACGGGCCGGGACGCGCTCCGTCCGGCGGAAAGCCTCGCCGCGAATACATCGTCATCCTGCATGCGGACGAAGACGTCGTCGTAATCGACAAACCGGCCGGGCTGCCCGTGGTACCCGAGCGACACGCGCGGGGAGAAACCGTGCTGTCCGTGCTCTGCGAGACGATCGGGGAGCTCACGCCCGATTCGCTTCGCGTGGTGCACCGGCTTGATCGCGACACCAGCGGCGTAATGGTCCTAGCCCGCAACGCCGGCGCCCAGCGGGCCTTGACGGCACAGTTCGTCGACCGCGCCGTCTCCAAGACCTACCTCGCCTTGGTCCGGGGCTCGCCCGACGAGGGCTCCGGCCGGATCGATGCCCCGATCAGCCCCGCCCGCGGTCAGACGGTCAAGGTGGATTTCAACCCCAGACAGGGCAAGCCCGCAGTCACCGAATGGGAGCTGGTCGAGCGCTTCGCCGGATACTCGCTGCTGCGATGCCGGCCGCTGACCGGGCGCCAGCACCAGATCCGCCTGCACCTTCAGCTTGCGGGCATGCCCCTGGCCGTGGATCCGACCTACGGCGGATCCACAGCGCTGTTGCTCTCGAGCTTCAAGACCGACTATCGTCCACCTCGCCGGCACGAGGAGCGCCCCCTCCTGAGCCGGGTCAGCCTGCATGCCGAGTCGCTGGAATTCGAGCATCCCTCCACGAAGCAGCGCGTGCGATGGGAGGCCCCGCTGCCGAAGGACTTCCGGGCGGCGCTCAATCAGCTCCGCAAACACGCCGCGCTCGGCCCGCCGCCCGCCCGTTAGCAACCCACGCCCTTGATTGCGCGCAGGAGCCTGTGTCAGCGGACCGGCTCCGTGAAGTCGAAGACGCGTACCTTCTCCCAGATAGACTTGTTCTCCTCGACGTACTGTCTGTGGACGGGGTGGATCTCATAGGCGTCGTAGCCGGCCTTGTCATCGAAGCGCACGACCAGCCCCACATCCCAGTCGGTTACGCTCAGGTCGGCCCTGTTTACCGATGAATCCCGCATGCCTGATTCAACCGCGCGAACCGTCGGAACGCGCCTCAGCAGGCCATACGCATCATCCACCTGGGCCTTCATCGCTTCGGGGGGCGTGCCCGGCTTGCATGTAAAGAAGACGCAATGTACGTAGCGCGGCCGCGTGCAGCCCGCTTCGACCAGCACCAGCATCACGACGACGCCAAGCCATCGGTATACCAACATGACGAACCTCCGGTATTCTGGATGCGATCACTCCCATAACCAGGCGGGGCCACCGTAGCAGAGGCGCCGCACGCAGCCAAGGGGCCATCCCCGCCACGAGGACCTCAGAGGACTTTTGCCCGGTGGAGAGGAAACCCGTATCATGCCGCCCGGCGCAGTTTCTCGGAGTGGATGCGGATGAGGCCGGTCTACTGGTTCGCCTTGGCCGGAGCGCTTCTTATGAACGCCGCGGCCAATCTGATGATGAAGTTCGGGATGGAGCGATACAAGGCGGCGGGCGTGAGCCTCGCCCACGACGGGCTCGGCCCGGTGATGGCCACGTTGGCCGGCAACTGGATCCTCTTGGCCGGGCTGGGGCTGTTCGCCACCAACGTGTTCCTGTATGCTTTTGCCCTCAAAGGACTTCCGATCAGCATCGCCTACCCCGTCATGGTGACGCTGGGGTTTGCGATCATCGCCGTCGTGGCAGGCTTGTACCTCGGCGAGCATCTGGGGCGCGGACAGTGGCTGGGGGTGCTGCTGATCCTGGCCGGCGTGTGGCTGGTGGCCCGAGGCCTGAGAAACGGAATGACGCCCGCTGAAGCCAGGCCGGCAGTGGCGGCGATTAGCGAATGGCCGGCGGAAAAATGAGGTCTTGCAACCCGACGGATGGACGATATAGTTAGGCAGCACGCGGGTGTAGCTCAGTTGGTAGAGCACCACGTTGCCAACGTGGTTGTCGTGGGTTCGAGCCCCATCACCCGCTCTTTTGAGGAGCGCCGCAGGGTACCGGCCACAGCGGCCAGGCGTTGGCTGCGGCGTGCGAGGAAGGCCAATCACGCAAATCGCCTGCGCGGCGGGAGATTCGGCCATGCCGCTCCGCTTGGCCGGGCTTGCGGGATTGGCTTCCGGCGTTTTCCGGGGATGGCATCGGCAGGCCGTTCCTCCGGTTGGCAGGCCGGCCGCGTTCAAGCCGGCCATGGGAGCAGCGCGGGAAGCGCCCAAAGCCGTCCGAGCACGCGCGATTCCCGTTTGCAGGCCCCTGGGAACAGGCCGACCGCAACGACGGCATTAAGGTGGGCGCAAGCCCGGAACCGGCAGTGCCTGACAATGACCGAGGTGCGGCCGATGCCCGAGCGGCCAAGCGGGTCTCTGCGCGAAAGGGACCGGGTTGTTGTCAGGAACGCCTCGCGGACAGTAATGAGCCCGGCCGATGAACCGTACCGGCTCAGGCCATGGGCCCGGCAATGACCGGGACGCCGACGGCGTGATCGGCCCGGCCGCATCCCGGAGGCTGGCGCAAGCGGAGACCGGGCAGACCGGAGCGCGGGTCCCGTAAGGAGCAGCGGATGGCGGACGACGAGACACTGGAGAGTCAGCAGGAATCGCAGGCGGAGGCCGAGCAGGAGGCTGTCCCCGAGCTCAGCGAGGAAGAGGCCGCCCTCCAACGGCTTCAGGAGCAGGTTCAGGTCGCCATCGAAGAAGTCGGGACGCTCCGCAAGAAGCTGACGATCACGATCCCGCGCGAGTCGATCGACGAACGGATCGAGAAGCAGTACGGCGAGCTGTCGCGCGAGGCCATCGTGCCGGGCTTCCGCAAGGGACGCGCGCCGCGGAGGCTGCTGGAAAAGCGGTTCGGTACGGAGGTCAGCGAAACGATCACCTCCGACCTGCTCGGCGCCGGCTATCTGGCGGCCACCCGGAAGACGAAACTCAAGACGATCGGCGATCCGCTCATCTGGTGCCGGCCCAAGAAAAAAGGCGACGCCGCCGAAGAGGGCGAGCAGCTGATGACGCTCCGCGAGGCATTCGAACACATGGAGCTTCCCGATGAGGGACCCTTCGTGTTCGCATGCGAGGTGGAGGTCCGGCCGGAGTTCGAGCTGCCGAACCTCAAAGGCATACCCATCGAAAAACCGAAGGTCGCGATCACGGACGAGGACATCGAGCGGCAGATCGACCGGTTCCTTCTCACGCGGGCGACGCTTGAGCCCGTTGCGGACGGCGAAACCGTGCGGAAGGACGATCTGCTCACGCTCCGCGTGAAGATGACGGTCGACGGGAAGGTGATCAAGGAGCAGGACGGCGTGCCGGTCGCTGCGCGGCCCCAGGTCATCGAGGGGATCCCCTTCGAGAACTTCGGCCAGGTGATGGAGGGCGCCAGTATCGGCGACGTTCGCAGGATTACCGGGGTGATCCGGGAGGACGATGAACGGTCGGCCCTGCGGGGTAAGACGGCGGAATTCGAGATCGAGGTCCGCCAGATTGTCCGGTTGCGCAAGCCCGAGCTGACCCGGGAGCTCGTCGAGAGCTTGGGCTTCTCCGGCCTGGAGGAGTTCCGGGACTACATTCGGTCGGACATGGAAACACGGTTGGCGGGGGCGGTATGGCGCGGCATGCGGGGCCAGGTTTACCGCTACCTCCTGGAGAATACGAAGCTGGACGTGCCCGAACGGCTCTCTCAGCGTCAGGCAGCCCGGATCGCGGTCCGCCGGATGCTCGACATGTACCGGGAGGGAGTCCCCGAAGCCGAGGTCGCCAAACGTCTGGACGAGCTCAAGACGACCTCGCAGGAGGAGGCCGCCCGCGATCTCAAGATCGCCCTGATCATGGAGAAGATCGCCGAGGAGCTCAAGCCCGAGGTGACCGAGGACGAGGTGAACGGTCAGATCGCCGCGATCGCGTTTCAGCAGAACCGCCGGTTCGACCGCGTCCGCGACGAACTGATCCGCAATGACGCGATCGATGCCCTTTACCTCCAGATCCGCGACGACAAGATCGTGGATGCGCTTCTGAAGGACGCCGCGATCCGCGAAACGGAGCCCCTCCGGACCGAACCGGACGCTCAGGGCTCCGCGAACGCCGACGCAACGTGAACCGGCGAAGGCGGGCCCCGCGCCCGAAGACAGGATACAGACCATGCATGACTGGCCGTCTCTTGCGGGTACGTGGAATCAGCAGTACCCGCCGTATCAGCGGTATCGGGAGATGTCGATTGAAGACATGCTCCTGGAGAACCGCATCATCTTCCTCGCGGGCCCCATCACGGAACGCACCGCGAGCATCGTGATCATGCGGCTGCTCTACCTGCAGTCGATCCGGAAGGATCAGGACATCAATCTCTACATCAACTCCCCGGGCGGACTGGTGGACCAGACCCTGGCCATCTACGACACGATGCAGTTTCTGGGCTGCCAGGTCTCGACCTACTGCATCGGCCAGGCCGCCAGCGGCGCGGCGATCATTCTGGCCGCCGGAACCCGGGGCAAACGGTTCGCCCTGCCGAACGCCAAGATCATGCTGCACCAGCCGTACGGCGGCATCACCGGCCAAGCCGAGGACATCCGCATCCAGGCGGAGGAAGTCCTCAAGGACAAGAAGCTGCTGATCGACATCCTGGCCAAGCACACGGGCCAGCCGCGGGAGCGGATCGAACAGGAAACCGAACGCGACCGGTTCATGAGCGCGCAGGAAGCCAAGGCCTACGGGCTCGTGGACGAGATTCTCGGCGAAGACAAGAAGAAGAAGTAGGACCGGCCGGCGAGCACCGCCCACCGGTGCGTGATACGATCATGAACCATCGCAATCAGAGTCTCGTACCCATCGTGATCGAGAAGACGGGGCGCGGCGAGCGCGCCTACGACATCTACTCGCGGCTCCTCAAGGACCGCATCGTCTTCCTGGGCGGGCCGATCGAGGATGAAACCGCCAACCTCATCATCGCGCAGATGCTCTTCCTCTCGAACGAGGACCATTCCGCGCCGATCCACTTCTACATCAATACGCCGGGCGGATCGGTCTCGGCCGGCCTGGCGGTCTACGATACCATGCAGTTCCTCCGGTGCGAGGTGGCGACCTACTGCATCGGCCTGGCGGCCAGCATGGGCGCCGTGCTCATGTGCGGCGGCACGAAAGGAAAGCGGTATCTGCTTCCGAACTCCCGCATGCTCCTGCACCAGCCGCTCATCGGCGGCGTGCTCCAGGGGCCGGCCACCGACCTGAGCATCGAAGCCGCGGAGATCATCCGCCTGCGGCAGCGGTTGTACCAGATCCTCTCCAGGCACACGGGCAAACCCATCGAGCAGGTCGAGAAGGACTGTGACCGGAACAAGTGGCTGGATGCCCAGGAGGCCCTGGCCTACGGGCTGGCCGACGAGGTGCTCGAACGGGCGCCCGAGGTGCGCAGACAGGTGCCTGGCGAGGAGTAGAGACGTGTGTGGTAATCAGGCCCCTTCGTGCCCAGGGCCGCCCGCCTGCGAATCCCGGGACACGCCGCCCCGGTCTGCGGAGGCCGCCCGGCCCGCGACGCGGCCGCCACGCACGCCCGGTAGGGCATTCGTGCCCGGAGGAATCGGGAACCATGTCTCCCCGCGCTGACGTGCGCTGCTGCGCTGGCCTGCGGGCCGCGCTGTCCGTGACGGTGCTCTTGGGGGTATCCGGCTGCTGGCCCGGCGTATCCCGTGAGCAGCGCGAACTCATGAACACCGTCGAAGCCCAGAAACGACAGATCACCGAACTCCAGCAGAAGAACGTCGAGCTCCAGAAAACGATCGACGAGCAGAAGGCCACGATCGCCAATCTCCGCGGCATCCCCCGGGAAAAACTGGCTCTCCTCGTCGTCCCCACCCGGATCGAGATCGACCGGCTCAGCGGTGGCTACGACGAGGACGGCCGCCCCGGCGATGACGGCGTCGTCGCCCACGTCCGCCCGCTCGACGAAAGGGGCGACGTCGTCAAGACCGCCGGGAGACTCGTCATGGAGGTCTTCGACCTGGCGGCGCCCGCGGATAAGAACCTCGTTCTCCGGGCCGAACTCGACGCGGAAAACGCCCTCAAGCACTGGTACGGCCGACTGTGGACCCACCACTTTTCGATCAAGGCGCCCTGGCCGCCTCCGGGCGCCCCGCCCGCTCATCGGGAGTTGACGCTCCGGGTGCAGTTTACGCCGCTCCTGACAGGCGAAACACTCACGGCCCAGCGGGTCGTGCAGATCACGCTTCCGCCGGGCATCGCAGCAAGGTGATGTCACGATACGTACGGCATAGCCGCGCCCCCCTGCCCGCCGGGCATCGCGAGCGGAACGGCGATGGTGCAACCCATGCCCCGAATCCACGCAATTGACGACGGCCAGATCGAAGCGGTCGCCGACGTCTGGAACCGGACCATGACAGCCGACCCGATGACACCCGCCGAACTGGAGCGACGCTTTCTCCACGATGCCAACGCGGGACCGGACGGGATCTCCGTGGCCGAGGAGGACGGGCGCATCGTGGGGTTCTGCATCGGGGCGGCTTACCGGCGGCCGGCCCCCGCAGACATCGACCCGAACAACGATCGCGCCTTCGTGGTGGCCATCGGCGTTCTTCCGGAGCAGCGACGCCGGGGTCTCGGCCGATTGCTCCTGGATTACCAGATTGCGCGGTTCGTCTCCGACGGCCGCAAGACGCTCTCCGTGGCCCCCTATCCCCTCGGATACGTGATCCCGGGAGTGGACGTGGCCGCCTACTCCGAAGCCATTGCGTTCTTCCGGGCGATGGGCTTCGAGGAGCAGAGCCGGCCCCTCGCGATGGAAAACGACCTGACCCGGTACACCCCCCCGCCCGAAGTGGCCGACATCGAAGAAAGACTTCGCTTGGAAGGAATCCTGATCGAGCCGTTCCACCCCCGGTGGACGGTCCGGTACCTGCGGTTCATGCAGGCCGCGATGCCTTCGGACTGGCACCGGATCGCCTGTCGCGACCTGAGCGAAATTGCCCGCGGACAGGCGCCGCCCGGCCGGATCTTTCTCGCCCATGATCAGGCCAGCGTTTACGGCTACTGTCGGCACGAGGCCGGGCGTTTCGGTCCCTTCGGGGTCGCGCCCCATGCTCAGGGCCGCGGAATCGGAACGGTGCTCCTGGGCAGGACGCTCGCCGCGATGCGAGACCTCGGCGAGCGGCGGGCGTACCTGCTGTGGACCAGTGACCGAACGGCGCGGTTATATGCTCGGTTGGGCTTCCGCGAGTTCCGCCGATTCGCGGTCATGCACAAGAGGATCGGCTGACCGACCGGCGAGTACCCCGTCGAACCCCGAGCGAGCCTCCACCGCCCCGACGCCCCGATGAGCACTATGCTTGCGGCGAGCCCGGGAACCGCCTACCCGAGCAGTTCAAGCAGCTCGGTGGGGCGGTCGATGAGCGCGTCGGGGCTCCCGGCCGCCAGCTCATCGCGGTCCCGGAACCCCCACGTGGCCAGCACGCACGACATGCCGGCCGCCCGGGCCGTCGCCAGATCCGTCAGCGAATCTCCGACCAGGCATACCGCAGAAGCCGGCAACCGCATCGCCGTCGCGATCTCGAGTGCCAGGCGCGGATCGGGCTTGCGCATGTCCTCGCTGCGATAGCCTTCGACCGCTACAAAACGCCACTTCCCGCACAGGTGTCTGACCATCCGCTCCGTCGAGGCGTGCGGCTTGTTCGACAGCACGGCCATCGGAAGGCCGCGGGAGGTCAGCCCGTCCAGAAGCTCCGGAATCCCCGGATAAAGCGTGGTATGGTCCAGCTCGTGAGCGCGATACTCCCGCGTCACGATCTCGATCATCCGGTTGAGCTTCTGGTCATCTTCGAAACCCATCGCACGCCGGCACAGCATCGGCAGGCCGTCACCCACGAACCTCCGCACGGCCGACATCGGCTGCGCCGGAAGACCCAACTCTCTCAGCGCAACATTCACCGCATCGGTGATGTCGCGAAGCGTATCGGCCAACGTGCCGTCGAGATCAAGAATGACACCCCGGACGCTTGCGAAAAGCATGCACCTGAGCCTGTTCACCTGGAGGGCCGCACCCTTCTCCTGGACTCACCGGAGCGTCCGCGATACGACTAGATAGACCATCGTGGGCGGCATCTTTTCGGAAGGTTCCCTGTCGCGGTTGTTTCCGGCGGTCTTCTGAACCATCCAGTGCTGTTGGCCCTCGGGAAGTGGACCATCATTGAGGACGGCGTACGAATAGTCCAGCCCGGTCCGGCGAAGGTCGTTCACGTATGGCGCGGGCTCGAAGGCCCCCGGCTTCATCCGCAGCAGCTCTTCCACGCTCGTGCGGATCACCTGTGCACCCCAGTAGTACTTCGCGTGCGAGAAGACCACCCGCACTTCCTCGCCCGGCCCGAACTCGATCGACGGGCAACCGATACCGGCCGATGGAATCGAACCCGTCCCCCGCGGATCCCAGCGAAAGGCCCAATCGGAAAGCTGGAGCACCCGCCATCCGTCCGTCAGCCGCACGGCAGCGTACATCTGGGTACCCCCGTTCGGCCCGAACCGGATGTACGTGATCCACGGACGGCCCTGTGGGTCGATGGCCATATGCCCGGCGTTCATCAACCCGGCGTTCTGCGGGATGGGATCAACGACTTCCGCCGTCTCGGGCGTGATGGGTGTTTCGAGCCGGCGCCCGTCGGAGCTGTGCCAGGTCTTTCCCCCATCCGGGCTGAGGGCATAACAGATATCCTGATTCGTCTCGACGGCCGGCGTTTCGCGCCAGCACCACGCCAGGTGTAGCCGCCCCTTCGCATCCGCCCTCACCCCGACCGGATAGGCATTGAACTGCGGCGTGCCCTTCAGCAACACGCCGCCCGGCACAACGGACGACCAGGAACGGGTCTTCTCATCGTACGACAGAAGCACCGTGTCACCCTCGCCGCTGCTGCCGACCCGGTACATGACGCCCAGGCGCCCGTCGGGCGGCAGGTGCAGGAAGTGCGGGTAGGTCACGCGGGTCTCCCGCGTGGCCCCGAACCGGTCCACCTGCTCAAAGCTGTCAATGTCACCCGGCCGGAGGGTACGGTAGTAGTTCAAGTCGCTCACGTGGTGGTTCGCGCATACATGAAGGCAGCCCTCCCGGTCCAGGGCCACGGCGATACGGTTGTGCGAGTCCCACCCGACCTTTTCATCCAGCCGGATGAACCGCCATCGTCGCGTGCCGAGTTCCCGCGCCCCCACGGACAGGGTGCGGTCCGGATCGTAGAAGGCGATGTACTGTCGCCTCCCGTCGCTGCACAGCGCCTGCCCGTGGTTGACCGGCGTGGCCGCGAATGCCGGCGCCACCGGGATCACCTCGACATGTTCCGCACCGGCCCATCGGCGGTAGAGACCGTGAATATCCGCCTCCCCGGCGTCGCCCGCGTGTGCCACCACGCGGTACCGGAGGGTCAATACGCCGTTTCGGGGCAGCTTCCAGCCCTCCTCGGACAGCCAGTACATGGGCGTCGGAGAGGCGAACCCGTAGTCCCGCGTGAACCAGGGCGCCGGAAACCAGGGGTTCTCCGGGTGGTCCAGGATCGCCAGCCCCTCGATCGAACCGCCGTTGTCGCCCGAGAAGTCCACCCACGGCCCCTTCTGGCCGAACGTCTCCTTCTCGCCGCTTCGGCCGGCGGAATCCGTCAGGCGACCCGCCCCCTTCGGGCTCAGATGGGGCATCACCCGTATCGAGAAGAGCGAGTGGTTCGTCTCCTCGACATGCACGTCCTGCAACGCGCGAAGCGTGATCCGCCAGTCGATGAACCGCAGACGCTCCGTGGGGGCGCTTATGGTGATCCTCCGTACGTCCTCGATCAGAGGCTCGCGCCCGGGGACCTTCCACTCGCACCGATCCTCGATCTCCACCCGGTCGGGGCCGGACGTCAGGATACGAGGCCCGCATGAGACGATCTGGCCGCGTTCGTTGCCCTCCTGCCAGAAGTTGAACCGGTTCACCCGGTCGCACCCGAAGAAAAGGGAATGATGATGCGGGTAAGGCTCCGAGGTCTCCGTCGTCAGACTCCTGTTCGAGATCGGCCCGTTGACGGGCCAGAAGTAGGGGTACTTCTGCGTCGTCGCGAACTTGTACGCAGTGAAAAGACGCCCGGCCGCCTCGACCCGGATCGTATCGCCTTCCAGCCGGGCCGACAGGTTCTGAGCCGCAAACACCGGCCCCGCACCACCGCCCACCAGAACAATCGCCAGTTGCACCAGGTTCCGCATGGGCAGGATTGTCGCGATGAGCTGTACTCGAATCAACGGACGCCCTCTCCGGCATACGCCATCGCCGCAACGGGCGCAATTCGGTGCGCCACGCGCCGGCCGCGTGCCGGCCACGCCATTGCTCCGGCGCCTCTCGACCGGCTTGCTCCGGCGCTCTTGTCGCCGCGCGACCACCGGTTTCCCAGCGACCCGGCCACGTCCGGGCCGACCGAGTGAGGGGCCCGCACCCTGCCGGCTCCCACGGAAACGAAAATCTCTCGCAAGTCCACCCCGCCCCGCCGTCGGCCGTTACCCGTTGTAAGTCCCCTTGCGAACGGCCCGACCGGCAGGTGACAACCGCCCCCCTGCCGGATAGACTTTGCACGCGGCCGGGTCCGTCCAGGCCCGCGGGCGGTGTGGCGACGCTTCGGCCCCCCGACAGCCCAGCAGGCCACAGGCTGCGGCCCATGGTCACCGGCCGACGGAATCCGTGGGACGACGAGCGGCCGCGGGCAATGCCCGCCCGCAAAGCCCTCGGACGCCCCGCCGAACAAGCGAAACACAAGGAGAACGCCCGACATGCCGCTCGTACCCATGAGAGTACTGCTCGATCATGCCGCCGAGAACGATTACGGTCTGGCCGCCTTCAATGTAAACAACATGGAACAGATCCAGGCCATCATGATGGCGGCCGAGGAGACCGAGTCGCCCGTGATCGTGCAGGCGTCGCGCGGTGCCCGCGAATACACGAACGATGCCTACCTGCGCCATCTCATGCTCGCGGCAGCCGAGCTGTACCCCAAGATCCCCATCGCCATGCACCAGGACCACGGCAACTCGCCCGAAACGTGTCTCTCAGCCATCGAACAGGGATTCACCTCCGTCATGATGGACGGTTCGCTCAACGCCGACGGAAAAACACCGTCAACCTACGAGTACAACGTCCGCGTCACGCGGCAGGTCGTCGAAGCCGCCCACGCCAAGGGCGTCACTGTGGAAGGCGAGATCGGCGTGCTCGGCGGGATCGAGGACGGCCACGGCGCAGGCGGCAGCGGCCTTGAGCACGTCACCGACCCGGCCCAGGCCGAGCAGTTCGTCCGCGACACGGGAGTGGATGCCCTGGCCGTCGCCATCGGCACCAGCCACGGGGCCTACAAGTTCACCCGGAAACCCACCGGGGAGGTGCTCAAGATGGACGTCATCGAGGCGATTCACAAGCGGCTCCCGAACACGCACCTGGTCATGCACGGCTCCTCGAGCGTCCCCCAGGAGCTCCTCGAGATCATCCGGAAGTACGGCGGCCAGATGAAAGAGACCTACGGTGTTCCGATCGAGGAGATCCAGCGCGGCATCAAGCACGGCGTCCGCAAGATCAACGTGGATACGGACAACCGCCTCGCTATGACGGGCGCGATCCGCAGGGTGTTCGCCGAGAAGCCCGGCGAGTTCGACCCCCGCAAGTACCTCGGCCCCGCCCGCGACGCGATGAAAAAAGTGTGTATCGAGCGGATGGTGGCCTTCGGTCAGGCAGGAAATGCCGGCAAGATCAAGCCGGTGACGTGCCGCGAGATGGTAGCCTTCTACCAGCGGGGGCATTGAGCTGCACCGCCCAAACGGGCCCGGGCAAACCCGGTGGGGCTCGGGGGCCGGGGCGGGGCGCGGCCGGCCCGGCACGACGAGGGGTCGCGGCAGGGCCGAAACAAAGTGCCTCCTCGGCACCTTCGAAAGGGCTCTCGGACTCGGGCTTCGCACCACAGCAGGCGTCGCCCCACGCCAGCCGGGCGATTCCGGCTCGCGTGGGGCCTGTTGATGGATGCACGAATCCGGCCCTTGGGCACATCGCCGCTTTCGGCGATACCACGTGCGCGGGCCACGCAGACAGGACAGGCATGGCGGCACACGCAGGCGCAACCGAGTGCCTGAGCCTCGCATCAGCGGCTTCTCAACGCCACGGCTGCCGGTGTGCCCGCCGCGGCGCAGGCGCGCCGAAACCGCCGGTATCGCCCTTCCGGAACACCGGCTACCATGAGGCACGGCGATTTCACGGAGCAGCCGCATGCGCGTAGGCGTCGTGGCAGACAGTCTGGCAATGCCCGCCAAGGAGGCCCTCGCCCGGGTGGCTGAGCTGGGATTCCGCACCGTCCAGATCGATGCGACCGCCGGCGACCTGGATCCGGCCAATCTCTCCCGGACCGGGCGGCGACACCTGCTTCGGTACACGGCGGACCTCGGCCTGTCCCTGGAGGCCCTCGGGGCAGCGGGCGATCAGGGCCGGTTGATCGATCCCGGCGCTATGGATCAGCGATTGGAAAAGCTCGCTCAGATCATGGCCCTGGCTCGGGAGGTCCGGGTCCCGGCGGTGACCGTCAGGCTCGGAACCCTGGTGGACGTGGGCGATAAACGGCAGCGGGACCGCGCCATCGAAGCCCTTCGGTTCCTCGCCGAACAGGCCGACCGTACCGATGTGACCGTCGCCGTTGAGACCGCGGGCATCGCACCGGAAGCCCTCAGCGGGTTGCTGCGCGAAATCGACTCGCCCCAGGTCCGCGCGTGCTACGACCCGGCCGAAATCGCGATGAGCGGCGGCGATCCCATAGCCCAGATGGAAGCACTCGGCGGTCGCATCGCGGTGGCCCATGTACGGGATGCCGTACCAGGCCGGGGAGGACGGCCCGGCCACGAAACACCGATCGGCCGAGGCGGAATCGATTGGCGGGCATACCTGGCTTCGCTGGACCAGGCAGGCTTCGGCGGAACCCCGCTGATCAAACGGCTGGGGGCTGCCCGGCCGGCCGAAGAACTCGAGCACGCCCGGCGACTGATCGAGTCCATCGCACGCTAGAAGCCGCCACACCCGGCGAAGAAGTTGAGGCCCGCAGCGCCGTAGCACCACGGCAACCCGCCGGCCGCACCGTCACAGATGCCGCTCGGGTCATCCGGCAGACCGCGCTTCACGGGATACGTCTGCCGGTCGGGCGGCCCCGCGTGGGGCCGCGACGCCCGACGCGGGCACCGCTCACCCGGCGACGCCTCTTTACCAGGTCTGGTTGGCGGGAAGCCAGAAAAGCAGCCGGTAGGCCAGCCAGCTCAGAAACCGTCGCGCTCGGCCGCGGCGGCGATGCTCATCAAGCGTATATGGGCGGGCGCGCTCCCAGAGGTACTCGAAGCGGTCGACCAGCGGTCGGACGACACGCTCGTCACGAGTCCATAGAGCGATCTCAAGGTTCCGGAACAGGCTTGTGCGGTTGAGGTTCGCGCTGCCGATGATGGCGTAACGGTCATCCGTGACGCAGACCTTCGAATGCAGCATCGGCTCGGCGTGCATCCGCACTTCGACCTGAGATCGGAGCAACCGCCCGAGCACATGCGCCAGAGCCCAATCCACAGCGCCCACGTCACTGCGGAGCGGAACAATAACCTGAACGGCCGCCCCACGGCGGACCGCCCGCCGCAGCACCCGAATCGTCTTGCGGTCGGGCACGAAGTAAGCGTGCAGGATTCGAACCCGCCGACGCGCCCGGGAGAACAGGTGCAGGTGCGCGCGCTTGATCGGCGAGTAGTTCGGCACCGGGAAGCCGTCCAGGATCAGATACCTCTGGCGCTGCGGGGCGCCACGCGGAGGCCGGCGCAGAACGATCCCACGGTAGTGCTGCGCCCAGACCCGCTCGAACGAGATCCGGACGGCACGGGCGATCCGCCCTTCCATGCGAATCTGGGCGTCCTCCGAGTCGGCCAACCGGGAGGCCACGTTGATCCCCCCGAGCCAGGCAACCCGGTCGTCCACCACAAGCACCTTCCGGTGATTGCGGCGGTCCAGCGAAGGCAGACGCTGCCGGAGACGCCTTCCCCGGAGAGGATTGAAGGCTACTACCTCCACGCCCGCTTCCCGCATCTCTTCGAAGAATTGCGCGGGCGTGTCTATGCAGCCGATCGCGTCGTACACGACGCGAACCCATCGACCGGCCCGGGCCTGGCGAATCATCGCCTGCTGAAAGGCGCGGCCGTCCTCGTCCGCCTCCCAGATGTACATCTCGAAGCAGATGTCCCGCTGGGCGGATGCGATGTCCGCGAGCATAGCCGGATAACAGGCCCGCCCGGAGTAGAAAACGCGAACGTCGGACACGAGTTCGTCCACGGAGCCGGCCGACCGGATAATGCTCGCTTGAGTCACATCGGGATTGTAACGTCAGGTGGGCCGAACCAAACCCACGGCCGGTTTCACGCACCCGCAAACCGCGCCGACCGCACGCCCCAGGGCGGCCTCCCGCCGGTGCTCCTCCCGCCTCCTTACGCGCGTCCCCGCCGGGACGCACGAGCGCAAAAAAAACGCCCGCCGGTCGCTGAAGGCAACCGGCGGGCCGTATTTCACGTGCTGCCGAAGGCAGCTGCGTTGGCTGCCTTACAGCAGCACACCTATGCGATCAGACAAGGACCACCTCCTTTCCGACGAGCCTCCCCGGGTCATGCCGCCGCTGGTCAGGCGACGGATGTCGCCGGGCTTGGTCCCGCCGGCCGGGTCGCCACCCGCACCGGCACGACGAGTCTCACACTACGAGACATCGGCCGGGAGGGGCCGTTCGCAGAAGTCGTTTTCTGACCGGCGAAGGCCCTCGTCCCTGGGTCCACCCATATTGTACGCCACCGCAAGCCTCCGGGTCGCAGGGAACTTGAAAAAACGGGGCGGCCCGGCCGCCGAAATCCACCCGGTCCGCCTTCTTGAAAAAGTCCGGCTGGCACCTTACCTTGTTGCACAGGAATCAGGTCCGATACGGCCTGGTGTCCGGCTTGGTCCCCCAAGCTGGCGCGCCCGGGTGGCGGAATTGGCAGACGCGCATGGTTGAGGGCCATGTGGCCGCAAGGCTGTGGAGGTTCGAACCCTCTCCCGGGCATTCGTGAACACGGCTTGTCGGCTCGCCGTCAGGGCTTCCGGGGCCGCAAGCCAAGCGGGACACGGTATTCCCGTTCGACGGGTTCACACCCCAAGCACGGCTTGGCCATTCGGGAAATACGCCGCTCGTTCTCCAGCGATCACCGGCATGTGTCCGAACGGGCCGGTTGCCGCCCGCCCACCGCCAAACGCGTCGACTGAGCACGGCCGATACGCGGCGGTCCACCCGCGCACCGACCGCCGGCCGGAACCATGAAAACACCCGGCGCAAAGAGGTGAAGTCCCTTCGCCGGGAGGCCAGCCGGGCACGGCCGCGCGTCCCGCCTGCATCGCGATCGATCGCCGAGCGATCCGCATCCGCATCACGGGACCGCCAGTGTGCCAATCGGCCTCGGGATGCCATATTCCATCGCGGCACAGCGTCAGGCGCTCTGCGGGAGGGCAACACGCCAGCGGGCCGCTTCAGAGGTCCGGCACCCCTCTTCTTGCCCAGCGCCCGGCTTGCCAGCACCCCAGACCGCACGGCGGAGCACCGCCCCCTTGGCCGACCGGAATCCATACACTTCTCGCGATGGCTACCCGGCACCTAACCTCGTTGATCCACTCCAAGTCCAAAGCGATAATAGGAGTCTGCCGTGGTGGCCCCTTCACCGGCAGGGCGCCAGCTGACCGGTGGTTCAGGGCGCATACCGCATGATGTTTCGAGACGAACTCCGGGCGTGGCGACGGCACCGACCGGACGGGAGGACAACTATGCGACAAGGACGCACAGTGCTCGCAAGGGTGCTTCGGCTGATTGCTCCGGCAATCGGAAGCCTTTTTTTCACAGGGACTTGTGATCTTTCGAACGGCCTGATTATCGACGCTCCCGGTATCGGGCTGATCGACTGGCATTGGGATGATGGCGAGTGGGAGTGGCACGACGGCCGTTGGGAATGGGACGACGATTGAAACTGGATCAGGCTTTCCGTTTACGGCGGGCTCCCTAAAGCGTCACTGCATGAAAATTACGCTAAGTCAATCCGGCGTAGCCACAGGCGAGCCTCCGCCGCCAGCCTCAGAAGATGAAGTCCGTCGAAAGGAACTTCGAGTAACGCCCCGTCACAATCGTGGAAATGATCTCCTCGTTGGCGGGCGTCGCCTTGGCCGCGACCAGGCTGCGGATCGAAAAAACCCGAAGGGCATCGGAGACGGAAAGGGTTCCCTCGGCTGAATCCTTCCGGCCGGTGAAGGGAAACTTGTCCGGCCCTCGCTGGCACTGGCTGTTGAGATTCACACGGCACACCTGGTTCACCAGCGCATCGATGAGACGGCTAAGGCGCCGAGCGTCGTGCCCGAACACCGCAGCCTGCTGGCCGACCGGCGAGCCCGTTACCCAGTCGATAACCTCCTGCTCGTCATCGTACGGAATGATTGGCGTGACCGGGCCGAACTGTTCGACCTGACACACCCGCATCTCGGGCCGGCACGGGTACAGGACCGCGGGGTAGAAGATGGACTGATCGATTGTCCCCCCTGCCGGCATCAGCGACCGGGCGCCGCCCGAGATGGCCTCATCCATGAGGGCCCGCAACCACTTGGGCTTGTCGGGCTCCGGCAAAGGAGTGATCAGAACCCCGTCCTCCCAGGGCATCCCCACGAGCAGGGCCCCCACAGCCGCCGCCAGCGATCGAGCGAACTCCTCGGCGATGCTCCGGTGGGCGAAGATGACCTTGATGGCGGTGCAACGCTGCCCGTTGTAGGAAAGCGCCCCCAACACACACTCCCGCACGGCCAGATCCAGATCTGCATCGGGAAGCACGACGGCCGGGTTCTTGGCCTCCAGGCCCAGCACGCATCGCAGCCGATTCGGCCGCGGATGCTGATGCTTGAGCAGGGCCGCCACCCGGGCCGAGCCGATGAAAGCAAGCACGTCAATTCGTCCATCCTGGATCAGCGGTCCGACGACCTCCGGCCCCTCCCCGTACACCGTATTGACCACCCCGGGCGGGAACGACTCGGCAAAGGCCGACAGGAGCGGGGCGTGGAGCAGCACCCCATGCTTGGGCGGCTTGAACACGACCGTGTTGCCCATGATCAGGGCCGGGATCAGCGTCGTGAACGTCTCGTTGAGCGGGTAGTTGAACGGCCCATGCACAGCACGACGCCCAGCGGGCTCCGACGGATCTGGGCTACGAAACCCTGTTCGATCGCAAACCGCGACGACTGACGATCCAGCTCCTTCAGCGACTCGACCGTGTCGCGGATGTACTGCACCGTCCGGTCAAACTCCTTGCACGAGTCCGAGTACGTCTTCCCGATCTCCCACATCAGGAGACGCACGACCTCCTCCCGAACCTTTTCCATCCGCGGGATGAACGCCTCGACGTGGTGAATCCGGTCGTGAACGGAAAGCGTCGGCCAGCGGCCGCGGCCGCTGCCGTAGGCACGAACGGCCGCCTCCAGGGCCTCGCGGGCCTCGGCACGGCTCATCAGCGGGTAACGGCCCAGAGCAAACGGCCGCGGCGACCCGCCATCGGCCAGACACACCGGCGAATAAACCTCCTGGCATCGCCCGCTCCACTCATGGACCGTCCCGTCAATCAGATACCGGGCGCCCTGACGGTAGTACTCCGCCCGGAATGCCGGCGGGATCTGATCGGACCTCGGAAAGACGGGTGCCGGGCTATCCACGCGCGTAGGCATCACGACCTCCTCGGATCTTGGCGCGACACCATCCTAGCCGGCCGGCTGTACAAAAACACGGGTGGATCGAACGATTTCAAACGGCGCAAGCGGCCGTCCGGGAGGAAGGCCCTTGTGCTGGGGGGAACAACGCGGGAGAATCGCGGATTCACAGGAGATGTGCCTTGAGTCGCAAAGGATCACCCGTCGCGCCGCCCAGCACTGCCGAAGAAACCTGGCGGATATTCCGCATCATGGCCGAGTTTGTCGAGGGCTTCGACGTGATGTCGCGGGTGGGCCGGGCCGTGGCCGTCTTTGGTTCGGCCCGCACGCCGCCGGGAAACCGGTATTACGAGATGGCCGAAACCCTGGGGCGCAGGCTGGCCGAGAGCGGCTACGCGGTAATCACGGGCGGCGGCCCCGGGATCATGGAAGCGGTGAACAAGGGCGCGTTCGAGGCCGGTGGGATCAGCGTCGGCCTGAATATCTACCTGCCGAAGGAGCAGCGGGCCAACCCGTACCAGAACGTCTCCCTCGAGTTCCACTACTTCTTCGCCCGCAAGGTCATGTTCGTGAAGTACTCGTGCGCGTTCATCTGCCTGCCGGGCGGGTTCGGCACGATGGACGAGTTCTTCGAGTCGATGACCCTGATCCAGACGAGCAAGTGCGAGCATTTCCCGATCGTGCTGATCGGCAGCGACTACTGGCAGCCGCTCGTGCAGTGGATGCGGGAGACACTGCTGGAGAAGTTCGGGAACATCGACCCCGGAGACCTCGACCTGTTCATTCTGACGGACGACGTGGAGGAGGCCGTCCGGCACGTGGTGAACTGGTGCCGCCGGTACGAACGAGCCCAGCGCCGCCGCGCCCGGCTGGCCGTCCACGACCCCTCCGAGAAGATGACCGCCGAGGGGACCAAGGTGGGCAAGCCGCCACGCGTCCCTCGTAACCACAACGGAAATCAGCGAAGATGAACGGCGGTACGGAATGGGCAGGGGATCGGCCCAGATCCAGATCGGCGGCGTGGCGTCTACACCACGGGCGTCCCTGCCAAGGTACGCATCCTTCATTCCCGCGAAAGCAGGAATCGCGCGACTTCGTGGACCCCCGCTTGCGCGGGGGTGACGGTGAATGGGGGTGACGGTGAGGGTGCAGGCGTGACCGTTCCGCGCGGGGGGCGATGAATGGAACGTGGATGACGAAGAGAACAGGTTAACGACGGACGCAACGGTGGCGAGAGGCGACGGGCGGGCGGGACGCCGGCCGGACAGAACGGGTCGGTGAGTGCCCGGCCGCCGGGTCAGGCCGGCCCGACGTCGCGCCGCATGCGGTCAGAGGGGCCACGGCCCGGCATAGCCGGTGTCCGCCAGGCGGATCCGATAGAGCTGTGCGAAAAGCCGGAACCGACGCGCGTAGTCGCCGCAGAAAACCAGATTGTGATGGCCCTTCACCATGCAGGCATCCGGCCGGTCGGTGATTTCGATCTCGACGTTGGTCGTGCAGCCGGCGGCGGGCGGCATGGGATGAGATCGCACGACCCTCCCGGCATATACGTCCAGCGCGGGCTCCTCGCCCGGATAGTAGCGGACCATCGTGACGGGATCCCCGGGGTTGAAGAACACCTGAATCGCACAACTCCCCTCGTTGGTGTGAGCGAAGCGACGCAGCAGGTACGGCAGCTCCGGCCCGTCGGGCCCGTACACCTTCGTAGGGCACGTGCAGTGGGAGGCGTAGTAGTGATTCCGCTCCGTCTCAAAGGCGGGATTGTGTTGAAAGCCCGGCCGGCCCGTCAGAAGCTGCCCGAGCATCTGCGTCAAGGCGGCCGGCTGGTCGTTCTCGCAGGCCGCCGGAACGAGGTCGCTGTTGAGCCGCGAGAAGGCCATGCAGGGTTTGAGCATGCCCCGACGCAGGCAGTTCATCGTCACGCCGTCCGCCTGCTCCTCGGCCACGATTTTCCGGAGCGCGACATACGCGCGGGCGGCGTTCTCGAAGGCCTCCCCCGTGACGCCGCGAACCTCCTGTGCGGCTCGCCGCCAGCTTTCGATGAAGGCCTTCGCCCGGCTGTCCATCGACACCTTCCGGAATTCGTCGGCGTACCGGGCAAAGGGAATCACGCGAATCGTCACGCCCAGGAACGGATCGATCTTCTCGCTCGGCCGGTCCGCCTCCACGAAGCTCAGGAGCACCGACTGCCCCAGCCGCTTCTTCGCCTGGATCATCCGCAGGCCGTATTCGATCGCCTCGAGATTCTCCAGCGACTGAATGAGGTAGACGCCCGGGCGGCGGTACTGCCCGACGGGGCCGTGCTTGACCCCCAGACCGATGTAGAAGACCACAGGCACCGACAGTTCCTCCGCCGTCCGGAGCAGGAGATCCGCCTCGGCCATGGCCCGATTGTAGAAGAGAACCGCCAGCAAGCCGTCCGGTGGCGAGGCACGAAGCTCTTCCGCCACCCGCCGCGCATCGGCTTCGCAAGCCACGGGATGCTCGTCCACGGCGATTTCCATCCGCAGACGGCCGGCGATCGATTGGAACGCCGTCGTGTAACGCGCCTGCCGGCCCTCCGCATCAAACTCATTGCCCGGCCAGCTCCACCAGCCGTCCGGATCCGAAGCAAAGCCCTTCGAGGGGGGATAAATGAACACGGCCCGTACACGGGCCCCCTGTCTGGCACGCCCGGAGCGCTGCCCCGCGTCGGCGGCCGGGGCACTGCTCGGCAGACCTGCCAGACCGGCCGCCGCCAGACCGAACAGAAACTCCCGACGAGTTGCCCCGCCCGGACAGCCGCATTCCGCCCGACCATTCCCGTGATCCGCCATGACAGACACTCCTTCGCAGAGGTGCAAGGTTCTCCCCCCGGGCCGAATGATAGAAACCGCTTTCGGGCGGAGCAACCGGGGCCGGCCCGGGCCTGCCGCCGGGAGGGGCCGCGGTCGCGTCCGTCGGTCAGGAGGACATCCCCTCCGCCGACAAACCCCCCTGCGCAACGTCCGAAGCAACGCCGCTGACAATTTCTCCTCGGCCTGCACGAAGCATCGCGTACGCCGCCCTTGCGATCAGGAGCTCTTCGTCCGTCCGCATCACGCGGACCGTCACGGGGCTTTCCGGGGCGCTGATGACGGCGGCGTTGGCCGCGTTCCGCTCACGATCCAGCGTGATCCCGATGAATTCCAGCCCCGAGCAGATCCGCTCGCGGATTACGGCGGCGTTCTCGCCGATCCCGCCTGCAAAGACGAGCGTGTCCAAACCGCCGAGGGCGGCCGCCAACGCACCGATCCACTTGCGGCACTGATAACAGAACACAGCGAGCGCCTCGGCCGCCCGTTGGTCGCCGGCCTCGCGGCCGAGCAGGTCCCGCACATCCGGGCTCGTCTCCGAGATGCCCAGAAGCCCCGAACGGTTGTGGATCATGTCATCGAAACGCCGCATATCGGTCCCGTCGATCCGCTCGAGCAGCGCCGGGACGCCGGGGTCCAGATCTCCCGCCCGCGTACTCATCACCAGGCCGGCCGCCGGCGTGAGGGCCATGGTCGTGTCAATGCTGCGTCCGCCCTTCACCGCGGCCATGCTGGCGCCGTGGCCGAGGTGCGCGAGGATCACCCGACCCGACGCCTCGCGGTCGCCGCCGACGCGTCGCAGCTCCTGCATCAGATATGTGAAGGAGAGACCGTGAAAGCCGTACCGGCGAATGCCGCGATCGAAGTAGCGGCGCGGGATCGGCAGGAGACTGGCCACCTTGGGCAAATCGGCGTGGAAGGCCGTGTCGAAGCACCCGATGTGCGGAATACCGGGCAACCGCCGGCGGCACTCCTCGATCACGGAGATCGCCGGCGGCATGTGCTTGATCGCAAACGGCTGCAACTCCCGAAGGTCCGCCAGCACGGGGTCAGTCAGAAGCACGGGCTGTCGATAGCGGGTTCCGCCGTGGACAATCCGGTAGCCGACGGCGTCCGGTGAGAGTCCTCCGCGGCAGCCGGCGATCAGATCGAGCACGACCGGCAGGGACGCCGCGTGGTCCCGTACGTTCAGCGTCGTGGACTCCGGCTGTGTTGCGCCACCCGGATTCCAGCGCAGCGACCCGTCTGGCAACCCGATCCGGTCGACGATGCCGGTCACCAGCCGGCGCTCGGGCTGGGCCATTTCCAGGAGCGCGAACTTCAGACTGGACGAACCGCAGTTGAGCGTCAGGATCGTATGTGGCATCGACACACCGGCCGGAAACCGGGCAGACTGGCCCTCAACCGAAAGCCCGCTCGCCGCTGCCGAGGCCCTCTCGCTGGATTCTAAGCCCGCCGAGCGGACCGACCACACCGACCCGCCCTTCGGCTGTCGGTACCCGCCGGAGAACGGCGGGCGCGTCACGGCAGAACGTGCCGCACTTCCGATAGCACCGCGCGGTTGGAGTCCAGCAGGCCCGGCAGCATCTCGATCTCGTCGAGCGTGAGCCACCGTGCCTCTGCCACTTCGGCCCGGTTGAGCCGCAACACGTAGTCGCCGGGCACCGCCGGTTCGACCAGCCACCATTCGATGGCCACTTTCCGCTCGGGAACGAGGCTCTGGGCCACTTTGCGAAGGGGCCGGACCTCCAGGCCCACCTCCTCCCGCATTTCACGGACGAGCGCGTCGGCGGCCCTCTCGCCCGGCTCAATGGCGCCGCCCGGGAAACACCAGGCGCCGCCGCAGAGAATGCCCTCGGCACGCCTTGTGATCAGCAGCTTCCCGTCCCTTGGCAACAGGGCAGCCACGCCGAAGATGGTCGGTTCCTGCGCCTCCACGAACGCACACTCCGCAATCCGCTGCACCGTGGCCTGCGGCCAGGCCATGCGCCTCCTGCCGGCCATGCCCACGGGCTATTCGGGACTCACACGTCCGCGATCCAGCAGAAGCGTCGGGAGGCTTCTGACGAGGCCCACGGGATGATAGAGCATCTCTACCTCGCCGCGGCAATTGTACCAGCACTGGCGGCATGTGTTGCGCCTGGCCGCTTGCTCGAGCCGTTCCTGGATCGTCTGGAGGGAATCGCGGTAGAGGTTGGCCACCGGTCGGGACTTCTCCTCGACGCAGATCGCGATCTGGCCGCGGGAGTCGATGTTGAAGAACGCCTGCCCGGCGCGGCAACCACCGATCCCTCCGTCGAGGGCCTGGTCGAACCGCCCGAGAAACACCCGGTTGCTCAGGAAGTTCGGATATCGCCGCTTGAGATCGAGCAGCCGCCGGGCCACCCCGTCCCGGTCGTGGACGAACCGCCGGCTCCCGGTCTTCCGCACGCCGTATGGTTGAAGCATCAGATAGGCCCCGTGCTCACGCGCCAGCCGCAGCAACGGTTCGATCTCGTCCAGGTTGTCGTGCAGAAGGACGGTCATCACGTTGACGCGCTGCCACGCATGCCGGCGCGCCGCCCGGAAGTACTCGAGGGCGCGCACGGCCTGCTCAAACGCGCCCGGCCGGCCCCGGGCCTTGTCGTGCCGCTTCGGATCCGCATAGTCGATGCTGACCGAAACGCCCCACAGTCCGGCCCGAAAGAGGTCCCTCGCGAGCTCTCGCGTCGCCAGGGATCCGTTCGTGGTAAGGAAGGCCAGATGGAATTCAGACACCGCGCGGGCCACCTCGACGATATCGGGCCGCAGGAGCGGCTCGCCGCCGGCCAGAGAGATGAAGATCGACCCGAACCCGGCCAGCTTTCGGGCGCCGACCCGGAACTCGTCGGGGGCCTGCTCGGGCATCATCCCGAGCGGGTCGCGCCAGTAGTGGCAGAAACCGCAGCGGTAGTTGCACCGGTACGTCACCTGCCACGTGCACCAGATGGGATGCCGGCCCGCCCAGGCCCGGAAGAGCCGCCACTTCTTGTAGGTCGACGAAATCACAGACCGCACCGTTCGCGGCGCTTATATCGACGGCCACCCCGTGCGCCAAGAGCCGACCCCCCGCCGGCGACCGCACCCCGAACCTGCGGTCGGGCCCGCCTGCGCCGTCGTCCGCCTCATTGTTCGGCCCCGCCGGGGGCGCTGCGGGCGGATTCGTACGAGTCACGTTGCTGTGCGTTGATGCCGGTCGATGTGGCCAGGCCGGTATAGCGGCGGCTGCCCAGTGCGGCCTCGGGCACGCCCTCGGGCCAGACCGCCAGCGAGATGTGCATCGTATCCTCGATCTCGTCGAGACCCAGCGTGAGCGCCGCATACCAACGAGGGAAACGGCGAATGATCGTCAGGTCGAAGGTTTCGGTGCTGCCCCGTTCCAGGTCGAAGTACTCCCGCAAGGCCAGGGTGTGTTTCGAGTTGATCTGGTAGTTCGCCCCGAATCCCAGCAGGTTCGAATCCGTCTCGTGGATCCGCCGATAGCCGAGGAAGTAGCTGAACCGCGGCGTGCGCTCCACCGCGTAGGACAGCCCGAAGCGATCCATGTTGTCGTCGTTCAGGTCCCAGTTCGCATCCGCAAGGATGGCGGTCGTGTCACTGACCCGATAGGAGGCGTTCGCCCGCACGTGGTTGCGTGCGATGCTGTTCTCGGGCCTGGCCGAGAAGACGTACCCGGTCGGCAGCTCATCGCGGGGGGCGTCGGCGAACGCGCCGGCCTCCACGTCGAGGGTGATCCAATCCACCGTTCGCCAGCGGCCCGGGCCCCCGCGCCGGGTCTGCCAGCGCTGGCGGATGGCGAAGGATGCCCCGCTGAAATCATCGACGCCCTCGATGGCGGGATCGAAGGGGTGAAGGTCGAAGCTGTTCTCGTTCGCCGCGCTGAGCCAGCCCGTGAACTCGGGTTCGATGATGTGTCGCACGCCGTTGACATCAAAGAGGCGCGACCGCACATCCTCATAGAGACGCCAGAACCGGGTTCCGCCGCGGGCGCCGACCATGCCGAACCCCTGCGACAGGCTCCCGGAGTGAGGTGAGCCGTCCCAGTAGCCGTACCGGCCGACCGCGAAGGGAACCACGTTCACGGGACCCAGCTTCAGCGGAAAGTCGATTTCCTCCCGGGTGACCCCGCGGAAGGTGATATCGCTGCGGCTTGTGTTGTCGGCGCGGTCCTGGTTGATGAGCCGGCGGTCATCCGGTCGATATCGGGCGGTCCCCAGGTGGGACTCGCTGTAGAAGGACGCGAACTCCCCGAGGGGTTCGCCGACCAGGTGGAAGGCCGCGTCGGGAAGGTGCTCCGTCTGAGTGAGGAAGTCGTTGATCCGCCAGTTGGCCAGGAGGGTGAAGGCCCAGTTGTCCCGCTGTTTCTTCAGGTAGACGAGCGTTTCCTGCTCCTTCTCCTCGAACCACTCGGACTTGAAGTACTCTTCGAGGAACGTGGGGTCGCTCAGGTAAGAGAACTCCAGCGTGAGCTGCCAGTCCCTCGGCAGGTACTGCCGGTGGCGCCAGAGAAGCCGGCCCCGGTTCTCCGTGTCCGGCTCTCCGCTGCGGAAGGGCCCCAGTTCGTCCTCGCCCTGGTCGTTGATGTAGTAACCCCGGAACAGGCCGAAGGCATTCTCCGTTCTGTAGTCCAGATCGATTCCTACGCCGGGCCCGCGCTCCGAGAAGTAATCGAGCCGCAGGGCCGAGTCCCAGCCTTCAGGGGTCTCGAGCCCCAGCAGGTTGAACAGATACCACTTAGTCTGGGCGGTGGCGCCGAAGTCGTCGCTGTACGCGAACCGCGCGCTGCGCAGGAGATTCTCCGTCTGCCGGAAGTCCCCCTGGGCGTACGGCCAGTAGAGCACGGGCACGCCCTCCAGATTCAGCGTGGTGTGGTAAGCCCGATACTGACCGGCGATCGGCCCGGTCACCCGGCCGTCGAGCGTGCGGGGCGTCCGATCCACCAGCACCACCTTGTCGGCTCCGAGATAGACGTGCGGGGTGTGGAACTCGCTCGTGCTGAGCATGGCCTTCTCGGCCATGTATTCGGTGGACGAGAGCTGCCGGATCTTCCGGGCGCGCACGTACAGGGGAAGATCGCGCTCCGGAATCACTCCGCGGAATACCGCATCCAGGATGAGCGCCCGGTCGTTCTCGAAGTCGTAGTAGATCTGCGGGGCCCGGATCATCTGCTCGCCCCGCGTCAGTACGACGTTGCCCTCCAGGTAGGCCCCCGAAACGGAGCGGCCGAGAGCCTGAGCCAGGCCCTCTCGATCCGGGCGCTGGGCCGCCTCGGCCGCCGGTGCCCCTTCCGGGCCCGGTCGCGTAGCCGCGGCGAGAGGCGGGGCCGTCTCCGACTCGCGCGGCGCCAGAAACAGCACCGCCGCGTCCGCCCGGATCTCCAGAAAGCTCTCGGACTCCAGCAGCCCCTGCGACACGTAGACGTGGCCGATCGCCGTGGCCAGCCCCTCCTTTTCGTTGATCGTCTGACGGTCCCCACGGTACTGCACAAGCGGCCGCACGCGCGGCTGAACCGGGGCCGCCGCCCCGGGGCCGAAGGGAACGACCCGCAGCTGACCCGGCTGCGTAGTGACCGGTCCGGCCTTCTCGATTGTTTCCCGAATGCGAACCGCCTCGCGATACAAGTCGGTATCGGCGGAGGATTGGGCCACGGTGGCATCCGCCCGGACTTCCGCCGCCTCGTAGCTGTTGAATGTAACGAACAGGGCGGGTCCGGAGGTCACCGTGCCGGCCGCCTCGATCAGCCGGGCGTCACGCCACAGAAACACCTGATAGTGGTAGTACCCCCGGTTCTGCCAGACCGCCCGCGTCATCCAGACCACGGCGGCCTGGGCGGTCATCCGCCGGGCCCCCGTCAGCAGCTCAAAGCTGCCCTGGTACTGAATCACCTGGGTATTCTCGTCGGCGGCCCACAGGTAGGCATACTGGCCGGAAAGCTCGACGCCGTCGCGACTGATGGCAGCCGGCAGGATCGGCTCCGCCGGCCGGTCATCCAGAGGCACAAGGGGCTGCGAGAAGGCCGCGGCTGCGCCCGCGGTCATCACGGCCACACCCCATGCCAGGCCACGCCGCGACGTCTTCACCGCCCGACTGCTCTCCGATCCGCGAGACTGGCCGGGCGGCGGTCCCCGCGCCGAGGCACGCCGCCCACGCGGGTTGGACGTTACTGCCGAAGCGTTATGGTGTCAATGCTCCACGCCGGGTCGCGTTGCAGCGACCGGTTCGACTCGAACGAATCGTCGCTGGGTCGCGCGGGCCGCGCCGATGGAAACCGCCGCGTCGATCCGCAGCTTCCCCCCGGGCTCGGATGTGCACACGAGTTCGCCCCGGACTCCCCGCGGCAGGAGGTCGGCGGCGGGCAGCGACACCGCCGTCGGTTCCCATGTCCCCGGTTTCCCGGCGTGCGCCTTCGCGTACGCCTCGCCGCTGTCGGCCAGGGCACGAACGTACGTCCGCGCCCGTTCGTCATTGCGCTGCGCGTACATCCGTGCGGCGTGCAGGACCAGGAGGGAGAGCGTCGCCCCGATCAGAGTCATGACCGCCAGCGCCAGGACCAGGCCGAAGCCTCGCCTCTTCATGGACGCCCCCCCGGCGCGGCCCCGCCGACCCGTTGCGCCACGGCATACCGTTGCACGAGGGGTTCGCGCTCGGGGCTGCTCAGCGCGTGGATCGCCACCCCGGTCCACACGACCGCACCTTTCCGCAGCCTCTCGATACGCCATTCCAGCGCCGTCCTGTCGAGACGCCATACTTGCCCCGGATCCGCCGACGGGGACTGCGAACGCCGGACCTCTCCCGCGACGAAGCGGTATTCCACCTGCCCCCCGGGCAGATCGAGCCGAAGCACGGATCCGCCCGCCGCACCGGCCTGAGTGGCGAGTCCGACGTCCTCCCTGAGCCGCCGGAGGATGCTCTGCACCACGGCATCGTCGTCGGCCCAGGCGACCGCCAGCGATTGGACCTGGGCATTGCGCGTGAGGACGTACGTGCTTGCGGTGGCCACGGCGCCCACGAAGCCCATGTACACGATCATTTCTGTGAGTGTGAACCCCCTGCGGTCGTGCCGTCGGCCACTCATGGTTGCGGCGCCTCCGCCAGATACCCCGAAACCGTAACGGTCTGTGCCCGCCCGCCGACGGCGCCGGTCGCCGTCACCGACACCCGCGTCAAGCCCTGCCAGACACCGTGGCCGGGTTCGCTCTTCGCCGTGAGCCGCACATCGGCCGGCAGCAACCCCGGCGGTATCGCCGCATCCAGCGAGGCACCGGCCCGGCATCGCTCGATCTGGGCCTCGGCGGCCAGGCGAAGCGTCCGCTCGAGCATGAAGTCATTCCGCGAGCGGACGTACGACACGATCGCCCCGAACAGCAGCGCTGTCATGGCGGCGATCATGATCAACGCAGTAAGGGCCTCCGCCACAAGAAGACCGCGCGATCCGCGCCTCATACCAACACCAGCGTTTTCTCGATCAGAGCCACGAGCGGGAGAAACAGCGCCGTCACCACCAGCCCCACGAAAACACCCACCGCTATCGTCAGCAGCGGCCAGGACGCACTTCGCAACACGATCCAGATACGGCTCACCAGGGACCCGTAGTATTCCGCGACGAACCCCAGCGCCGCGTCCACTCCGTGGCCATATCCCGCAGCCCGCAGCGCCGCCGCCAGGGGCTCACCCAGCCCGGAGCGCCTTGCCGCCTCGGGCGCGGCGACTCCGGCAGCCAGAAGCCTCGCGAAACCCAGAAGCTGCCGGCGAACAACAATGTTCACGTCGGCCTGGGCAGCCAGCGTGGCCGCACGCTCGAGGCTCATGCCGCTCTCCAGCAACAGGCGCATCAGGGCGGCGGCCGTGGCTTTGCCTTCTGCTCCCTGCATGCGGCGCAGACCGGGAAGGCACCAGCGGAGCCCGTCGGCCAACATCGATCCGAGGCGGGGGCGCTCCGGTCGCCGGGGACGCCGTCGCATGTACGCCGCCGTGAAGACCACCACGAGGAGCACCGCCAGCCCCAGGACCGCGTGACTGTCCTGCGTGGCGAAGTTCGACGCGCGGATGAGCCACCGGGTCGAAGCCGGGAGCCGCGCGTCGAAATCCTGGAAGATCTCCGAAAATTTCGGGACCAGGAAAACAAGCGCGAAGGTCCAGACGATCGCGGCGAACGTCAGGATCAGGAACGCATACGGAAAGCCCAACGGCAGAAGCGTCCGCCGCCGCTGGCTGCGGTCGACCAGTTCGCGCTCCAGCATCCGCAAACCGGACGGCACGCGTCCGGCCTGTTCGCAGACGCGGATCACGCTGCGGACGTGCTCCGGACAGCCCGGATAACCATGAGCCACGGCCTCGTGCAACGAGAGACCTTTTGCCAGAAGCCGCGCTATCGTCCGCAGGATGTAACCGGCGGCGCCCGGCTCGCTTCGACCTGCGAGCATCAGGCCCGTCGCCAGCGGAAGATTCTGCCCGGTCACCGCGGCCATCTGGCCGATGACCGCCCGGCATACCACCAGTCGCTGATCCGCCCGGGAGGCCACCAGCACCGCCCCCATCAGCACGAGCAGAAACAGGATGTACGGGAGCAGGATCATCCGTTAGCTTGCTCTCGTCACGCCGTTGAACAGCGCCACCAGCGGAAGAAAGGTCGCCAGCACGCCGACCAGCAGCACACTGCCGACGAGGATGACCATGAGCGGAAAGAGCACAGCACGAGCTGCCGCCTGCGCGTGCACGGCACGATCCTCATACGTCCGCGAAAGCTCCTTCAGCATCTCCGGGAGCCGCTCGCGCCCCAGGGCCACCTGCACCGCGTAGCCGAAGATCGGCGGGATGATCCGCGACAACTGAGTCGCCGCAAATACGGATTCCCCACGCTCGGCGGCCTGTGCGATCCCCTCCACGTCGGCGCGGACCAGCCCGCTGCCCGTGGCATCGCCGGAAAGCCGCAGGGCCTCCGGCAACGGCACCCCGGCCTCCACGCACGTAGCCGCCGAATGGATGAATCGGGAAATGAGAGAAGTACGGTAGACGCGCCCCAGGACGGGGAAACACATGAGCAAGGATTCGCGGAACCGGCGGCCGGCCGGCGTCGTCCGCAAGGCGTGCCACAGCAGCGCCAGCCCGAGAACCGATATCCCTATCCCGGCGAGGGCTTCGGGGAAGATATCGGAGATGTAGAGCAGAACGAGCGTCACCGAGGGCAGGGACACCCCGAAGTCCACGAAGATGGATCTGAACTGGGGCACGACGCAGATCATGAAGAACGCGAGGATCGCCAGCCCCATGGCCAGCACGATGACGGGATAGCTCAGGGTCTCCCAGAGCAGTCGCCTCGTCTGGGACATGATCCGGAGGTGCTGGTTCAGGCCCAGGAGCAGGGCCGGAAGCCGCCCGGTCTGAACCCCCGCCCGGATCACCCGGCTGTACAGCAGCGGCATCCGACCCTCGTGCCGGCGGACGGCCTCCTCGATGGGCACGCCCCTCTCGAGATCGGCCGCGATCTCCTCGACCGTCTGTCGAAAGCTCCCCCTGCGAAGATCCCGTGCGAGCTGGCGAAGGCCTTCATCGAGCGGCAGGCCGGCCGAGGCCATCGAAGCGATCTGTTCATTGAGAAACAGGAATTCGTCGGTGCCCATCGGGCGGGGCCGGGGCGCCTCCCTCACCTCGCGCAGCTCGTTGAGAGTGACCCGCATGACCTCGCGGAGCATCGCGCGGGCCTCATCGTCGCCCGCCGCCTCGATCCGCCCGGCGATGGCCGTGCCGTCAGGACACGTCCCCTCGTATTCAAACCAGGCCACGGCGGTCCTCCTTCATCCGCGTCACCGACCTTTTTTCAGAGGCCGATGACCCGTCGTACCTCGTCGCGGTCCGTCCCCCCTTCGCGAACGAGCCGGTCTGCCTCTGCGGCCAGCGACGATCCCTGCTCGACGGCCAGCTCGCGGAGCCGCTCGGCCGTCGCACGCGCGAGAACCGCCGCCCGCAGCATCGGGTCCATCCTCATGAGCTGAGCGCACGCGGTCCGGCCCTGATAGCCCGTCCCGTGGCAGATGTCACAACCGGCGTGTACGAACGGCTCATCCGCCCTGCCCGTCGCTTGTCGACAGCTCCTGCACAGGACACGCACGAGCCGCTGCGTGGCGACCAGGCCCACTGTGCTGACAACCTGGTATGGAGCCACGCCCATCTCCAGGAGCCGCACGAGGGCCTCGGCCGGGTCGCCGCTGTGCATGGTCGTCAGCAGCAGATGTCCCGTCAGCGCCGCCTCGACGACGATCGTGGCCGTAGGCGCATCGCGCACTTCGCCCACCAGCAGCACCTGGGGATCCTGCCGCAGGATCGACCGCAACGCCCGCGGATAATCGAGCTCTCCGTGGGGGGCGATCTGGATCTGCGCCAGCCCATCCACCCGTTGCTCGACGGGATCCTCCAGGGCGACGACGCTCCTGCCCGGCGAGGCACGCAGGATGTGCCGTGCCAGAGCATACAGGGTGGTGCTCTTGCCCGAGCCGGCCGGCCCCGTGACCACGATCATTCCCGAAGGCCGCTCCACGGCCGCCCGCAGCGCCCCCGCGGCCTCCGGCGTCAACCCCAGTTCATCCAGCTCGCTGATCCCCTGCCCCGTGTAGAAGATCCGGACCACCGCCCGCTCGCCCCGAACAGTCGGAAACGTGGCGACCCGCATGTCGCGTGGCGCCCGGTCATCAGCCCCGAAGCCCGCGGCGGGTATGGAACCCTCCTGAGGGATGTCCACCCGGTATGTAAGCAGACCGGCAAGGACCTTGAGGCGGGCTATCACGTTGTCGGAAATGGACTTAGGCAGCCGCTCGCAATCGTGAAGCACGCCGTCCAGTCGAAACCGCACAAGTAGCTCGCGGTCCGTCGGCTCGAAGTGCACATCGCTGGCCCGGGCCTCGAGTGCCCGGCTCAGCAGGGTCTCCACCAGCCCTACCACGCCATCCGCCGCGATGTTCGACGTCCGCTTCATGTCCGGTGGCGATCGCCTGATCCCATGTGACCGTCCCCACATATCGACGCCGACCGCCCCAGGTTGTTAAGGTGAGGGCGCCCGCGGACAGCGCCTGCAAGAAGTCACGACCGACCGGGAAAGGTTAACGCCGGGACCCTCACGGCGTCTATGAGGGTGAACAGACGGGAGCGCCGAATGCCACGAAGCGCCTACGGCACCCTGCCGGCCTCGCTCCGCGGAATGCTTGAGGAGTTAGCCTCGGCCGACGCCGCCGCCGGCCAGCGGTGGATCCTCTCGCTGCTCCAGCGACACGGACCCGGGGTCGTCCACGTTCTGTGGCGCATGCTCGGCCGCGAGCCGGACGTGCTGGACGCCTACCAGACGGTCGTGTGTCACCTGGCCGCCCGGGGACCCGATCGCACCGGTCGAGACCGGGCTGCCTACTTCTATCGGGCCGCGATGAACACGGCCATCGAGATCATCCGGCAACGTGGCCGCGAGCGCGATCGCCTGGAGAGAGTGGCGTGCCGGCATGGCGCCGGCGCGATCCGGCCCCCCGCCGTCAGCAGCAGCGATCGTCTGCGCCTGGTCGAGCACGTGCGGGAGGCTATTCTGGGACTTCCGGCCCATCTGAGGGACGTGATCGTACTGCGGGACCTGGCCGGGATGAACTACCGACAACTCTCTGCCGTCATGAATATCACGTCTGCTACGGCCCGTGTGTACCGCCGGCAGGCCGTTCTTCGAATGGCCGCGCGGTTGGCGAAGGAGGAAGTATGATGAAGGCACAGTCGGGCAGTCGGGGCGCGGGGTGCCGCGACCGCCGGGTGCTGCTGCGTTGGATCGCGAAAGGCGGCCGGCTTCCGTCCGGGCTGGTTTCTCACATCCGCGGCTGTTCAAGCTGCCATGCCTGGGCGATGCGGATCGTACGGATCGAGGGCGCCCTCACGATGCTCGCCACCGAGGCCGTCCCCCCGGACCTGCTTGGGCGTGCGAACGATCACGCCCTGCGCATGCTCGCGCGCCGACTGCGCGAAAGCAAGGATGCCGGGCGGCTCCGCAGAGCGCGCCCGCAGGGCGCGCTCTGGCCCCGAATGGAGCAGTCGCTCGGTCGCGGCAGCTCCGCCGCCGCCGCTGCGTTGATCGTACTGGCGCTGCGGGCCGGCGTGGCTGACGGGATGAAGCAGGTCCGCGACCTGGCCCAGCCCCTGGCCGACGCGCACTACCAGCGGCATATCGACGATTCCGGCATGCTTTCGTGATCGGCCGCACTGCCGACGGAAAGCCCCGCCCGCAGGAGCTGGAGGCAAAGCGCCCGGGCCCTGAAGAAACATGCATGACCCGGGGCCGGGGACGTGGCGCCCCCCGGACCCTGCGAACTGCCGCAGACCTGGGGGGCCGCACCCGTCGGAACCGGTGCCTTCAACCGTACCGCCCGCAGACGTAGTCCTCCGTCCTCCGGTCCCTCGGGTTTTCGAACAGCTCCGCCGTCGGGCCGAACTCGACGAGTTCGCCCAGGAGCATGAACGCGACGTCCGTGGACACCCGTGCGGCCTGCTGCATGTTGTGTGTGACGATCACGATGGTATAGCGATGGGCCAGATCGCGCATGAGCTCTTCGATATGCGCAGTGGCTATGGGATCCAGGCTGGAGCAGGGCTCGTCCATGAGCAGCACCTCGGGTTCCACGGCGATCACACGCGAGATGCACAGGCGTTGCTGCTGCTCCGGCGAAAGCGCCAGCGCCGGCGCGTGAAGCCGGTCCCGAAGTTCCTCCCAGAGACCCGTGCCACGGAGGCTTCGTTCCACCGCGTCTTCCAGTTCGCCTCGGGGAGGGCGGCCATGGATCCGCAATCCGTACGCGACATTCTCGAACACAGACAAAGGAAATGGATTGGGACGCTGGAACACCATGCCTACCCGCCGGCGGAGCCGTGTGAGATCCGTTTTCGGGTTAAGGATATCCTCTCCGTCCAGGAACACGCGACCACCCACCCGTACCCCCTTGATCACATCGTTCATTCGATTGAAACATCGCAGGAGCGTGGACTTGCCGCAGCCCGAAGGGCCGATGACGGCCGTGATGGCGTGGCGGCGGATGGACAGGTTCACGCACCTGAGGGCCTGGAAGGACCCGTAGTACACGTCCAGATCCACGGTCCGGATGATGCAGGAGGCTTCCATCGCGCGGTCCTCACCCGAATTGCCCGGTCAGGTAACGGTTCGTACGTGAGTCCGCGGGGCTTGTGAATACCTTCGCCGTCGGACCGACCTCGATCAGCTCTCCCATCAGGATAAATGCGGTGCGGTCGGACGCGCGGGCCGCCTGTTTCGTGTTGTTCGTGACCAGGATGATGGAGTGCCGGGCCTTCAGCTCGAAAAGGGCGTCCTCGATCTTCCCGGTGGAGATGGGATCGAGCCCGGAGCACGGCTCGTCCAGAATGAGCACTTCCGGCCTCAGCGCCAGAACGCGGGCCAGACAAAGACGCTGTTGCTGGCCGCCGGACAGCTGACACGCGGGGTCGTGCAGGCGGTCTTTCACCTCATCCCACAACGCGACCTCTCTGAGGGCGGCTTCGATTCGCTCATCCTGTGCGGAGCGGCGCCGGATGCCAGCCAGCCGCAGCCCATAGGCCAAGTTGTCGCGGATCGACCAGGGCAGCGGGACCGGCACCGCGTAGACCATGCCCACCCGACGGCGCAACTCCGCCACGTCCACGGCCGGATCATAGATGTCCTGGCCGTCCAGCCGGATCGTACCATGTCGAACGAATCCCGGCGTCAAGTCGTTCAGACGATTCAGGCATCGCAGGAACGTCGTCTTACCGCTGGCGGCCGGGCCGATGATCGCCAGACGTTCCCGTGGGCGTACGTCGAGCGTGATGCTCCTCAGCACCGTGTGGGTTCCGAAGCCGACCGTAAGGTTACGGACGGCAATCTTGACCTCGGCGGCCTCCTCAGGACCCGCCAAGGGCCCGTTGGGCCACGAATACGGCTCAGGGGCCGCCGGCCGATGCGCCTTGCCCGGCCGCCTCCAAAGCGCCCCGAGCCAGGCTCGGGGCACCGAGGCGCGGCCTCCCTGGGATACCACAGCGGCCTCAGACATACTGTCCTGCCTTTCCGATGAAGCGGCGCATCAGACGATACGTGAGGAAGTTGATGGCCAGGACCACGATCACCAGGACCGCCGCCGTGGCATACGCCTTGTCCATGGAGATGCCTTCGCGGGCCAGAAGATAGAAATGCAGGGGCAGCACACGGCAGGAATCCAGGAGCGAGCTCGGCATCCGCAGCGCCGAGCCGGCGGTCAGCATCACCGCCGCCGTCTCCTCCAGGGCCCGGGCCAGCGAGAGCACGACTCCCGTCACCACGCCCGGCAGCGCAGAGCGGAGGACCACCCGGGTGACCATCTGCCACCGCGTGCTGCCAAGACCGTAGCTGACCTCCCGATAGGCGTCCGGCACGGCCCGGATGGCTTCCTCGCTGGTCCGGATCACCGTGGGCAGGACCATGACGGCCAGCGTCAGGGCTCCCGAGAGCACGCACAATCCCAATCCGAGCGTAATCGCAAAGAAGACGAATCCGAACAGACCGAAGATGATCGAGGGAATGCCCGCCAGACAATCCGCCCCGAAGCGAATCACGGCGGTCACGCGGCCGCCGCGGGTATATTCCGTGAGATACACGGCGGTCGCCACGCCGATCGGCGCGGCGATGAGCACGCCCAGCCCGGCCACAAGCGCGCTGGACACGATCATCGGCAGGATGCCGCCCTCGCGCCCCATCTTCTGCGGCGATTCGGTAAGGAACTGCCAGCTCACGTGGGGCAACCCGCGCAGCAGGATGAAGCCCACGATGAACAGGAGCACGCCGATCGTCATCGCCGCCACGGCCCACAGCAGGGCCACCACGATCCGCTCGAGCACAATGGGGCGCGGGCTCATCTGAAGGCGGCTCCCGATGATCGCCGGCGGGAAACCGCCAGCGCGACCGTGTTGAGGATCATGATGAAGACGAAGAGCGTCACCCCGGTGGCAAAAAGGGCCTCCCGATGCGCCCCGGTCGCGTATCCCATCTCCAGCGCGATGTTCGCCGTGAGCGTCCGTACGGGATCCAGCGGCCCCCGCGGAACGGCCAGCGTATTGCCGCCGACCATGATCACCGCCATGGTCTCGCCGACCGCACGCCCCATGCCCAGAATCACTGCCGCGATGATGCCCGAGCGCGCCGCCCTGAGCATGACCCTGTGCGCGGTCTGCCAGCGGGTGGCCCCCAGAGCGATGGAGCCTTCCCAGTACGATCGGGGGACCGCCTGGAGCGCGTCCACGGAGATGCTGGTGATGGTTGGAAGGACCATGATCCCCAGGACAATCGACGCCGCCAGCACCGAGAGACCGGGGCCGCCCAAGTGTTCCCGGATGAACGGCACCAGCGTCTGTACGCCCACGAACCCGTACACCACGGAAGGGATGCCGGCCAGCAGCTCAATGACCGGCTTGAGGACGTGCGTCAAACGGGGCGGAGCGAACTGCGTCAGCACGAGCGCCAGCCCGAGACTGAAGGTCCCGCCGATGAGCATCGCTCCGAGAGTGACCATTGCGGATCCGACGATCATCGACCGGATGCCGAAAAGGCCCTCTTTGGGATTCCACTCGGCAGACAGGAGAAAATCCCGCGCGCCGATGCGGAGAACGATCGGAACGCCCTCCTTGAAAACGAACACCGCGATCAGACTCAGCCCGAGGATGGCGCTCAGGGCAAGCCCCATGAGGATGGCACTGATGATCCTGTCCTGTTTCATCGGGCCCGGATCAACCCCTCGGCCTCCAGGGCCTGCTGGCTTTCCGGCAGGAGCACGAAATCGATGAAGTCCTTCGCCTTCGGTGCGGCCGGCCCTTTCGTCACGAACAGAAGCGGCCGAACCAGCTTGTACTGACCCGCCAAGACTTTCTCCGGTGTGGGCTCCACGCCGTCCACCCGTACGGCCTTCAGTTCCTTGCCCACAAGCCCGAGCGAGATATACCCGATGGCCCCCGGATTGCCCTGGACCAGCTCCTTCACCGCGCCGCTGGACTCCTGGACGAGCGCCTCACGCGAAATCTTCTCGTCGCGCATCACCAGATGTACGAAGCAATCCCGCGTCCCGGAGCTTTCCTCGCGAGTGATGACGCGAATGGGTTCGTCCGTACCCCCCACTTCCTTCCAGCGCCGGATCCGCCCGCTGAAGATGCCTCGGATCTGCTCGAGGCTCAGGGAGTCGACGGGATTCGCATGGTTCACCACGACGGCCAGTCCGTCCCGGGCGATTGTGACCGCATTGAACTCTCGGGCCTCTTCCGGGCTCAGCTCGCGCGAGCACATGCCGATGTCGGCCAGCCCGCTGGCGACCGCCTGGAGGCCCGCCGTGGAGCCGCCCCCCTGCACGTCCACCTTCCGGTCGGGATGTTTTTTCTCGTACTCCTGGGCAAGAAGCTCCGCAAACGGCTGAATCGACGTCGAGCCGATGACGCTCACGGGCGACCGCTCGTCCTGGCGATGGCATCCGCCCGAAGTGACGGCCAGCGCGAGCAGGGCAGCCGCCGCATCCCGACCGATTCGCTGTACCAAGCGCACACCTCCCTGGGGAATCGTAACAGGGACTCACCGCCCGTGATGTCGCACGATCTCGCCCGTGCGAAGGTAAACCACGTCCTCCGCAATGTTCGTCGCGTGGTCGGCGATCCGCTCCAGATTCTTCGCGATCGACAGTACATCCAGATGAGCGCCTATCCTCTCCGGAGACCGACTCGCCTCGGCGGCCAACCGCCGGATGAAATCACCGTAAAAGGCGTCAATCGCCGCATCCTGCCCGATCAACGCCCGCGCAGCGTCGGCGTCGTCCTCGGCGTAGGCCTTCAGCACCCCCCGAAGCATCTGCCGAACGCCGCTCATGATTACCCGAAGGTCGCCCGCCGCCTCGCGGGTGGAGGCACCGTCGAGATGGCGCGCCCTTTGCGCGATGTTGACGGCACAGTCGGCGATCCGCTCTAGGTCGTTGTTGAGCTTCAACACCGTGGCCAGAAGGCGCATGTCGGAAGCCACGGGCTGGAACAAGGTGATCAGCCGGATCACCTCGGCTTCGATCGCCACTTCCTCGGTGTCGATCTCCGAGTCGCGGACAATCACCCGGTCGGCCAGAGCGCGGTCGGCCGACAGGGCCGCCGTACAGGCCTCGTCCAGCATGTCCTCCACGGCGCTCGCCATCCGCAGCGAACGCCGTCGCAGCAAGTCAAGTTGCTCAACGAAGTAAGCACTCATGCCGAGGTCGCACCGGCGACCGGACACCCGCGCCGCCGGACCGGCCTAGACCGCACCGCTCAGCCTCCACGGTCGGTACCGCCGACGAGACTCCCCAAGTTCGCGAGGCTAGCCGCGCAGCGCTTGGATATTGTTAGGAAAACGTCAATACTCCGATAGCGCCCCTCCGTGGCGCCCCCAGGTAATACCCCTCTGGAGCAGGGACGACGCCGACCATTTTCCCCTCCAACCGGAAAGTTTCTTCGATTTGCCAAGCCACGCTCTGCAAGGAAGTTGCGAAAGACCATGAGGTCCGAACACCTTCCCCAACGAACGCGGTCGCACCGTCTCGCCCGCGCGGGTTGTCCAGAAAAGCTGCCGGCGTCTCGAAGGCCGGGCTCACGCCGCTGTGGCCAGCGTCACAGTCACCGTAGTGCCTTGGCCGGGCACGCTGTGAAGGCGCACTGAACCGGCCATCGCAGCGACCGCCTGACGGACAATCGATAACCCGAGTCCGGTTCCCCGCTCCGGACCCGAGCGGGCGCGCTCTACCTGATAGAACCGCTCAAAGACCCGCTCCTGCTCCTCCGGCGCGATTCCACACCCGTCGTCCGTCACGTCGATCTCCACGGTCGACCGATCGTCGGCCCCCGGTACCACACGCGCTGAGAGACTGACATGTCCGCCGGCGTTCGTGAACTTGATGGCGTTGTCGATGAGGTTGTCGAGAACCAGGTTCAGCAGGTAGGTATTGGCGCGGACCGGCGGAAGATCGCGCGCCGCCGTCACCTGCCAGCCCAGATTCTTGCGGCCGGCGCGCTCCCTGTGCCGACTTTCCACCTCCGCCAGCAACGGAGCCAACTCGATGCTCGCCAGTTGGAACGGCCTGGTCGAGGCCTCCAACCGGCAGAGGTTCAGGAGGTCGCGAACCAGCTCATCCATGCGCCGGCTGTGGCGGTCGATCACCTCCGCGAATCGGCGGATGGCGCACGCGTCCGCCGTGGTTGCCACGACATCCAGCAGAGTCTCCACCGCAGCCCGAATCGCCGCCAGCGGTGTCCGAAGCTCATGCGAGGCATTGGCGGCGAAATCCGCCTGCACCCGCATCGCCTGAGCCAGTTGGGTCACGTCCGTCAGCACAAGCAGTCGCCCGGTGGTCGGGCGGGCCCCCGGCTCCGCCTGAACCCCTTCGATCGCAATCTCGGAGGACCGCGCCAGCACGCAGCGCCGCTCCGGACCGCTTTCGAGATTCACCTGTACCTCGTCCGCCGTCTCACCGCTATCCAGCAGCATTCTTTGCAGGAGATGCGGGGCCACGCAGGCCTCGACGGACTGACCGGCCCACTGTTCGACGGGCCCGGACGGGACCCCCAGCAGGCGGGCCGCCGCCGGGTTCATCAGGACCACCCGCCCCGCCCTCGCCACGATGACGCCTTCCTGGAGCTGCACCAGCAGGCCCTCCAGCATGCGCCTCTGGCGGTCGATCGTTTCGAGGTCGGCCGCCATTCGGGCCCGCATTTCGTTCAGCGCCCGCCCGAGCTCGGCCAGTTCGTCCCTGCCCGACACCCGCGCGCGGGCCGCCAGGTCGCCCCGGGAAATGTCCTGTGCCGTCCGCGTGATCCAGCGGATCGGCTGACTCCACATCCGCGCCAGCCCCATCGCGAGCAGAAGGCAGGCGACCAATGCGATGCAGCCGGTGGTCCACAGGAGGCGCCGTACGCTGTGAGCGTGCGCCATGATCGCCCGTACCTCCATCGCCAGGCGCACCACGCCGGCCGGCGATTCGGGCGGGCCGACCCGCACGGCGACGTACTTCATGGACCGTCCCAGCGTCCGGGACTGCCGTACAGCTTCGCCGAAACCCCGCGCCAGCGCATCGCGGACCTCGGGACGGTCGGCATGAGGTTCCATGGCGGCAGGGTCTCCTTCAGAATCCCCCAGCACGGTTCCGTCCGCGGCAATGAAGGTGATCCGGACGCCTGCGGGGTCATCCGCACTCATCTGTCGCGCCAGGCGGTTCAGCTCCGCTGCATGCGAGGCGTCGAGACGGTCGGCCACCTGGTGCCGCAGTTGATTCGCCTGCGAATGAAGCGTCCGGGTGAGTTCACTCACATGGAGGGCATCGACCTGCCGCACGATAACCCAGACACAGGACAGGACGAGGACGGCCATCAGGACGGCATTGCCGATGAAGACCTTCCAGAATACCCGTCCCAGCGTCATGATGGCCGTCCGCGTGCATCAGCGCGGTTCTCGAAAGGTGTACCCCACCCCCCGGACCGTCTGAACCCACGGCGCCGCCCGCCCCAGTTTCTTGCGCAGGCCGGTCACGTGCACGTCGATAGCCCGATCGGTGACCGCAGCGGTCTCTCCCAGAACGGCATCGATGAGCTGGCCGCGACCGAGCACACGGCCGTCCGCGGCCATCAGGACCCGCAGGAGACGGAACTCAGTGGCAGTCAGAGGAGCGGGGCTGCCGTCGACGGTTACCTCGTGCCGGGCAGGATCCAGCCGCACGGGCCCGCTCGCAAGGACCTCCATGTCCTTGGCGGGCGCCTCCGACCGGGAGAGGATCGCCCGCACGCGCGCGAGCAATCGCTTCATCGAGAAGGGCTTCGTGATGTAATCGTCGGCGCCAAGTGCGAAGCCGACGAGTTCGTCCGCCTCGTCGGCCTTGGCGGTCAGCATAATCACCGGAATGCCTCTGGTGGCACGATCGCTCTTCAGTTGCGCAATGACTTCGTCGCCGGAGACGCCGGGAAGCATCCGGTCCAGGATGACCAGGTGCGGGGGCTTCCGTCGGGCCTCCGCCGCAGCCAGGCGTCCCTCCAACAGGCAACGAACACGATAGCCCTCCCGCTCCAAGTTGAAGCGGAGTGTCTCGGCCAAGTCGGCCTCGTCCTCGATGATCAAAATCTCACGGTCCGACATCCGATGCCTCCGACTCAAGTTCCTCTGACAGTATACTGCGCCGGGACCGGTTAGGTGATTATGAGTCTACCGTTAGGGCTCGCACAGCAGCTTGCAGGCACAACGATCTCCGCCCCGCACCGGAAGCGCACAGCCTCGGGAGGCCCCCAACAAGCACCGCGGCAATGGCGATGCGCGGGGTCGATATGGGAGGCCTCCGGCCACCGAGGGGTACCCAGCTCGGCGCCCGCAGCTTCACAGGGAACCCGCCGCCCCATCATCAAAACCCAACACGACCGACCTACCCTCCGCGAATGTCCGGCGGCTTGATGGCCGTGCGGACTTGGAAACTAACGTCATGATCCTGATGGCGGAGTTCAGCAGCAGCGCCAACGGCATCTGGGGCAGTTCGGTCGCCCGCGGCGCCGCCTACAAGAGCCACCGGCCCACCAACGGTGTCAAAACTGCCGGCGGCGTCTTTGACGGTGAGGGCTACGCCACGGGCACACAGATCTTCAAGCTGACACCGGCCGAAGCCCGCATCGCGATCCAGGACGTGCTGGCCGACAAATCGCGGGCACCGAGCCGCCATCACGTCTCCTACATCAACCCGCAAGTCCATACGAACGGCAGCAACTATGTCTTCGTGGACGGACACGCGGCAAGGTTCTCACTGGACGAGACCCTGGATCCGGGAAGCTACATGTGGGGCCGCAAGGTCTACTCGTGCGTCGACAAGCCCGTCGTCCAAGACAACCCGGAGCGGCAAGCAAGCGGATCGCGCGCTGCCGGAGGGGACAGCGCGCGATCCGCACGGCAGGCTTCGAACGGCTACCGCCCTTCTGCCCCGGGGCAGGCCAGGCCCGTTCGTCCGATCTTCGTCCGTCCGAAGAGCGGATAATGCAAGAATGGGCCATGCTCATCCTCCCATCCGCGCCGTCACGATCCCCTCCGCCGCCGCATCGGCCCCCCGTGGCCACAGTACGAGCGCCAGAGCCGCGCCCCCCACGAACAACAATGGCACGGCCACGGCGATGGCCACGACGGTCCAGAGGCGTCTCTCGAAGTCGGGGTGGATCGCGATTACGCTGGGGCGCCCTTCCCGGCCGCCGGCGAAGTCAAACGTAAGGGTGTACTCTGCGGCTTTGACAATGAGGAAGCGAAACAGGGGTTTTCCTGGGACTGCGGTGTTCTCGATCGTGTATACCGTCGAAGCACGCGGGGGATGGCTGGAACCTCGTCGCCTTCCGTATCGGCAATGGTCACACGCAGGCCATCCACCGAGTCCGGCCGGTCATACACCACCCCGTTCACCACAGTCCGCGGCTCGTGGAACGCCCAGTATTCCCCCGGCGCCAGCCGCACCGAGGTCCTGCCGGGGACCGTTATCCGCGCAAGCGCCACGCCGACCCCCCGCAAGCCGTAAAACACGATGAGAAACGACACAGCCAGGCCCAGCGTGCCGCTGGTGCCGATGACCAGGCTCCAGACGAGTATCTTGCTCAGCCGCATGAAGGGACTCTCCTGAAGGACCCGGCCGCGCTCGCCGTCGCTTGAAACACCCGGGGGCCCGCCCGTGCCCCGCCAACCCACCGGCCGACTGGATCGTCCGGTGTTCACCCGCCAGCAGCTAACCCGGACCGCATCCCGGCTCGGCCGGAACCATCCGCCAGGGCATGCCGGTGCGAAGCCCATAGACGATCAGGGTCAATGGCATCACCCCGCCTCTATGCTTCTCGTGGCAGCCCCACTATGCTGTCGTCACGACTGTGTTTTCCAGAAGCCCCTGAGCACTGCCCGAGCCACTGCTACTACCCCACGCGTCGGGCTCAGATCCGCGAGGTGACGAAACACTCCGCCAACGACTCGTAGCGAGGCGCCGTCTCGATTATCTTCTCCGCCTGCTGCGCTGAAAAGCAGTCGGAACAGACAGTCGACGTGTGGCGAGGCGGCGTCATGTTGACCCGGCCTACGGTGAGTCTTTGTGCGGGGACCGGCTTGTTCGTGGGCGTGTGTGCCGCTCAAGCGGAACCGGCGGCGGCGTCGCGGCCGGCCACGCGGGCATCCGTACCGATCCTGTACAGCAGCGACCTGTTTCACCCCCACGACGACCCCGACGACCACTTCGACCTTGCCACGCTGTTCGCAATCCCCGAGTTCGACATCCGCGCCGTCGTGCTCGACCTCGGTGAACGGCAGGCCCAGCGGCCCGGTGCGGTCCCGCTGAAACAGATGATGCACCTGACCGGCCGCACGGTGCCGTTCGCCACCGGCCTTGTCGCGAAGCTGAGGGCCCCCGATGAGAAGGCGACAGACCAGCCGCCGGCGGCGCAGGGCGGCGTGGAACTGATCCTCAAGACACTCCGCGAGGCGCCCGAGCCGATCACGATCTTCCAGACGGGCAGCCTCCGCGACATCGCGGCCGCGTTCAACCGAGAGCCCGATCTGCTCCGTGCCAAGGTCCGACGGCTCTACGTGAATGCCGGCCACAGCGGCGGCGACCGCGAGTGGAACGTGGACCTCGACCCGCACGCCTTCGTCCGCGTGATGCGATCGCGGTTGCCGATCTGGTGGGTGCCCTGCTTCGGGCCGGACGGGTACAACTCGTTCTGGAAGTTCCGGCACAACCAGGTGCTCGAAACCGCGCCGCCCGCCCTCCAGAACTTCTTCGTGTACGCCCTGAACAAGACCCCGTCGCAGGAGATCGACCCGATCCGCGCATTGAAGGACGGCCTGCCCCCGGCGGCGAAGGCGGCAATGTGGGAGCAGGAGCGCAACATGTGGTGCACGGCGGCCCTGCTCCACGCGGCGGGCCGGCCGGTCGTGCCGGAACGCCGAATCGCCTGGTTCGAGGAGAAGCGTGTGAGGCTCGACTCCAACGGCGTCACGCGCTTCGACGATGCCCACGGCGACATCGACGTGCTGACGTTTCGCCGTGTCGAAGGTGCGGACTATGATGCGGCCATGAGGACGGCACTCCGAGACCTGCTGCGCAGGCCGGGCCCATGACGCAAAGCGCCCGTTCCGATGCCCCCTTTCCCTCTGGGCGACAGTACCGGTTAAACCTTGACCGCCCCTTGTGACGCGGGCGGCCCGCGCGCGTGCCCCACCACCTCGACGGCGGCCGCGCGGGTTCTCGCCGTGCCGGCGGTCGTTTCTGCGGATTCCGCTGGAGGGGGCGATGCCGGATCATTTCTCATTGCCCCGGATCCGGTAGCGGATGGATGTCGAGACGCACCAGGCGGTGTTCGACTCGGTTCCGAAGCCGAAGGGCAAGACGTGTCGCAACGAGGATTGGGAGAACCCGCACCATTCGAGCGCGCGTCGCGAACATGAAAGACGGGCAGACCCATCTGATTCACAAGCCGGAGCACCCGGTGGACCGGGAGACGGGGCCGATCGTGGCGGCGATTCGTTCGGCGCACGGGGGGCTACGACGCCGATGTATGTGACGCCGGAGAAGCCCGCGGGCTCGCTGGAGCAAGTCCGGTAGAACCCGACCATGGCGGCGGCGGACACGAGCGATCTGTACCTGCGAGAGGTGGTGGCGGACAAGGGACATCAGAGCGGTCAGATGCCGGCTCCACCGTCAGCAGGTGCTCGACGAACCACCTCGACACGCCTTTTCCGGCAGTAGCAATCCAGGCCCAGCACCAGGACGACCCGCTATGTGCCGCACCCCGGCCAGCTGCCTTCACCGCGAGGGCCCAAGACCGTACCGGGGATCAAGGAGCGACCCTGGCGAGTCAGCCACCAAAGATCCAACAACGTATCCCCGCCGGTCGACTCGGAAGCCCGCCCGCGGTTCTGGTTCCGATGTGGCGTCCTCCACCCGGAGTTGCCCCCAAATCCTCCGAGGTCAAAGCCGAACAGGCGAAAACCTCATGGATTTCAGCTAAACATCATGATTTCGTTTATACGTGATTCTCGTAATCCAGCGCAACCTTATATAGTTGACTTATCAGTTCACCCCTTGTATATTAACGATAGTCGGTGTGTGTTAACGTTACTTTTCCTGAGCCTGACGGTCGCCTTGCACGAAAGGAACAATCCCGCCAGCGGGTGCACGGCTCGGATCCTCGCGATTGTGTCCGTGAGGAGCCTCAGCGGCTGATCTTGGACACGGCGGTTCAACAGGCCCTCCCAAGGCCACTGGGCTTCCGCCAAGGGCTCATCAGGCGGGCGCGGGTTGACTCCATGTGTGCGGGCCAGTCGAGAGGCTGTACGACCTGGGCCGTGGCATGTGTGTCAGTCCGCTGGGGTGCGAGGAGACTGCTCGATGCTGTTGACGTCCGGGAAACCCATGGATGGATAGCCGTCCGTTCTTGCTGTGATCGCATCATGCGAAATGAGCTTGCGGACTTGAGCTGCGTGGCTGTGCAAGCTTGTCCATTCGGCGAGGCCGGAACATACACGGAAATGGCGGCGCTCGACCGCCAGTCGCATGACTGACTCATACGGCTGTCCCGCAACAGCATGCTTGCGTGCCCATCGGAGAACTTCCGGATGCTGGGCAGGATTCTGCGAGCCGGGCCGAGCCCGAGAACGGTCAGGAACGAGTAGCTGTCGATCCCGTAGGCAATCGCCCGTGCCAGGCCCGAGACGGCAGAGCGGCTCATGGGCAAGCAGATTGAGGCAGGCAAGCGACTTGTCGCGGGGGCATCCGTAGCAGGCGGCATGTGCGGCTGTGGGCAGCCTGACACGCGTACTGAAGGAGTGGTCCCTTGTTGGATCCATCGACTCATGATCTGTTCCTTGATACGGGCGGCAGCCCCCGTATTGTACGCGGCGTGGCCATCTACAGCGGGTCGCCGCGGTTGGCCGAGCTGGCGATCCGTCTTGGCTTTGAGACTGTGTGGATCGACATGGAGCATGGGCCAACGGACTTTGCGACGGCAGAGGCGATTTGCCAGGCGGTACAAGCCGCAGGCGGCTGCGCTTCAATTCGCGTGCCGGACGGGCAGCGCTGCCACGTGCTGCGAGCGCTGGAAGTCGGCGCGCGCATTGTGATCGTCCCGATGGTCAGGACCGATGAGCAGGCCCGCGAAGTCGTTCGGTTCGGCAAGTTTCCGCCGATCGGTCAGCGAGGCTACAACATGCGGAGCCGGGCGCTGGGTTTCGGGTTGAATCACAAGCGTGCCGCCTTTGCGGCCGCCAACGAGCAAACCCACTTGTTCGTTCAAATCGAAACGGCCGAGGCGGTGGAAAACCTCGATCGGATCTGCCACGTCGAGGGGTTGTCGGGCATTGTCATCGGCCCCGGTGATCTCTCCATGAGCCTCGGCTGCGACGGCGACCTGCTGTCGCCGCGGCTGATAAACACTGCGGCGGGCTGCATCCGGCGTGCGAGGGCGTCAGGCAGGCACGCCGGCATCCTCGCGGCTCCGGGACCGCTGCTCGACGCCGCGACGGCGGCGGGGGCAGATCTGGTCTTCTGCGGAGGAGACATCACGGATCTCATCCCGCCGTGGAGCCGTTGGTGGAAACCGTGGTTTGGCGCGGGGGGCAGCCGTGAAAACGTATCGGATCGCCCTGTACCCGGGCGATGGGATCGGGCCGGAGGTGGTCTCCGAGGCGATGCGCGTGCTGCAATGCGCCGCCGAGCGATTCGCCTTCCACCTTGAGACGACGGAATTCCCGTGGGGAGCAGACTATTACTTCGCGCACGGTTGCGTGGCGCCGCCGGACTTCCTCGATCGGCTCCGCACGTTCGACGCGATCTTTCTCGGCGCCCTCGGTGACCCGCACCGCATCCCTGACCACATCACGCTCGACCCGCTGATGCGGATGCGCCAGGGGTTTGACCAGTACGCCTGTGTGCGCCCGTGCCGGCTGTTCCGCGGGGTTCCGTCGCCGCTGGCCGAGCCCGGGCGCATCGACTTCGTGGTCGTGCGCGAGAACTCGGAGGGCGAATACTCGATCTGCGGCGGGCGTATGCGCCAGGGCACGCCGGAGGAAATCGCCGTCCAGTCCGCCGTACACACGCGAAGGGCCGTCGAGCGGATTCTTCGCTTCGGCTTCGAGCTGGCGATGACGCGGCGTCGCCGGCTCACGATGATCACGAAATCGAACGCGCTTCGGTTCGGCCTGACACTGTGGGATGACGTACTCGAGAAGGTGCGCGCAGAGTACCCCGACGTGGAAGCGGAACGCCAGCACGCCGACTTCGCTGCGATGGATTTCGTGCGGCGGCCGCAGCGGTTCGACGTGATCGTCGCATCCAACCTGTTCGGCGACATCCTGAGCGACCTGGGCGCCGCGATCGTCGGAGGATTGGGTCTGGCCTCCAGCGCGAACATCAACCCGGAACGGACGGCACCGTCGATGTTCGAGCCCGTTCACGGTTCAGCGCCCGACATTGCCGGCAAGGGGATTGCCAACCCGATCGCGCAGATCCTCAGCGGCGCGGCCATGCTCGAATGGCTCGGCGAGCGAAGGGCGGCCGAGCAGGTGCGTTCGGCCGTCGACGCGGCCCTGGAGGCCGGCGCCCGCACGCCCGATCTGGGCGGCGCGCTCACGACGGAGCAAATGACCGATCGCGTTCTGGAGGCCATGAAAGGCGGCGCCTTATGATTCCTGCGGATCTTCTGAAGCACGCGGGCGGTTACATCGGCGGGCAGTGGGTATGCGAGTCGGCCGGCGGCACGTTCGATGTCGTCAATCCGGCGACGGGCGAGGTTCTGGCCTCGCTTCCGAACATGGGCGAGGTCGAAACCAATGCCGCCATCGAGGCGTGCGAACGGGCCCTGCGGGCGGCACCCGCCCCGTCGGATCGCCGCAATTGGCTGATGGCGATCCACGATCGGATGCTCGAGCGCAAGCACGACCTCGGGCGCCTGATCACACTTGAGCACGGCAAGCCGCTCAAGGAGGGCATGGCCGAGGTGGAATACACCGCGGGCTTTTTCCGGTTCTTTGCGGAACAGATCGACCGTCTGGGGGCGGAACCGCTTCCGGGCCGGATGCGCAACTGCCGCTGGACGATCCATCACCGGCCGGCGGGCGTGGTCGGCCTGATCACGCCGTGGAACTTCCCGATGGCGATGATCGGCAAGAAGGTCGCCCCGGCGTTGGCAGCAGGCTGCGCCGCCGTGGTCAAGCCGGCCAGAGAGGCACCGCTTTCGACACTGGCGTTGTGCTCGCTTGCCGAGGAGGTGGGCGTTCCGGCGGGACGGTTCAATGTGGTGGTCGGACAGGCGGGACCGATCGGGGCCGCGCTGTGCCGTCATCCGGCGGTGCGGCTGATCAGCTTCACCGGCTCGACGGAGGTGGGGCGTCTGCTGATCGCCAACACCGCGCCGCACATCAAGAAACTGGCGATGGAGCTGGGAGGCAATGCGCCGTTCCTCGTGTTTGCCGACGCCGATCTCGAGGCGGCCGTCGCCGCTCTGATGGCGAACAAGTTCCGCGCGGGGGGGCAGACGTGCGTCTGCACGAACCGCGTGTACGTCCACCGGTCAATCGCCCGCCCGTTCACGGACGCCGTCGTCGCCCGTGTCCGCGCGCTGCGCATCGGCAACGGGCTCGACGCCGACACGGACATCGGACCACTGATCAACCGCGACGCGTTTGACAAGGTCACTGCACACGTCCGCGACGCGCTTGCCCGCGGCGCGACACGTCTGGTGGGAGGCGATCCACCGCGCCCGAGCGCCGACTGGGGCGCGTTCTATCCGCCGACGGTTCTGACGGGCATCACGCCCGACATGCTTGTCTGCCGCGAGGAAACATTCGGTCCCGTCGTCGCGATCGGAGAGTTCGATGACGAGGATCGCGTGGTCGAGGACGCCAACGGGACTTGTTACGGGTTGGCGGCCTACGTCTTCACACGCGACGCCGCGCGGGCGGAAAGGATTCTACCGCGGCTGCACTTCGGCCACGTCGGGCTCAATACGGGAACCGGCCCCACGCCCGAGGCGCCGTTCGGCGGCATGAAGCAGTCGGGATTCGGGCGGGAAGGCGGGCTGGAAGGTCTGCTGGAATTCTGCGATACGCAGGTGGTGGCGACTTCATGAGCCGCCAGCGGCTGGTGATTCTTAACCCCACGTGCCTCGAGGTGATCGACGCGCACTGCCAGCGGCTCGATGCCTCGGGGGTGGAGTGGTTGGGGGATCCGGCCTTCGCTTCCCTGGGGGTCCCTCGGGTCGAGGACGTGCTTGCCGGTGCGAACGCACTGATCCTGCCGGCCTCGATCCGCAACCTTCCGTCCGCCGAGATGATGCAGCGGCACGCCGGGCTGCAGGTGCTTTCGATCGCCGCAAGCGGGTGGGACTGGCTGGACGTCGAGGCGGCCACCGCCAACGGCATCGTCGTGACATTCGCGCCGGCGCCCGCCGGCGTCGAAGCCGTGGCCGATATGACCTTTGCGCTGATGCTCGCCGCCGCGCGCCAGGTGCCCTATTACCACAACGCGGTCTGCGAAGGCCGATCCGTTCGAGGTATGGGCGTCGCGCTCTGGCGCAAGACACTGGGAATCGTCGGACTCGGTCGCATCGGGAAGGCCGTGGCCCGCCGGGCTGTCGGTTTCGCGATGCGTGTGCTGGCCGTGGAGCCCTCGCCCGACGCGGAGTTCGTGCGGCGGCACGGCATCGCGGTCGTTGATCTGCCCACGGCCTTGCGCGAGAGCGATTTCCTGTCGCTGCACGTTCGGCTTGACGAAACGACCCGACATATGATCGGCCGCCGCGAACTGGCCAGCATGAAACGTTCAGCCTTCCTGATCAACACGGCGCGCCGCGATCTTGTCGATGAGGATGCGCTGGCCGAGGCGATCGTTCACGGTCATCTGGGCGGCGCGGGCCTCGACGACCCGCCGTCGCAGCCGAACAGCCCTCTGCTGGGCCTGCCCCACGTCGTTTTCGCGCCCCACCACGGCAACCGCGCCATTGAAGGGGTTCACGCCGTCTTCGACCTCGCTCTCGACAACGCCTTGGCGGCGCTGGCCGGACGGCGGCCGGAGTTCGTCGTCAATCCGCAGGTGTATGCCGGCCCCATCCGCTGCCCGTTGCGAGGACCGCAGCCATGAGAATTCGAGACATCACCGTCCATCCCCTCCAGGCTCCCGGCAGAACGCTCGTACCCCTGCTCGTTCACACGGACGACGGGATTATCGGCGTGGGCGAAGCAGGCCTCCAGCGACGATGGAAAGCCGTCGTAGGCGCCGTCGAGCATTTGAAGCGGTGGCTGATCGGCGAAGACCCGATGCGGATCGAGCACCTGTGGCAGCGTATGTTCCGCGGCGGGTTCTACCCGGCCGACCGGCTCATCGGGTCGGCCCTCTCGGCGATCGACATCGCCCTCTGGGACATCAAGGGACAGGCACTGGGCGTGCCCGTCTACGAACTGCTCGGCGGGCGATGCCGTGACCGCGTCGAGTGTTTCTTCCAGCCCGGCTACCTCACGTCAGTCGTCGAGCACCCGCAGTCGAACGGGGTGGCCGAAGGCAACCTGCACTTCGACGAGACCGAAGCCAAGGCAGCAGCGAGGCGGTTCGTCGCCGAGGGATACAGGTACTTCCGCGTGTCGCCCAATGCCGTCGCCGGCGTGTTCAAGCCAACGGAGGCTTCGGCGCTGGCGCTCCGGCAACTGCGGGCGGTTCGCGAGGCGGTCGGCGACCAACTTGAATTGATGGTGGATCTGCACACGCGGCTCAGCCCCGCCGAGGCGGTGTGGTTCTGCCGCGCGTGCGAGCCACTGCGGATGTTCGTCGTGGAGGACCCGATCCGCTCGGAGCACATCGCGGGCTACCGCCACATCCGCTCGCATACGAACGTGCCGCTGGCGGCCGGCGAGCAGTGGGTCACCAGGTGGGAGTTTCGAACGGTCATCGAGGAGGAGCTGGTTGATTTCGTCCGGCCCGACGTGTGCATCTGCGGCGGGATCACCGAAGGGCGCAAGATCGCCGCGATGGCCGAGGCGCATCTCATCAAGCTGCTTTACCACAATCCGCTGGGACCCGTTTGCACCGCCGCTTCGCTGCACCTGGACCTGGCGTGCGACAATGCCGGGCCGCAGGAGGTGCTGTGGCCGCCGCAGGACATCTTGCCTGATGTGTTCGAGTGCTCCTTCCGCCAGGAAAGCGGGTACCTCACCGTACCCACATCGCCCGGGATCGGGGTGACGTTCAATCGAGAGGCGGCGAAGGCCCATCCGGCGGATATGACCGAACCGCCGCATTGGCGGCGCGAGGATGGGTCGTTCACGAATTACTGACCCCGATGC
>Ga0209162_1000148_pt1 | contig 75136 bp, 58 predicted proteins | sample YNPNPMetaG_FD_187121 | JGI IMG/M metagenome (GOLD analysis project Ga0209162, IMG submission 187121) | Anoxygenic and chlorotrophic microbial mat microbial communities from Yellowstone National Park, USA - YNP NP MetaG (SPAdes) (version 2) ...
CAGCCCCACGCCCACCGCCACGGCCAGCCCCACGGCCAGCCCCACGCCCAGCCCCACGGCCAGCCCCACCGCCACGCCCAGCCCCACGGCCAGCCCCACCGCCACGCCGACACCCGAGGTGTGCCAGGAGGCGGGGGAAACGGTGGCGATCAGCGGCGCCGGGATACGTGATCGCGCGGAGCAGACAATCGTCATCCCCGAGGCGCGCTGGTCAACCGTGCAGGTCGTGGGGCGCTTCGCCGACGACGCGCGCGCACTGCCGGAACTGGTCCGTTTTCGCTTTGCTGATGGCACGGAGGTTGTGCGGCGCGCGCCGAGCCTGGTGAACGATCACGGGTATGTCTTTGAGACCCCGGGCCGCCCGGGTCCGGCGAGCGTGCACGTGCGCGAGCCGCGCGACGCCGCCACCGCGCGCGGCATTGTGGTCACGGCGGGCAGCGCGGCGAACGAAGGGATCTGCGGCGCCTGGACCTCTCCCTTCACAACGGTGTATAATGGAGGAACGTCGATAGATGTGCCCCTGCCCCAGGCGCTGGAACAGGCCGGCAATCTGCGCGTGCGCGGCGTTTTCATTGCCATACAGGATGAGCAGCCTGTTATCTTCGGCGCCGAGGCCGGTGGCGTGGTGGCCGACGCGCACACCGCGCCGAACGTCGGCCCAATGCTGATCATAGAGGAGGTGATGCTCCCCGATGTGCCACCCGGCACGGATCGCGTCCGGATCTGGTTCGCGTCAGCACCTTCCGACGCCGCCGCGGGGATCTTCGTGAGCGCATCCGTGGCCTACCCCTGTCCACCGGCAGGCTCATTCCCCACTACGTCCTCCAGCAAACCGGCAAGCGCGGTCCTGGCCGGATTGATTCCGTTGTTCCACGTCTTACGGAGCAGAAGGGCCAGCCACCAGGCACACAGGCGCTGCCCACGCCGACTCGCCGGTGAAGCCGGGAGTTCCGTCCACCCACCCGGCCAGGCGCATTGATGCCGCGGAGAGCATAGGGACCGGCGTCAGCGCCGCTTCCCATACCCGCCCGGCACACAAGGACCAGAGCGTATGGAGCAGACTTCCTGGGAGCGAAGCGCAGAAGCGCTCTTGCTCCTGTACTTCTCCAGAGAGGAGATCGAACGCTGCACCCCCAACGAGCGCCGGTTGCTCGCCGTGATGCAGTTCATCGATCTCCCCGATGATGAGGTCCCGGACGATCCCGACTCTGAGCGGCGGCGCCGGCGGCTGGTTGCGCGGCTTGCCGCGCTGCCGCCGGCCCTTTTGTCTGACGCCGCCGATGAGGCTTCCTCGCGCTAACCCTTCCCTTTCCCTCGGTCGCGTCCATCACCCCCTTGTCCTCGAACCTCCTACACAAGGCCGTTCATTGCTCCGCGTTTGCCGCATGCGCTGCGCCTTTCCCCACCCCTCTCACCGGGTAGCATGGGTGGGCCACGACCTCCGCGTACCTGTGCACACCTGGCGTAACACCCGCGCCTGGGAGCGCGGGCGGGACGCCCTCGTCGCGTCTCCGCGGGCAAGCTGACCTCGCTCTCCCAGGAGACATGTGAACACTTACGACCTCCGCACCTCACCCCCCTCGGGGGGCCTCGCACACGCCATTACCATGGTCTTTGAATACATACTCTGCTCTAGCCCGCGCAGGCGGGCTTCGCATTCCGTAGCCGAGGGCTTATGGTCTTTGAATACATACTCCGCTCTAGCCCGCGCAGGCGGGCTTCGCATTCCGTAGCCGAGGGCTTCAGCCCCACGGCCAGCCCGGTATACCGGATTAATTTCTCAAAGATCATTAGCCCCACGGCCAGCCCGGCATAGCGGATGAATTTCTCAAAGACCATCCAAAGCATCAAGAGACGCCGCAAGCTCGTGAGCGCTGGAGCGCTTCCGGTTGCCTTGAGCGGCAATCTACCATCCGCAATCTACCAATGGTAATCCCGCCGTGGCATGCCTGCCCCACCCGCTGCTGTAACACCGGCGACGATAGAACTATAGAGCGGCTTCAAGAGCCTCTCGCCACCGCGCAGAACGCCCTGACACCCATTCCTATCGCTGCGCGCCTGACGACCGTGCTGGCAGCACTCGCCAGCGACGGGCTGCACGGAACCGTAGCAGCAAGACCCCTCACGCGACCGGTCTGGTTATGGTCTTTGAGAAATTCATCCGCTATGCCGGGCTGGCCATGGGGCTAAAGCCCTCGGCTACGGAATGCGAAGCCCGCCTGCGCGGGCTAGAGCGGAGTATGTATTCAAAGACCATAACCGGTCGCGTGAGCGATGCCGCGGTTCCAGGGAGAAAGGAGCGCTCACTATGGAGGGCAACATCGTCTTCGTCCTGATCCTGATCTTCATCCTGGCCGTGGCCCTGCAAGCGCGGACGCCTCCGCCACCGCCCCAGATCATCGTCACCCAGAGCGAGTCTCCCGCTGGCGGGCTGGGGGCGCTGTTGCTGTGGTTCCTGTTCGTGCTGCTGATCCTGGCGCTTGTCGGGCGCTTCGTGGGCGCCTGACAGGCGCCAGGGCCACGCTGGTCCGTCCCTCCAACCTCCCGGGATGTGGAGGGGAAACGGCGCCCCCCGAGAAGACAAGCGGAGCAACCGGGTTTCTCGACGCCCCCTGCCTCCTGGACAGGCAGTATCTGGTTTGGGAGGACTACGCCCTCCCAAACCCTCCCGCGGGCCGGGGGATAATGTGGCTTATACGGGCTGCGCTGCGCTTACCTCGCGGCGGAAGGTGAACCCGTCGGGGCCGGCATCCACAAGGATGGTATCACCCTCGTGGAACTTGCCCTGGAGCAGTTCCAGAGCCAGGGGGTTCTGGATGCGCTGCTGGATGGCCCGTTTGAGGGGGCGCGCCCCGTAGATGGGATCGTAGCCCTCCTCGGCGAGGCGGTCGCGGGCCGCCTCCGTCAGTTCCAGGTTGAGCTTGCGATCGGCGAGGAGTTTGCGCAGCCGCCCCAACTGGATCTCGACGATCTTGCCGATCTGATCACGGCTCAGCGGGTGGAAGACGATCACTTCATCAATGCGGTTCAGGAACTCGGGGCGCAGCTCAGCGCGCAGCTCCGTCAGCACAGCCGCGCGGATCTCCTCTTCGCTGGCCCCCTGCTGGGCCATCTCCTGGATCATTGCCGAGCCGACGTTGCTGGTCATGATGACCACGGTGTTCTTAAAGTTCACCACCCGGCCATGCCCGTCAGTAAGGCGTCCATCATCGAGCACTTGCAGGAGCACATTGAACACGTCGGCATGAGCCTTTTCGATCTCGTCGAAGAGGATGACGCTGTAGGGCTTGCGCCGCACCGCCTCGGTAAGCTGGCCGCCCTCTTCGTAGCCGACATAGCCGGGCGGGGCGCCGATCAGCCGCGCGACGGTGTGCTTCTCCATGTACTCCGACATATCAATGCGGATCATAGCCTGCTCGTCGTCGAAGAGGAACTCCGCCAGGGCTCGCGCCAGTTCGGTCTTGCCGACGCCGGTGGGGCCGAGGAAGAGGAACGAACCCAGGGGCCGGTTCGGGTCCTGCAGGCCGGAGCGCGCGCGGCGCACCGCATTGGCCACCGCCTGCACCGCCTCGTCCTGACCGACAACGCGCCGGTGAAGACGCTCTTCCATGTGGATGAGCTTCTCTACCTCGCCTTCGAGCAGCTTGCTCACCGGGATGCCCGTCCAGCGCGAGACGATCTCGGCGATGTCCTGTTCACGCACTTCCTGGCGCAGGATGCTCGCGCTCTGGTCCAGGCGCTTCTCGGCTTCCTGGAGGTGCCGCTCCAGGCTGGCCAGGGTGCCGTACTGCAATTCGGCGGCCTTGTTGTAGTCGTACTGGCGCTGGGCCTGCTCGATGGCGGCCCTGGTCTGCTCGATCTGCTCCTTCAACGACTGGATGCGCTCGAGTTCGCGGCGCTCGTTCTGGAGCTGGATCTCCAGGCGGTTGCGCGCTTCGCGCAGGTTGGCCAGTTCTTGCTCCAGTTTCTCCAGGCGCTCCTTGCTGGCCCGGTCGGTCTCCTTCTTCAGGGCCTCGCGCTCGATCTCCAGTTGCATCATGCGCCGCTTGAGGTCGTCGAGTTCCTGCGGATCGGAGGTAATCTCCATGCGCAGGCGCGCGGCGGCCTCGTCAATCAGGTCAATCGCCTTGTCAGGCAGGAAGCGGTCGCTGATGTAGCGGTCGGAGAGCACTGCGGCGGCCACCAGGGCCGCGTCGGTGATGCGCACGCCGTGGTGGGTCTCGTAGCGCTCCTTCAATCCCCGCAGGATGCTGATGGTGTCCTCGACGCTCGGCGGATCCACCAGCACGGGCTGGAAGCGGCGCTCCAGGGCGGCGTCCTTCTCGATGTGCTTGCGGTACTCATCGAGAGTAGTGGCGCCGACCATGTGCAGTTCACCCCGGGCCAGCATCGGCTTGAGCATGTTCGAGGCATCCATGGCCCCTTCGGCTGCGCCGGCGCCGACCACGGTGTGCAACTCGTCCACGAAGAGGATGATGTCTTCGCGCTCCTGGATCTCCTTCAGCACGGCCTTGAGCCGCTCTTCAAACTCGCCGCGGTACTTCGCCCCGGCGATCAAGGCGCCCATATCAAGCGCCACCACGCGCTTGTTCTTGAGCGCCTCGGGCACGTCGCCCCGCACGATGCGCTGGGCCAACCCCTCGACGATGGCGGTCTTGCCCACGCCCGGTTCGCCGATCAGCACCGGGTTGTTCTTGGTGCGCCGGCTGAGGATCTGGATCACCCGGCGGATCTCCTCGTCACGCCCGATGACCGGGTCGAGTTTGCCGCGACGGGCCAGATCGGTCAGGTCGCGCCCATACTGCTCGAGGGCGGCGTAGGTGCCCTCGGGGGTGGGGCTGGTGACGCGCTGGGCGCCGCGCACCTCGCGCAGGGCGACCAGCAGTTTGTCGCGGGTGAGACCGGCCTGTTTGAGGATGCGCGCGGCGCCGCCGCCGGCATGCGCGAGGATCGCCAGGAGCAGATGTTCGGTGGAGACGTACTCGTCGCCGAACTGCCCGATCTCATCGTAGGCCCGCAACAGCACCGCGCGCATCCGCGAGCTATACTGGGGTTGCACGTTCGCCCCGCTGACGCGCGGTAGTTTGGTGATCTCGGCGTTGACCTGCTGCTTGAGCGCGCCAACCGCCAGGTTCAGGCGCGTCAGGACCTGGGGCACCACCCCGTCGGTCTGTTCGAGCAGCGCGTACAGCAGGTGCTCGGGTTGCACTTCGCTGTTTCCGTTGCGTTCGGCGATCGTCTGCGCAGCGATGATCGCCTCGGTGGATTTTTGCGTGAAACGACTGGTATTAAATGACATACGGAACTCCTGTATGATCCATTTGTGTGCAGTGGTACGGATACGGGCGGCGCCGGGAAGGCTCGTCGTTTCCCACGGCCACCGGCGCGCTGGAGGGTCGGGCGCGCCGATGCACCCAGGGCTGTGATCCTGCGCGTATCATACCATCTGCCTGTCTGCCACACACTAGTGCGATGTTAACGTTGTGTTGGAGGGGAAACGCGCCGCGCATCGCTGAACCGGTGATCTAATGTGAACATAGGCCCCAGGGGGGTGGGGAAACCGGGCTTCCCCATCCCCCTGCGCAAGGGCTGCGCCCTCCCAGACCCTCCCGCGGGCGGGGTATGGGGGAACCTGGTTCCCCCATGTTCACGTTAGATCCTCACTTGAGCGGGCCTGTGCTAGTAGTCGACTCTGGACCATGCCCTGGAAGGCAACGTCATGCACCGCTTCGCCGTACTCATCATCGCCGGGCTGCTAATGGGATTGATCAACGCGGCTGTCGGGGCCGAGGAACCTTACACGGTGTACCTGCCGCTGGTCGGCCTGCCCGCGCGTCCGTCTCCCTTCGGGTTCGAGAGTGATCCTTCGATGCTGGCGCAGCCGCAGATCCGCGCGCGCGCCGCCGATCTGGGCGCCTCCTGGGTGCGGCTGAATGGCGCGCTGTGGCACGAGGTGCAGCCAGAGGCGGACGGGGCCTACAACTGGCAAGCGCTCGCCAGGTTGGACGATGCGATTACGACTGCGCGCACGCTGGGGTTGACGCCGGTGGTCGTCATCCGCGGCACGCCTCTATGGGCGGCGGTTGCGCCCTCGCACTGCGCCGCGATTCGCGACGATCGCCTGGAGGCTTTTGCGGTATTCCTGGAGGAACTGGCGACCCGTTATCGGGGCCAGGTAGATTACTGGGAACTCGGTAACGAACCCGATGTTGATCCCCGCCTGTTGCCTGTTGATAGCCCCTATGGCTGCATGGGGGATATAGATGATCCGTATTATGGTGGGGAACGGTATGGGAGGATGCTTCAGGTCGCCACCCCTGCCCTGCGGCAAGGCAACCCGCAGGCCCGGATTGTCTTTGGCGGGCTGCTGCTCGCTACACCCTCATCGAGCGATCCGACACGCGGCACCCCTGAACACTTTTTTGAAGGAGCGCTGCGCGCCGGCGCCGGCGCGTATTTCGACATTCTGGCGTACCATGCCTATCCATATTACTTTGGCGATCCTACCGTTGATCCTGATACAGCGACACCGCATGAGTGGAGTCTGTGGGGTGGATGGACATTAGGGAAAGCCAGGTACCTGCGGGCAGTGATGAGCCGCTATGGGGTGAACAAACCTCTCTGGCTCAACGAGACAAGCGTGGTGTGCCCGGATACGTGGCCGCATTGCCGTCCCCCGAACGGGGCATTTTTTGTCGTCCAGGCCCACCATCTTGTGCGTATGGTGGCCCGCGCCACCGCCGCGGGGATCACGCAGATCACCTGGTATACCCTGGAGGGGCCGGGATGGTTCTCTACCGGTCTCCTCGACGGCGCCCGGCAGCCGCGCCCGGCGTATCACGCATTCCAACAGATGACGCGCATGATCCTGCCATTCTCGGAGGTTGCCGGGGTAGATTATGGCCCTGGCATCGAAGCGTATCGCTTCGTTAAAGGCCCCACGGTCGTTGATGTGCTCTGGTCGCGCGATCACATGGTTCGGTCGGTGGAGGTTCCCTCCGATCGGTTTCTTGACTCCAGGCACTTTGATGGAAGCACGCTGGCGTCCTATGTGAATGGGTCCACCACGAGTCTCGACATCGGTCTGGCGCCGGTGTACATCGAGCGGAAACCCTGACGCGCGGTCGGGGCCATGTGATACCACACGGCGTCCTGTTGACATGGGCCTGTTCCAGGCTATCACACCGCGCAAGGCGAGCTCGCGTGTGGTATCATGCCCTCACCGTTCGCTCATTTTTTTGACCGATGGCTTCCTGATGCGATCCGCAATTTGACAAATAATGAACTGCACAGTCAGAACGCGGTCATTTCATGGCTTCAGGAAGCCCTCTACGAAAATGAGCGAACCGAGGGATGGCGCTTATACTTTACAAGACGTGGAGGGGCACGGGAGCTGCCTCCTCGCGCCCCGCGTTCGGCCCGCGGCGGCAGACTCTTGCCGGCTGCGCCAGGGCGTGCCACCGCCGCGGCCAGGGAACGACAGATCGGTGAGGGGCTGGGGAAACCGGGTTTCCCCAGCCCCCTGCCTGAGGACGACGCCCGCCCAGACCCTCCCGCGGGCGGGGGAATGGGGAAACCCGGTTGCCCCACCCCCCTCGCCGAGGGCGTAGGTTCACATGAGACGGTCATGCGCATGGCGCACCACGCCCAATGAACATGACCTGGGAGCGCGGGCGTCCCGCCCGCGCCACGGCTCCGCGGGCACGGTGACCGCCCCTTCCCTGACCCTCCCCCGCTGGGGGCCGGGCACCCGGCTCCTCCCCCCAGCGGGGGGAGTTTAGGGGCGGACAGAACACATGAGCGCCGAGGGGCTTTATGGCGTTGGGATGCGCTGATTGGCCCTCACCCCCTGCCCCTCTCCCGCGCACGGGAGAGGGGTGACCAGAGGCCTGCGCCGGGGCGTCCCGATGCGGCAGAAGCCGCGTTAGCCCGGATGTTCTGTCCGCCCCTAAAAGCGGGGGGAGGCTGGGAGGGGGGCTGAACGCGGCGAACGATGTTCACCACAGGAAGGAAAGGCCCATGCTACGCGAACGCTACGCGCGCCAGATCAACAGCCTGCGCGAAGATCTGTTGCGCATGGGGAGCATGGTCAAGCAGGCGCTGCTCCACGCGCTGCACGCCCTGGAGACGTGGGACGCGCTGGAAGCGGCCCGTATTACCGGAGACGACCCGAAGATTGACGCCGCCTGGCGCGACCTAGAAGAGCGCACCATCCGCCTGCTCGCCACCCAGCAGCCGATCGTGGCCAGTGATCTGCGGCTGATCACCACCGTGACTGCCATCGCCGGCGAGCTTGAACGCATCGGCGATTATGCCAACAGCATCGCCCGCCGCGTGCGCCGGGCGGTGCGCCGGCCCTCCCTGCTGCTCCCGCCCCCCCAGATCAACGAGATGGCGACGCTGGCCATTCAGATGATTAACACCAGCCTGGAGGCCTTTCTGCGCCAGGACACCGATCTGGCCCACAGTCTCTCCGCTACCGACGAGCGCGTTGATGAATTGGAGGATCGCCTTCGCGAGCGCCTCATCGCCGAGGCCCAGGCCAGACCCGAGCAACTCGAGGCGGTCATTGACCTGATCGAAGTGGTCCATGCGCTGGAACGCAGCGCCGACCGCGCCACGAACATCGGCGAGCGGGTGATCTACCTCTGCACCAGCAGCACGGAAACGATCAATTAGGAGATCCGGCAGGTCGCGTTACACGCCCGGTCGGGGAAGAGGGTGTCTGGGAGCAATACCTTCAAATAAGCGAACGCGGCGCTTCAGCCCCCCCTCCCAACCTCAGGTTACGGATTGTTGCCGGGTGGTATGGGCTGGGGCAGGCCAGGCGGGAGCGGCAACCCTGGCTGTGGCTGGGCAGGGGTGGGAACCTGCGGCGCCGGCTCTACGGTTGGTTGCGGGGGGGGCGCCGTCGGCTGGGGCGCGGGCGCCGTCGGTTGCGGGGCGGGCGCTTCGGGGGGCGCCGGTTGGGCGCCAGGCGGCGGCTGGTCCGGCGACTCGGGGGCGCGCACGCCGAGGATTACCGTCGTGCCGGGGATGATCCAGTCGCCGGCAGCCGGCAGGGTGCTGACGACGGCGTAGGGCGCGAACTGATCAAACACATCGGGGATGCGGGAGCGCGTCTGGTAGTCAATGTAGATGCTCGCCGCATCCACCCCCAGGGCGGTGAGCAATCCACGGGCCTGATTCTCGCCAAGACGCTTGAGGTCGGGCATCATAATCGCTCCGGCCACCGGCGGCACGGGTACAGGTGGCGCAAACATCGCCGGGTCGCACGCGGGAAGCGTATCAACGCGCATTGCCGACACGCCGCCCCCCTGCCAGGCGAAACGCTCGCGCATATCCGGATCGGGCGGCGGCAACTTCCAGATGACCAGACTGCGCTCCAGTTCCGGGGGGTAGCTCACCCCGTCCACCGGGCGGCAGAAACGCTCGGCAGAGGCGTCCACCGCTCCCTCTTCGGCGCCTTCGGGCAGCGTCGCGCCGCGGCCGATGAACTGGCCGTCGCGCCCCCACTCCTGCGGGTCGGGGATGCGCACCACCGTGACGCGCTGAAAGGCATTGCAGGGCACTTTCACGTCGGCAAGCAACCGATCCGGATCGGAAGCGGCGGACGGGGCGCCGGTGGGCGCGATGGGAGCGCCGAAGACCCGCTCCGGCGTGGGGGTGATCATCGCCATGAGCATGGAGCGGGTGAACAACTCCTCGCTGTAGCCGCCGTAGGGGCCAGGCAAGGCGCAGATCGGGCGGCGCTGCACGCTGCCGTCCTCGGGCAGACGAAACTCGGTCGGGATCACACTATCAGGAAATGGAGCAGCAAACAAGGCCCGGTAGCGCGGATCGTCTCTGATCCAGGCAAAGAGTTCCTCCATGACATTGCGCCAGATGATGCCGCCTCCGGTGAGGCTTTCGACCCTGGCGGTCGGCTCATTGTTGTTGTTCCCCGTCCAGACGCCGACGGTGACGAAGGGCGTGTAGCCAGCGGCCCAGGCATCGCGCCAGTCGTTGGTGGTGCCGGTTTTCACCGCTGCGGGCAGCGAGAGCTTGAGCGGGCTGTTCAGGCCCCAGATGGCCTGCCGCGCCCGGTCATCACTCAGCATGTCGCTGATAATCGCCACCAGGGCCGGATCAACCACCTGTTCGCCCCGGCGGGGCGTGAACGCGTCGAGCGGGCGGCCCTCGCCATCGGTGATCTGCAGCACCGCCACCGGCGGATAGTAGCGTCCGCCGCTGGCGAGAGTGTTGTAGGCCGTGGTGAGTTCCAGCGGGGTCACCTCGCCGCCGCCGAGGGTCAACGACAGCCCGTAAAAGTCCTTGCCCCGCTTCAAACCAGACTTGATGCCCACGCGGTCGAGGAGGTCAAGCGTCTCCTGCACGCCGGCGAACCTGAGGGCCTTGACGGCGGGGATGTTCAGCGAGTTGGCCAGAGCGGTGCGCATCCGCACCGGACCATTGAAGCGCCCGTTGTAATTTTGCGGCGCGTACCACTCGTCAAAGCCGGCGTTGCCGGTGGGAAATTCGGTCGGCACGTCCCAGATCACCGTCTCAGGGGTCATGCCGCGCTCCATGGCCGCCAGGTAGGTGAAGGGCTTCAACGCCGAACCGGGTTGCCGTTCGCGCGTGGTCACGTTCACCTGCCCATCGAGGACGTTGCCGGTTTCGCCGGGGGTAGAGGTGGGTTCGATGGCGTTGTAATCAACGCTGCCGACCATGGCCAGGATCTGGCCGGTATTGGGTTGCATCACCACCACGGCCGCGTTATGAATATTGCGGGCCCGGAGTTCGCTGATGCGTTCGTAGGCCTTTTGCTGCACCATCCGTTGCAAATTCAGATCGAGGGTGGTGGTGATACGCAACCCTCCGCCGAAGAGCGTTTCCTGGCCATACCGTTCTTGCAGCAGATCGCGCACGTAGAAGACAAAGTGGGGCGCGTTCAGCGGAACCTCTTGCGGCGCGAAGCGCAGCGGCTCGGCCAGGGCCGCGCGGGCCGCGGCCTCGCTCACGTAGCCATCTTCGACCATGCGCCGCAGCACGGCCACCTGTCGCCGCCGGGGCGCGGGAGCGCCCTCCGGAAGGGTGTAGTCGGCGTCCAGCCAGCCCCGGCCCACCGCCACGCCGGGGAGGTAGCCGCCCTGCGCGTCGCGCTCCAGGTAGTTGATCGGGTTGTACACGCTCGGCAACTGCGGCAACCCGGCCAGGAGCGAGGCCTGGTTCAGGTTGAGATCGCGCGCGCGCACCCCGAAGTAGACCTCGCTGGCGGCCTCGATGCCGTAGGCCAGATTGCCGTAGAAGTTCTCGTTCAGGTACAATTCGAGAATCTGATCTTTGGTGTAGAGCTTGTCAAGCTCCTGCGCCAGGATAATCTCTTTGAGCTTGCGCTCATAGCGCCGCTCGGGCGCGCGCTCTTCATCGGTGAGCACGCTGTTTTTGATCACCTGCTGGGTGATGGTCGAGGCCCCGCCGGTCTCTTCACCCGCTTGCAGGCTGCTGATCAGGGTGCGCACGATGCCGCCGAAGTCGATGCCGGGGTTGGAGTAGAAGGTCTTATCTTCGATGGCAATCGTCGCCTGGATCAGCAACGGCGAGATCTCGTCAATCGAGACCTTGGTGCGCTTGCCGGCGTCGAAGAACTCGTAGAGCAGCACGCCGTTACGATCATAGATCCGCGACGACTGGAACAACTGGCGGTTTTCCAGGGCCTGGAGCCGCGGTGTGAGGCTCGCCGCGATGCTCGCATAGGCCGCGTAGGCCGCGCCCCCGATGCCCACGATCACTGCCAGCGCGCCAATGAGCAGGGCGAGAACGAACTTCGCCGCAATGCCGGTCACCTTGATTGCGGGCGCCGGGCGGCGCCCGAGGAGCCGGGGATAGGCTGGCCGCCGCGGAACCGGGTGTCCGCCGTAGGTGCGTCTGATCTTACGTTCTCTGAACATGCTTCCCAATCGCCGACCCGGTGGTTCGCCACCGTACGTGTTCATATGTCTCCCGGGATCGCGGGCGGCTTGCCCGCGTCTCCGCGACGAGGGCCGAACGCCCTCGCTCCCAGGTTCGTGGATGACCCCGGGTGTGAACGGTCACGCGCCACCCTGGTTGGGGTGGGTAGTTCTCTTGTTGAAACGGCCCAAGTATAGCACGGGTCGCCTGGCATGGTGCTGATAGGATACTCACGTGAACATAGGTCCTCGGAGCGGGGTATGAGGAAACCGGGTTTCCCCACGCCCCCGCCCGCGTATTCGCCCATCCCGCTAGAGAGCTTCCCCCTCCACCCCAAAGAGCGCCGCCACCTGCGTATCGATGGCTCGTTCCAGGTCGGCCAGGCGGGCGGAGGCGTCGGCGTGGGTAGCTTGCTCATCGGCGTGGATCTCGGCCCAGGTGGGGCGATAACGCTCGGGAATATCGTTGTGCAGTTCCTCATTCACTGCCGCGTGCAACTCGGCGAAGCTCAGTTCCCACCACCGGCGCAACCGCGGCCCCGGCTGGGCGCCGGGCGGCCCGAAGTCGGCAACGAGGCGTCGCGTGACGGCGCGCTCCAGTTCGTCCCGCCGGGTGGCCAGCATAGCCGCGCTCAGCGCCAGGCCCGCCAGGTTGGCCCGCGCCGCGCCAGGAGCGTCGGGAATGGGCATGTCCTCCACCGCGACGCCCGCGGCCAGCAGCGAGCGCCCCACGGCGGAGGCCAGCACCGCGAGCCAGTAGGGATCAGCCGCGGCGATCACCGTCGCCGCGCCGCCGACCAGACCGGTCGCTTCGTCCCAGGCCACCAGCGCGCCACCGATGATGATCCGCGGCGCTTCGGGCGGGCGCTCCCAGGCTGCCGGCAGGGCCCACCAGGGTTGGGCAGGCGCGCCAGCAGGGGGCGCGGGCAGGCTTGCCAGATGCCGGGCGAGCTGCGGATGCCGCGCCGGGAGATCGGCGGCGCGGGATGCCGGCACGGCAATGATCCAGCGCCCGGTGGCGCCGACGTGCCAGGGGGCCAGGTCGTCCGCGTCGCTCAGCGGGCGGATCAGCGGCGCGACCGCCGGATCGAAGATCACCAGCCGGTCACGCTCGGCCCGCGTGAGGCGTAGCGCGGCGGTCAGGGCGGCCGGCAGCGCCGGGCCGATGCGTCCCGCGGCCAGATCGCGCAGTGGCGGCCCCGCCGCCAGAAGCCGGGTGCGTAGCGTTTGATTCATGAGAATGTGACGTTGGTACAGGACTTACGCGGTGGAGGGATACGGGAAGGCTTCGCCTCCCCGCTCGGTGGAGAACCTGTGGGCATCCCAGAAACGAATTTGATTGGACGCGTGACATACCTTGCCGAAGGCAAAGCGTATGTTACAATAGCTCTAATGCGCCCGGATCGGCAGGTCGCACGCCACCTATGGTACGTTCCCTCATCCATCAGCGTCTCGGTCGCTATTATATCAAGGAGTTGCTTGGCCGGGGCGGAATGGCCGCGGTCTATCGGGCTGCCGACACCGTGCTGCAGCGTGACGTGGCGCTGAAGATCCTCTATCCCCACTACAGCGACGACCCCGCCGTGGTGGAGCGTTTCAAACGCGAGGCCGTCACGGCCGCCTCGCTGGCCCATCCGCACATCGTAGCCGTTTACGACGTGGGCGAACAAGAGGGCATGGTCTTTATCGCCATGCAGTTGCTGACCGGCCGGACCCTGCAGGACCGGCTCCAGGAGAGCGGCACGTTGCGCCTGGACGAACTGCTCGACGTACTGGCGCCGGTAGCGGAGGCGCTCGATTACGCCCATGGGTGGGGGGTGATACACCGGGACGTCAAGCCGGGCAACATCTTTCTCAGCGATGCCGCCGAGGGGCCAGGAGTGTTGTTGACCGATTTCGGGATCGCCAAGCAACTCGCCGCACCCGGGTTGACAACCACGGGCGCCCTGATCGGCACGCCCGACTACATGGCCCCCGAACAGATCGCCGGAGGCCCGGTCGGCCCGCCGAGCGACGTGTACGCTCTGGGCATGCTGGCCTACCGCGCCCTGACGGGGCGCCGGGCGTTCGATGGCAGCGTCCAGGACGTGCTGCTCGGCCATCTCCACGGGCACCTTACCCCGCCTTCGCGGCTCAATCCGGCCCTGCCCCCGGGTCTCGACGCGGTGCTTGCCCGCGCAACCGCGCGCGACCCGAACGATCGGCACCAGAGCGCCGGGGCCTTTGTGCGTGATCTGCGGCTGGTGGCCCAGGGCGCTGGCGCGGCAACCCTGCCTGGCCCCACGCCGGCCCTGGCGCTGGCCGGCGCGGCGTCCGCAGGCCAGACGCCCTTCCTGGCTGCTCCGGCGCCGGGCGCCACGACCGTGACGACGCCAGGACCGGGGGCGCCCCCACGGCGCGGCATGCGCTCCGGCCCGTGGCTCGCGGTGGTGGCAGCGGCGCTGGCACTGGGCGGGCTGGCGCTGACCCTGGGCTGGCTCGTGGCTGGACGCGGCCCCGGGGGCGGTGTGACGCCGCCTCCGCCGCCGCCTTCCACCACCCTCCCCCCGCTTCCCAGCGCGACCCCCTCCGAGACGCCCGCTCCTACCAATGAGCCGCCCACGGCAACTCTACCCGTGGTCATCGAGGCCACGGCGACGGCAAGCGCGACCCCGACGCCGACGGCCAGCCGCGGGCCCACGGCGACGCCGGAAGTCACACCTACGGAGGCCCCCACGGCCACGCCCAGTCCCTCCCCGACGCCCGGCCCCACCGAGGCGCCCACGGCCACGCCCAGTCCCTCCCCGACGCCCGGCCCCACCGAGGCGCCCACGGCCACGCCCAGTCCCTCCCCGACGCCTGGCCCCACCGTGACCCCCACGGCCACCGAGGTGGCCGCCTGCCCCGATGAATTGCTGGCCGGCGGTTTCGGGCGCCTGTTCAGGGAGAACGTCAACGTCCGGGTCGGCCTGGGATGTCCGCTGGTCGCGGAAAGCCCCGGCAAGGGATCGGTGCAATTCTTCGAAGGCGGGACGATGGTGTACTGGGATTTGACCAATCGCACCCGCTGGCGCGATTACATCTTCGTGTTCGAAGGGCTTGAGCAAGGCCCGTACCAGGCGCTCTCACCCGCGGCCGTGGCCGACCTGGGGCCCGCGCCAACGCCCGGCCCCGATCCGAACCAGCCCGTGCGCGGCTTCGGGCGCGTCTATTTCTACCGGCCCGGGGTCCGCGACGCCCTGGGGGCGTGGACAAGCCCGGAGATCGTGTTAGACGGTGAGACGCCGGGGGTTATTCAATTCTTTGAGCAGGGCGCTATGATATACACGCCGATCTACCGATCTGTTGGACGCGCAAGTATATTTGTGCTTTACAATAGTGGAAGATTCGAGCGCTACGACGATCCTAAGTAGTAGCCATGGTTCATCCCTCCGTTTTCATTGGAGGGACACGGGGAGGCGCAGCCCCCGCCACGGATGGACCAGCGGGAGCGTGGCGGGACAGGTCCGCCGCGCCTCCCCCACCCGGGTACGGGCAAGGCCGCGCAGCGAAACCATGCCTGAGGCTTGCAACGTGGCTTCGTCTTCAGCAGGACCGGAGAGGCAAAGCCCCGCCGCAACGTCCCTTCCGCTGCGGCGTGGCGACACCGCGCCGCCGCGAAAGGGGGGAACTCGCGGGTCGGCGGCCCCCGCCCCCCGCCGAGACAGCGTCTCGTCTTAGTGGCTGATCCGTGGAGCGAAGCGTATGACCCAGGTAGCCACTGTTCGATCCGCATCACAACCGGGGCCGGCACTGCTCCCGCTGAAACTGGCGCCGCCGGCGCCGCGCAGCGAAACCCTGCTACGGCCTGATCTTCAGGCGCTGCTGGCCGAAGTGCGTCTGCGGCCCGTGACGCTGGTGGTCGCTCCGGCGGGGTATGGCAAAACCACCTTGCTGACCCAATGGGCCGACGAGTTGCAGCGCACCGGCGCGCATGTGCTCTGGCTCGGGCTCGATGCCGAGGATCAGGCCCCTTCGCTCTTGCTGGCCTACCTGGTGCGCGCCTTCCAGCGCCATTTGCCCGAGGTGGGTGAGGAGTCGTGGCGCGTGATCCACTCGGCCGCCGATCTCGAACGCGACTGGCCCGTGGTCGCCGGCGCGCTGCTCAGCGAACTGCAGACGGCCCTGATCACGCCAACGTTCTTGATCATCGACGATGTGCACCTGATCAGCGACGGGCCGATCACCACGGCGCTGATCGGCTACCTCCTGCGGGCCGCCCCACCGACGCTGCACGTCATTCTGGCCTCGCGGCGCCCGATTGACATCGCGCCCCTTCCGCGCCTGCGCGCCGAGGGGGCGCTGGTGGAGGTCGAACAAGGCGACCTGTCGCTGACCCGCGAGGAGGCGGCCGAACTGCTCGCCCGCGCGGGGGTGCGCCTCCCCGCCGAGGAACTTGATCTGCTGCTCCAGCGCACCGAGGGCTGGGTGCTCAGCGTGCAACTCGCCGCCCGGGCCCTGGCGCGCCTCGCGCCTGAACAGCGCCGCGCCTACCTGGAGACCCTCGACAGCAGCGAGCGCAGCCTGTTCGACTATCTGGCCTCGGAGGTGCTGGCGAACCTGCCGCCGGATCTGCTGGAGTTTCTCGGCCAGGCCGCGCTGACCGATCAGTTCGACGCGCCCCTGATCGCCGAAGCGCTGGGGCGCCCCGACGCAGAGGCGCTGATCAACCGCTGTGTGCAACTGGGTCTGCCGATCTCGCTGGTTGATACGGGGGAAAGCGGCGTGCCGAGTTACCGGTTCCACCCCTTGTGGAGCCGGCTGTTGCGCGAGCGCGCGCTCCACACCCTTGACGCCCAGGCGCTGGTGGAACTGCACACGCGCTACGGCGCGGCCTTCGAGCGACGGGGCCGGCTTGAAGTGGCGATGGCGCACTACAGCGCCGCCGGCGATGACGAGGCCATGGCCGGGGCCTTGCGCCGCCGGGCCTGGCCGCTGATCGAAAGCCCCCAGCGCGACAGTATTCGCGCCTGGCTCGAGAGCCTGCCCGCCGAGCGCCGCGAGCGCGACGCGGAGTTGTTGCACATGTGGGGCTGGAGCATGGCCGCCTCGCATCCCGATCAGGCGCTGCAGGCGATCAGCCGCGCCGCCGAACTCTACAGCCGCGACGGCAATTATCAACGCGAACTGCGCGCCCTCAGCGACGTGGCCGCGCTGATCTTCTGGGAGGGACGCCCCGCCGACTTCGCCAGGGTCTGCGTGCGCGCCGTACACGCCGCCAATCGCGTGCGCGACACGTGGGCCAGGGGCGCCGCCCTGGCCTCGACCGCCGCGTTGCTCTACAGCCGCGGCCGCTACGCCGCCGCCCTGCGCGTCGCCGCCCACGCCGCGCGCCATCCGCGCAGCGTCTTCTGGCAGTGGTTGCTGGCTATGATCGTCAGCTCGATCCATACGCAACAGGGCTATCCGGAAGCCGCACTCACCGCCATCGGTCAGGCGCTGGAGATGCCCCAGGTAGAGCGCGACGACCGCTTGCATCAGAATCTCCTGCTGCTCAAGGCCCTGGCGCTGTACCAGCAGGGCCAGGTCAGCGAGGCGGTGTTCGTGGCGCTCGACGCCTATCGCCGCCTGAGCGTCTATGAGCAGCAGAGCGTCATCGGCGTGAGCGCGGCCTTCCTGGCCCTCCTGCTGGCCGAACAGGGCGAAACGGAAGAAGCGATCACGTACCTCTCGCGGGCGCGGAGCATTGCCAATGCCAGCGGCTCGGCCGCCCTCCTCACCCGCACCCAGGTGATTGACGCCTACCTGGCTCACCGCAGCAGGCAGGACGTCGCTGCGACCGCCGCGGCCCTCGACCTGGCGCGGCGCTCGCGCGCCGTGGGCGCCGATCCCGCCCTGGCCGCGGCGACAAACCGGGTCCAGACGCCAGGCGACCTTGCGCCGCCTGCCCAGAGCACCCACGATCTGTGGCTCCAACTCTACCTGCTGGTGGTGCTCGGCGAAGGCGGCGAAACCGAACGAGCCGCCAACCTGGCCGCCGAACTTGCCGGCGAGATGCTGGCCCGCGGCGATGGCCTGTTCCTGGCCTCGATCCAGATCTATCGGGCGGCGCTCGAACAACGCCTCGGCAACCCCGAGGCCTCGCTGCAAGCGCTGCGGGCCGGCTGGGACGTGTGTGAGCACCACCGCTTCGGCTTTTTGCCCGGCTTGCCGCAGAGCGTGGTTGAACAGGCCGTCGCCAGCGCCATCGAACATGACCTGGCGCCCGTGGCGGTCGGCGAGGTGCTGCGCTGCCAACTCCCCCAGTCCGCGCCAGCGCTGCTGTTGCGGATGCTTTCCAGCCATAGCGCTCCGGCAATCCGCGCCCGCGTCGCCGCGCTCCTGGGCGACCTGGGCGCCGCGCAGGCCTACGCCACCCTGCGCACCATGCTCAAGGACCGCCATCCCGATGTGCGTAGCGCCGCCGAGAGGGCCCTGGAACGCCTGGTGTATCGCCCTGCGTATCGCCTCAACGTGCGCACCCTGGGAGCCTTCGGCGTCTGGCGCGGCGATGTCGAGATCCGTGACCGCGACTGGCGCAGTGTCAAGGCGCGCCAGTTGCTGCAACTGTTGCTGGTCGAACGCGGGCGCATGTTGCCCCGCGACCGGATCATGGATATGCTCTGGCCCGGCCTCGACACCGAAGCCGCGGCCAATAACCTCCGCGTCACCCTCAGCCGGTTGACCAAGGCGATCGAACCCAACCGGCCCGAGGGCGCGCCAATGTACTATATTCTGCAACAGGGTGACACCTACGGCTTCAACGTCGAAAGCGACCACGGCTACGACGCCGCGGAGTTCTCTAATGCGGTGGAGCAGGGGCGCGCCGCCCTGCAACGGGGGCAACGCGCCGAGGCTATCGCCCGCTTTCGCCAGGCGATCAGCCTCTACGGCGGCCCGTTCTTGCCCGACTGTCTCTATGAGGACTGGTCGGTGGTCGAGCGGGAACGCCTGGAACTGCTCTTCACCGAGGCGTCGCTGCGCCTGGGCAACCTGCTGCTCGAAGATGGCAACCCGCACGAGGCCATCGGTCTGGCCTGGCGCGTGCTGGAGTATGACCAGGCCCAGGAGGAGGCGTACCAACTGCTGATGCGCGCCTACGGCATCCTCGGCGAACGCAGCACGGCGCTGCGCCTCTACAACCGCTGCGTGGCCGCGCTGCACCAGGAACTCGGCGTCGAGCCCCTCCCCCAGACGGTGGCAATCTATCAGAAGATTCGCGGGAACCTTCCGGCGCCATAGGCGCCCCGCGAAGAGAAGTTCTGGGCGCGCCTGGCAGGGCCAGGCATACCTGGCCCTGCCCGATGGTTTCCCCGCGCGACCGTTCCTGGTCAGCGCTGGGGGAAGATGGAAAAGCCGGGTGTCTCAATGCCGGTATTCGAGGGGTCCGGCTCAGCCGGAGCGTAGAGGTGGGTGTTGATAAAGGCTACTACCTGCGCCAGTTCATCAATCTGCCGTTCGGCGCCGGTAGCAATATGCTGGATCCTGCCCCGCCAGCGCTCCGGGACCGATGGGTGATCCTCGGAGACGACAATACGGAGCAAGAAGGACTCGACCCTGCGCGTAGCCATGGTCTTTTCCTCTCTCGCCGCCACACGCGGCGCGCTCACCGGTGTTATCATACGCGTGAAGCATACGTTGGGCACGTAACGAGTTCGTTACCATGCCCCCCGTGAGCATAGCCAATAAGTACTACAACGCGACCGCATCTCAGTGGGGGGTATGGGCCGAAGGCCCCACAGAGGCTTGCGGAGGGACACTGCCCTCCGAGCCTCCCAGAAGCAGTCTCGTCCTGGTATCAACCCTGGAAAGAGAGCGCCTGATTATGAGTCCTGTATTCAGCGTCGTGTTCCAGATCCACCGCGTCCTCGGCGAAATGATCCTGCCGCTGGCCATTGTCGCCATGGCGATCTATCTGGTTGTCACCTACCGGCCCAACGCGCCCCGCAATCCGCTCACCCGGGTGTTTCCCGTGCTGGTGGATCTTCAAGCCGGGCTTGGCATCATCTTCTGGGTATTTCTGCTGTTCAACACCTCAGGCGCGGCCCAGGCGCGCTATTTGAGCCTCCCCTTCATCCTGCACCCGATCATCGGGATTCTGGCCGCCGGGCTGGCGCACATGGCCGTTGGGGGACGCAACCCCCTGCGGGGCCTGGGGCGCTGGACGCCGCTGGCCTCGCTGGGCACGCTGCTGGTGCTGGTGGTGAGCAATGTCTTGATCGGCGTGCGGACCTGATCCGCAACCATATACCCCTGCTTGAGGGCGTAGCCCGCCCCCACCCTCCCACCGGGTGGGGGAATGGGGGAAACCCGGTTTCCCCAGCCCCCCTGCGCGCGGGCTACGCCCGCCCCCACCCTCCCACCGGGTGGGGGCTGGGGAAACCCGGGTTTCCCCAGCCCCCTGCGCACGGGCTGCACCCGCCCCCACCCTCCCACCGGGTGGGGGCGTGGGGGAAACCCGGTTTCCCCATTCCCCTGCGAGGCGGGGGCGTGGGGAAACCCGGGTTTCCCCACACCCCTCCTCCGAGGGACTATTTTCACGTTAGCCATCCATGCGGCTCGCGCCGCACCCCGACGGGATGAAAATAATTCTTGGGAGGGCTACGCCCTCCCACACCCTCCCGCGGGTGGGGGACTGGGGAAACCCGGTTTCCCCAGTCCCCTGCCCCAGCAGCCTATGTTCACGGTAGACGGTCATGCGCATGGCGCACACCGCCGCGATGACCATGACCTGGGAGCGCGGGCGTCCCGCCCGCGCCGCGGGCGCGGCGCCGGCCCCCTCCCTGACCCTCCCCCACTGGGGGCGGGAACCCGGCTCCTCCCCCCAGCGGGGGGGAGGCTGGGAGGGGGGCTGAACGCGGCGAACGATGGTCACCTCAGCGCGAATAACCGTTGGGGTAACCTGGAAACACAATTGCCTACCCTCCCGCCATGGCCGCCAGCAGGTCGCCCTCGTCGGCCTCAAGCGGCTGCTCCAGCCTGGCCACGAGGGCGCGATGGGCGGCCAGGGCTTCCTCCAGTGTGGTCAGCACCAGGCGCAAGGCGTCGCCGGGGAGCAGTTGCGCCGCCAGGGGCAGATCGGCGCCGATCACCGTGCCGATGACCGGGTAGCCCCCCGTGGTCTGCGCGTCGGCCATGAGCAAAATCGGTCCGCCATCGGGCGGGACCTGGACGACGCCGGGGACGACCCCGAGGGAGGGCAGATCGAAGGGGCACGGGGCCGTCAGGGGCGGCCCCTCCAGCCGGTAGCCCATGCGGTTGGAGGTCGCGCCGACCCGCCAGTTCCGCGTGGTGAGCAACTCCAGGGTCTCCGGGGCGAAACCGCCGATGTGCGGCCCGGGGAGCAGCCGCAGCGTCGGGGTCGGGCCGTAGGGCGGGCGCAGCGCGGGGGGCCAGTAGCGCCCCGGTTCAGCCAGGGGCGGCGGCGGGCCGATCGGCAGGCGATCCCCTGAGCGGAGGGCGCGGCCCGTCAGCCCGCCGAACCCGCTGGCGAGGTCGGTGGCGCGGCTGCCGAGCACTGCGGGCGCGGCAATGCCTCCGGCGATGGCCAGGTAGGCCCGCGCCCCCCACTCCCCGGAGCGCCCGGCGAAACGGATACGCCCCCCGCGCCCGACGCGAACGGCCATCCAGCGGGGCAGGGGCCGCTCATCGCAGCGGGCGCCCAGATCGGCGCCGGTGACGGCGATCAGCGCCGGAGCGCCCAGGAGCAGTTCGGCGCCTCCGGCGGTGACCTCGAGCGCCGCCGCCCCCGGCGGATTGCCCACCAGGCGGTTGGCCGCGACAAGGGCGAAGCGGTCCATCGCGCCCCCGGCGGGCACGCCGTAGCGCCGGGCGGCGGCCCGCCCCAGATCCTGCACCGTCAGCAACGGGCCACTGGCAAGCACGTCAAGCATCGGCCACGAATCGCACCAGATCGCCTGGCGCCAGCAGCGCCGCCGGCTCGGCGGCGGCATCGAAGAGTCGCAGGGTGGTGCGACCGATCAGGTGCCAGCCACCGGGGAGCCGCGCCGGGTAGATGCCGGTCAACCCCGCCGCGAGCGCCACTGACCCGGGCGGCACGGCGGCGCGGGGCGTGGCGCGCCGGGGCAACCGCAGATGCGCGGGCAACGGCCCGATGTAGGGGAACCCCGGGGCGAAGCCGATCATCATCACCCGGAACGGGCCGGCGGTGTGCGCCGCGATCACCCCGGCGGGCGTCATGCCCAGGATCGCCGCCACATCGTCCAGGTCGGGGCCGGCCTCGCCGCCATAGGTCACCGGAACGGTCACCATGCGCCCCAGTTCGCGCAACGGCGGCGGCGCATCCAGCAAGGCCTGCATCCTGGCCCGCATCGCGGCATGGTCGGCGACCAGCGGATCGAAGCATACCAGCAGCGAAGCGATTGCCGGCGTGGCGGCGATGAAGCCGGACGGGGGCGCGGCTTCGAGGGCGGCGGCGGCCACAAGGGCCGCCCGATTGGCCGCCTCGTGGTCGGCGGTGAGCGCCTCGGCCAGCAGCGCCGCCTCACCCAGGGGCGTGAAGCGCCAGACGAAAGTCATAGTCGGTGCGCCATGTAATGAGATCGGATCAACGTGATGGTTCCACAAGGGTTCGACCTCGCCTCCCACACCTCTGCAACGTTGGCCCTAACGTGAAAATAGGCTGCTGGAGCAGGGGTGTGGGGAAACCAGGTTTCCCCACGCCCCTGCCCCCGGAAAGGTGAGGGCGCAGCCCGTGCGCAGGGGGTGTGGGGAAACCCGGTTTCCTCACACCCCCCGCCCGCGGGAGGGTGTGGGAGGGCTGCGCCCTCCCAGGAAGAACCTTTTTTCATCCCGTCGGTGCGCGGCGGAGCCGCATGGACGGCTGAGGTGAACATGGGGGAACCAGGTTCCCCCATACCCCCGCCCGCAGGAGGGCCTGGCCCTCACGCAGGGGGCTGGGGAAACCCGGGTTCCCCATAGCCCCACCCGATGGGAGAGCCTGGCCCTCACGCAGGGGGCTAGGGAAACCCGGGTTCCCATCGCCCCACCCGGTGGAAGGGCCTGGCTCTCAAGCAGGGGTAGGGGGAAACCTGGTTTCCCCCTACTTCCCACGCGTGGGAGGGTGTGGGAGGGCGCAGCCCGCAAGCGCGGCCCCTCATACCACCCCGCCAGGAGGCGACTGCATGCGCACCACCCCCTACATCCCCCGCACCTCGATCCCCGCCGCGAGGAGGCCCTGGCGCAGCACGGCGGCCCGCTCAGCGGCGCCGGGCGTATCGCCGTGGACGCAGAGCGTCTCGGCGACCACGGGGATGGGCCGCCCCTCCGGGCCGGTCACCTGACCCATGGTGACGATGCTCAGCGCCTGGGCCAGGTTCCGCTGCGGGTCGAGGATGAGCGCCCCCGGCGCGTCGCGGGGGAGCAGGGACCCATCGGCGGCATAGCCCCGGTCGGCGAAGGCCTCGCGAGCCACGCGCAGCCCGGCGGAGAGGCCGGCCTCCACCAGCGCCGAGCCGGCCAGCCCGACCAGGATCAGGTCGCGGCTGAAGGCGGCCACCGCGCGGGCAATGGCGTCGGCGATGGCGGGCGTCTGCGCCGCCAGATTGTACAGCGCGCCATGGGGCTTGACATGGCGCAGTTCTACGCCCTCGGCGCGGGCAATGGCGTGGAGCGCGCCGATCTGGACCAGCACGCTGGTTTCGACCTCGGACGGCGTCAGCGGCAGGGGGCGGCGCCCGAAGCCGGGCAGATCGGGGAAGCCGGGGTGCGCGCCCACGGCCACCCCCAGGGCGCGGCACAGCCGCACGGTGCGCCGCATCACCTCGGGATCGCCCGCGTGGGCGCCGCAGGCCACATTGGCCGAGGTCACGTGGGGCAGCACGGCCACATCGTCGCCGAGGGACCAGACGCCAAAACTCTCGCCGCAGTCGCAGTTGAGATCGATCCTGAGCATGGTCGGGTGCTTTCCTCCTTCCTGGGAGGGCTGCGCCCTCCCACACCCTCCCGCAGGGGCATAGGGAAACCCGGTTTCCCCACCCCCCTCGCCGAGGGCGAATGTTCACCTCAGCCGTCCATGCGATTCGCGCACCACGCCCGATGAACATGGCCTGGGAGCGCGGGCGGCCCGCCCGCGTCGCGGCGCCACGGGCACGGTGACGGCCCCCCTCCCCAGCCCTCCCCCCGCTGGGGGGAGGGAGTCCGGCTCCTCCCCCCAGCGGGGGGAGGTTAGGAGGGGGGGTCAGCGCCGCATGCGCGTAGGTGAGCAGCCTATGTTCACGGTAGCCCTCCATGCGGCTCCGCCGCACACTGCCGCAATGAAAACTAAGTTTGTTGTTGGGAGGGCGAAGCCCTCCCAAACCCTCCCGCGGGCGGGGCGGGGGAAACCCGGTTTCCCCATCCCCCGGCCTGAGGGCCTGGCCCTCCCGCGGGCGGGGGTATGGGGGAACCTGGTTCCCCCATGTTCACGGTAGCCCTCCATGCGGCTCCGCCGCACACTGACAGGATGAACATACTTCCTGGGAGGGCTACGCCCTCCCAAACCCTCCCACCGGGTGGGGGGTGGGGAAACCCGGTTTCCCCACCCCCCTCGCCGAGGGCGTATGTTCACCTCAGCCCTCCATGCGGCTCGTGCCGCACACCGACAGGATGAACATACTTCCTGGGAGGGCTGCGCCCTCTCACACCCTCCCACCGGGTGAGGGCACGGGGAAACCCGGTTTCCCCATGCCCCTGCTCCAGCAGCCTATGTTAAACACTCTTTCGCCGCGCGGCCTGTCACCCCCTCCTTCGGGCCAGGCGCGAAGGGCGGCTCCACCTCCCCGCGCCCTCCAACCGGTATCGTTCCCTCACAAACGGTTGCGGTTGCGACATTCAGTATAATCCGTGATTTTTTTCCCCGCAAATCAGGCCTATGACTGTGGTATGATTGTCGCATTCATGGAAGGTCACCCCGAATATGAATATGCCACGCAGCGAAGCGGCAGCAGTATCAGCGCAGGGAGGTAGGCATGAGCACTCCAGTGGCGGTAAAACAGGTGGACATCTCGTTTCCGGAGTACATCAGGCACGAGCGGCTCAAGGAATGGGTGAGAGAGATGGCCGCGCTGTGCCAGCCTGACGCGGTGCACTTCTGTGACGGGTCACAGGAGGAGTACGACCAGCTCTGCGAGCAGATGGTTGAGAGCGGAACCTTCATCCGGCTCAACCCCGAGAAGCGGCCCAACTGTTTTCTCGCCCGTTCGGATCCCAGCGACGTCGCGCGGGTCGAGGATCGCACGTTTATCTGCTCACTCTCCAAGGCTGATGCCGGGCCGACCAATAACTGGATGCACCCGAGGGAGATGAAGGAGATCCTCAACGGGCTGTTCACCGGTTCGATGCGCGGCCGGACCATGTATGTGATCCCCTTCAGCATGGGGCCGCTGGGTTCGCCGATCTCCCATATTGGCATCCAGATCACCGATTCGCCCTACGTAGTGGTGAACATGCGGATCATGACCCGCATGGGCAAAGCGGTCTATGATGTTCTCGGCGCGGACGGCGAGTTCGTTCCCTGCGCCCATACCGTCGGTGCGCCGCTGGAGCCTGGCCAGAAGGACGTGCCCTGGCCCTGCAACCCCAACGTCAAGTATATCGTACACTACCCCGAAGAGCGTTCGATCTGGAGCTATGGCTCAGGCTACGGCGGGAACGCCCTGCTGGGCAAGAAGTGCTTCGCCCTGCGCATCGCCTCGGTGATGGCGCGGCAGGAGGGCTGGCTCGCCGAGCACATGCTCATCCTGGGCGTCAAGGACCCGACCGGGCGCAAGACCTATGTGGCGGCCGCCTTCCCCTCGGCCTGCGGGAAGACCAACTTCGCTATGCTCCAACCGCCGAAGGCGTTCCAGGACGAGGGCTGGGAAGTGACCACTGTGGGCGACGATATCGCCTGGATCAAGCCAGATAAGGACGGCAAACTCTACGCAATTAACCCTGAGTCGGGCTACTTCGGCGTGGCCCCCGGCACCTCCTACGATACCAACACCAGCGCGATGGAGAGTTGCCGGCGCGATACCATCTTCACCAACGTGGCCCTCACCGATGACGGCGACGTGTGGTGGGAGGGTATGACCAAAGAGAAGCCGGCCCACCTGATTGACTGGCGCGGCAACGACTGGACGCCAGAGAGCACCACGCCCGCCGCGCACCCCAACGCGCGCTTTACCGCCCCGGCGATCAACAACCCGGTGCTCGACCCGGCCTGGGACGACCCCAAAGGCGTGCACATCGAAGCCTTCATCTTCGGCGGGCGCCGCAGCACCACCGTGCCCCTGGTCTACCAGGCCTTCAACTGGAACTACGGGGTCTACCTGGCCGCCACGATGGGCTCAGAGACCACGGCGGCCGCCTTCGGCCAGCAGGGCGTGGTCCGGCGCGACCCCTTCGCGATGCTGCCCTTCGCCGGGTACCACATGGCCGATTACTTCAACCACTGGTTGCAGTTTGGACGCGAGATCTTCAACCCGCCGCGCATCTTTGGCGTCAACTGGTTCCGCAAGGACGAAAACGGCAAGTTCATCTGGCCTGGCTTCGGCGATAATATGCGCGTGCTCAAGTGGATCGTGCAGCGCGCCCACGGCGAGGCCTTCAGCGTCGAAAGCCCGATTGGCTGGCTCCCCACCTACGACCACCTCGACTGGCGCGGGCTGGACTTCAGCCGTGAGCAGTTCGAGAAGCTCATGCACATCGACGTTGAAGCCTGGCGGCACGAGATCCTGCTCCACGAGGAACTGTTCATCAAGCTCTACGACCGGCTGCCCAAGGAACTGCTCTACATGCGCGAACTGATCCTCTCCAGCCTGTGGCGCACCCCCGAGAATTGGGGACCGACGCACGAGTAGTGTGGTGTTCAGATAACCGGAGTTACGCCGGAGAGGGGGCCGGGAGGGCTTTACCCTCCTGGCCCCGCTCCATCCGGCAGGGGACGGGCGAAACCAGGTTTCGCTCGTCCCCTGCGCTTTTCGATAGGACCTACGCAGTCGCCTTCCGGCAGAAAGGGGTCCACCGGGCGGTTATTGCTCGCTCGCGGACGGAGCGCCGTGGGTATTTCGCCAGGCCGCCTGGCCGCCGCGGACGAGCAAGGGGGATATGCGGGGAGGCGATGCCTCCCCGCACCCCTCCACCCGTAACTCCTGTTTTTGACAGATTCCGCCAAAAGCGGTAAGATGCTCCACACGCATTTCGCGTTTCCCAATGTTCGAGCAACAACAGTTGCGCTTCAGCGATGCCGTTCACCGCGCCACGCGGCGCGCGCGGCCAGGCTCCCGGCGGGAGCCTGATGGTCTTTGAGCAATGCATCCGGTATGCCGGGCTGGCCGTGGGGCTGATGGTCTTTGAAAAATTCATCCGCTATGCCGGGCTAGCCGTGGGGCTGATGGTCTTTGAAAAATTCATCCGCTATGCCGGGCTAGCCGTGGGGCTGAAGCCCCCGGCTAGGGGATGCGAAGGCCGCCGGCGCGGCCTAGAGCGGATGATGTATTCAAAGACCATCAGCCCTCGGCTAGGGGATGCGAAGCCCGCCGGCGCGGGCGAGAGCGGATGATGTATTCAACGACCATCAGCCCTCGGCTACGGAATGCGAAGCCCGCCGGCGCGGGCGAGAGCGGATGATGTATTCAACGACCATCAGGCGCCTATGCGCCAGATGGCCGGCTCCGGCTCCACCAGGACCGATTGGAGGTTGTCGCGTGCAGGGACTGCTCCGTCTTTCAAAGGTGATTGACGCCTTCACCGAAGTCGTTGGCAACATTACCCTCTGGCTGGTGCCGCTCGTGGTCGGGGTCGGGGTCTGGAACGTGGCGAATCGCTACGTGGGTCGCGCCATCGGCCGCACCCTCGGCTCGAACTTCTACATCGAGGCCCAGTGGTACATCTTCTCGGTGATTTTCTTCCTCGGCAGTGCCTACGTGCTCAAGCATGGCGGCCATGTGCGGGTGGACCTGTTCTACGCCAACTTCCCGCCCCGCCGCAAAGCGCTGGTCGATCTGCTGGGCACGCTGTTCTTTTTACTGCCGTTTTGCGTGCTGCTGATCTATTTTTCCTGGCCGGTCGTGCAAACAGCCTTCAAGATCCGTGAAATGTCGCCTGACCCCGACGGGCTGCCGCGCTACCCGCTCAAAGCCTTTCTGATTGTCAGCCCTGTGCTGCTGTTCATTCAGGGCATCTCCGAGGCGATCAAGAACCTGGCCGTGCTCATGGGGGCCGCCGATCCCTCCCTGGTCGCTGAGGAACAGAGGCGCGATACGCTGGAACTGGAGTAGACCGGGGACGGCGGAGACTCAGGGCGAACGATGTTGCGCCCCTGCTGGGCAAACGGCGTTGCGCCCCCAGGGGTAGGGAAACCCGATTTCTCCTTCCCCCGCGCATCTGCGCGAACGGGGCTGCGCCCCTACTGGCAGGAGGAAGGGGAAACCCGGTTTCTCCTTCCTTTCGGGAAAGACATGGTTCACACCTACGTTGCCGTTGGAGGGGTGCGGGGAGCCTGCGCCTCCCCGCGCACCCCGTTCCACCTGCGGCGGCAGACTCATGCCGACTACGCGAGGGCATGCACCCGCTATGGGCGGAACAACGGGATCGCGGAGGGCGATGGTCTTTGAGAAATTCATCCGCTCTCGCCCGCGCCGGCGGGCTTCGCATCCCATAGCTGAGGGCGTATGGTCTTTAGAATACATCATCCGCTCTAGGCCGCGCCGGCGGCCTTCGCCTCCCCTAGCCGAGGGCTTCAGCCCCACGGCCAGCCCGGCATACCGGATGCATTGCTCAACGACCATGAGCCCCACGGCCAGCTCGCCATACCGGATGAATTTCTCAATCACCATCGCCCTCCGCACCTCCCCCACACGGGCACGGACCAGGCCGCGCAGCGAAACCATGTCAAATGCTCACGAACAGACCTGAACAGCGTCGTTGGAGGTTGCATGAGCGAGTGGCTCGGTCCATTAATGTTTCTCGGGGCCCTGGTTATTCTCTCGATCGGGTACCCGGTAGCGTTCTCACTGGCCGCGGTGGGGATCATCTTTGGGATGATCGGGGTGAGCCTGGGGATCTTCGATCCCATCCTGATCCGCGCCCTACCGTCGCGTATCTTTGGCATCGCCTCCAACTTTACCTTGCTGGCGATCCCGTACTTTATTTTTCTCGGCGCGATGCTCGAAAAATCGGGCCTGGCCGAAGATTTGCTCGACACGATGGGGGTATTGTTCGGGCCAATGCGCGGCGGGCTGGCAATCGCGGTGGTGGTGGTGGGCGCCTTGCTGGCGGCGACGACCGGGGTAGTGGCGGCCACGGTGGTGGCGATGGGCCTGATCTCCCTGCCGATCATGCTGCGCTATAACTACAATAAGCAACTGGCCACCGGGGTGATCTGCGCTTCGGGCACCCTGGGGCAGATCATTCCCCCCTCGGTGGTGCTGGTGGTGCTGGGCGACCAGCTCGGCGTCTCGGTGGGGCGGCTCTTCATTGGCTCGCTCATCCCCGGTCTGCTGCTGGCCGCGGCGCTGGCCTTCTACTGCTGGACGGTAGCCCAGATCAAGCCCGATATGGCCCCCGCCCTGCCGCTCGCGGCGCGCACGCTCAAGGGCCGCGCCCTCGCCCTGCGCGTGCTCAAGGTGATGGTGCCACCCCTGCTGCTGATCATGGCCGTGCTCGGCTCGATCTTCTTCGGTCTGGCCACCGCCACCGAGGCCGGCGCGGTAGGCGCCCTCGGGGCGACCATTCTGGCGGCCTTCAACCGGCGCCTGAACTTCAGGACCTTCCGCGAGGTGTCCGACGCAACCCTGCGCACCACCACGATGGTGATCTTCATCCTGATCGGCTCGACCGCCTTCTCCCTGGTTTTCCGGGCCTTGAGCGGCGATAAGTTCGTCTACGACATTATGACCAACCTGCCCGGCGGCTTCTGGGGCTTCATAGTCGCCAGCATGCTGATCGTCTTCTTTCTGGGGTTCTTTATTGACTTCTTCGAGATCTGCTTCATTGTCATTCCCCTGTTCGTTCCGGTCGCGCGCGATCTCGGGATTGACCTGATGTGGTTCGGCGTCATTCTCGGCGCGAACCTGCAGACCTCGTTCCTGACCCCGCCCTTTGGCTTCGCCCTGTTCTACCTGAAGGGCGTTGCCCCGCCCGAAGTGACGACGCAGGACATCTATCGCGGGGTGTGGCCGTTTATCGCGGTGCAACTGGCCGTCGTGATCCTGGTCATCCTCTTCCCTGCCCTGGTAACCTATTTGCCCTCGGTGTCCTTTGGGCGGTGAACCGGGGCTGCTCCCTGGGGCCAGGGGGCATCTGTGACCATGGGGGAACCACATTCCCCCATACCCCCGTTTTGGGGAAACCCGGTTCCCCCCACCCCCGCCCGTTCACCGCGGCAAGCGCGCCGCCGGGTCGCCCAGCAGGGCGTAGTTGCGCGCGTCGTTGCGGGCCACCCAGAGCTGGGCCAGTTCCAGCGGGTCCACGATCTTGCCGAACTTGATGTTTTCCAGTTCGTCGGTGAGCGCCATGGCCCGCGCCCCCTGCACGATGTTGAAGTCGTCGGTGGCGTTGCCCGCCGGCTCGCCCAGCAGCAGACGGGCGATCACATCCTCGAAGGCCTGGGTCTGCGAACGGGCGCCATCGGTCCCGCTGAACGAGTAGGTCCAGGCCCGCTCGACATGGCCGATCACCGCCTGGACACCGCTGAGGAGCAGGCGTTGCGGTAACTGGCCAATCAACGGGAAGGGGGCCACCTGGGGGCGGGTCCGCGCCGCGTCGAAGATGAACTCGTCGCGGTCAGGACAGCCCGCGCCGTAACAGGCGAAGAGCAGCGCCATAGCGCCCTCCAGATGGGTCCGGGCGTCCAGGTCCTCTCCGGCGAACCAGTGCTCGCGCCGCACATTGCCCGAACCGTTCCAGTCCTGGGTCACCAGGGCGCCCTGGTGCAGCACCAGGCGCGGGTCGTTCAGCGGCAGGCCCATGCCATGGCAGGCCGCGAACAGCAGCGCCAGGGCCTTGCCATCGCCCTCGCCGCGCACGATCCCCTCCAGCGCGGCCCGGCTGGCTTCGCCCGCCACGAACGGGCGCGCCACGAAGCCCTGCTTGTGCGGCACATTGGCGGGGTCCCCGGTCCAGCGGATCAACGGGCGCACCAACTCCTCGGCGCTGCGCCGCGTCGCGACGTCCATATCGTGATGGGTCGCGTAGTAGATCACCTCGTTGCGCACCTGGCTGGCCCGGTCAGGCCGTTGCTCGAAGCCGGCCAGACGTTCGGCATAGGTGGTGTAGTCGGCCAGACGGTGGTTGCCGTCGGCGTCGGTGAAGCAGAGCCGCCCGACGGCCCAGAAGAGGTCCAGTTCGTACTGGAAGGTAAAGGGAATACAGCGCGTGTCGCCAGGGTAGAGCGGACCGGGCAGACCGAGCAGCAGCAGGTAGTAGGGCACGCCGCGACGCGGATCGACCGGACCCTGGCTCACCCCGTGGCGGGCCAGCCAGCGCCCGGCCCGCTCATTGGGGTGGTAGATCAGCACGGGCGGGATCTGGCCCCAATGCTCGCGCAGGTTTTTGCGACCATTGTCGGTGTGCCGGTTCACCCAGGCCCCGGCATGCTCGCCGGCCACGAAGGTCACCGCCGGCGCGCTGAGGCCCATCTGGGTCATCCGGTGGGCGATCAACGGCCAGACGGCCTTGATGACCCCGGCGCTCTCGGTGGCGTTGATGACCACCGCCCAGCGGGCCTGGGCCAGATCGAGCGGGTCAATGTCGCGGGTCACGCCGAGGTGGGTGGTTTCAGCAACCTCTTGTTTCGCCTTATAGACGCCCTGCAACTCGGGCGGTTCGGCGCCGAGGGCGCTGCGGGCCAGGTCGCTCGCCGAGGCGGCGTCAATGCGCAGCAACGGAGCGCCGTCAGGCGAAAGACCGTTGGGATAGAGTTCGTCGCCCGCGCCGGGGCCTTCACCGCGGATGAACAGCAGCGGGCCCGCAGCGAGGCTTGCCGCCGCCGCGGGCGGCGCTGCCGGCGCCTCGGGCGCGGCGGCCCCGCGCGCCGCCGCCTCCGCCCCGATCCCCGCCAGCGCCCCCAGACGCGCCGCCAGGGCCTCGAGCCGCTCCATAAGCGCCCCGAGGTCCGCGCGCAACGCTACCGCCTCGCGGTACAACGCCTCTACCCCGGCCTGACCCACCAGCGCCGGCGCGCCGGTCGCCGGACGCGGGGCGGCGCGCGGGTGTTCGACCGCCTCGATGGCGATCGCCGCCAGGCCACTGTCGGCGATCAGGCGGTAGGGCACATGGGCATAGCCCGGCCCATCGAGGTTCTCGGCGCCCCAGTCCAGGCCCCAGGAGTTGCGCGCGATAAAGTATCCGCCTCCAGGCGCATCCGCGTCATCACGGTAGCCCAGCAGGGCCATGGCGTGGCCGCCCCGCCGCGCCTCACCCGGCAACGGAAAGCGCACTCGCCCCAGGGCGCGCCCCTGCCACGAGCCGTTCCAGTGCTCCCAGATGTAGAGGCCGATCAGCACCGGATACCCCTGTGCCAGCGCCTCCTTGATCTGCAGCACCCCCTTCGCCGGCAATTTCCGAAATGCCGTCACCCGGCGGAGTCTGGCCTCGTCGAACGCCTGCGCGGGGGGGCGCTCGTGACCCGGGCGGATGGGGTCACTTGGCGCGGGCCGGTAGGGCCAGGTCGCCTCGGTGCAGATGCCCAGGTCCTGCAACACCCGCACGCCCACGAGCGGATCGGTGCCCACGTCGCCGCGGATGCCGTCGCGCTCCTTACAGGCCCAGTAGAGGAACTGTTCCGAGAGATCGGTCGGATCGCCGCTGCGGGCCTGGAAGAGGGCGGCAAGGGTGAAGGCCACGCAGGAATTGCGCACTCCCTGATTGCCGGGCGGCGGCAGGTGCGCCGGCGGATCGACACGGTCGGGCAATGCCGTGGGCGCCGCGAAGGCGGTGACCTCCACGTCCTCATAGGCATCAATGACCAGCCCGGCGCCGACCTCCAGTTCCACCGGCACGCTGAACGAGACGCCTCCGGGCAGCAAGGCCTCGGCTGCCTCGGCCAGCGCGCGCACCTGCCCTTCGGGAAGTTCCAGCGCCTGCGCCAGGGCCTGCATCCCCGTGCCGTACTGCTGGTTGCTCGAACGAACCGTGGCGTAGAACTCTTCAACGCTGGTGATCCAGTACAGCGCCAGCTTGTCGCGCACCGCCGCGTCCATCGCTTCGATGCGTTCAAGGGGGGTCAGAGGGGTATAGGGCATCTCTCTTCCAGGTAGATCTAACGTGAACTTAGGCTCTCGAAGAGGGGAATGGGGAAACCGGGTTTCCCCACGCCCCCCATCCGGTGGGAGGGTGTGGGAGGGCGCAGCCCTCCCAGGAACAACCGTATGTTCATTGCGGCGTTGTGCGGCGGAGCCGCATGGACGGCTAACGTGAACGTACGCCCTCGGCGAGGGGAATGGGGAAACCGGGTTTCCCCATTCTCCCGCCCGCGGGAGGGCATGGGCCGGCGCACCTTCCACGCCTCACGGCATCCTTGCCAGCACGCCCTGGATCAGCGCGGCGAAGCGGGGGCGCGCCTGCTCACCGGCGGCGAGCACCTCCTCGTGGTTGGCCGGCGGGCCATCGGGCAGGGCCAGGTTGGTGATCAGCGAGAGGCCGAGGACGCGCATCCCGCCGTGGCGGGCCACCATCACCTCGGGCGCGGTGGACATCCCCACCGCGTCGGCGCCGAGGGCGCGCAGGAGGCGCAACTCGGCCGCGCTCTCGAAACTCGGCCCCGCCACCATACAGTACACCCCTTCGCGCAGCGGCGTCCCCTGCTCCGCGGCGACGGCGCGGGCCACCGCCGCCAGTTCCTCGTCGAAGGCCCCGACCATCGCCGGGAAGCGCGGGCCAAGCCGGTCATCGTTTGGACCGATGAGGGGATGGTGGCCGGCCATACCCGGCAGAAAGATCTGGTCGCTGATGCGCATGATGTCGCCCACCTGCCAGTCGGGGCGCAACCCGCCCGCGGCGTTGGTTACGATGAGCGTGTCGCATCCCAGGGCGCGCAGCGCGCGCACCGGGAAGGTCACCTCCTGCATCGTGTAGCCTTCGTAGAAGTGAAAGCGCCCGCGGAGCACGGCTACCGGTTGCCCGCTCAACCGCCCCACCGCCAGTTCACCTCGATGGCCCGCCACCTTCGGCTGGTGAAACCCGGGAATGTCCTGGTAGGGCACGACAACCGCCTGCTCCAGCGCATCGGCCAGCGCGCCCAACCCCGAGCCGAGGATCAGGCCCACCCGTGGCATGAGCGTCAGCCGTTCGGCGATCCGGGCCCGCGCCTGTTCGATGAGAGCGTAGAGTTCCATAGCATTCCACGACACTGGCCGGGGGAGATGGGGAAATCTGGTTCCCTCGTCTCCCCCGGCCCGACGCGCGGTGTTCCGTTACTGCTGGCCCAACAACTCGCGTTTGCGAGCCTCAAACTCATCAATCGAGAGAATGCCCCGGTCACACAGCGCGGCCAGTTCTTCCAGCGTGCGCCGCACCTCGACCGGCGCGGAATCGATCGGCGCCGAGGCCGTGGGATACAGCCGGTCAAAGTAGCGGAAGTTCTGCTCCAACTGGCGCCTGGCCTCGAGCAGCGCCCGTTGGAACGCCAGCGGCGCCTCGATCCGATCGATCAGATTGGCGCCGGGATCGCCCCCGGCCGTAAACACCATGACCGTGCCAAAGTTCAGCAGGCGCCCGGTGAAACTCTGGTGCAGGGTGACCTCGCTGATCTTCTCCAGCGCCACCTCATTCACCCGCTTGCTCAACACCCCCTGCACCTGGAGCAGGCGCCGGTCGGTCACGATGTGTTGTTCATGGTGCCAGCGCAGAAAGTCAAGAAAAGCGCTGAACAGCACCACCACGCTGATGCCGACACAGATCAGCAGGATCAGGTTGCTGGCGGTGATGCCGCCGACGGTGAGCGTGGCCGTATCGAAGGCCATATGCGAGGCCATGCCGGCAGCGACGAGCAGGGCGATCAGCGCCAGTTCGGTCACGATATTGGCGATCAGGACGAAGAGATGCTGGCGGGCGACGTAGAGTATCTGCTCCCCGCGACCGAGCAGATGGTCAAGGTAGGCCATGCGGTGCTCCTCATTCGATGCGCAGGACCTCATCCAGGAAGGCGACCGAACGCAGATCGCGCTCCAGGAGATGGCGCAGGTAGGCCCGGAGCAGGCCCTCGGCCTCGCTCCGAACCGCCGGTGAAAGCCGGAGACCCTCGACAGCCGTCAGGGGCTGGCTCTGCAAGTAGCGTACCAGGCGAAAGGCCGCGCCGCTCATGGTGATCGCCGCGCGGTCGGCATCCTCGTGCTGCGGGCAGAGCACCCCGCCGAGCGTGGGGCTGAAGCGGCTGGCGGCCTCCGTCAACACATCCTGGCAGACCACGCAGTGGTGCAACTGCGGGCGATAGCCGGTCAGGTGCAGCAGGCGCAGTTCGTACCAGCGCAGCGCGAGGTCGGGGTTCGCGCCGTGATCCAGCGCGGCAAAGGTCTGCGCCAGCATCGCGTAGAGATCGGGGTGCTCGTCGTCCTCCTCGCTGAAGCGATCGTACAACTCGGCGGCATAATAGGCGCAACTCAGCCGGGGCAACTCGGCGCGCAACGTCCCGTGGCTATCGCGAATCTCGCTCTGGGTGACAATGTCGAAGGTTCGACCGATGGCGAGCAACAACCCGACGCGGGTAAACAGTTCCAGGTGCCCCGCGAGCTTGCTGGTCGTCTTGCGAATGCCTCTGGCGAGCACCCGGCGCTTTCCGCCCGGCGTGGCGAGCAGCATCAGCCGGTCGGCTTCGCCCAGATCGCTCCGCCGGAGGATCAACGCTTCGGTTCGATAGATGCGCTCGCGCACGTCTGCTGCTCGTCGGGCTTCTCGCGCGGCCTGGCCGCGCAACGACGGGATGAAAGAGTAAGTTCCCGGGAGGGCCGGGCCCTACCCTTCCCGCCGGCAATCGCTTACCTAGCGTAGCAAACAAGTATAACCGAAAATGGCCCCTCGCGCCCGGCCACCGTGTCATTTTATGTCAACGGAAAGGTGGTCGCCACGATCCAGGCGAACAACACTGCGTTCACCAGCGCGCCCACGACGATCGTGCCGGTGCGCCGGTAGAGCAGACCGCTCAAGAGGCCGTAGAACACGAAGTAGACCACGAAGAGCGGGGCGATCAGCACCAGGAAGAACAGTTCCCGCGGGTTGAGGACGATGGCCAGGATCAGGCCGCCAAAGAAGGCGCCCTTCGTCAGCGCGTAGGCCCCTCGCGGCGCTCCCGCTCCGCGGGTCAGGCGTTCGTCGGCGAGAAAGTAGGGCAGCATGGCGGCGAAGACCGCCAGGAAGACCGGCCAGCGCGGGGGCGGCGGGAAGTAGTTGAGCGCGAACATGTGTGTCGGGACGCCGAAGCTCAGCAACACATAGCCAACCACCAGCAATGCGGCCGCCACGGCCATAAGGATGCCGCGCCGCCAGACGGCAAGGCCGCTCCACGCCGCGCGGCGCCCCCAGGTCAGCAGCGCCAGACCCGTGGCAGTGAGCAACCCGTAGAGGCCAAAGAAGAGCGCCAGCGGCCCGCCGACGCGAATGAGCAGCAGATCCCCCGCGGGGATCAGGCGCAGGAGCGGAGGCGCGAGCAGCGCCGGAACGAGCGCCACGGCCCACCAGCCTCGCCGCGGGAAGGGCGCCGCCTGCCCGCCGAGGGGGCCGATGGGCTGCACGAGGTGCACCAGGGGCCAGTAGAGCAGCACGGCCCCGGTATACACCAGCCCCAGGGCCGGCAGGCGGTTGTCGAGAAAGCCCGCCCCGGGCGGCGGCGCCGCCGTCAGCGGCATGGTCGCCTGGAACCAGCCCAGGGCTTCGGCCATGCTCACCCGGTGAAACAACACCCGGATATGCTCGGCCCCCGGCACGAACACCACTCGCCGCCCCGTGCCCGCCGCCGGATCACCGTAGGTCTCTCCCGGCACGCCCCCCGGCCCCGCCGCCGCCATGAGCACCGCCTCCGCCAGCGGTCGCAGGCCGCCCTCCAGGGCACCCGTCAGCACCAGCAGATTGGCCGGGCGCGTGGCCGTCGTTCCCTCGTAGACCAGCGAGACCGCGACCGTCGCGGCGATCTCGGGCCGCTCCATCGCGTAGCGCGCCACCGCTTCGCTGCCCATAGAGTGCCCGACCAGCCCCACCCGCCCATCACCCTGCGCGCGCGCATGGGCCACCACCGCGTCGAGCGCGGTTCGCAACTGCCGGTAGCGCCCTTCGCGATCGGCCAGATCGCCCCGGAGCGGCGCGTTGTTCTGACCGTGCCCGGGAGCGTCGAAGGTGAGCGCCAGATAGCCATTGCGCGCCAGGGTGAGGGCGAACGGCTCCATGATTTGCCGCGAGGCGGCAAAGCCATGGGCGATCACCACTGCCGGGGCCGGCCCCGCGCCCGCGGGCCGGTAGACCGTGACCGGCGTCGTGCCCAGGGTGAGATGTTCGATCCCCGCCAGGGGCGCCCGCGGGGTGATCAGCAGCCAGAGCCCTACGCCGAGGGCCGCCAGACCGGCCAACCCCGCCAGGGTTCGCGCCAGGCGCGCCGGCCACCGGCGCAGGGCCGGCTCCGCCACCTGCTTCGCGGCGGCCAGCCGCTGGTTCCGTGGCGCGCTCACGGTTGGCCTCGCCGCGCCGGTTCCGGCGCGATGGCCAGATCCAGGCCCTCGTTCAGGCTCCCGCGCCGGTAACCGGCCAGATCCAGCGTCACATGGCGGAAACCGGCCACCGCGCGGATGCGCTCGACCACCTCGACCGCGTGGTTCACCAGCGCCGGCATCTCCGCCGGCTCGACCTCGATCCGCGCCAGGTCGCCGTGGTGCCGCACCCGGTACTGCCGCAGGCCCAGTTCGCGCAGGATCTCCTCCGCCGCCTCCACCTGCGCCAGCTTCGCGGGCACAATCGGCATGCCGTAGGGCACACGCGAGCCGAGGCAGGCAAAGGCCGGCTTATCCCACACCGGCAGGCCGCGCGCGCGCGCCAGGGCGCGGATGTCGGCCTTGGTCAGGCCGGCCTCTTTCAACGGCGCGCGCACGCCGTGCTCTAGCGCCGCCCGCGCCCCCGGACGGTGGTCGTCCAGATCGTCGAGGTTCTCGCCGTAGAGCACCCAGGGCAGACCGTACTGCTCGGCCAGGGCGCGCAGGCGGGTGAACAGCTCGGTTTTACAGTAATAGCAGCGATTGCGCGGATTGGCCGCGTAGCGCGGGTCGGCCACCTCGCCGGTCTGGATGACCAGATGGCGCGCGCCGATCAGGCGCGCCAGTTCCTCCGCCTCCCGCAACTCGCGGCGCGGCAACGACGGCGAATCGGCGGTGACGGCCAGGGCGCGCGCGCCCAGGGCGGCATGCGCCGCATGGACCAGCAGCGCGCTATCCACGCCGCCCGACATAGCGATCACCGCGCCGCCCAGGTCCCGCAGGATCGCCTGCAAGCGCGCCGCTTTGGCGGCAAGTTCAGGGGACAGAGGTTCGTGGTTCATGCGCTTCTGGTTCCCAACGGAAGCTGCGTCCGGTAAAGTATCAGGGAGGGCCTGACCTCCCTGACGTGAACATAGGCTGCTGGAGCAGGAGTGTGGGGAAACCGGGTTTCCCCACGCCCCCGCCCCGCAGGGGCATGGGGAAACCGGGTTTCCCCATGCCCCCACCCGCGGGAGGGTCTGGGAGGGCAAAGCCCTCAAGCAGGGGTAGGGGGAAACCAGGTTTCCCCCTACCCTCACCCGCGGGAGGGTTTGGGAGGGCTTTGCCCTCCCAAGAAAAAACCCTTTTTTCACCTTGTTGGGATGCGGCGGAGCCGCATAGACGACTGAAGAATCTTCTTCTCACCCCTCAGCGGCCAGCGCATTGATCATACTCGCAGCGTACCCCGCGCCGAAGCCGTTGTCAATGTTTACCACCACAACGCCGGGGGCGCAACTGTTGAGCATCGCCAGCAGGGCGGCCAGGCCCCCGAAACTCGCGCCATAGCCCACGCTGGTCGGCACGGCGATCAGCGGCCGCCGGACCAGCCCGCCCACCACGCTGGGCAGGGCGCCCTCCATCCCTGCGACGACCACCAGCACCGTGGCGCGCTGCACCTGCTCCACGTGGGCCAGCAGCCGGTGCAGCCCGGCCACCCCCACATCCACCAGACGCTCGACGTGGTTGCCCAGCGCCTCGGCGGTCAGCGCCGCCTCCTCAGCGACGGGCAGGTCAGCGGTGCCGGCGCAGATCACCAGCACTGTGCCGGGGCGCTTCGGGAGCGGCTCGCGCTCGACGATCACCATGCGCGCCACATCGCTGTAGCGCGCGCCCGGGGTGATGGCGCGCACCCGCGCGTACACCTCGAAGGCGGCCCGCGTGCCCAGCACCGGCCCCGGCCCCTCGGCCAGCCGGGCGATGATCGCGGCGGCATGCTCGGGGCGCTTGCCCTCGCAGTACACCACCTCGGGAACACCGGCGCGCAGGGCGCGGTGCGTGTCAACCCGGGCAAAGCCCAGATCCTCGAAGGGCAGCCGGCGCAACGCCGCCAGGGCCTCCTCCACCCCCGTCTCGCCCCGTTGCACCTGTTCCAGCAATGCGCGTAGCGTCCGTTCGTCCATAGGGCTTCGCCTGGGTGAGGGGATGGGGCAACCGGGTTGCCCCATCCCCCTGCTCGAGGGCCGCGCCCTCGGCAACCCGTGGGGGCCATGGTCACGTCAAAGCTCAACCACCTGCCCATCGCGCCCGATTTCGGCGCGGCCGGTGAAGCCCCCCGCCGCCACCGCGGCCAGGGCCGCCTCCTCCGGCATCGTCCAGCGCGGGCTGTAGTGCACCAGCACCAGACGCGCCGCCCCCGCCGCCGCCGCCACTTCCCCGGCCTGCCGCGGCGTGGTATGTCCGGAAAACGGCTCCGCTGTCGTGGCCTCGTGGATGAGCGTCGTGGCGCCCCGGGCCAGGTCGCGCACCGCCGCGCACGGCTCGGTGTCGGCCGAGTAGACCAGGGCGCGCCCCGGGGCCTCGAAACGCAAGGCCAGACCGGGGCGGCTGTGGGCCGTCGGCGCCGTGCGCACCTGCCATCCCTCCGCCAGCTCCAGGGTGTCGCCGGCCTCCAGCGGGCGCCAGTCCACGGGCACGTGATACTCGACCTGCATCGCCTCCAGGGCGCGCTCCAGCACCTGCAACACCGGCGCTAGCCCATAGATCGGCAGCGACGCCTGGCGCCCGCCCAGGCGCATGCTGAAGATCAGCCCCGGCAAGCCGTTGATGTGATCGCAGTGGCTGTGGGTGATGATGACGCCGCTCAGGATCTGCGGATCAATCCCGGCGCGCAGGAGCCGCTCGTAGGTGCAGCCGCCCGCGTCGACCAGCAGCGGCCCGCCCGGCCCGTCCCAGACCATATGTGTATGTCCCCGGTCCGCGTCGGGCAGACCCGTCCCCGTCCCCAGCAGGATCATGCGTGGCATCGGCCGCTCCGTGTCTTGCAGTCGCGCGTTCTCCACGCACATCATAGCACGCCCGCGGGCGCCTGGCAGGCGCGCCGCGGCCCCTCAGCCTCGCGCTCCCGCTCAGGTTGCAGGGCGGGGAAACCCGGTTGCCCCACGCCCCCGCCCGAAGGTAAGGGCGCCGCCCTCGATCAGGGGGATGGGGCAACCCGGTTGCCCCACGCCCCCGCCCGGGGGAGGGTCTGGGAGGGCTTTGCCCTCCCAGGAACAACCTTTCTTCATCCCGTCGGCGCGCGGCGCAGCCGCGTGGACGGCTGAGGAGAGCCCGTGTCATTCCATCGCCACGATCCGCTTTCGCAGGGCGTAGATCGCCGCCTGGGTGCGATCGGCCAGGTGGAGCTTGGATAAAATGTTGCTCACGTGGGTTTTGACCGTTTTCTCGGAGACGATCAGCGCGTCGGCGATCTCCTTGTTCGATTTGCCCCGGGCGATCAGCCGCAGCACCTCCAGCTCGCGGGGGGTGAGTTGTTCGACGGGGGCCTCGTCGGAACGCGGGGCGCTGAACTCCTGCATGAGCCGGGCGGCGACCTCGGGGTGCAGCACGGCCTCGTTGCGTTGCGCGGCACGAATGGCGTGGGCCAGTTCCTCCGGCGAGACGTCTTTGAGCAGGTAGGAGATCGCGCCGGCCTTGATCGCTGGGAAGACCTTGTTGTCGTCGGCGAAACTGGTGAGCACGATCACCCGCGTGTGGGGGCTGGCGGCCTTGATCTGGCGAGTGGCTTCGACCCCGTCGATGCCGGGCATCACCAGGTCCATCAGCACCACGTCGGGGATCAGTTCGCGCGCCAGGTGTACGCCCTCTTCGCCGCTGGAAGCCTCGCCGACGATGGCGATGCCCTCCTGCACCTCCAGAAAATCGCGCAAGCCCTGGCGCACCACCTGGTGGTCGTCGATCAGCAGCACAGTGATGGGATCCATACGAAGGGGCCTCCTTTTGCAGCTCGTAGAGCGCCACTCCGGCGCGGGGCGGCGGCGCTGCCCCGCGCCGCATCCCGGTGAGGCAACCCGGAGGGTGGCCCTACCCTATCGCGCCGCATCCCGGTGGGGCAACCCGGAGGGTGGCCCTACCCTATCGCGCCGCATCGCGCATCCCGGTGGGGCAACCCGGAGGGTGGCCCTACCCTATCGCGCCGCATCGCGCATCCCGGTGGGGCAACCCGGAGGGTGGCCCTACCTTATCGCCCTGGCGTGGCACGGTGACGATCACCTCGGCCCCGCGCCCCACCGCCGAGCGCACCTCCACCGTGCCGCCGATCTCGGCGGCGCGCTCGCGCATGCTCAGGAGGCCGAAGTGCCGTCCATCGCCGGCGGGCAGGGCCTCGGGGTCGAACCCCTGGCCATCGTCGCGCACACAGACTCGCACCCCCTCGCCGGTGAAGGCGAGCGTTACCTGGACGTTGCGGGCATTGGCGTGCTTGACCACGTTGTTCAGGGCCTCCTGCACGATGCGGTAGATGGGCTGCTCGATACCGCGGGCCAGGCGCTCGTCGCCACTGACGCTGAGGGTGATCACCATCCCCTCGCGATGGGCCAGGAACTGGGCGTGTTGCTGCAACGCGGCCACCAACCCCTGGTCGCGCAGGGCCGGCGGGCGCAACTGGTAGATCAAGGCGCGCATCTCGGCCAGCGCGGCGCTGGCCGTCTCCTGCAAGCGCTCAAGCTGAGAGGCGACCCGCTGCGGGTCGCGCTCGAGTTGCATCCGGGCGGCCTGCGCGGTAAGGGTGATGCTGAAGAGTTGCTGGGTCACGCTGTCGTGCAACTCGCGGGCCAGCCGGTTGCGCTCCTCCAGAACCGCGGCGGCCTGGGCCTTGCGGTAGAGTCGGGCATTTTCGAGCGCGCCGGCCAGCACGTCGGCCACGGTGGTCAGGATGCGCGCATCCTCTTCGCTGAAGGCCCCGCGCCGGGGCGCCTCGGCGTTGATCACGCCAATGACCCGTCCGCTCGCCATGATCGGCACCACCAGCTCCGCGCGCGCGCCGGCCCGCTCGGGGAGGCGCAGGTAGTCCGGCGCGGCGCTGACATCGTTCACCAGCAGCGTCTGGCCATTGCGGACGGCGCGGCCGATCAGCCCCAGGCTGCGATGCTGGCGGTACCCGGCGGGCAGCGGCGGCGCCCAGCCATCGGCGGCGGCGAGGATGAGATCGCCGGTCTCTTCATCCACCAGGAACAGGTCCACCTGATCATAGCCAAACCCGCGGCGGATCTCGGCGGTGACCTCGGGCAGGCTCACCGCCTGGTCGAGGGAGGCCGAGGCGCTGCGGGCGATGGCGTTGAGCACAGCGAGCTGTTCGGCGCGGCGCTGCACCTGGGCCGCCAGATCCTGCGCCTCGGCGTAGAGGCGGGCCGAGGTGATCGGGCCGCCGACCTGGGCGGCAATGGCCTCGAGCAGATCCACGTCCTCGTAGGTAAAGGCCCCGGGACGTTGCGCGCCGACATTGAGCGTGCCGATCACCCGGCCGCCGCTGCGGAGGGGCACAACGATGGCGGCGCGGGCGGCGGGGTCGGGCGGGGGGAAGCTGGCGTGTTCATCGAACTGATTGGCAAAGAAGGCCTGATCGTAGCGCGCCACCCAGCCGAGCATGCCCTCTCCGACGCTGAAACGGGCGCCGAGCAGGCGCGCCTCGCCGGGCGCCGCCGCGACGATGACCAGCGCGCTGGCGCCATCGAGCAGGGCTAGCGAGCCGCTGCCGAAGGCCGCCGCCACGCGCTCGATGGTCCGATCAAGAATGGCCCGCAGATCGAGCGTCGCGCTGACATCGCGCCCGAGGGCGGCCAGGAGTTGCTCCTTGGCCAGCAGCCGCGCGCTGCGTTCGGCGAGGCGCACATTCTCCACCGCCATGGCCGCCTGGCGCGCGATGGCCTCGATCACCAGCACGAGGGTGGGATCGAGCGCCGCTTCGTCGTGGGGGAGGGCCAGATAGATCACCCCGATCAGGCGGTCCCCCCGCCCTCGCAACGGCGCCAGGAGCGCGGCGGCCCCCCCCACGGCCGCGGCATCGGCGGGCAGCGGCAACGACGCGCCCGCGGGCAACAAAAACGAGTCGCTCACCCGCCATTCGGCCCGCAACAGGGCCTGGTAGGCCCCCGGCGGCACGGCCTCGGCGCGCAGGCACGCCTCGATCGCCGGCGCGACGCCGGCGAAGGCCACCGCTTCCAGGGCGTCGGTGTCAATGTTCCGCAGGCGCGCATATACCCGCGGGCTGGGGACGACGCGGCGCAAGGTTTCGGCGACTTCCCGCAGCAGCGTTTCGGGGGTGTCGTGCGCGCGGATCTGGTTGCCCAGGGCCAGCAGATCGCCCAGAGGCAGCGCCGGCGTCCCTCCCCGCGGGGGCGCGTCGCCCGCAAGCGGCTCACTCATAGCGCATCATCCTCGAAGCTTGCCTTGACGGGAGCCAGCCCGGCCTCGCCGCGGCCAATGCTGATCATCCCGAAGAGGTCGGGTTGTTCCACGGTGATCACGCGCCGTTTCAGCAGCTCGAGCACCGCCCAGAACGTGACGATCACCTCCTCCCGCCGCGTGTCCGGCGCAAACAGGTCATCGAAGCTGAACCAGGGGGCCTGCTCCAGGCGCCGCAGAATCTCGGCGACCACCTGGGCCACGGTCAGGCGCGGGCCGAGGGCGATGACCCCGGCTTCCTCCAGTGGCAGGGCCAGTTGCAGGCGGCGTTGCAGCGCGGCGACCAGTTCGGCCAGCGTGTGCCGCACCGGCGGCGGGGTCAGATCCAGTTCCGGCGGGGCAGGGGCGAGCCGCAGAAAGGTGCGTCGCTCTTCCTCGTGCCAGGCGCGCAACAGGGCGGCCACCTGTTTGTAGCGCCGGTACTCGCGCAATTGGCGCGCCAGGGCCTCGGCGTCGGCGTCCCGGAACGGCGCGGGCCGCTCCTCGGCGGCGGGGCGCGGCAGCAAGGCCCGGGATTTGATCAGCAGAAGCCGGGCCGCCAGGCTCACGAACTCGGCCAGCGCGCCAGGCTCCGGTGCCTCCAGCGCCCGCACGTGCGCCAGGTACTGGTCGGCCACCTGCGCCAGAGAGATAGATGTTATGTCAAGTTCAGCGCGCTCGATCAGCCGCAGCAGCAGGTCGAGGGGGCCATTGAAGCCTGGCAAGCGCACTGCGTACATGGCGGTGATACGAACGTGAACATAGGCTGCTGATGCAGGGGTGTGGGGAAACCGGGTTTCCCCACACCCCCACCCGCGGGAGGTCCTGGGAGGGCTACGCTCTCCCAAGAATTATGTTCATCCCGTCGGGGTGCGGCGGAGCCGCATGGAGGGCTGAGGTGACCATCGTTCGCTGCGTTCAGCCCCCCTCCCAGCCTCCCCCCGCTGGGGGGAGGAGCCGGGTGCCCGCCCCCAGCGGGGGAGGGTCAGGGAGGGGGCCGTCACCGTGCCCGCGGAGCCGCGACGCGGGCGGAACGCCCGCGCTCCCAGGCCATGGTCATCGCGGCGTGGTGCGCCATGCGCATGACCGTCTCACGTGACCATGGGGGAACCCGGTTCCCCCATCCCCCAGCCCGCGGGAGGGTTTGGGAGGGCGACGCCCTCAGGCAGGGGTATGGGGAAACCGGGTTTTCCCGGACCCTCGCCCGGTGGGAGGGTGTGGGCGGGAGCGGGCCTCCCGAAACAACCTTTCTCAGAGCAGGGGTCTGGGGAAATCGGGTTTCCTCAGATCCCAGGCTCAATGCTGCTCGTCGGCCCACTGGAGGAGCGCGGCGCGGCCGGTGGGCGCCGGGTCGTGGTAATGTCGCAGGGCCTCGACCATCTCCGGGGGGCTGCCGGCGGCGGCGGCCATGCGCGCGCCGCGCCAGGCGTGTTCGGCATACACGGCGACCGGGCGCAACATCCGCGCGGCCAGCAGGTACAGCCCCGGGGCGCGCTTGAGGACCGTCGCCAGCACGTACCAGCCCAGGGCCATGGGGCGGCCAGCATCGTCCACCTTGCCGCAGTCGTGCACCAGCGCGGCGCGCAGCAGCAGCGGATCGGCGTGGCCCGCGGCCGCCAGCGTGGCGCACACATCCAGGCAGTGGCGCTGGTCGTAGCGCGGCATCATGCTGAAGAGCCGCCATTCCGCGGGCGTCAGCAGCGCCTGCGCCGCGACCAGTTCATCGGGGCCGATGCGCGCCGCCAGGGCCGCCCGGAACTGTCTTACGCGGTAGAACAGTTCTGGCAGCCCGGCGGCGCGTGCGGGCCGCTGTCCATACCGAGATAGCCGCCGGCAACCGTCGCTCATGCTTACGTTATACCAGATTCCGGTTCATCATGGGCGTTGGCCGGGAGCGAGTTGGAAGGGCATGCTCAGGGCGCCAGCGCCAGCACCCGCGCCGGCGCGCTCGAGGCCCCCTGACGCTTCAGGACGCCGATCACCACCGTGGCGCCGGTGGGCGGGGCCTGTTCCAGGCTGGTCAGGTTCTCCAGAAACAGCGCGAAACCCCGCGCCGGCGCGTAGATGCGCCCCGGGGCATCCACCCCCAGGCCGGCCACGCCGCGCTGGTTGAGCAGCAGATCCGCCGCATCGGCCCCAAAACCGGGCACGGAGGCGGGCGACCCGGCATCCCCGCCCAGGTAGGCCCCTGGATCGCCCCAGCGCACGTCCCAGCCGGTGACCAGCAACAGCCTGTGCTATAATCTCCACACAAAAAGCAAGCCGGAGCACCACCGCGAGGCAGCATGACCGTCTACAATCCTGAAGGCGTCCCTCCGCTCATTTCGGCGGGCCTGGCCCGCATCGAACGCCTGTTGCCGTACCCGGGCGAGGTGCTGTTCAGCCCGGGGCGACGGGTCGAGCCGGAAGACGTCGTGGCGACCACCCTCATGCCCGCTCCGCCGCACATCATCAATGTGGCACGGGCGCTGAGCATCACCCCCGGCGATGTGTACCGCGCCATGCGCCGCGAAAAGGGGGTCAAGATCGGCGCGGGCGAGGTGCTGGCCCGCTCGGGGCGCCTGTTCGGGCGCCGTTGCGTCGCGCCGGTGAGCGGTGAGATAACCGACATCGACACCGAGACCGGCTACGTGACTATCATCCCCGACCCGGTGGAACAGGAACTCGCAGCAGGGGTGCGCGGCGTGGTCACCGAGATCGTCCCCAACCGCGGCGTGGTCATCGAAACCCTCGCCGCCCAGGTCTACGGCGCGTTTGGCCTCGGCGCCGACCAGACCGGCGTGCTCCGGCTCCTCGTGACGGACCCCTCCGATACGGTGCAACCCGAGCAGATCGATACCCGCAGCGCCTACGCCATTATCATCGGCGGGGCCGCCATCAGCGCCGCCGCCCTGCGACGGGCCGTGCTCGAGCAGGTGCGCGGGGTGATCGTGGGCGGGATCGAAGAACACGAACTGCGCCAGTTTCTCGAATGGGCGGGCGCGGAGCGCTGGCCCGAGGCGCTCCCCCCATGGTCGCTGCCCGAGGCGCGCGTCACCGCCGATCTCAAATTGACCCTCGTGCTTACCGAGGGCTTCGGCGCGCGGCCGATGAACGAGGCTATCTTCGGCCTGCTCAGTTCGCTGGATCGCCAGGAGGCCCTGATCGAGGGACGAACCAGTCTGCGCGCGCCGTTGCGGCGCCCACGGGTGATCGTGCCGCTCTCACGCGGCACCCCGGGCGAACTGCCCAGTCCCGCCCTGCGCCCCGGGGCCACGGTGCGCCTGCTCGACGATGCCCATCTGGGGCGAACGGGAAGCATCCGCGCGCTGTCGGCCACGCCGCGCGCTCTGGTCTCGGGTGTCGGATTGCCCGCCGTGCACGTGCACCTCGAGGACGGCAGCGATCTCTGGCTCCCCCGCACCTGCGTGGAAGTGCTGGGGTAAGTCTTTCGTAGCGTGAACATAGCTGGTTGGGTACCCGTTCACACCAGCCGTCCATGCGGCTCGCGCCGCACACCGACGGGATGAACATACTTCCTGGGAGGGCTGCGCCCTCCCAAACCCTCCCGCGGGCGGGGGTATGGGGAAACCGGGTTTCCCCACGCCCCTGGGGCCTATTTTCACGTTAGGGGTAACCCACGCACCCGGGAGCGAGGGTAGCTTGCCCGCGGAGACGCGACGCGGGCGGGACGCCCTCGCTCCCAGGATCAATGTCAATACGTACCCGGTGGGGGGGAGGTAGGGAAACCGGGTTTCCCCACCTCCCCCTCCCGGCACTATCATGAGCCAGATCAGACCACCACCATGATCCAGGAACCTCTGGCGCGCCCTTCCGTGACCGCAAACTCCGCCCGGGTGCTCATCGCCGACGACGACGCCACGATGAGTTCGTTCTGCGCCCGCGCCCTGAGCGCGGCCGGCTACACCGTCGTGACCGTGGCCGAAGCGGAGGCAGCCATCACTGCCTTGCGCGCGCAGGGGCCATTCGACCTGCTGCTTGCCGATATCAAGATGCCCGGACGTAGCGGCCTGGAACTGGCCCAGATCGCTCGCGAGATCGACCCGGCCATTGCCGTGGTGATTATGACCGGTCATAGTACGGTTGATACGCTGCATGCCTCGGTGCGCCGCGGCGTGGCTGATTACCTGACCAAGCCGTTCGAGATTGACGAACTGCGCCACGTCGTTGAGCAGGCGCTGCATAAACGCAGCCTGTTGCAGCAGAGCCTGCGCGCGCGGGCGCTTGAAGCATTGCTCCGCAGCAGCGAGGCGATCAACGCCATCCTCGACCGGAACCAGCTCGCGCGGGAGATTATCGCCCACGCCCGCATGCACGCCCCCAGCGCGGCCGGCTTTCTCTTCATCGCCGGATCGGACCACCTGCCGCCCCAGGTCTTCGCCGAACCCGCTGGCGCCGCGATCCAGCCCGCGGGGCGCGAGGCCGTCGCCCAGAGCATCCACGCCGGTCGCCCGCTGCCGGTGGTCGGCGCCGCGCCGCTCGCGCTGCTGGAAGCCACGCCCCTCACCTACGGCCTGGCCGTGCCCCTCCGCGCCCGCGGCGAAGCCGTTGGCGCACTGCTGCTCTGTGACGCCGAGGATGCGTTGAACGCGCCCGGGGCCAGCGAGTTCCTGGCCCTGCTGGCCAACCAGGCCGGCAATGCCCTGCGCAATGCCCAGCTCTACAGCCAGCTCGACGCCGCCTACAACAGCCTGCGCGAACTCGATCGGCTCAAGAGCGAGTTTATCGCCATTGCCTCCCACGAACTGCGTAGCCCGCTCTCCATCGTGCTGGGCTATGCCAAAATGGTGCACGATCGCAGCAGTGGCGATCTGCGCGAGTACGCCCAGCGCCTGCTCACCGGCGCCGAGCGGATCAAGGCTATTGTGAACGACCTGCTGCACCTGCGCGACTTCGACCGTAAACAGACGACCCTGACCCTGGAACGCTCGGCGCTCGATGCGCTGGTGCGCCAGGCGATCGAACGTCTCATGCCCGCCGCGCAGCAAAAAGGGCAGGACCTGACTACGGCCCTGCCCCCCCAGCCGGTGATCCTGGACGTTGACCGCGAGAAGTTCCTGCTGGTGACAGGTAACCTGATCGAGAATGCCATCAAGTTTACTCCGCCAGGGGGCCGCGTCCATGTCGAGGTCGTCTGCTGGCCGCACGAACGCCTCGCCGCGGAGATCGCGCGCGCCGTCGCCAACCCGACGATGCGCCGCCTTGCCGGGGCGGCGCCGGCAACCTGGGCGCTGGTGCGGGTCAAGGATACCGGCATCGGCATCGCGCGGGAGCAGCAGGGCCGCATCTTCGAACGCTTCTACCAGGTTGCCAGTTCGCTGACGCGCGAACACGGCGGCACGGGTCTGGGCCTGGCCATCGTCTGCGACCTGGCCACGTTGCAGGGCGGCGTTGTCTGGGTCGAGAGCGAAGAAGGCCGCGGCAGCATCTTCAGCTTCGCCCTGCCCCTGCCCTGAGCGTGAACCGGCGGAACTGGCGAAACGTCCGCCTCCAGCGGTCGGACGCCCTGCGGTTTACCTTGCCCGTAACAGCTATAGGGTATACTATTGGCAGTACGAACCGGGCCGCGCTGACGTGGGTTCAACCGAACATCGGGCGCCCGGGGATCGGCTACGCCCCACGCAACCGGCCCGGTACGGCCCAGGCTCGTCAGTTGCGCGGCATCGCTCCCCCCGCGAGGGTGAGCCGCGCAGCACACCTGTGATCCGCCTCGAAGCTTCACCAGCACGCTCGCCGACCCTACGGCGAGCCGTGAGAACAAGGCAATGACCTACCGACTGATGGTAGTAGCCGCAGCAAGCTCGGCACTACGGAACCTGTCACAACAGATGGGCGACGACGTGGCGGTCCAGCTCTTCGAGTCCGCCGATGAGGCCCTGTGGGAACTGCAAGAGCAACCACCCGAGGCCCTGGTCGCCGAGGTGGACCTGCCCGATAGGAGCGGGATGGAACTGGCTGAGATCATTACCCATTTCGAGGTTCCGACGCGGGTGGTGCTCTACCGCGCGTCCGAGGAAGCAGCCGCGCCCCTCGATGATGCCGTCGGCGTCCATCACGTCCTGCACGGCCCGCTGGCGCCGGAGGAACTCGTCGCAGCCCTGCAGGCGGCGCTGCGGGCCGGGGCCGCCATGGCGGAGCAGCCCGCCGATGTCGCGGCGCAGGGGGATGCCGATGCCACGACCCCTCTTCCCGATCCGGCGCCCCCTGCGCCTGCTCCGGACGATCTCGAGCCACCGGCGAGCGCACCCGAACCCATCGCCCCACAGACCGCGCAGGACCCGCGGCCGGCGATGACCCCGGCGCGGGTGGTTCTGCCGCCGCTCTCCGAGCGCAACGCGGCCCCGGCGCCCGCCTCGCCGGGCCGCAGCAGCCTGGCCGCGCGGAGCAAGGCTGCCGCCGAACGAGCGCCCGCGCGCCCCGCGCCCGCCGAGGGCGCTCCTCCGTCCTGGCGCAGCGGTGGCGGCAATCTCGTGGTGACCGAGCAAAACATCAGCGCCATTCGCTCGGTGATGAGCCAGCTTTCCCAGGATCTCGGCGCCCAGAGCGTAATGCTCACCGACCGGGCGGGCATGGTTCTGGTAGAGGTGGGCAGCGCCACCGACCTGCCCATGATGATCGTTCTGCCCCTGCTCTCCACCGGCTTCTCCACCACCGGCGAAGTGGCCCGGCAGTTGCGCGAGCGGGACGCCACCAGCGTCTATATCCACGAAGGCGTCAATGTGGACCTGTACTGCTTCGACGTGATGCAGCGCTTCCTGCTGGTGCTGGTGTTCAACAAGCGGGTGGCCAGTTCCAAGATCGGCGCGGTGTGGATCAACGCCAAACGGGCGATCCGCGAACTGCGTGAAGCCTTTGCGCGTTAGGCCCCGTGCGGCCACACCGCGCACCAACGCGAGGCAAAGAGGTTATTCGTGGAAGAGCCGGGCCCTCCCGCAGGCCAGAGGATGGGAAAACCCGGTTTCTCCATACCCCTCTCCGCGGCGTTGGGGGCTTCGCATGGAAGGCTGACACAGGGGGCGGAGGAACCAGGTTCCTCCGCCCCCTGTGCGGCGCATGCGGCAACGCAAGCGCGCTGGTCCTGTTCACTCCTGGGGTAACATCCGCGCCTGGGAGCGAGGGAGTTCCGCCCGCAGTCGCGTCTCCGCGAGCAAGATGCCCGCGCTCCCAGGAAATATGCGAGTATGTACGCGCGCTGCGCAGCGCGCCATTTGTTCGCGCTACGTAGGGTTTGCCTTGAATGATAGCCTATGGTATACTCGCGCGCGGAAAAACACCAGCGCGAGATATAGATACCGGCGCGCACATGGCGACTTGTGCGTTTCACCATTCTGTGTTATGCTCTTTGTGAAGAATGGAACGAAGCCAGGTCGCGCCAGCAGCGACGCCAGGGTTCCACGCTTGCACCAGGGTACGCACGCACCACGAAGATACGGTTGCCGCGCGTTGCGGGCATGCCCGCGATGCTGCCTCGAGAGGGAGGTAGAACCTTGTCTGGACGAATGCGCTTCCTTGTGATCACCGTCGTGTTGCTCGCGGTCGCGGTCGCCAGTCGCTTCTTCCTCTTCAGCGGCGACCCGCACGTCGAGGTGGCGGCGGAGAAACTCTTCAGCATCGGCGGCTTCAAGGTCACCAATGCCCTGTTTACGGCGCTGGTGGTTGACATCATTCTAGTGGTGCTGGCCTGGCTGGCTACCCGCAATATGCAACTGGTGCCCCGCGGCCTCCAGAACGTGATGGAGATCATTCTCGAGGCGCTCTACAATCTGCTCAAGAACATCAGCCCCAGATTCATCGATCGCGCCTGGCCCCTGGTGGCGACGATCTTCCTCTTCGTGATCACGGCGAACTGGCTCGGCCTCGTGCCCGGGGCCACTTCGTTCGGGCCGTGTATGGCCAAGGAGCACAAAGAGAGCGCGCGCCTGGCGCTGGTCGAGGAGGGGCCAAAAGCCGGTTCCATCGCCCTCATCCCCGCCGCGGCCGAGAAGCACAATCCCTACACGACCTGCCCCGAAGGCACCTCGCTGATCCCCTGGCTGCGCCCGCCAAGCACCGATCTCAACTTCACCTTCGCCCTGGGCCTGCTCTCGTTTGTCTTCTTCACCTACTGGGGCTTCCGCACCCTCGGCTTCGGCGGCTACCTCTCCAAGTTCTTCAATCTGAACGGCATTATGTCCTTCGTAGGCATTATCGAGTTCATCTCCGAACTGATCAAGCCCGTCGCTCTGGCCCTTCGTCTTTTCGGCAACATCTTCGCTGGCGAAGTGCTGATCGCAGTGCTGACGTTCCTGGTGCCGCTGGTGCTGCCGATGCCGATCTATGGCTTCGAACTCTTCGTGGGCTTCATCCAGGCCCTGGTCTTCGCCTTGCTCACGATGGCCTTCCTGAGCATTGCCACTAGCGGCCACGGCGATGAGCATCACGGCGGCGAAGGGGCCCATGGCGCCGATGCTTCCAAGGCCCATTGACAGGACGGACGCGGTGGAGGGGAAGCGCCTTTCCCCCTTCTCCTTCCTCGCCAGGAGGCGACCGCGCACCTCCTGCCATCGAGGCGACCTTGATCATCATAGAGCGTTCTTGAGGAGATGCGTTCAGCGTAGATTTCAGGAGGATCGGAGACAATGGAAGGCTTGAACCTCATCGCCACCGCGCTCGCCATCGGCCTGGCAGCCATCGGACCGGGCATCGGCATCGGCATCATTGTGGCAGGCGCCCTGCAGGCGATGGGCCGCAATCCCGAGATGGAAAATACGCTCATCACCTACATGTTCATTGGGATCGCCTTCACCGAGGCACTCGCGATCTTCGGTCTCGTGATCTCGTTCATGATCGCCTTTGGCGTTATTCAGTGACCCCTCGCCCCAATGGAGGTTGACGCGTGGAAGCACTAGGGATCAACCTGAACCTGTTCCTGGCCCAGTTGATCAACTTTGGCGTCATCGTGGGGTTGCTCTGGGTGCTGCTCTACAAGCCTGTCCAGAAGATCCTCAACGAGCGCACCGCCCGGATCGAGGCCAGCCTGCGCGAGGCCGACCAGGTCAGGCAGCAACTGGCCTCGGCCAAACGTGACTACGACGCCGAAATTGCCAGGGCGCGCAAAGAGGCCGCCGAGATTGTCGCCCAGGCCCAGGAACGCGCCAGAGCCCAGGAGGCCGAGATCATCAAACAGGCCCGCAGCGAGGCCGACCGGATCCGCGAAGAGGCCCGCGCCCAGGCCGAACTGGAACGCAGCCAGATGTTGCGCGAGGCTAAGGACGAGATCGCCGAACTGGTGACGCTTACCGCAACCCGCGTGCTGAATGCCGAGCTTAAAGCGACCGGACATGATAAACTAATAGAAGAGTCGCTCGCTGCTCTCGGCCGCCAGAACTGACCGGTCGCCGGCTGCCGTTGGCCCCGGTGACCGCTTATCGAGAACCACGATGGCAACAACAGTTGATGCCAGGGCGATCGCTGGCACCCTCTACGAATCGCTGCTGGAAACGGCCCTTGAACAGTTGCGGGCCGCTGCGCCCAAACTCGCCGGCGTCACCGACGCCGATGCGGCCCAGCGCATCGATGCGGCCCTGCCCAGGCATGCGCTCCCCCAGGTGCGCAATTTCCTCCTTGGCCTCGCCCGCGAAGGCTTGCTCGATCGGGTCGGCGATGTTACCGAGGTGTTCGCCACCTACCTCGCCGGACCGCCCACGGCAAGACTTGAGGCCTCCGTCACCAGCGCCGTCGAACTGAGTGACGCGCAACGCAAACGCATCAGCGCCGATCTGCAGCGACGCTACGGCGCCGATGTGTCGGTCAGGTTCGAGGTTGATCCCTCGCTCATCGGCGGCCTGATCATTCGCGTGGGCGATCAGGTGCTCGACAATAGTCTGCGCACGCGCTTGAGCGCGATGCAGCGGAGCATGCTCAATAGCTGACGGGGCACGGCGCCGGTCCGGCAGGTCGAGCGGCGCTGCCGCTCTGCTCGTCGCCCCGGCGCTGGCGCTCCCATTGTGTGTGTGGAGCCGCACCATGACCACGACCAATGAGTTGCTTTCCCGGCTCAGGCAGAGTATCACCGCCGGGGTTGATCTGAAGCCGCGCCAGGTAAATGTTGGCACCGTTGTCGCCGTGGGCGACGGTGTGGCTCGCATCTCCGGCCTCGACCGGGTGCGCGCCTCCGAGTTGATCGAGTTCCCGCCGAAAGCCGGTCGCCCCGAGTCGATCTTTGGTTATGCCCTGAACCTGGAAGAAGATTCTGTCGGCGCGATTATCCTCGGCGATTATGAGTCGATCGAGGAAGGCGATATGGTCACCTCGACCGGCCGCGTGATCTCGGTGCCCGTTGGCCAGGGGTTGCTCGGCCGCGTGGTCAACCCCCTCGGCCAACCCCTCGATGGCAAGGGGCCGATCGTCGGCACGACCTACCGCGAGGTTGAGCGTATCGCCCCCGGCGTGATCACCCGCAAGTCGGTGGATACGCCCGTGCAGACCGGCATCGTTGCCATTGACGCCCTCATCCCCATCGGCCGCGGCCAGCGCGAGTTGATCATCGGCGACCGCCAGACCGGCAAGACCGCCGTCGCCATGGATACCATCCTCAACCAGAAGGGTCAGGGGATGGTCTGTATCTACGTGGCCATCGGCCAGCGCCGCGCTCAGGTGGCCCAGGTGGTGGGCACCCTCGAGCGGTACGGCGCCCTCGACTACACGATCATCGTCTCGGCCACCGCCTCCGAGAGCGCCGCGCTCCAGTACATCGCCCCCTACGCCGGTTGCGCCATGGGCGAAGAGGTGATGGAAAACGGCGTCATGGTTGATGGCAAGCTGGTCAAGGACGCGCTGATCGTCTACGACGACCTCTCCAAGCACGCCGTCGCCTATCGCCAGGTGTCCCTGCTCCTGCGCCGCCCGCCCGGCCGCGAGGCCTACCCCGGTGATGTCTTCTACCTGCACTCGCGCCTGCTTGAACGCGCCGCGCGCCTCAATGAAGACTATGGCGGCGGCTCGCTCACCGCCCTCCCGGTGATCGAGACCCAGGCCAACGACGTCTCGGCCTATATCCCCACCAATGTGATTTCGATCACCGATGGCCAGATCTACCTCGAGGCGGACCTGTTCAACGCCGGGCAGCGCCCCGCCCTCAACGTGGGCATCTCGGTCAGCCGCGTCGGCTCCTCGGCCCAGACCCGCGCCATGCGCTCGGTGGCCGGTAAGCTCAAGGGCGAACTGGCCCAGTTCCGCGACCTGGCCGCTTTCGCCCAGTTCGCCTCCGACCTGGACGCGACGACCAAGGCCCAGATCGATCGCGGCCAGCGCCTCCAGGAACTGCTCAAGCAGCCGCAGTACCATCCCCTGGCGGTCGAGGATCAGGTCGCCATTCTCTACGCCGCTAACAACAACTACCTCGATGATGTGCCCGTCGCGGCCATCACCGCCTGGCGCGATGACTTTCTGGCCTTCCTGCGATCGGCCCACCCTGAGGTGCGCAAGCTGATCTACGATAATCGCCTCGACCGGAAGTTCCCCTCCGACGAGGTGAAGAAGGCCCTCGAGGCGGCGATCAAGGAGTTTAAGGCGACCAGTTCCTACCAGTAGGTCGGGGCGAACCTTTAGACATGCTTCGTGGAAGATCTCCCGTTCGCAGCGTTCGCCCCCCTCTGCTATAGCCCGCGCAGGCGGGCTTCGCATTCCGTAGCCGAGGGGTTTAGCCCCACGGCCAGCCTGGCATACCGGATGAATTTCTCAAAGACCATCATGCCCGCGCTCCCAGGAGACATGCGAACACGTACGGGAGGGTGAGGAATGGGGCGGTTCGGCACGCGACGGTAGCATACCGGCATTGCCCTTCTGAAACTATGCCTTAGCGGAGCGACTATGGCTTCCAGCCGCGAAATCAAACGACGTATCCGCTCGGTCAAGAACGTGGCCCAGATCACCCGCGCCATGGAGATGGTCGCGGCCTCGAAGATGCGCCGGGCCCAGCGCAACGTGCTGGCAACGCGACCCTACGCCGATCGCATGCGCGACCTGATCGGCGACCTGAACGCCCGCGTGGTGGGCCAGGCCCGCCGTGGCACCTTTCTGGAGGTGCGCCCGGATACGGGACGGATCGCACTGATCGTCGTCACTCCCGACCGGGGACTGGCCGGTAGCCTGACCTCCAACGTCCTCCGCCGGGTGGGTCGCTTCATCCTCGAGCAGCAACAGCAGGGCCGGGTGGTAGACACCTACGCCTACGGCAAAAAGGGGCGCGACTTTCTCGCCCGCAGCGGGCAGAACCTGCAGGCTGAGGCGATCAAGCTCGGCGACGCGCCCTCACTGGAGCAGATCCTCGGCGTGGCCACGGCGGCCCTGAGCCGGGTCCAGGCGGGTGAGTACAGCGAAGTGTACCTGATTTATAGCGAGTTTATCAATACGCTGGTGCAGCGCCCGGCGCTCAAAAAACTCGTGCCCGTCGAGGCCCCCGAGGAGAGCAGCGGCCGGCAGGTTGATTTCACCTACGAGCCGAACCAGGCCGAAGTGCTCGCCGAGTTACTGCCCCGCTACGTCGAAACACAGATCTACCAGGCCATTCTCGAGTCGATCGCCAGTTTCTACTCGGCCCAGATGGTGGCCATGCGCAACGCCACCCGCAATGCCAAGGACCTGGTGCGCGACCTGACCCTGAGCTACAATAAGGCCCGCCAGGCGGCCATCACCAAGGAGGTCTCGGAGATCTCCAGCGGCGCCGCCGCCCTCGCCGAGATGTAACATGGCGTGGCGAGCGCCTTCGACCGGCTCGATCGGTGGGCAGCCCCCCGCGCGACGGTCGTACCCGGATGAACGAGGCACAACGCGGATCGGAGCGCACGGTGCGCGCGGTCTCCGATTGGCGATGGAGTTGAGACAATGACAAATGGGAACAACGCGCAGGGTGTCGTTCGCGAGATCATCGGCGTGGTGATCACCGCTGAGTTCAAGGACCACGTCCCGGAGATTTACAACGCGCTCGAGATTCCGCTTGAAGATGGCAGTAGCCTGGTGTGCGAGGTGCAGCAGCAACTCGGCGCCGGCATGGTCAAGGCCGTGGCCATGGGCAGCACCGATGGCCTGCAGCGGGGCGTGCCGATCTACGATACCGGCAAGCCGATCGCCGTGCCGGTCGGCCCGGCCACCCTCGGGCGCGTCTTCAATGTGCTCGGGCGACCGATTGATGGCGGCGAGGCGATTGCCGCAACGGTCGAACGACGGCCCATCCATCGCCCCCCGCCCTCGTTCGAGGAGCAGAGCACCGAGGCGCAGATCTTCGAGACGGGGATCAAGGTGATTGACCTGATCGCCCCCTTCACCCGCGGCGGCAAGACGGCAATCTTCGGCGGCGCCGGCGTGGGCAAAACGGTGGTGATCCAGGAACTGATCGCCAATATCGCCAAGGAGCAGTCGGGCTACTCGGTCTTCGCCGGGGTGGGTGAGCGCTCCCGCGAAGGCAACGACCTGATTCACGAGATGCGCGAGGCGCGCATTGATGAGACGACGACGGTCTTCGACAAGACCGTGATGGTCTTCGGGCAGATGAATGAGCCGCCTGGCGCGCGCCTCCGCGTTGGCCTGACCGCGCTGACCATGGCCGAGTACTTCCGCGACGAGGGCCGCGACATCCTGCTCTTCATCGACAACATCTTCCGTTTCGTCCAGGCCGGCTCGGAGGTCTCCTCGCTCCTCGGGCGCATGCCCTCACAGGTGGGCTACCAGCCTACCCTCGGCACCGAGATGGGCGAACTTCAGGAGCGCATCACCTCCACCAGGCGCGGCTCGATCACCTCGATGCAGGCCGTGTATGTGCCCGCCGACGATTATACCGACCCGGCTCCGGCAACGGTGTTCGCCCACCTCGATGCGACGATCTCGCTCGAACGCAGTATCGCCGAGCGGGCGATCTTCCCGGCCGTGGATCCGCTGGCCTCCACCAGCCGCATCCTCGACCCGAACGTGGTCGGCGAGGAGCACTACCGCGTGGCCCAGGAGGTCAAGCGCGTGCTCCAGCGCTACAAGGACCTGAAGGATATCATCGCCATCCTCGGCATGGAGGAGTTGAGCGACGACGATAAGCTTACCGTGGCACGGGCGCGCAAGATTGAACTGTTCTTCTCCCAGCCCTTCACCGTAGCCCAGCAGTTCACCGGCCGCCCGGGCAAGTATGTGCCGGTGGCCAAGACGGTCGAGAGCTTCCGCCGCGTGCTCAATGGCGAGGGCGACCACATCCCCGAATCGTTCTTCTATATGCAGGGCGATTTCGACGATGTGCTCGCGGCCTACGAGTCCAGCCAGAAGGCCTGAGACGAACCGAGGAGATTCGGGGTTGCCACATCCGGGGGCGGAGGTCTGGGGAAACCGGGTTTCCCCAGACCTCCGCTTGAGGGCGAGGCCCTCCCACACCCTCCTGCGGGCGGGGGGATGGGGGAACCTGGTTCCCCCATGGTCACGTGAGACGGTCATGGGCATGGCGCACCACGCCCGATGCACACGGCCCGGGAGCGCCGGCGGGACGCCCGCGCCACGGCGCCGCGGGCACGGCGCCGGCCCCCTCCCTGACCCTCCCCCACTGGGGGCGGGCACCCGGCGCCTCCCCCCAGCGGGGGGAGGTTAGGAGGGGAGGGGGGCTGAACGCGGCGCACGATGGTCACCGCAGCCGTCCATGCGGCTCGCGCACAACGCCCGATGAAAACCGCCTGGGAGCGCGGGCGGCCCGCCCTCGTCGCGTCTCCGCGGGCAAGGTGACGGCCCCCCTCCCCAGCCCTCCCCCCGCTGGGGGGAGGGAGTCCGGCTCCTCCGCCCAGCGGGGGGAGGTTAGGAGGGGGGTTCAGCGCCGCATACGCGTAGGTGAGCAGCCTATGTTCACATTAGCCCTCCATGCGGCTCCGCCGCACCACGCCGCAATGAACATAAGGTTCTTCTTGGGAGGGCCGCGCCCTCCCAAACCCTCCCGCGGGTGGGGGCATGGGGAAACCGGGTTGCCCCATCCCCCTGCGGCGCGGGGGCGTGGGGCAACCCGGTTTCCCCACGCCCCTCGCTGAGGGTGTATGTTCACGTTAGGAGATCCCTCATGCCTATTCACCTCGAAATTGTCACCGCTGAACGGGTAGTGCTCTCCGACGATGTGGATCTGATCAGCGCCCCCACGCGGGCCGGGCGGGTGGGTATTTTGCCGCGCCACGCTCCGCTGCTGACGATTCTGGAGCCAGGTGAGCTGGGAATCGTCAAAAACGGGGTGCGCACTCCCTTTGCCGTCTCGGGGGGCTTTATGGAAGTGCTGCCCACGCGGGTGACCATTCTGGCCGACACCGTCGAGCGGGCCGATGAGATTGACGAGGCCCGCGCCGAGGCGGCGCGCAAACTGGCCGAGGAGCGCAAGCAGATGGCCCAGAGTGAGCGCGATGCCGCCATTGCCGAAGCCAAGCTGCGCAAGGAAATGGCGCGGCTCCAGGTGGCGCGGCTCAAGAACGTCGGACGGCGCCAGTAGAGACGGCCAGAGATCCGCTATAATAGCATCCGCTCTGCGAACCTTCCACGGCAGGGGTGATGCTCCTTTCGTCTCCAATGGCGCCGTTTCCGGCCGCAACGTACCACAGAGGATCTATGGCCCGCAAGATCGGTATTGACCTGGGCACCGCAAATGTCCTGGTGTACTTGAAAGGAAAGGGGATTGTGCTGTCAGAGCCTTCGGTGGTGGCTCTGAGCACGAAAGATGGGCGCGTGCGCGCGGTCGGGGCCGAGGCCCTGGCGATGCTCGGGCGCGAGCCGGAAAGCATCGAAGTGGTGCGCCCGATGCGCAACGGCGTGATCGCTGACTACCAGGTGACCGAGGCCATGCTCAAGTACTTTATCGGGCGGGTCGCCGGTCGCTTTCGCTTTGCCAAACCCGAGGTGATGATCTGTATTCCCGCCGGGGTGACCAGCGTCGAGATGCGCGCCGTGCGCGACGCGGCCCTCGAGGCCGGCGCCGGGCGGGCCTATCTCATCCGCGAACCGCTGGCCGCTGCCATCGGCGCCAATATCCCCGTGGCGCAACCCTCGGGGAATCTGGTGATCGACATCGGCGGCGGCACGACCGAAGTGGCGGTGATCTCGCTCAATGATATCGTGGTGAGCACGTCGGTGCGCGTGGGTGGCAACAAGTTCGATGAAGCCATCGCCGCGTATGTCAAGCGCAAGTACAACATGCTCATCGGCGAGCGCACCGCCGAGAGTGTCAAGATCGAGATCGGCTCGGCCCTGCCCCTCGAACGCCCCCTGACCACCCAGGTGCGCGGGCGCGACCAGGTGGCCGGGCTGCCGCGCACGATTGATGTGGACTCGAACGAGATCACCGAGGCTATCCAGGAGCCGCTCGAAGCGATTGTCAATGCCGTGCGCGCCGTGCTGGTCGAGACCCCGCCCGAACTCTCCTCCGATATCATTGACAAAGGGATGGTGATGACCGGCGGTGGTTCGATGCTGCGGCGCATCAACGAACTGCTCACCGAAGTCACCGGCGTGCCATGCTACGTGGCCGATCAGCCCGCCTCCTGCGTGGCCATCGGCACCGGTCTGGCCCTGGAGAACCTGGACATCCTCCGCGACAGCCTGAGCGGCGACGATCTGAATTGAGTGATCGGTAACATACGGGTTTCGGCAACTACCCGCCCTGCTCCCCACCGCCTGGGGTTCCCGCCCCCGGCGCCTTGTTGGGGGGAGGTGCGGCGGGCCTGGCCTGCCGCGTCCCGCCAGCGGGAACGGAGGGGCGAACCATGGCTGACATCCAGAATGGTATGAGCATCCATGCGTCAGAAACTCAACCCGCCGCGTGAGGGCCTAGTGCTCGAAGTGGGCAGCGGCGACAATCCCCATCCGCGCGCGAATGTGCTCGTTGATCGCTTCCCCGGCGCCGATAACCGCGAGCGGGGCGGCGATCTGGTGGTTGACCGGCCGTTCGTCGTGGCCGATGCCCACCATCTGCCCTTCAAAGATGGCGCCTTCGCCTACAGTATCTGCTCACACATTCTGGAGCATATGGACGACCCAGTGCAGTTCGCCCGCGAGCTCCGCCGCACCTGCAAGGCCGGCTACATCCAGAGCCCCTCGGAAATCGCCGAGCGCCTGTTTCACTGGTCGTTCCACCGCTGGTACGTGAACCTGGTAGACGATACGCTGGTGCTCCACCCTAAGGAGCCGGACGAGCCGTTTGGCGAGTTGTTCGACTACCTGTACGAGTACAATCCGGCCTACTATTTCTTCCAGCGCAGCATGCCCCACCTGTTCTGGGTGGAGCGCGAATGGCACGGCGACGACCTGAAGGTCGAGGTGCGCGACACCTCGCCCCTCCCCCTGCGCGACCCCGCGGCCCTACGCGCGTTGACACAGCCGCGCCACGGCCCCCTGGCGCTGATCGGGCTCTTCCTCGTTGCCCTCATCGGGCGCGCCGCGCGCCTGGAACTGCGCCGGCGCCTGCGGCGGCGCCTGGGTCGCAGTTATCTGTGATCACTCACCCTCCAGCACCTCGGGTATCAGGTTGTCAGGGATGGTCATGGGGCGCCGTTCAAAGCGCCGTTGCAGCAACTCGTGGCGGATCTGCGCCATCTCGATCAGATAGCCGCGTTCGTGGTCAACCACCCAGTTGCCCTGATGGGTCAGCGGAATGACGCCGAAGATCGGGTGGTAGCCGGTGCGGCGCCAGGCGGCGGGCGTCAACCCTCGCAGCAGGTTGAGGGTCTGCCGGCGACTGTTGGTGAAGGCTTCCAGCAGTTCGGCGATCGGATAGGTGCGATAGACAGCGGCCTTCTCCAGGGTGGGCGGATCGGCGCCGGGCAGGCGCGGGTTATCCGTCTCCAGAATGAGCCAGGCGCGTTCGCGAAAGACGATGTCGATATCGGTCAGGTGGCCCACTAGTTCCTTGAGTGAGTACCCACCCACGGGCCAGGAGAGCAGCTCGTCGTCGAGATCGGCCACCAGGGCCTGCAGCGTCTCCGGGGTCTGTTCCAGCCGCCGCACAAGGGTGGTGGGACCGAGGGCGCCCATCGCCTCGGCGGCGCGAAAGCTGAGGAAGCCTTCACGCACCGTGCCGCACACCGGGCAGGTGGCGAGCGGAGCGCCTTCCATCAACTCGCCGCAGGTGCTGCAGACGTAGAGATCGTCCAACTCCTCCGCCACCAGGTCGCGTCCCTCGGCCAGGGCGCGGGCCGCGCGGCTCAACAACTCGCGTGAAAAGGGTTGCGTGCCGGTGACAGGGCCAGTCGCCACCGCCTCAGGTTCGAGACCGGCGAGGGCCCGCTCGATGTTCCTGGCGGTACTGCTCACCTCGCCGAGCGCGCGGAGGGCGCGCTCGGCGCGTACCCGCTTGACGGCGCTGAAGGCGTTCAGCAGCCGGGCGATATTGTATTTGCGCTCGCGCTTCGCCTGCACCGACCACACGTAGTAGGCGGTGTACCCCAGGCTCATGCTGCAGAGCAACCGGCGATCCTCGAGATCGTTGTGGGTCATAGCGAACTAATGCTGGTGCTGAACGAGTTCCACGAGCACGCCCTGCCCACCGGCCTTTGGATGCACAAAGGCAATCAAGGTGTTGTGGATGCCAGAGCGAGGTTCCTTGTCAATCAGCGGCACGCCACGGGCGGCCAGTTCAGCCAGGGCCGCGCGGATATCGTCAACCCGGTAGGCAATGTGATGCACCCCCGGCCCGCGCTCGCGCAGGAACCTGGCGAAGGCCGCTTCTTCAGACGTGGGGGCGATCAATTCAAGCAATGTCTCACCCAGACGGGCGACTCCGACGGCCATGTGGCGATCCGGCAGGCTGATGCGCTCCCACTCCATCAGACCGAAGGCCTGGCTGTAGAAGGCGATCCCCTCTTCGACGTCATTGACGGCGAACCCGATGTGGTCAACATGGGTGAACATGCGTGCTCCTTCCTTGAGAACGGGCCATGGCTGGATGCCCCATTATACCGCGTCTTTGGCATTTGGCCCAGGGCCAGGCGCCCCGTACCTGTTCACACCTGGGGTAACCCACGCGCCTGGGAGCGCGGGCGTCCCGCCCTCGTCGCATCTACGCAGGCAAGTTGCCCGTGCTCCCGGGAGCAATGGGAACACTTACGACGCCCCGAAACGTTCTGCTCTATCGGGGGTAGGGGAACCGGCGAACGGTACCCTGGTGGGCGGCGTGGCCGCCCACCAGCTTTTTTGACAGGAACGCGGCAGGCGCTACAATGAAGGCGGCGCAGTTTGAATGCGGAAACGTATGCCTCCTGGCAGCAGCAATGGCGGCTGCAATGGCCCCGCCCACCGACCGCGCAACCGAGGCCCTGGCCGTTCTGGCCGAGGCGACCCGCAGCATCCACGCCGAGCAACCCCTCCAGCAGCGGGTGCACCGGCTCTTCGAGGTGCTGCGCGCCGAACTGCACTTTCGCGATGCCCGGCTGACCTGCTGGCTCCAATCAGCCATGCCGGGCACGCTGCGGCAGCAGTTCTATTCGATTGATGGCTGGCCCTATCCCTGGGACGACGAACTCATGCGCCGGGTGGCCCTGGGCGAGACGCTAGAGGCCCGCACCATCGTGGTGAGCAATGCCGCGGCGCCGGGTGAGCATCTGCCGGCGGTGCAGGCCGCCTACCTGGGTATGCCCATCCGCTGGGGGCCACGGCTCTGGGGCGTGCTGGAGTTCCGGGCCGAGCGCAACCAGCCTTTCGAGCCGGCCCACTGCGACCTGGTCGCCGCACTGGCTCCCCAACTGGCCATCGCCGTGGCCCGCGAAGGACAGCGACTTGCCAGGTCGCCCGCAGGCGCCAGCGACGGCGAAACGCCTGCTGGCCTCACCCTGACGCCCCTGCGGCAGCAGCAACTCGCCGCCATTGATCGGCGTCTGGAGGCTATGCTCGGGGTCCACGACCTTCTCAGCTTGCTCCTCCGCCATGCCCTGGAACACACCGGCGCCGAGGCCGGGGCGATAGCCCTGGTCGACCACGATGCCGGCGAACTGGTCATCCACGTCTATGAGGGTTACCCACACGAACAGTGGGGCCAGTTGCCGGCGTATCACCGCCACCGTCTGAGTTGGGAGCGTGGGCTGGCGGGGCGCGCGGCGCGCCTGGGGCGCGCGCTGCTGGTGCGCGATGTCACCCTGCAGCCCGACCCGCCTCCCGCCGGGCCAGGCGCGCGCGCGGAACTGGCCGCGCCTATTCTTGTGGAAGGGCGGGCCGCGGCGGTAATCATCCTCGACAGTTCGCGCTCCAACGCCTTTGGGGAAGAAGAACTGGCCTTTATGCGCGCCCTCTGCGAGCGGGCCGCTCAGCCCCTGCACCGCGCCATTCACTACCAGAACGCCCTGGAAAGCGCCAGCTACCTCGGCCAGGTGTTCACCAGTCTGCCTACCGGCCTGGCCCTGCTCGATGCCAATGGCAAGGTATTGCGCGCCAATCCAGCCTGGTACGCGCTGCTCGGCATCGACTGCGAGCATTCCCACAGCGCCTTCCACGTGCCCATCGACCTGGTCGAAACCCTGCTGCCGCGCCTGCAGGACCCGCTGCGTCTCACCGAGTTCTGCGCCGCCAGCCTGCACTCCCCGACCGAACATCGTGTCCTGCGTTTGCACCTGGTGAACCCAACCCAGGAACTCCAGATCCTCTCGGCGCCCACGCGCGACAGCCAGCGCCGCATCACCGGGCGCCTCTGGGCCATCAGCGACGTCACTCGCGAGGGTGAGGCCGAGCGGTTGAAGAACGAGTTCGTTTCGATCGTGTCGCACGAATTGCGCACGCCGCTTACCTCGATCCTCGGGTACACCGAGTTGTTGCTCAACCGCGAATTCACCGCCGAGGAACGCCGTCAGTTCATCAGCACGGTCTATGTCGAGGCGGGCCGGCTGTCGCAACTGGTCGAGGATCTGCTGAACTTCTCGCGGCTGGAGGCGGGCAAGGTCAAACTGAACCAGTGGGTGACGTCGCTCCATGGGATCGTTGCTGAACTCACGACCCAGCTCCACACCCAGCTCGAGCGCCACCGGCTGCTCTTCGACGTAGCGCCGGTGCTACCGCCGGTGTTCATTGATCGTGACAAGGTGAAACAGATCATTTTTAACCTGCTGACCAACGCGATCAAGTACAGTCCCAAAGGGGGGGAAATCACGCTCGAGATGCGCGAGGCCCGGAGTGGCGACCTGCCCGGCGACCATCCGCCGGGGCGCTTTGTGCTGGTGGCCGTACACGATCAGGGGATCGGCATCGCGCCCGAAGAACTGTCGCGGATCTGGGAACGGTTCTACCGGGTTGATAATACCAATACGCGCCGCATTGGCGGCACCGGCCTGGGATTGAGCATCACCCGCGCCCTGGTCGAACTGCACGGTGGGCGCATCTGGGCCGAAAGCGAACTGGGGCAGGGTTCGAGCTTCTTCTTTACCCTGCCGGTAGCGGCAGAACCAGTGCCAGGAAAGCTGGACCGGCGTGGCCCGCGCGCCCGATGACCTTGAACGGCTGGTCGCCCAGGTGCTGGCAAGCGGCAAGTACCGCGCGCTCCATCCAGCGGTGGTACGCGCCATTGGCGCCCAGGAACTGGCAGCGCGCGGCTCGCTGAAAGCGGCGGTCAAGGCCACGAAAGGACGCCTGCACCAGATCGCTGGCGCGTTCCTCACCCGGACGCCGCCCTACGCGGCCTGGCTCAGCGCATTGCGCGACGCTGCGGGCGATGCGGCGCGCCTGCGGGCTGTCTGCCTGGAGGCGTTGAGCCAGCACGCCTCCACCCGTGAGCGGTTGCCCGACCTGGAGCGGTTCTATCCGGCCATCTTCGCCGCTCTTCCACCGGTCAGTAGCGTCATGGACCTGGCCTGCGGGCTGAACCCCCTGGCCGCGCCCTGGATGCCGCTCGCACCCGGCGCTTCTTACCTGGCCTGCGACGTGTATAGCGACCTGAGCGCCTTTCTCGGGGCGGCTCTGCCCCTGCTGGGCCTGAACGGTATGAGCGGCGTCTGCGACCTGACGGGGGCGCCGCCCCCCTGGCGCGCCGACGTGGCCCTGCTGCTCAAAACTCTGCCCCTGCTGGAACACACGCGCCGCGGCGCCGGGCGCGACCTGCTGCAAGCGATCGATGCGCCCTACCTGGTCGTGTCGTTTCCCACACGCAGCCTCGGCGGGCGCAACGTTGGCATGGCGGCAACCTACACCGCGCACATGCACGCCATTGCCGCCGTGGCGGCATGGCAACTGCAGACGCTTGAATTCGCTAACGAGATCGTCTTTGTGGTGCGGAAGGAAAGCTGATGGCGACCGTTCAGGAGATCTCGAGAGGCTCCATGCGGCTGCGCCGCATACCGACGGGATAAAACAAGGTTCCTCCTGGAAAGGCGGCGCCCTCCCAAACCCTCCCACCGGGTGGGGGGACGGGAAAATCCGATTTCCCCATACCCCTGCTTGAGGGCCAGGCCCTCCCGCGGGCGGGGGTATGGGGAAACCCGGTTTCCCCATGCCCCTGCTTGAGGGCCAGGCCCTCCCGCGGGCGGGGGTGTGGGGAAACCCGGTTTCCCCATCCCCCTCCTCCGAGGGGCTATTTTCACGTTAGCCGTCCATGCGGCTCCGCCGCGCACCGACGGGATGAACATACTTCTTGGGAGGGCTGCGCCCTCCCAAACCCTCCCAGGGGGCGGGGCCTGGGTGCGCGGGCCTCCGGCCCGCGTCCGCTGAGGGATGGGGAAACCCGGTTTCCCCACACCCCTCGCCGAGGGCGTATGTTCACGTTAGCCGTCCATGCGGCTCCGCCGCGCACCGACGGGATGAACATACTTCTTGGGAGGGCTGCGCCCTCCCAAACCCTCCCAGGGGGCGGGGCCTGGGTGCGCGGGCCTCCGGCCCGCGTCCGCTGAGGGATGGGGAAACCCGGTTTCCCCACACCCCTCGCCGAGGGCGTATGTTCACGTTAGGTACTACTCCCCGCCTACCGTCTTCGTCCGCAACTCTTCATCGCTCGCCGTGTCAGGCGCCGTAGAAGCGGCCGCCCCGGCGTGGTCCGGCGGCATGCCGTCAGAAGGGGTAGCGACCGGTTTACCGAGCAACTCCCGCACCATTGCCAGCAGACTGCCCAGATCGCCGTTCTTCTGCAGATAGGCGCTGAAACCGTGCCTCACAAACTCCCCGGGGAACTGTTCCGAGCGCGCAGTGTAGGCCAGCACCGGGCAGGCAACTCCGAGCGCGCGCAGGGCTTGCAGGGTCGCCACGCCATCCAGCCGGGGCATCATGACATCGAGCACAATCAGATCCGGGGCGACCTCGAGGGCGGCGCGCACTGCCTCCTCGCCGCTCCCAACCGTGATGACCTCGTATCGGCCAACCAGACGCAGCACTCGCTCAAGCAGCGATCGTGCAGTATACACATCATCAACCAGCAGGATCGTAGCCATAGCGCGACTCCTTGACCCTGCAAGCGTCGGGTGGCCCGCGTGGCGCTGTCCGCTCTGTTCTCGGACCATGGTTCACTGCGTGGGATCAGCCACCCTCATGATGCGCCGGGCCGGCAGGCAGCCGGGCAAGTTCGACACCGGGGGCCGGCACACGCGGCAAGGTAAAAAAGAACGTACTACCTTTGCCGAGTTCGCTCTCCAGCCAGATTCGACCACCGTGCAACTCGACCAGCCAGCGCGAGATAGCTAACCCCAGGCCCGTGCCGGTGTACAGTCGGGCATCGTCACCGTCAACCCGCTCGAAATAGTTGAAAATACGTTCCTGGTCGGCCGGGGCAATGCCAATGCCCGTATCGCGCACCCAGATGGTTACCGCGACGCTATCGGCGCGCGCGCCGAGCGCCACTTCACCAGTATGGGTAAACTTACAGGCGTTCGAAAGGAGGTTGAGCAGCACCTGGCGCACCCGCCCTTCATCGGCGATGACCATGGGCAAAGCACCGCCGTACTCGCGACGCAGTTGCACGGGCCGGTTCTGTAGCAGGCCCCTGGCCGCATGCAGCATCGCATCGAGCACCGGCACCAGCGGAAGCGGCGCCAGGTTCAACTCCAGGCTCCCCGCCTCAACCTGGGCCAGATCGAGCACCTCATTGATCAAACGCAGCAGATGCTGGCCACTCCGCCGGATCTCGGCCAGGTCGGCTACGATGGGCGGCGCCAGGGTCTGCGCGTCGTAGATTTCCGGGTGTTCGATCATCGCCGTGCTGAAGCCGATGATGATATTCAGCGGGGTTCGCAACTCGTGGCTCATCGTGGCGATGAAACTCGCCTTGGCGCGGGCGGCGGCCTCGGCGGCCGCGCGGGCCGCCTCCAGTTCCAGCCGCTGCTGGTAGAGCCGGTCGTGCAGGCGATCGCGCTCACGGAGCAGCGACTCCAGGTCGGCCCGCACCCGCTGGAGAGCCGCTTCGCGACGCCTGAAGCGGGAGGCCGTCTTGATGCGCCAGGCCATTAGCCCCCGGCGTTGATGAACGCTCATCCAACCTATCACTGCAATCCCCAGCAGCAGGGCCACCAGCGTGAACCCGGCGGCGATACGGGCCCCCAATGACCCATCGGCCGTTCCCATAACCACGGGAGCGACCACCAGCGCCAGCGCCAGCGCCAGGCTGTCGCGGGTCACGGCTCGCAGGATGTGGGGACCGGCCAGCAAACCGGCCAGGGCCACTCCCAGCGCCGAGAGGTAGATCAATGGGTTATGCTCGAACCCGACAATCAAACTGCTGAGCAACGGAAAGACGGCGGCGCTGTAGGCGATCAGGGTGGTCGAGGCCGCGACACGCGCGCGGCGGTACAGGACCGCGGCGACCCCGATGCTCGCCACGAGCGCGCCAAGCAGGAGCGCTGCTCCTGGCGTCAGGGCCGTGGGGAGCACTATCAACACGCCGAGGGCCGCCAGCGCCAGCGCGCCAGCCGCCAGCAGCACCACCGGGACGACCTGGCGCGCCAGGTGTTCGGACGAAGGCAAGCGAACGACCCGCATCAGTAATCCCCGGGTGTCATCATGTGCTACTAACGTGAACATAGGCTGCTGGAGCAGGGGTGTGGGGGAACCGGATTTCCCCACGCCCCCGCCTGCGGGAGGACCTGGCCCTCAAGCAGGGGAATGGGGAAACCGGGTTTCCCCATCCCTCTGCGGATGCGGGCCGGAGGCCCGCGCACCCGGGCCCCGGCCCCTGGGAGGGTTTGGGAGGACCTAGCCCTCCCAGGAATAACCTCATATTCATCCTGTTTGTGTGCAGCGTAGCCGCATGGACGGCTGGAGTGCAACCTCATGAAGCATTCACATGGAGCATACAAAGTCTGTATGGCCCATGTCAAGCCCTGTGGTCGTGATCATCTTAACAAAAGATTCATCCTTTCCCGTTGGCAGGGCGCGGGGAGGCGCAGCCGCCTCCCACCCCCCACGGGCGGGCGCCGGGCACGGGCGCCGGGTGCGCGGGCCTCCGGCCAGAGGAGAGGGAGCGCCATCAAAAGTAGCGGCTGAGGTTCTCGAAGATCTGGGCGATATCGCTGGTGTCGCCTGTCACGACGATGGTTCGCGAGAACTCGGCGATCTGTTCGAGAATGCGCACATCGGCATCGGCGCCATAGGCCACCGGAAAGATGCTGATGCCCGTCTCGTCGAAACGCTGGCGCAACTCCTCCAGCGTGATTAAACTCGCATTATCCGCACCATCGGACAGCAACACGATCGCCCGGATGCGCTCGTCTTCCGATGGCGGCAGCGCCTCCAGCTCCGCGCGGGCCAGTTCGAGGGCATCGAACACCGCCGTTTTGCCCTGGGCGCGCATCTCGCCGATGGCCCGTTGCAGGGGGATGCGATTCTCGCTCAACGCGGCCATCGGCACCACCACGCGGGCGCTCGAGTCGAAGGTTATCAACCCGAGCCGATCTTCAGGCAAAATACGCATCAAAAAGGTTTCCAGACCGGCCTTCACCATGGTCAGCTTGTCGCCTTCCATGGACCCCGAGGTGTCAACCACCAGCATGATATCGGCGCGTTTGCGGTTGAGCGCCCAGGCGTTCTTGACGGCCACGATCACCTCGGCGTTAGGCAGTTCGAGGACGGTCTGCACGCCCTGGGGATCCACGCCATAAACCGGACTGATGGGGTCGGCCAGGGGCACGTCAAGATTGGCGGGGCGGAAACCGTAACTCATCGCCGCCTGCTGGGACTCGGGCGTAAGCAAGAAGTCGTAGAAGGCCCTGGCCGCCTGGCGTTCGGCCTCGCTGGCGCTGCTGAGGACGATGAACGGATTATCGTGCCAGAAGGTGCCCTCGCGCGGGTAGATCGCCACCAGCGGCGTGGGTGGCGGGTCGAACTTGTTAAAGTCAATCAGGGTAATCTCCTCCATCGGAAAGGCCGAGATGTACGCCATCCCGAACTTCTTCATATTCGAGGAGAAGATCAGCGTATTGTAGCCGTAGTGCTTGATCCCCTTGCCCAGGTCGCGAATGAATTGCTGGGCCTCGGGACGCTGCACGTCGGCGACGGTGAGGTTGCGCTGCTTGCCGCTGGCGGCGTAGAACTCGGCGATCAGGGTGCTCAGGGCCGTCGTGCTGACCTCGGGGTCGGTGTGCCCCCAGGAGAACCGGCCCCATTCGGGATGCCCGAACTTGCCCCAGCCCTGCGGATCTTCGATGAGCGCGAGCATATCCGACCAGCCGATCGGCTGGTTGGGCCAGCCCATCGCTTCGGCCATGGGCCGCCACGTGCCGATCACCACCGGCGTGAGCACCAGGGGATTGCTGGAAACGGCGACGTTGGGGTTGCCGCTCTCCTGTTTGAGCACCTCGAGCCAGGTGGAGGCCGAGGGACTCCAGACCGTGACCTTCAGCGCGCCGTTCTTGATCTCGGTGCGGGCAACGCCGGAGGACTTGTTCAGGCCTTCGACGAAGACCGGGCGGCCTTCGATCGCGACCCGTTGCTGGTTGAAGCGCGGGATCTGCTCGTTGAGCCATTTTTCTTTCTCGGGGCTGTAGGCGATGGAAATGCGCAGAGCGTTCGATGGCGGGCCATCGCCGCCCGTGGTCGGACCCAGGCCGGCGCAGGCGATGAGGAGAGCGAACAATCCCACCACTGCAAGGCGTAAGACGCGCATGACGGCTCCTCGTCGGTAAACGGTCGTTCGGCAGCCCCTACGCATCAGGCTGCGCCCTCATCATAGCAAACACCTGGCACGGGCGCCGAGATGAACATGGAAGGATCTGGGAGGGCAAATCCCACACGCAGAGGCGTGGGGCAACCGGGTTGCCCCACCCTCTCACCCGGTGGGAGGGTCTGGAAAAGCTGCGCCCTTCTATGAAGACCACCCTCTCCCTGGCCCTCCCCCGCTGGGGGAGGGGATCGAGCTCCTCCCCCCAGCGGGGGGAGGCTGGGAGGGGGGCAATCGGGTTGCCCCACCCTCTCACCCGGTGGGAGGGTGGGGGAGGGCAAAGTCCGCACGCAGGGACGTGGGGCAACCGGGTCGCCCCACACCCCGCCCACGGGAAGCTTTGGGAGGACGCAGCCCTCAAGCAGGGGGATGGGGAAACCTGGTTTCCCCATCCTCACATGGGATCACAACCGCACCACGCGGGCCCGCAGCTCCGCCGGCAGGCGCCGGGTGGCATTGCGCGTATCCACCACCACCGGGGCCAGTTCGACGATCCGCTGGTAAGGAAAGGCGCTGTGCGCGGTGATGATCACCGCGCAGTCGCAGCCCCGCAGCGCCTCGTCGGTGAGCGGTGTGGTCTCGAAGGCGCGCCCGTCGTGGGTCTCGAAGCGCCGCACGTGGGGATCACAGGTGACCACCACGGCCCCCTCGGCAGCCAGCAGGTCCATCACTTTTAATGCCGGCGACTCGCGATAATCGTCCACATCAGGCTTATAAGCGACTCCCAGCAGCACCACGACCGAGCCGTTGAGCGGTTTGCGCTGGCGGTTGAGGGCGCGCGCAACCAGGTCGCGCACGTGGCGGGGCATCTGGGTGTTGATCTCGCCCGCCAGTTCGACGAAGCGCGTGTTCATGTCGTAGGCGCGGGCCTTCCAGGTGAGATAATAGGGGTCGATCGGGATACAGTGGCCGCCCAATCCTGGCCCCGGCGTGAACTTCATAAAGCCGTAGGGCTTGGTGGCGGCGGCGTCAACCACTTCCCAGACGTCGAGGCCCATGCGGTCGCAGAGCAAGGCCAGTTCGTTCACCAGGGCGATATTCACCGCTCGAAAGATGTTCTCGAAAAGTTTGGTCATTTCGGCGGCATCCGGCGATGAGACCGGCACCACCTCGCTGGTGATGTGGCGGTAGAAGGCCCCCGCCAGTTCGGTGCAGGCCGGGGTGACGCCGCCGACCACCTTGGGTGTGTTTTCGACGCCGTAGCCCTTGCTGCTGGTCTGCCCGGGGTCAATCCGTTCGGGCGAGAAGGCCAGGAAGTAGTCCTGGCCCACCTGGAGACCGCGCGCGTCGAGGCGCGGTTGCACCACCTCGCGGGTGGTGCCGGGATAGGTGGTGCTTTCGAGGACGATGAACTGGCCCGGGCGCAGGCTGCGGGCAATCGCCGCGGCGGCGTCCTCGACGTGGCGCAGATCGGGGTCGCGGGTCTGGTTGAGCGGGGTCGGCACGCAGATGATCAGCAGGTCGCAGGCAGCCATGCGCTCGACCGCGGTGGTGGCCTCGAGGCGACCACCGGCGCGCAGATCGGCCAGGGCCGCGCCGGGCACGTCGCCCACGTAGCTCTGGCCGGCGTTGATCTGGGCCACCCGTTCGGGGTTCACCTCGAAGCCCAGCACGCGGAAGCCCTGCTCGGCGGCCCGCACTGCCAGCGGCAGACCGACATAGCCCATGCCGATCACCCCCACAACGGCGCTGCGCGCCGCGATCTTCGCCAGAAGTTCTTGCTGGTAGGTCATGGTCTCTCTCACTTCGCATGGCCAGGGGCGCATCGCGGGGACTCACGCCCCCTGGCGCGGTATTACCGGCGCATTGTACCGCAGGCGGGAGTATCGGGAAACCGGGGTTCCCCGGACCCCGGCCTGCGGGTGTGGGAGGGTGTAGCCCTGAAGCAGGGGGATGGGGAAACCGTTTCCCCATCCCCCCACCCGCGGGAGGGTTCGGGAAGGCGCAACCCTCCCAGGAGAACCTTTTTTCATCCCATCAGTGTGCGGCGGAGCCGCATGGGCGGCCGAGGTAAAAATCCTTCGCAGCGTTCAGCCCCCCTCCCAGCCTCCCCCCGCTGGGGGGAGGAGCCGGGTTCCCTCCCCCAGCGGGGGAGGGTCAGGGAGGGGGCAATGACCTTGCCTGCGGAGCCGCGACGCCGGTGGGACGCCCGCGCTCCCGGGCCGTTTTCATCGGGCGTTGTGCGCCATGCGCATGACCGTCTAACGTGAACATAGGCCGGGAGCGCGGGCGTCTTGCCCACGGAGATGCGACGAGGGCGGGCTGCCCGCGCACCCAGGCCCCGGCCCATGGGTGGGTACAGACGGGCGCTGCCCTCAACCCTCCTGGTGATTGTCGTGTCTTCGTGGTACCATACCCGCACAGTGATCGCTCCCCTCGAAACGAAAGGTGCAACCCACCTATGGCCGCCGCGACCCTGATGGGCGCCACGGTGAAGCGCAAGGAAGATCCGCGCCTGATCCGCGGCGCCGGCGCCTACGTCGCCGACCTCAAGCTCCCCGGCATGCTCTACCTGGCGCTGGTGCGCAGCCCCTACGCTCATGCCCGCATCCGCGGGATCGACGTCAGCGCCGCGGGAGCTATGCCCGGTGTGGTAACGGTGGTCACCGGCCGCGATATGCTGGCCGTGTGCGAGCCGCTGCCGCTGGCCAGTTCCGGCGAGGGCAGCGAGGGCGGCGGCGAGACGTACGCCGGGCGCGTGCGCCACGTGCTGGCCGTCGAGCGCGCGCCATGCGGGCGAGGCCGTCGCCGCCGTGGTCGCCGCTAGCTACGCCACGGCGCTTGACGCCGCTCAGGCCATCGAGGTGGACTATGAGCCGTTGCCGGTCGTTAGCGACCCGTTGTAGGCCCTGGCCCCCGACGCGCCGCTGGTCTTCGCGGGGCCTCAGGACAATGTAGATCACCGCCGCCGGCGGCAGAAGGGCGACGTGGAGGCGGCCTTCGCCGCCGCTCATGTGGTGGTGCGGCAACGGATGCGCAACCAGCGCCTGGCCGGCTTCCCGCTGGAGGGACGGGCCGTGCTGGCCGCCCCCGATCCGGCCACGGGCGGCCTCACGCTCTATTCCAGCACCCAGACTCCCCACCAGGTGCGGAGCGAGGTAGCGACGGTGCTGCGGCTCAGCGAAAATCAGGTGCGGGTGATCGCCCCCGACGTTGGCGGAGGCTTCGGGGTGAAAATCGGCAGTTATCCCGAAGAGCATCTCTGCGCGGCCCTGGCCCGGCGCCTCAACGCCCCGGTGCGCTGGGTCGAAACGCGCCTGGAGCACATGCAGGCCACCACCCATGGCCGCGCCCAGATCTGCGACCTGGAGGTCGCCGCCGCCGATGGAACCATCACTGCGCTGCGCACGCGCATCGTGGCCGACCTCGGCGCCTATCCCCTCGCTCCCGGCCTCCCCGATCTGACCACGGCCATGATGCTCGACGCAGCCCCCGAGGAGATCGAGCTGTGCGAGCGCTGCTACCGGGTGCGCGGCGCGCCCCACCGGGCCGTGTCGCTGGCCCAGATCGCCGCGCGGGCCTACAGCCGCACGTTGCCCGCCGAGATCGACTGCGGCCTGGAAGCCACCGAGTACTTCCGCCCGCCGGACCTGATCTATCCCTTCGGCGCCCACATCGCCGTGGTGGAAGTTGACCCGGAGACGGGCGAGACACGCCTCCGCGACTACGTCGCCGTGGACGATTGCGGCCCGCGCATCAGCCCGTTGATCGTCATCGGCCAGATCCACGGCGGGCTGGCCCAGGGCATCGCCCAGGCCCTGCTGGAGGAGGTCGTCTACGACGCGAACGGGCAGTTGCTGAGCGGCTCGCCGATGGACTACGCCGTTCCGCGGGCTGACTTCTTCCCGCCCTTCACCCTGGATCAGACCGAAACGCCTACGCCGCTCAACCCCCTGGGGGTGAAAGGCGTAGGCGAAGCGGCAACGATCGGCTCAACGCCGGCCGTCGTCAATGCGGTGATCGATGCCCTGGCCCACCTCGGCGTGCGTCACCTCGACATGCCGCTGCGCCCGGAGAAAGTGTGGCGGGCAATGCGCGGGGAGTAGCGGCCCGCCGGGGCGTGGGGAAAGCTGGTTTCCCCACACTCTGCCCATCTCTTTCGGGAGCGCGGGCAGCTTGCCCGCATAGACGCGACGAGGACGTCCCGCCCGCGCTCCCAGGCGCGTGGGTTACTCCACCTGTGAACAGGCACCACCCCGCCTGCCGGCTACGGGTGCGTCACCCGGATGTCCACCACCCGCTCAACGACGGGAGTGATCAGGCTGCGC
>Ga0209162_1000149_pt1 | contig 74519 bp, 64 predicted proteins | sample YNPNPMetaG_FD_187121 | JGI IMG/M metagenome (GOLD analysis project Ga0209162, IMG submission 187121) | Anoxygenic and chlorotrophic microbial mat microbial communities from Yellowstone National Park, USA - YNP NP MetaG (SPAdes) (version 2) ...
CTTGAACCTTTGTTTTCGCCCTGATTTCCAGCGATACTGGTTTCTTTTCAACAATCCCAGAGGCGACCAATCCGGTCGAAGCGCATGGCACGGTCACGCCCAGCCCCAGCAACGGCATCGGGGGCATGCGGTTCTGCTTTTTGCGCGCCAGATCAACGCCCAGCGTTGTGCTGACGACCTGTGACAGGGCTTCTCTTTCCCAATCGAAACGACGGTGCGCAACAACCACTTCCAGTCCGGGCACCTCTTTCAATACTCGTCGTGTCAATCTGCCAGTAAATGCACGCGCCAGGTCGATGGTCTTGAACAGAATCACCGTATTGCCACCGCCAGCGTAGATGACCTCGGCGTCCAGGGTGTCAATGGTACGGCGGTTGTCGAACTCGCCCGTTGTCATATTCACCACATTGTGAGCAGCGGGGAGCGCTTCGTACACCCATTGGCGCGTTGCCATCTCCACCAGTTCAGAGCCGCCGATATTCTCCTGCAATCTGTTGCTGCCAAAGATATACCCCTGAATCTGGGTTGTATCGATGGCGGTCAGAACATATTCGGTCATACGTGCCTTCCTTCTCCGGTGCTGATAAACCACTCGGCCATACGGTCGATCATATCTGGCATATCCCGACGCCCGAACACGCGCACTTTGCCTTCAGCATCCCACGAGCGTACTACCTGGCGTTGCAGATTTTCCGGTTTGTCTGCCATGCAGATCAAGCCCACACATGCCTCATCACCAGCCATATTACGGACGCGAATGTACGCTTCAAACAGTTTCAGTTTGCACATACCGGGATCGGCGTCGGTTGTGCACGAAATGGCATACAACCGATACCCCTGCATCACCCCGATGTCGATGTCGTACTCCGGGCTATCCGGTTCACTCTTCGGGCGGATACCCATGCCGATATCGTGGATCCGGCTTTCAGGGCGCTGGTCTTTCACCCGGCTTGTGACGTGGAAGACGTAATGCTCCAGCCACTTACCGTCCAGCCATTCACACAGGTGCTTGATTTTTCTAAAGCCAGATCGTTGAGCCGCTTCCTTCAGTCGTAGAACCCCATCACGCGCATCGAACACGATGTGCATCTGTCTAGCGACGGTCTGCAGGGACGGATCTGTCGGCAACGGAATGGATACCCGCTGAAGAAGAGTTTCCTTATCCCACTCATAAGCTTTCTCGGTGCGAGTCTTTTCGCGCAGAATCTCATCGCACCATCTTCGCCACTGCTTGATTACATCAGGGCTTTGATGCGCGCTAGCGAGAACGGTCGCCAGCTCAGGAAGCTGCGGCTCTACGGCGATCGGTGCTTGCAGGTCGAATGCATGCAGTTTGACAATATCCTGAATGGATGGTTGAACCTCATATAGGAGCGGTTCTGTCATGAACGCCTTATCATCGCCAGGCTCGATGTACATCTTCGTTGAGCGCGCATCCAGATAACTCAAGGTCACCGGTCGTCTGGATGTCTGATGATCTCGGAGTGTTTGGGCCGCGTGCACCGCCATCATTTTGGTGCCGCCTGTATAGTTAAGCCCGACGTAACCATCTCTGATCTGCGCCAGCGCGTGGTCGAGCTGCTGGCGAATGCTGGTGCCATCTGACTCGTCAACCGGTACATACTGTGGTTGCCGGTGGTTGTCAGTCCAGTAGCGCGCCAGACGTTTCGCCACCTCCTGGGTCTTGTTCGAGTGAACCAGATAGAGTTGACCTTGCGGCTTGAGCATCAAGGTTGCTGCTACGAAATTTGGCAGCGGGTTTGTTCCAACCAGCAAAAACAGATGATCGCTTTTGTAACTATCTGGAATGACTGGCGGAGTCGTCATTGCTAACTCCTGTCGCAGAAAACGGTCTATGGTGTTCCTTTTGCCCCCCCATCCTACCCCATCCCCCTCACCATCACCTCACCGCCGCTGATGAAAAACATTCACCATATCCTGTGATCAAGGGCGACCCGCGGTCGGTTATACTCGTTCAACAAAACCGGCAAAACGCTCACGCAGGAAGCGATAGTCGAGCGATGTATCTTCGGGGAGGTTCCAGGCAACGCGGCATTCGGCCAGAATTGCAGTTTTATGGGTGTTCACGGTGTTGAGCGTAATACACAGACTCGCGGCAACTTCGTCAGGACGCATGCCTTTGGCAAAGGCGCGTAGCACGTCACGCTGGCGCGGGCTGAGCCGTTCCCAAACCTGGCGACACTGCGGTTCGTCGATGGCGGCAACACGCCGCAACTGCTCTTGTACTGCCTGCAGCGATGTCTGTGCTAGTGCGCGTAGTGCCGGGAAGTAAGCACCCCACGGCACGATCGGCGCCTGAATTAATTGTACGCCATCAGCCGGCGTCACGTGCATCATTGCGCCGTCTCTGACACGCTGTAACGTCTCTTCCGGCGTATACATGTGCCAGATGCGATCCTGATGGTCGCAGAGCAATGCCGCAGCCGACATTGCCAATAGCGCCATCATGCGCCGACCGCCGCTTAGGCAAAGGTGGAGCCGCCGTCTCTCACTCTTCAGGTCGGCGATCAGGGTGCGGATGCTCTGCCAGGCGGCTTCGGCATCAGCAGCGGTACGGATGTCGGTCAGTTCGACGCCATTTACGCCGACCGGAAACCGCCGCAGTCGGCAGCGCCGACCAGCGTAGTAGTCGTCAACGAACTCTTGTTGCAGCCGTTGCCACGCTCGACGAGTACGCTCGTTGGTCAGCGCGAGGTGCACAATGTAGACTTCGTGGATTATTTCACCACGAGCGAGCAGGGCATCCAACGCAAAAGTGACAACTTGTGGTTGGCCACCGAGGGTGGCAAGGAGAACAGAGGATGCTTCGGTTGGCAAAAAGGTGTCTGTCATAGCTTTGAAACTGCGAATATTGTAGCATTCTTTCTTCACACTTGGAGTTACCAATGAACCCGTTTCCCGCAGTATTAATCTGTGGTCCGCCACATAGTGGTAAATCGGTTTTCACGTACTTGCTCAGTTACCTTCTGCGCGAACGAAAAATTGAACACTATGTCTTGCGCGCCTGCCCCGATGGAGAAGGTGATTGGAGCCAGGAGGCAGCACCAGAGCAGGTGCGTTTGTTACGGCAGAAGGGTGCGTTTGACCAGACGTTTGTTGATCGGGTGTGTCGTGATATAGAACGGCGCCATTTGCCCCTGCTGGTTGATATGGGTGGACGGCCAACCCTCGATCAAGAGCGGATTATTCGACACTGTACCCACGCGATTGTCCTTTCAGCTACAACTGAAGGGTTACTCGAATGGCGTAACCGTGTTGAACGGTATGGGTTGATTGTAATCGCGGAATTGTTCTCAGTGCTGAACGGAAATGATCAGCTTGAGGCCGAAACGCCGGTGTTGCGCGGGGTAATCAGTGGTCTCGAACGTCATACTGCTCAGAGTGGTGTTGTTGCTACAGCGCTGGTCAACCGCTTGGAGCGTTTAATGCGCTACGATTCCAAAGAGTTGAAAGATCACATCTTTCGTCAAGCGCCTTACGAAATGGTGGTTGATCTGTCGCAGCTTATTCAACAGCTTCATCCAGCAAACGCTAATCAAAACTATCTGCCGGAAGACTTGCCGAACGTTTTATCGCAGATCCCCCAAAATCCAGTGTCAATATACGGGCGTGGCCCAAACTGGCTGTACGCTGCGCTGACCCTCCACGTTGCCCCGCATCAGGTTGCGTTGTTCGATCCACGACTGGGATGGGTGAAACCGTTGTCTCTCCCTTGCGTCTCTCAACTAAAACCAGGGATCGTAGATTGGCAGATCAGGGTTGAACCGACGTATACCTTGTTAACTGCTCGACCAACACAGCCATATCTTGAATACGATGAGTTGGCGCTGCTAGAGGTGCCAGCGCTCGATTCCCGACGGGGAGTAGTGATAAGTGGCAAAATTCCTTACTGGTTGCTTACCAGTCTGGTCCTGGCGTACCAACACCATCCCTGGCTGGCTGTGGTGCAACCCCAACTTTACCCGCAAGCCGGGGTCATTGTGCTGAGTCGTCAGATGCAGTACATACCCGGCAATAGGATAGAAGTTCTATTAGACTGATTAGCAGCGTAGATCACAAATCGACCGTCTACAAACCTTACCCCACCAACTGCGCTAACCGAAGCTGCATCTGCCAGGTCGCAATGGGACCAGGCGGCGGTTCAATCCAGCGCGCCAGTTCGTGTACCGGTACGGTACGGCGCATCTGGATATATCGTCGCTGATGCAATAACTGCGGCCACTCGGCCAGCGCCATCAATCGACCGGCCAACATGTCCGGCTGTCGTCGCAGACTGGCATACGCTGCGGCTAGAATGTCGTAGAACAGGATTGCCGGCAAGCAGGCTAACAGTAACGGCGTTGGCAGACAACGGATCAGCATGCGGATACGGTTCCGGCCGAGTAACCGTTGCTTGAGCGGACTGAACATACCTGCGGTTGCCGAGTAGACGTGACGGGCACGAGCAGCCGGTGCTAGTACGCACTCCCACCCACGCAAACGGGCACGCCAGGCCAGATCGGCATCTTCCAAATAGCTGAAGAAATCGGCAAACCGGCCAACATCATCGAGCATAGCACGTCGGATTAGCGCTAGACCACCGCTGGCGCCAAAGACAGGTTGGGGCAGAGATGGTAACTGCGCAACGGCCATCCCTATTGCGCGATCGATTGCAACGCCGTTGGCGTGAAAGCAAATACCAGCGCTGGCGACGATCTGCGGTCGTCGGCTAAATGTCAACACGCCTGCCGCCCATCCTACCTGCGGATAGGTATGCAACGCCGCCCACAACGCATCGATACATCCCGGCTCAACCAGCGCATCATCATTGACCAGCAGGATGAGTTCGGTGTGCGTCGCAGCAATACCGGCATTCACTCCACCGGCAAAGCCAGTGTTGTACGGCAATTCTATAACACGCACCGTCGGGAAATGCGCACGTACCCAGGCACCAGCCCGATCACGTGAGCGGTTGTCGATCAATACAATCTCATCGTCTGGCCCTAATTGTTTTTGAATAGCACTCAGACACGCAGGCAGGTAGCGCAAAGCGTTGTAGGTCGGGATAACGACTGCGAGTGGTGGACGGAACATAGATTCTGTTTCCTGATCAAACGCATCTCAACCATGGTTCCGTAAGCGACTAGTCAATCAAGTAGCAATGATAACCTTTGCGCTGCCGCGATGATCATATCGTGCAACCCGTTTCCACTCCTCTCTGTTTAAGGTAAGGATGGACGAAGGATAGGTGCGGTACACATTCCAGGCAGTATCTGATGCCGTAATAGAAAGGTTTGGCCCCCATTCCTATCAGTACGGTGCGGAGAAGCAAATAGAATAGTGGACACGCATTGCAATACCAGAAAACTCATCTTCAATCAAACGTTCTGTCTACCCATAAAGCTCTCTGTGGTTTAGAGAAGGGAGATTTTTCTCACCTGTCTTATAGAAGCACTTGCCACACCTCAATAATGTAAAACGCATAGACGTGACTATCGGCTATGTTTGAGACAACTTCATCGGCGCCCTTTGCATTATAGCGCACCATGGGATTAGTCTATCGAACTTCGCGCATTCCACACATCTGATCGTCTCAACATCGAACTCATAACGTCTGCCTGAGTGACAACCCGACTAAGGAAACTAGCTGCTCACAGTTGCCAACAACCTGTTAAATTGTCAACTGTCAGACCTCTCCTCCGGCACAGCTTTGCAATTCCTCCCCGACATGGCGAAATTTGACAGAGCCAGATATAGCAGGCTATAATCTCGGTCAATATTGATACTATATCTCATTTTAGAGGAGGGATATGATGAATCGTTCGCTGATAGTAACGACACGTGAATCGTTCGAGCGCCTGATGCCAACCGTTTCACTGATAGCACCGATCCTAATCGTCGGTATAGCGCTGTTCGAGAGTATACGTGCATGGCTGACCGGTGCCGACTCCCGACACCTTTTTCCAGTCTTTGAAGCACCGATTGCTCAGGCTGGCAAAGCGTTAGGAAAGACACTAACTGACTGGATGCCAGACTGGAGCATACCTTCTCCCTTCGGGATGATCGACGTGAAATATACCGCTTCCTACATCATATACGAGTGGTTTAAGCTGCCGATTATCTTGTTCCTGACCACCTACGGTATGACGCTACTTCGTTTACGCATCAGTACTGCGTGGCTCGAACGAACCATTGGACGTAACGATCTGATAGGGGCCATTGCTGGAACGTTGATGGGTATGGTGACACCGGTCTGCTCATGCACGGTGACTAACCTGTACGTCGGGCTTGTAGCTGGCGGCGCCAGCCAGCGTGCTTCATCCGCCTTTTTGTTCGCTAGCCCGGCGCTGAATGAGTTTGCTATCATTTTCATGTTTGTGATTGTCGGGCCGGTCGGTGCCTTGATCTATGTATTGGCCGGAATCATTGCAGCATTAGTAACAGCTTATCTTGCTCCATTTCTGGGGCTCGATCCGTCGCGATTAATCAAAGATCATTTGAACAGACATGCCAGTTGTTGCCATGGAAACGAAAGCCTTCTGATCCGCGCTCATCGCGAGGCGTGGTCACTGTTCAAACGGTTGTTCGGTGTTGTGCTATTCAGCGGACTACTAGCAGGAATCCTGGTCAATTTCAATCTCACGCCGGTCGCATACCTGAAGCAGGCAGGAGCCGTGTGGTGGGGTCCAATAGCGGCTACGTTGCTGGGTTTGCCTCTCGACGTCAATGCAGCATCGACAGGACCGATGTTAGTAGCCCTTCACCAAGTGGTGCCAATCGGCACATTGATTGCAGCGATGATGGCAACAACGGTCTCGTCAATCCCGGAATGGGCAATGCTCGAACGATTGCTCGGTCGTTTCAATGCTATTAAAGTAGTGCTCTGGTATGCAACGTATGTAATGCTGCTCGGGTTGTTCCTCAATCAGCTATTCGGCATTCGGTAAGACACTACGAAATAGTGAGGGAAGCGGCGTGAGCGGAGCGAGGATGAGGATCAGGTACGGCTGTTTCACAGGATAGCGGCTGCTCCCCTTCGCTCGTTATCGCGAGTGAGAGTAGGTTTGAAAAACCCTATTGGTATGGAAACGCAGGCCGCTAGCGCGCACGATGACACGAAAGCGCGTTGTGTTCTGGTGAGTTTGGTCTCCTACAAGGTTCCAGAGGAAGGGGATCTTGGGGACGTGCGTGATTACAAACTGTTTGTGTTGCTCGCGCTCCTCCCTCTCCCTGTCGAGGAGCCGAAACAGGAGCTTGGTCAGGATGGGCGCCCACCCAAGCGGATGTGCACATCGGATGAGCAATGGATTCAGCCACAGACTGTGAGGATGCGAGCCAGAGACCCACACTCCCAGGGAAACAGCCTGAGTCGGGGATCGCTGTCAGGTAGGCAACGTTCGTCGGTGTTGCTCCGAGCAGTTCGGTCGTTGCGTGTGGAAGAAGCTCATGCGGAAAACTTCTGAAAACCCTTACTATCGTCACCCTCACCCTTGACAATCCATTAACACTCTGCTATATTGTATACAATCTCTGAGAGGAATAAATCACATATCCAAGTCCTTATAATCGATTTTCTCGATCATTCAGGTATATTCATTCCTAGCATCAGAAGGCATGCTGTCTACTTCTTGCTACTACATCGAATTGTAATGAATAAATTGTATACAACTGACGAAACTTCTGCCGATCAGGTGTACCAGCAATTGCGTCGGTTACTGATCGAAGGCTACTACCCACCTGGATCGCGCCTGGTTGAAGAACGACTCGCGCAAGACCTGGGGGTAAGCCGAACACCGGTGCGACAGGCATTAGTACGAGCTGCCGCCGAAGGATTAGTACAGATCTTTCCCAATCGCGGCGCCGTGGCTCGTAGTTTTACCGTTGATGATTTGATCGAGATATATGACCTGCGGGCTTTGCTTGAGGGTCATGCCGCCTTTCTGGCTGCCCAACGCATTACTGCCGAACAGATCGCTCGTATGGAAGCCGCCGCAACTGCTCTCGAACAGTCTCTAGCGATGACATTCGAGCGCCGACAAGACGAAGTACACTTTTTGGTCGAACAGAATGCGATCTTCCACCAGACGATTGCCGAAGCCACCGGTAATCGGCGCCTGATTACGATGTTGAACCAGATTGTTGCCGTGCCGTTGCAGTTTCGTTCGTTTTACTGGTATCAACCCGAACAACGCCAGATTTCTAACTTTTTTCACCGTACTATTCTCAATGCGCTACGTCTCGGTGATGGTGAACGTGCCCGGGCCATGATGCGTGAACACATCTTTTACGGACGCGATGTCCTGTTACAGAGTCGGAATGCGGAAGATTCGTCAGCCTCTGCATTTCGTGAGGAGTAGTCTACTGTGTCGAACCAACGTCCACCACGGCCGCTCGATGATATTCGTGTGCTGGAATTAGGAGCGTTTCTTGCCGGCCCGTTCTGCGGTCAGTTGTTGGCCGATTTTGGCGCCGAGGTGATTAAGGTCGAACCACCCGGCAAGGGCGATCCGATGCGGGAATGGGGTCGTCATCGTTATAAAGGGCGTACTCTCTGGTGGCCGGTATTGGCCCGCAATAAGAAATCGATCACGATCGACTTGCGGACACCCGAAGGACAGGCGCTGGTCAAGCGGCTGGTTCCGCACGTTGATATGGTGTTGGAGAATTTTCGTCCCGGTACGCTCGAATCCTGGGGTCTGGGTTGGGAAGAATTGCACGCGCTTAACCCTGGTCTGATAATGATCCGGGTCAGTGGCTTTGGACAGACCGGCCCCTATCGCGATAAAGCCGGCTTTGGTTCAATCGGTGAAGCGATGGGTGGCATCCGTGCTATCACCGGCTTTCCCGACCGTCCCCCTACTCGCATCGGGATCAGTATCGGCGATTCGCTGGCTGCTACGTTCGCTGCTCTTGGCGCGCTGGTTGCGCTCCATCAACGTCAACGGAGCGGCCAGGGCCAGGTGGTTGATATTGGGATATACGAGGGTGTGCTCGCGCTGATGGAGAGTATGATCCCCGAATATCAACTGACCGGTCATATCCGTGAACGCACCGGTAACATCTTGCCAAATGTCGCTCCTTCCAACATTTATCCCACTGCTGATGGGAGCTGGTTCGTGATTGGCGCCAATGCCGATACCATCTTCGCTCGGCTCGCACAGGCAATGGGCCAGCCCGAACTGGCTACCGATCCGCGTTTCGCAACTCATCAAGCCCGCGGTGAACACCAGGCTGAACTCGATGATCTGATCGCTGCCTGGACGGTGAACTATACTGCTGATCAGTTGCAGGCCATAATGGATGAGTATGGCGTTCCCGCCGGTCGTATCTACACTGCTAAAGAGATGCTGAGTGATCCGCATTTTCTTGCCCGCCAGTCAATTATCGGTGTACCTGATCCCGAATTGGGTGAAATCAAGATGCAAAATGTGGTTCCGCGCCTTTCGGCAACCCCTGGCGGAATCGATTGGACTGGTCCAGCCCTTGGGCAACATAATCACGAGATTTTTCGTGAATTGCTCGGTTTAAGTGAAGATGAACTAGCAATGCTTCAGGCGAAACGGGTTATTTGATGGAAGCCGTAACGATTATTGATGTCGCTCCACGTGATGGGTTGCAGAACGAACCAGAGGTGTTAGAGCCTGCAACGCGGGTGACGTTGATTGAACGCCTGCTCACTGCCGGTGTGCCACGGATCGAGATTGGTTCGTTTGTAAATCCGCGTCAGGTACCGCAAATGGCCGGTACCGACCAAATCGCGCAAACGTTAGTTCAACGTGGTTATAATCTGGCTGCGCGCACCAATAACGATGCGTTTCGCTTTACTGCTCTTGCCCCTAATCAACGCGGCTATGAATTGGCTGCCGCTGCGGGATTACGTCATATTCGGTTGGTCCTGGCAGCTAGCGATGGCCTTAATCAGGCTAATTTTAAGCGCACCACTGCCGATTCATTGGCCGAATTCAGCCACCTGGCCCTTCGTATCCGAAGTGATGGGTTATCGTTTGGGGTAGCCATCGGCGCTGCCTTTGGTTGTCCCTTCGACGGTTACGTGCCGGTTGAACGAGTTCTCGCTATTGCCGAACACGCTGCCGATCTAGGAGCGAACGAGATCGTCCTGGCCGACACCACCGGCATGGCTGTGCCGACCCAGGTCGCAACTGTATGCCAGATGGTTTTGAAACGGGTTCCAGATACGACCATTACCATTCATCTACACAACACGCGCAATACCGGCTATGCCAATGCCTTCGCTGCCTGGCAGGTTGGTATCCGCTCGTTCGATGCTGCCCTTGGCGGAATCGGCGGCTGCCCCTTCGCCCCGCGGGCAGTTGGCAACATCGCCAGCGAAGACTTGGTTCATCTTTTTAACGGTCTGGGGGTACCGACCGGGATCGATCTACCGGCCTTGCTCTCCGCATCCGACTGGCTTAGCTCAATCTTGGCTCGACCCTTACCGGCCCTGGTTAGCAAGGCTGGGCCGGTGTATCCACAGGTGGTACCTTTTATCAGCCACCGATTATAACGTGTTTGGGGAGTATGTCACTGATTTGGAGGAATGAACACATGAGTTACCGAATTGGAGTCGATGTCGGCGGCACATTTACCGACTTGATGCTCTTCGATGAGGAGAGCGGGCGTTACTGGCGTCATAAGACCCCCTCCACACCGCACGATCCGTCAGAGGCTGTGCTGAACGGTATCGCTGCTATCTGTCAGCAAGCCGGTATCGAACCTGCTCAGGTTGCCCAGATCATGCACGGCACCACTGTTGCCACCAATGTCATTCTCGAAGGGAAGGGTGCTCGCGTCGGTCTGGTAACGACCGAAGGCTTTAAGCAGATTTTGCACCTCGCTCGCTCACAAACCCCAGGCCCGCTCGCCGGCTGGATGATTATGATCAAGCCAGAACCACCGGCAACACTCGCCGATACCCGTGAAGTGCGCGAACGAATGAGTGCTCGCGGCGAGGTGGTGCGCCCGCTCGACGAAGCTCATGCCGAAGAGGTCATCCGCGAGTTGGTTGCTTCGGGCATTGAGTCGCTGACGATCTCGTTGATTAACTCGTATGCAAATCCCGATCACGAACGTCGTCTGAAAGCGATTGCCCAACGGATCGCCCCGCATCTGCCGGTCACTATTTCTTACGATGTGCTGCCGGAGTTCCGCGAGTATGAGCGCACGCTCACTGCGACGATGAACGCTTATGTCAAACCAAAGGTCAAAACCTACGTTCACAACCTCGATCAGAACCTGCGCCAACAGGGTGTGCGGGCGAAGCTCAACATTCTACGCTCAGACGCCGGGCTAATGACGGCTGAAACAACAGAGGAAAATCCGGTCTATACCTTGCTCTCCGGGCCGTCAGGTGGTGTGGCTGGTGCATTGCATATCGCAGTACGTGCTGGCTATCCGAACATTCTGACCTTTGATATGGGTGGTACATCGACCGATGTCTCGCTCTGCATGGGTGAACCTAACATTGCCCGCGAGACGGTACTCGGTTATTTTCCGGTCAAGGTGCCATCGGTTGACGTGCGCTCGGTTGGTGCTGGCGGCGGTTCGATTGCCCACGTTCCCTCTCTTACCCGTGCTTTGCGCGTCGGCCCACAAAGTGCTGGCGCTGTTCCTGGCCCGGCCTGTTACGGCAAAGGTGGGAGCGAACCAACGGTCACCGATGCCAATCTGCTTTGTGGGTACTTACCGCCGAGTATTCTCGGGGGCGCGATGCAGCTCGATCTGGCCGCTGCCAGAGCCGCGATCCAGAAAATCGCTGATGCTACCGGCCTGAGTTTGATGGACGCAGCCGAAGGGATTCTCCGCATTGTCAATGAAAACATGTTCGGTGCTCTTCGTCTGGTGAGTGTGCAACGCGGCTTCGACCCGCGCCAGTTTGCCCTGATGGCTTTCGGCGGCGCTGGACCACTCCACGGGAATGCGTTGGCCGAACTGCTCGGTTGTTATCCGGTCATTGTTCCGCCCGCACCCGGTTTGCTCTGTGCGCTCGGTGATCTGAGCGCTGATTACCGTGATGAGTTTGCCCGCACATACATCCGCACGGTTGATCGAGTTGAACAGGAAGAGATGGTAGGTATTCTGCGCGAACTCGGTCAGGAAGCGCAAGCCATGCTGACCGGCGAATCCATTCCAGCAGAGCGCCAGGAAATCCGCTATTTCGTCGATATGCGCTACTACCGACAAGGCTACGAGATGCCCATTGCCATTCACGAAGCCGAATTCGTCCAAGACCTCATTCCGCTGCTGGTGCAACGTTTCAACGAATTGCACGACCGCACCTACGGTTTTATGCTTGATACGAACGTCGAAATCGTAAACCTGCGTGCCGTCGGCATTGGTCGGGTAACCAAAGTTGAATTACCTGAAGCAGAACCGGGCGATCCCGATCCCAGTAGCGCTTATAGCGGTGAACATCAGCTTTACCGCCACGGCGAGTGGATTACGGCAAAGCTCTATGACCGAAACAAGTTGCGCCCCGGGATGCAGGTTGAAGGACCGGCCATTATTACCGAAGTAGACAGTACAACGGTTGTCTTACCCGGTCATACGGCTACCGTCGATCGCTACTTTAATCTCCTGATCAACCGTAGTTAGTCAGAATGAGGAGTGTGCTACGTATGGCAACGAATCTCAAAATTGCGACCATTCCCCAAATCGATATTGATCCGGTGACTCTCGACATCATCGAGAATGCGCTTAAGAACACGCGCTACGAAATGGATGCGGTGCTGTACCGCACTGCCATGAGTCCGGTCATCCGCGAACAGCACGACCAGTTTCCGATGATTACCGACCCGTATGGCCGGATGATTGTTGGTCAATTCGGTTCGTATATTGCCGGTTTACTCGACAACTGGGATCAAACCATCGAGCCTGGCGATGTCATTTTGCTCTCCGATCCCTATCTCTGCGGCGGTGCCATCAGTCACATCAACGATCTCCTTGTCATGCTTCCCATCTTTTACGGTGAAGGCGACGATCGTGAATTGATCGGCTGGGCCAGTATGTTCGGCCATGCGCAGGATGTTGGCGGGCCATTGCCTGGCTCGCTACCGACCACCGCTACCACTATCTTCGGTGAAGGGTTGCGCCTGCCCCCGGTCAAAATCTACGAACGTGGCAAGCTCAATCGCGCCGTCCTCGACATTATGCTCAACAATGTGCGCCAACCCGAAATGAATCGGGCCGACCTTATGGCAATTATTGCCAGTTGCCGGACTGCCGAAAAGCGGGTGATCGAGTTGTGCAACCGATTCGGTAGAGATGTTTACTTAGCTGCCACTCAGGCCCTGCTCGACCGCACGTATCGGGCAATGAAGGAACTGATTGTGCGCAATCTGCCCGAAGAACCTCAGTCATTTGAAGATTATGTCGATGATGATGGTCTGGGGAATGGGCCGTTCAAGATGAAGTTGACCATCTGGCGTGAAGGTCATGAAGCCTATTTCGATTGGACGGGAACCGACCCTCAGGCAATGGGGCCAATCAACTTTTATCTCAACGAGTCGATGTTCAAGATGTTCATCGGCGTTTACCTGATTATGGTCTTCGACCCCCAAATCCTGTTCAACGATGGCTTTTACCCGCTGCTTCACGTTACGATGCCCAAAGGCAGCCTGATCCAGCCTGAATTTCCGGCTGCCCTCGGTTGTCGCACCCACGCTCTGACCCGCCTGTTCGACGTGCTCGGTGGTGCACTTGCCAAACGGGCTCCAGAATTTACGACTGCTGCCGGTTATGGCACCTCGCCCTACTTGCTTTACTCTGGTTATGACAAAGATGGCGAGTTCTTCTACCTGATGGAGATCAACTACGGCGGTATCCCCGGTCGCCCGATTGGTGATGGTATGGATGGTCATTCGTGGTGGCCCCTGTTCACCAACATTCCTACCGAATACCTCGAGAGCTATTATCCGATCCGCATTGAACGCTACACCAGCATTATGGACTCTGGCGGCGCTGGTTTTCATCGCGGCGGGAATGGTATCGAGAAGATTTACACCTTCCTCGAACCAGGCGAAATTTCCATTCACGATGATCGCTGGTTAACGCCGCCGTGGGGGAATGTAAGCGGAAAACCAGGAAGTCGATCCAGTAAACTCCTGGTACGTACCGACGGTAGCAAGCAGGTACTGCCCAGTAAATGCGACCAGATTGCCGTGGAACCGGGTGACCAACTGATCTACCGCACTGCTGGCGGTGGTGGCTGGAAGGATCCACTGACTCGTCCACCAGAAGCGGTGCAACGCGATGTGCGCTATGGACTGGTCAGTCGCGAGAAGGCGTTGAACGATTACGGTGTCGTACTTCGCGATGATCTCACGATTGACGAAGCAGCTACCGAGGCCAAACGGGCTGAACTGGCTGCCGCACGCGGTGAAATTAAGAGTTTCGATTTTGGTCCACCGCTCGAGGAGCTACTGGCCAACGCCGAAGCCGAAACCGGTCTACCAGCACCTCGCAAGCCGCAACCGGTACGTTGGGCAGTTGCCCGCGCTGCCCGTCGCGAGCGAATGGCAACCAACCAACCATCAACCGTCACTGCTGATTAATTGTCAGGATCATTGTGGGGCGAATAATCATTCGCCCCCCTTCGCATAGAAGGAGCAATGTGTGATGACCGACTACGACCATCTGACTACCAATTACCGCCAGCACGGATTGGCCGGTCGAGTCGGCTTTGGTCAATCTCCTGCCTTGCTCATCATCGACTTCATCAAGGCTTATACCACCCCTGGCTCGCCCCTCTATGCCGCGCCGGGAGTTCCAGATGCCGTGCGGGCCAGTCAGCCACTGCTGGCTGCTGCCCGTGCTGCTGCTATTCCCATCATCTACACAACGGTCGTTTACGCCAGTGATGGCCGGGATGGCGGTATCTTCGTCCAGAAAGTCCCTGCACTCCGTCAACTCACCCACGACTCACCGCTTGTCGCCATTGTTGACGAACTCCGCCCCCAACCCAACGAGCTGGTTATCGAGAAAAAATACGCCAGTGCCTTCTTTGGTACCCATCTTGCTGCGACCCTAACTGCAATGCGCGTCGATACCCTGATTATGGTCGGTTGTTCAACTAGTGGCTGTATTCGGGCCAGTGCAGTTGACGGAATGCAGCATGGCTTCCGCGTCATCGTACCCCGTGAGTGCGTTGGCGACCGTGCGCCAGAACCGCACTTCGCCAACCTGTTCGACATCGACAGCAAATACGGTGATGTGGTGAGCCTTGAAGAAGTGATGACCTACCTTACACAGTTCAACCATTCCATCACTGCCTAAGCCGTAATCGGCAGGTGGAAGCACCATGTAGCACCGTTAGTAACGATAACAGGAATGGCAAGGGAGATGATCTCAGCATGGTCCTGTCCCCACCCTAAACGGTACTGACAGGACACGGCATTGTGACAGAAAAGTGGGAGAGTAAGCTATATTCCATATCAGCAGTTGATACTCCCCCCTTTCGCTCCCACCAAGGGAGCGAAAGGGGGAAGGTGAGGGCAGCTCTCACCCCCGGCCCCGCTCCCGCAGTGCGGGAGCGGGGTGAGCTGGGGAGAGGCAGGAGATTGGTGAGGAGGCACCCTCCCCCTTCCTCTCCCGCAGCGTGGGAGAGGAAGGGGGCCGGGGGAAAGGTGAGGGCCGCCCTCACCCCCGGCCCCACTCCCGCGCTGCGGAGGAGGGGTGAGCTGGGGCGAGGCAGGAGGTTGGTGAGGAGGCGCCCTCCCCCTTCCTCTCCCGCAGCGTGGGAGAGGAAGGGGGCCGGGGGAAAGGTGAGGGCCGCCCTCACCCCCGGCCCCGCTCCCGCAGTGCGGGAGCGGGGTGAGCTGGGGAGAGGCAGGAGATTGGTGAGGAGGCACCCTCCCCCTTCCTCTCCCGCAGCGTGGGAGAGGAAGGGGGCCGGGGGAAAGGTGAGGGCCGCCAGGCACGCTTTGCAGTACAGCTACTGAAAACGTTAAAGAACCTAATGCGTTATTTCCTTCATATTGACTCTACACAAAAATATCATAGAATAGTAGATACAACACAAGCGTTGTGTCACTGGTTGTTCTTTATCTGTAGAAAGCGCATGGTTTTGAGCAATGCGCCATCATTATGGCTGGATCATTCTGGCAGGTGTGGTTGTCGTATTGAGTGGTTGTCTTTCGACATTACCCACCCATCTGGATGTGAGCGGACCATTACCGGCAACATTGCCACCACTGGCACAAACACTCCGTGCAGCGACAGCACCGACGCTCCTCACGCCAGTGCAATCGCCATTCGTACCTTCAATCACTAGCACATCAACAGCGGCCATTATCGTCACAACTCCCGAACCGGCAACTGTCATTCCGCCAACACCTACCCTGGCACCGGTGCCAACACTCGTCTTACCAACCTTACCTGCACTCTCGAATGAAGAACGATGGCGTTTTCAGCAGCTTAACCGCCAAATTTTTCCTGAACCTCGTTTATATAGTACAAAACGCAGTCAACTGTATTGGTATGATCCAGTAAATCAGCAATCTGTTTTGCTTGGTGTTATAAATGGTGAATTTATAGCACAAGCCACCTTTACATTTCGTGAAAATGATCAATTAGCGCTCGAGGTGCCTTATGAAATTAACCGCAGTTACGGTCTTTCAGCGCTCTCTCCCGCAGTTATCGAGCGTATCCGTGCCGCTGGCTTCACTGATTGGATAGAAACATTCGTATTCCTGACTTCCGACGTTCAACCAAAGTAGTTTGAATGGTTACAACGTGTTTCCGGTGTCGTTGTATAATAGAGTTGCTTATCCTCGAATTATTTTTGCTCTTGCTCAGAGTTAGGAGAAGGAAATCGCCGTGAGTAGCCGCTATCTTGAAATGGTACGTGGTCAACGTCGCCGAAGTGGATGGCAATTTACCTCGAAATCATTGCTCGCCATTCTGGCATTCATTGCCATGATCGGCTCAGCCGTCTACTGGTGGGGGGTGCAAAGCCAGTTGACCGGTAACTGGATTATTGCAGCCGCGTATACCGCAATTCTGGTTCTGGCGCCACCTAGTCTGATGTCGTTCCTCATCCCCTGGTCACCCGGAGGGATGCTGCTCCAGAAGATTAATGCCCGCACCTGGGGCTATGTTGCAGTGATGATTGCTGCCCTGTACCTTGTGTATTATTCGTTCGAGATTCAATGGACATGGTGGGCATCCCAACCGGTTGTGCAAAGCACCGGTCTGGTTATTCAGCAAGTGTTGATAGGGATTATTGGCTTTATCATTATTCCGGCCCTCCTCTGGACGCCAGTGACCTCCGAAGAGTTGGTTGAACAGGTTCGCCAGGCCCATCTGGTCCGCCGTTACGAATTGCAGACGCAGGCTGATATTGCTATTCTTCGCGCAACGCTGCTCCGTGCTCAGGAAAAAGCATTAATTGGGTTTGCCAATCTCACTGTTCAGGAACGTGAAGAGCTGGCCTCGGTGATGCGTGGATTGGTAAAGGGTATTGATGCCACGTTACGCGATATTGGTGAGAGTGTGAAAACCGTGAGTGGTGCAACCATTCCGTTCAATAGCCTGGAAGATAATGAAGACATCCGACAATACCTCGATTTTGTCGCTGAGACCCTGACTGAAAACTCTCTCTTGCCACGCCGCTCGTCGGCAACCGGCCAATCTGAAGCGGCAACCCGCCAGATCACTCCCTCCGATCACGATGAGTATTATGACGATGATCGTAGGACTCGCCTTTTGAGACATCGGTAAGCGAGTATATGTATGCGCGGTTACCGTTTTACCACTGACAACCGCCTTCCTGAACGTGATCTGACCGAGCTGGCTGATGAGCTGGCGATACAGTTACATTATGCCTTGGGCGAACGGGTCAGCCTCTTACCACGCAGCGATGTTGCTGAGCTGATCTGGCCGTATATCGATGATCTCCATCCCGACGATCAGAACGATGTTGTCTGGCTCGTCTGGCATCTCTTTCAGGAAGCTCGCGAGCTGAGCGAGGAGTGAGTTACCTGCCCCATGCCTGCTCTTCGCCGGTTAGGGATCTACGGTGGCGCATTCGATCCGATTCATTTCGGCCACCTGGCAATTGCTGAAGAGGCACGCTGGGCATGTGGCCTCGATCAGGTACTGATGATTCCAACCGCTTCGCAGCCGCTAAAACCAGGCCATTACGTCGCAGCCCATCATCGCCTGGCGATGGTTCGTCTGGCTTGCACTGGGAACCCGGCTCTCATTCCTTCAGCGCTTGAACTGGAACGACCGCCTCCGTCATACACTATCGACACGCTCCGTATTTGCCAGACCCGGTATGGAACTGACGTAGAACTGGTTTTGATCGTCGGTGCTGATGCGGCTGCCGATTTACCGCGTTGGCGCGATTGTGAACAGATTCCACATATCGCCCGCCTAGCAATCGTTCACCGGCCGGGTTATACCGTCTGTCTAGACACAATCCTCGCCGCAATACCCGCTTTTGCCAACCGGATCACTGTCATCGAAGGACCACAACTCGCTATTTCCAGTACCGATCTCCGTCGTCGTCTTGCCGACGGTCGCCCGGTACGGTATCAGTTGCCCGATGCAGTTCTTGACTACATCATCCAACACCGCCTGTATCAGGCAGAGAAATAAGGACGCATGACCGACAATGCCGAACAGTTGCTCAGAGAAACAACTGCCGAGTGGGGTATCCCGCTAAGCGATGCCCAGATCGCCCAGTTTCAGCGTTACCTCGACGAGTTGACGATCTGGAACGAGCGGTTCAATCTCACTGCCATTCACGACCGTAAGGCAATGGTGCGTCGCCATCTGCTCGACTCGCTCTGGCTGGCCCGTGTTTGGCCTGCAATCCCCGACAGCCTGATCGATATCGGCAGTGGCGCCGGTCTTCCTGCTCTGCCGCTCAAAATTGTATATCCTGCATTACCGGTGACCTTAGTTGAAGCTACGGCGAAGAAGGCAGCATTTTTGCAGCATATCATCGATTGTCTCAATCTCAGTGACGTGCGCGTTTTAAACGAGCGGATCGAGGTGGTGGGCCGCAACCCGACTGAACGCGAACGCTACCAGATTGTTACCGCTCGTGCCGTAGCCGAGCTGCGGGTCCTGGTTGAATATGCTCTACCGCTCTTACGAGTTGGCGGACATTTGCTGGCACCAAAGGGAAGAAACCCGGCAGCAGAGATCGCGGCAGCCAACTCTGCCCTGCAACAGCTCGGCGGCCAAATAAGCGCCTGTCTACCGGTAACCATCCCCGATGAAGAACCGCGTAGCCTGGTGATAGTAACGAAAATCGCCCCTACATCCTCCCGCTTCCCACGTGCCATTGGTGTGCCAGCACGCCGACCGTTATAATGCCAGATCGATTCCGCAATCGGCCTCCACCACTGCCCGCTAGCAGTGGCAGCTTCCGGTTGCGGTCAGGCTCCGCGTCGGTGCACCGATCATACCGTCAACGCACGGGAGGGGCAAGGCCCTGCGGACAAACAAACAGGTCAGCACGGGAGGCGATCAACGGAAGGGAATCACTGCGCCACGATGTTCACTCATATACGGCTCTTCGCAATAGATGATATAACAGTCGGCTCTCTCCATGTGCGCAGAATCTTCCCGCACCAGGCTGAAACTTTTCTGCCTATCACAACGTACAGATCAGTGGTTGTAGAAGCACGTTCGGCATGCTACAATGCAGACAGTTTTCTCACGCTGGATACGCAAAGCTACAGCCACAGCTCATGAGTACCGATACTGATAAGGAGGAGCATCTATGTCCATTCTCGGTCGGATCAAAGACCTGATCAGCGCCAACATCAATGCGATGCTCGACAAAGCGGAGGACCCAGAGAAGATGGCGAACGAATACCTGCGCCAGTTAACGAATGAGTTATACGAAGCACGAACCGGCGTTGCCCAAGCCATGGCTGATGAAACACGCCTCGAGCAGCGTCGTATCGCGGCTGAAGCGGAAGTTGAGCAGTGGCAAATAAAGGCCGAGCGTGCTCTGCGTGCCGGCGATGAAGCTCTGGCTAAAGCCGCCCTGGCGCGTAAGGTCCAGGCGCAGAAACTTGCCGAGCAGTACCGCGCTCAGGAAAAGGCGCAAGAAGAGCAGGTTGAAGCACTCCAGCAGGCCCTCATTGACCTCGAAACACGGATTGCTGAAGTGAAAGCCCGCAAAGAGCTGATCATCGCCAAGAAGAATCGTGCCCAAACCCAGGAAGCGATCCAGCGCACCGCAGCCTCGATTGGTCGAGTCAGTGCCCTCGATAAGCTCGATCAGCTTGAAGAAAAGGTCGATGACCGGCTGGCAAAGGCCGAAGCAATGGCTAAACTCGAAGGTGACACCCTGGAAGCGCGTTTCCGCCAGCTTGAGAAAGATACCGAGGTAGATAGCGAACTGGCCGAGCTGAAGCGTAAGCTGGGCTTGAGCTGATTCACTTATCGTATCGGTGAATGACGCGAATGAGATGGGGGCGCATCCGTTTTACCACGATAGTGACGGTTATCTGATCTGATAAGCGTATCTACCATGCTGAAAGGAACACACTTCCTCGTTCTGATGACGAGGAAGTGTGTTCTATAGCGTTGCCAGCGACTTAACACCTGAGAACGCTGTCCTCTCCCCCGCATCCCGTAGTGACAGGAGGCAGGTCCTGCATCAGATGCACCGCACATCGCTCTCAAGACGGCAATAGGCATCTGTAGGCCATCAGACACGCGCAAACAGTGAATGCGTCTCCCGCGTGCCCGTGGTATCACCTACAACGCCGGTTCGTAACAGGCCCGGCAGCGCGCCTCATACATATCCAGACCGCCGACTACAATCGTCGGTGCATTAGCCGGTGCTGGCTTGCCATCAATTAATCGTTGCGAGCGCGTCGCATACGCTCCGCACTTGACACAAATTGCGTACAGCTTATCGACCTGTTCGGCTAACGCCAACAGGTGCATCATCGCCGGAAACGGCTCTGCACGGTAATTTAGATCGAGACCGGCAACAATCACTCGCACTCCCCGGTCGGCCAGCCATTGACAACCGCGCACCATTTCAGCCGGATCATCGTCGAAGAGATGGAGTTCATCAATTGCCACGACTTGCACATCGCTCGCATGAAACAGAATTTCGCGCATCGTTGATACGGTAATTGCCTCAAGCCGACTCCCGCTGTGACTTGCTACCTGCCCCTCGGCATAGCGAGTGTCCATACGTGGGGTAAAGATGCGGAACGATTGCCGGGCAATGCGCACCTGTCGCATACGGCGGATCAATTCCTCGGTTTTGCCGCTATACATGCAACCGCAAATGACTTCGATTCGACCACCATCACCTGGACGTGTCATCCATTCCTCCGAAATTGTAGTATCCTATTGGCAGTATTGCCCATTAACGTGCGGAGTATACCACATATGTCACGCCAGACTGAAGACGAACGCCTGTTACAGACCGAACCTGTTCGACAACCATACCACTTCACCCATACTGATACCTGGCGGGTATTACGGATTATGGGCGAATTTGTTGAAGGCTTTGAGAACATGGCCGGCCTGGGTCCGGCAGTCTCGATCTTCGGCTCAGCCCGCATTTTATCCGATTCGCCCATCTATGCGGCTGCTGTCGAAACCGCCCGCCTCCTGGCTCAGGCAGGCTTCACGATCATCACCGGCGGCGGCCCTGGCCTGATGGAAGCTGCAAACAAAGGCGCACGTGCAGGTGGTGGTCGTTCGGTCGGCTGCACTATCGAATTACCGTTTGAGTCCGGCGCCAATCCCTTCGTCGATCTCGAAGTGCGCTTCCGCTATTTCTTCATTCGCAAAATAATGTTTGTCAAATACGCTCAGGCATTTGTGATCTTCCCCGGTGGCTTCGGCACGCTCGACGAACTGTTTGAGGCGCTGACCCTGATCCAAACCGGAAAAATTCACGACTTTCCGGTTATTCTCTATGGCTCTGATTTCTGGCAGGGCATGGTTGATTGGGCACGTCAGACCTTGCTCGCCAACGGCACTATTTCGCAAAGCGATCTCGATCGGCTGCAAATTTGTGATGACCCGCAACAGATTTGTGCCCAGATTGTTGCATCGTATCAACAACGGTATGGGAAACGAGGGAACGAGCCGTGGATACACTGATATGGCCTGCGAACGATCAGCTTTGTACCCTGTTAAGACGTTATTACTGCGGTGAGGCAGGTCTCTGGGCCGAAATTCTGGCCTGCGTCGATCAAGAGCTGATGAGACGTCAACTTCCGGTCGCACCGCGGCATGTGCGCTTCCGCCGAACAACCGATGGCTATTTGGTTGAGGTTCGTTCAGCCGAAGGGTTTCAGGTGTAAATGCGTGAAACAGCCCTTTTGCTTTCAGCGCAGAGCATGGTATGGATAACGGCTTAGCTATCTGTGATTTCTACCCCAAATATCTTTCGGTAGAGATCTGCCCCATAGCTGGTTTCGAGCGGCATGCCCTCTTTGATCTTAAAAGTACGTCTCCCATCCGGTAAGCGCTCAGCACGTAGAAAAAGAACATTATCTTTACCGATAAAAGAGCGGGCGAATTCAGAGAGATGGGTCACACAGTAGATTTTAATCTTCTTGTCGAGCAACGCACGAACAATTTGCCCGGCAATTTCCGAGCCTTCACGTTCATTGGTAGCGGCAAAGGCTTCATTCAATAGAAGCATGGCATTGGGAGTAAGATGGTCAACGATCGTACTCATCCGTGCGAGTTCCTCTTCAAACTTTCCCTTCACCATTGTCTTGTCTTCTTCGCGCCTGAAGTGAGTAAACAGAGCGCTTGCCAGATTGGCTTGAAACGCTGCGGCTGGAACAAACATACCGCATTGCATCATCATCTGTGCCTGACCGAGACTCCGTAGGAAAACGGTTTTGCCACCTCGGTTTGGCCCAGTAACAATAAGAAGCGATGTTCCATCAGCGGCAATATCATTACCGGTTACTGATGTTTTCATCGTCAATGCTAGGGCAACGTCGTACAACCCTACACACGAGCAGGAACGCTCATCGGCAGGCGCTGGCTGCGGAAAGGTAACGGGTTGGTCGAGCTGTGTGAGCTGCCTGTACAGGTTTAGACAGCCAATGTAGAATGCCAGCTCACGCCGTAGAACCTCGAAGAAGTGTTCTATGTGTGCAGCGGCCTGGGCCACTACACTGGCGGTACGGGCAAGCCCCTGGTCGCGTAATTCACCCAATACCTGAATCCCAGCATCATCGCGTGGGTGGAGCGTATACGAATAGACTGGCGTATGGGCAGTGAAAAGACGTTGCAGCCAGTTCCGACCGACGTTGTTCGGACGACAGAGAACGTAGTCGCTACCTTCGTTCCCTTTTCCCAATTGTGCTCTGAGCAAGACACCCTGTGGGAAGCGTAACTGCTGAATATGTTGTTCCACTTGGGCCAGATATTCATCATCAAGCTCGTGCTGGATCATGGTGAAGAAGCGGCGAAAGCCCGGAGATGTGAAGGTCGATACATGTTGGTCAGCAATCTGTCGTAACCGACGGAGGAGGTCTAAAGAGATTTCCAACAATTCACGGGCACCGCTTAGAAGGGAACTCGGTGATGCGCGGAACGAGGAAATCCACAGCCAACGCTTGCGCTTACGCTCAAGAAATGCTAGTGGAATCTGGTATAGCTGCCTGACAACATCAGGGTACCGGATGCAGTCTTTCAAGATGTCCTGGCGATATAGAATCGGTGTGAGTTCAGTCAACGATGACAACACAACTTGACGGACCACCTGCAACACGAATTCGTCACCCTGTGCCATCGCTTCAAACAAGATGGGCAAACCCAGATCTCGGATCACATCATCGATGAGCGGTGGTAATGGTGAAGACAGGTCAAAATCCTGATCGGGATGGAGCAAAAACACCTTCATCATGACAATCGCTCCTGAAGTTGTTCATAGGTGAGACCATACGTGCGCGCCAGTGAGATGGCATAAGCCAGGCCATCGGCTGGTCTGCGGGTTATTTTGAAAGTACGCCTGGCAGGATCAGCAGCGTCTATCGACGCTACCATACTGACCGTCTTTTCGCTCAACGAGGCCAGTTCGTCGAAAAATGTTACCCAGACTCCCAAAACATCGAGCGCTATCAGACGAGCCATGATCTCCTTACTCAAGAAGAGAGCATCCTGAACAGTGGTGGATGAGAAGATCTCATTCAGGATAAACACACTGTTTGGTGTAGCCTGCGCGAGCGCATCGTGGATGCGGAGCAGGTCATCCTCTAGTTTTCCGCGCAGATTCTGTAGATTCTCTGTGCGCTCGAAATGGGTGAAGATGTTGTCGGCCAGAAAGAGCGCTGCCTGCCGACCAGGAACGGGGCAGCCAAGACTGGCCAGATAGTGAGCTTGACCAATCATGCGGGCAAATGTCGTTTTGCCCCCCTGGTTTGGCCCTGTGACAACGAGAATACGTTCCGGATCATTGAGAAAAAAGTCGTTCCGCACAATGATGTTTGCATTGTGCCGCAAAGTGTGAGCCAGCGCCAGATCAAAGCCGTCGCGCACAAAGATCGATTTGTTGGTTGTGCTGACGCGAGGATAGCAAAAGGGTAAATGCTGGGCTTTAAAATCGGCAATAAAGTCAAGATAAGCAACATAGAACTGTATCTCACGGTCGAACGTCTCAATAGTTTGATCGAGAAATTGGGGATGTTGGCGGCAGAAATGATCTAGGGCAGTGAAGGGTTCAGGGTATAACAGGGCAACAGAATCGAGAATCTTAGCCTCAATATGACTCATTCCGTTGCGTTTTGACAGATGCAAGAATTCATCCGACGTATCACGTTGCTTAAACTTTTTGAAGGTATTCTCTATATCCAGGCTGTAATCAACCTCGTCCTCGTAGGGCTTGACCTTGAAACTCCCACTCTCGATGATGACGCAATACCTGATCGCGGACAGAAACCGCTTGACCTGCTGCCCTTCAGCCGCCAGCGATTGGTATCCCGACGACCGAACGTAATGCTTCAGATATTCACGGAACGCTACAAGACCGTGCGAACGCAGTGAAAGATTGTCCAGGTTGCGTGCAAGAGAATCTACTGTGTTACAATACACTAAAACCGCTTCAAGAAACCAACCTTTTTTGTGATAGTCAACGTCAAGTTTGTCAATCATTGTCAGATAGCGCCGTACCGTGCCCATACCCTCCGCAAATGCTTTGATCGCCATCATCACCGGCTCGTGTTCCAGGTCTTGAAACACTTCTTGTCGATAGTAAACCGTTTCGACATCACGCAGAGGAGTCCAGAAAAAGGATTGGAGCTGGTATCCCGGTTTGAGACTAGTAATAGCTGCGACTATTTGATCCAGATTCAGATCGGAAAAGAAAGCGGGCTGAACGCTGGCAAGCGGGCGATGTTCATCGTGGTTATGAAGAATGGAGATCATGGAATCCTTCGTACTACACAGAACACTTGCGGCGTAAAGAAAAAACCTCTACAGAGAACTTACTCCTCTGTAGAGGCTATCAGCCTAAAAGGCAATTGACGGTGAGCCTCATCACCGGCAACTCACTGAGATCATTCTACTCTCAAAAGAACAAATGTCAAATCAGCATCTAGCTCGTTGACAATTTGACTCACTTCTACGGAATCTATGCTTCAACAGAGCAAACAATCAGCGAGAGCGGTCAGCATACTCAGCATTGGTCACCTTCACTAACCAGATGAGGCAACAGCGGAGACACATCGGCTGGCGTATACGCTGAAGGGACGGGAATTTCGCCCGACTGCATCCCCCTGCCTTGCCCCTGGGAGAAGAGGCAGGGGCCGCTGGGGGAAGGTGCGGGGAGCGTAACGATCTCCCGCTCTCCCGACTTTACCTCACCACACAAACGAGGCAATAACCATACCAAGCATGAGTAACCCGCCCCAAATAGCAATCCAGAAGAGATCACGACGGACATCAGCATACTCACGGCTGTAGTCTGGTGGTTCGATTGAACGTGCAACCGGTCGTCGAACCGAGGCAGAACGCTGGTTTGAACGACGACGATTGCTGCGCGAAGAGGTTGTCATACTGTCTTGCTCCTTCCTGTATTGTATTTTCCCCGACATTATAGCCGAAGTCACCTTTTCACCGGGAGCTTGCATATCTGAACATCTGAGGATACTATACCCGGCGTAGCGTTCCCGCAGTACGTGCATAGCAGCTCGCCACAGGAGGAACGTGACACGGTTGCGAATTTCTGAAACACAGATAGTATGATCGGTGGATAAGCTATGCGGATCGGTATTCTTGGTGGTGGTCAACTGGCCCAGATGCTCACCCAGGCTGCAATATCACTGGGGGTTGAAGTAGTTATTTGTGATCGGCTACCAGATAGTCCGGCAGCCCGCTATACTCAATATGCAGTCGTTGGCCCCTGGGAAGACGAGACGGTTTTGACAGCCTTTGCCCGCCAGTGCGATTTGGTCACGTTAGAGAATGAGTTTATTGACGCCTCGATACTTGAGCGTATCGAGGCGCATGGTGTTCCGGTCTTGCCGCGACCGGCAACGGTGGCAGTTGTACAAGATAAGTTACGGCAGAAGGAGCGATTGGCATCTGCCGGACTGACGGTACCACCATTTCGGTCAGTGACGACACCAAACGATGTGTTGACTGCGGCGCAAGAGTTTGGCTGGCCACTCGTGCTGAAGACACGCCGGAATGGGTACGATGGGTACGGAAATGCAACCGTTCGCAGCGCTGAAGAGGTGATACTGGCCTGGGAGCGTCTTACACGCGGAGGTAGTCCGTTGTTCGTCGAGGCTTGGGTGCCGTTTACGTGTGAGCTGGCGGTGATGGTTGTGCGCGGACGTGACGGTACGACAGTGGCTTACCCTGTCGTTGAAACAGTACAGCAGAATCACATCTGTCATGTGGTACGGGTACCGGCGCCGGTCGATGCAAACTTGGCAGCGCAGGCCACCGATCTGGCAGTAGCAGCAATTCAGGCGGTTGATGGGGTCGGTATTTTTGGCGTTGAGCTGTTTGCGCTCGCTGACGGGCAGGTGCTCATCAATGAATTAGCGCCACGTCCACACAATTCCGGTCACTACACGATTGAAGCCTGTGTGACGTCGCAGTTTGAAAATCATCTGCGTGCCGTCTTGGGTTGGCCACTCGGCCCAACCGCTTTGCGGGCGCCAGCGGCGGTGATGGTGAATCTGCTCGGCAAGCGCAACGGGCCGATCAATCCATCGGCCATTGTCGCAGCGCTGGCTGTACCAGGAGCACACATTCATTTTTATGGTAAGCGAGAAGAGCGGATTGGGCGTAAAATGGGCCATATTACGGCACTTGGCGCAACCCTGGCTGAAGCAGAAGCTGTTGCCCGACGCGCCGCAGCCCTGGTTACAATGCCGGAATAGCAGAGCTAGAGCGTATCTCGGAACGTTCACGCATCAGGTGAGGAACAGGTATGGCCGATCATCCGTTAGTGGGTATCATCATGGGGAGTGACAGCGACTTGCCAACGCTGCAGGGCGCTATCGATGTCTGTCGCGAATTCGGCATTCCCTACGAAGCACGTATTGTCTCGGCCCATCGCACACCACTCGACATGGCCGAGTATGGGATGACCGCACATCAGCGCGGTATTCGGGTTATCATTGCCGGGGCAGGCGGTGCAGCACATTTACCGGGGATGATCGCAGCCTATTCGCCATTACCGGTGATTGGTGTTCCGGTGCCCAGCAAGGCGCTCAATGGTCTGGATTCCCTGCTCTCAATTGTGCAGATGCCGGCAGGTGTGCCGGTGGCAACCGTTGCCATCGGCAACGGACGTAACGCCGGCTTGCTGGCAGTACAGATCCTGGCGAGCGCTGATCCGGCACTCTTAGCCCAGGTCCTGGCTTACAAAGAGCGTATGGCTGCCGAATCGCGAGCCAAAAACCGCATCTTTACGGAAACGTGATTCCCTGGTGGTTCAGCAGGTTTCCTGCTCTATTTCAGATACGCTCTCAGGAATTGTAAGACACATTTGCAATACCATTGTTAGCGAAGTGAAAGGAAGCAACATTACTATGCGGAATCTCCTTATTACTGGCGGAGCCGGGTTTATTGGCAGTAACTTTGTCCATTATATGCTTGACACATATACCGATTATCGGATCGTGGTGTACGATAAACTCACGTATGCCGGTAATCTGGCAAATCTAGCATCGGTCGCTAATGACCCACGTTTCACATTCGTGCGGGGTGATATTTGCGATATTGATACGGTACGCGAGGTAGTGCGTACCTACAAGATCGATACCATTGTCAATTTTGCCGCCGAGACCCACGTCGATCGGTCAATAATGGCGCCCGATGCAGTCGTTCGTACTAATGTAAACGGAACTTGGGCCTTGCTCGAAGTAGCCCGTGAGTTTCAACTCGAACGTTTCCATCAGATCAGTACCGATGAGGTGTATGGCGCAATTCCGGCTCCTCGCCGCTCACGAGAGGGTGATCCTCTTGAACCGCGCAGCCCCTACTCGGCGAGTAAGGCCGGCGCTGAGCACCTGGTGTATGCCTACTACATTACGTATGGGGTACCGATAACGATTACCCGTGGTTCAAATAATATCGGGCCGTACCACTATCCCGAAAAGGCGGTTCCCCTCTTCACAACGAATGCCATTGATAATTTGCCCTTGCCGATCTACGGTGATGGGTTGCAGGTACGTGATTACCAATATGTCCTTGACCACTGTGAAGCGATTGATATTGTGCTCCATAAAGGCCAGATCGGCGAGGTGTATAACGTTGGCACAGAGGTTGAGACGCCGAACATCGAAATGGCACGCAAGATTCTCGATATTTTCGGCAAGCCGTACAGTCTGATCCAACACGTCACCGATCGCGCCGGTCATGACCGACGTTATGCGCTTGATTGCTCGAAACTGCGCGCATTGGGCTGGCGTTCGCGTCATACGTTCGATGAAGCCCTCGAAAAGACGGTGCGCTGGTTTGTTGAGCATGAAGATTGGTGGCGCCCGATCAAGTCTGGCGAGTATATGGAGTATTATCGGCGCCAGTATATTGAACGTGGGTAAATGCTCTCTAGTACGGAGGTCGGTGTCATAGCTTTGCAGACCGGAAAGAGGTGCAAGAAATAGCAGCAGATTCCTCGCCACTCAAACGCATCGGCGGGGAAAAGAGGGAATCTTACCCAACCCCGTGACGAGCACATTCAGATAATAAGGTGGTCAATGCACTGGCTTTAACGTTCAGTACACCAAACCTATGACCGATACCGATAATCGTCTACGTAGTAAAGCTGCCCGGTTACGCCACCTGGAGCATATCCTCTACAATGCGCCCAATGGGCTAAGTGTGATTGAATTGGCTAAACGGTGTGGTGTGCATCGACGCACCATCTACCGTGATCTCGACGCCCTTGCAGAAAGCGGAGCACCCATCTGGCAGCACGATGGCAAATACGGCATCGACCGTAACGCATACCTGGCGACAATTCGCCTCAACCTTCACGAGGCAGTTGCGCTCTTCTTCGCTGCTCGTCTGCTAAGCCATCATAGCGACGAGCATAACCCGCATATCGTTTCGGCCCTGAACCAACTGGCTGCCGGTCTACCAGATCAGACGATTGCCGATCATATTTCCCGCCTGGCAAATATCGTGCGCGACCGTCCCCCGCATCCCCAGTACATCCAAACCCTCGAAAAGCTTACACGGGCGTGGGCCGACCGGCGGATGGTGCGGATACGCTATCGTCCGCCTAATCGCCCTCTCACCGAGCGCGAGATCGCCCCCTATTTCCTTGAGGTTGTGCGGATGACGCCAGGTGTGTACGTGATCGGATATGACCGACTGCGTGACGATGTGCGCACCTTTAAAGTTGAGCGCATCGAGCACGCGGAACTTTTGGCAGAACACTATACCATTCCGGAAGCATTTGACCCCTACACCCATCTGGCAAACGCATGGGAGGTCGTGAACGAAGCAGCGGTGACCATTCATCTACGCTTTAGCGCCCAAATAGCGCCGCGTATTCGTGAAAATCGCTGGCATCATAGCCAACAACTCACCGACAACCCCGACGGTAGCTGCGATCTGCGTCTGACTGTTGGCGGCATCCGCGAGATTCTGAGCTGGGTGTTGAGTTGGGGTGCAGACGTTGAAGTGCTAGAGCCGGAGGAATTGCGGCTGGAAGTTATCAACCATGCCCGTCGCATATTGGCCCACTACAATGCCATATCATAGCGGAAAGATCAATCCATTACCCATCGAGACGACGCAGTGCCTCGCTGATGCTCTAGGCAATGAGGATACTGCCATCTCATTACCAAAAACAAAGGTCGGCGCCAGGCCGACCTCACCAAGCAGATACGGACTATCACCTACTCAGCATCCTCACCATAAATCTCTTTGAGCAGGCTCTTCTTTTGTGGCTGAGCACGGCTAGCCCGCCGACTCTCACGCTCGTTCTGTCGTTCCTGAGCGACATTCAAGCGGCGCATAAAGCGATCAACCTGACCGGCAGTATCGACGATCCGCTGCTCGCCGGTGTAGAACGGATGGCAATTAGCACAGATTTCTACGCGCAGATTGGGACGTGTCGAGCCAATCTTCCAAACGGTGCCACACGTACCACACACAATGCCATCGGTATAGTATTTGGGATGAATACCCGGTTTCACGGCAACTTCCTCTCTAGTGAGTGGCTGTGGTTGTGCCAACTGGAATCACGCTCACCTTCTTCTGCGTGCGTGAATAGTGGCTAAACTGCACTACACCATCTACGAGTGCGTACAGCGTCCAGTCACGACCAACCCCAACATTCTCACCCGGCTTAATCTTCGTACCACACTGGCGGACGATAATGTTCCCGGCGCGAACCTTCTCGCCGCCAAAGCGCTTGACACCGCGCATTTTTGGATTGCTATCGCGCCCATTGCGCGAGCTACCTACACCTTTCTTGTGGGCCATTGTTCAAGCTCCTCTCAGGCGACGATCTCGCTGATACGAATTTTGGTATAGCGCTGGCGATGACCGGTGCGACGGCGATAACGTGTTTTGTTACGATACCGAAACACAATAATCTTCTCGCCCTTTTGCTCGCCGAGCACTTCCGCCCGCACCACTGCACCTTCAACCAGCGGTGAGCCGACCTTCACCTGATCCGCGTCACCCACCAGGAGCACTTCGTCTAGCTCGATCTGGCTGCCTGGTTCGGCGTTGATCAGGTCGATAGTCAAGACCTGGCCTGGCTCAACACGGTATTGCATGCCTCGGTCACGAATAATTGCATACACGGTCTTCTTCTCCTTGGGGCGACGCTTTTGATAGCGTCGAGACAACATGAAAACAGAGCGGTTACACCGCCCTTCGCCCTGCGTAGTATAGCAAAGGCCAGGCGTGGTGTCAAACTGATACAGCCTTACTCACTCCGTGCAATCCGCGCCATTTCTTCACAAGCGCGCAGGGTAGCAATACGTGCCCATCCCAGTGACGCATTCGCCCCAATTGCCAGCAACAGAATGAGATCATCGACCGATGCCATGATGATGTTTTGATCCTGGCCCTCGTGGATAACCAGATGCCCTGGTTGCTGCTGCCCTAAATGCCGACCGATCTCGGTCAGTGCCAGCGTATTCCCTGCTGCCAGGGCTGCCACGACGGTCACATTGATGTCACGTCGTCGACTCCAGTGGCTGAGGACCAAACCACTCGTATCGGCCAGAATCGCGCATTGCACGTCAGGGGCCAGTGCCAGATCCTTCAGTGACTGGCGCATACGCTCCAACTGCGCTTCTGAATAGCTCCGCCCACTACGCCCGCTCTGATTGGGAGTGAGCCGCATCGCGACGCCCGATGATGCAACCGACGACGACTGCGCTGGCTGTCGAGCACGCAGTGCAGCCAGTCGCTGGCTAAACCGACTGCCAGCGGCAGGGTCAGGTGCTGGCGACTCGACACGCATCGCAGCGACCGGCTTTGTCGGATCGAGGAGCGTCATAGCTGTCAGTCGAAGCTGCTCGGCGTTCGCCGGTTTGGCCAGAACATAGTCGATCTGCAATTCGCTTTGTAACTGCGGCGATACATCCTCTGGGCTGATCGTAAAAACGACAATCGCAGTGCCCGGATCAAGCTGCCGTACTCGCTGAATAAGCTCGATGCCGCTCATCCCTGGCATCTTCAGATCGGTGAGCAGCAGATCAACAGGCTGCCGGGAAATGTGAAGGAGCGCTGCCTCTGCCGACGAGACATCACTTACTTCGTAAGAGGTATCTTCGGTCAGCGCCAGCGACACCAGCCGACGAATATGAGGATCGTCATCAACAACCAGAATGCGCTTAGGCATATCCACTCCGGCGAACATACCGCCGCGCCAATCTGGGCGCGGCGGCGGCATGGACGTCGTGCATATCTATAGTATAGCCGGTTTATGCTGAATTTGTCGTTAGCCCAAAGGTACGAATTTGATGAATTATTTGTCAGAATGACGTTACGCTTCCCCGATTGGCGATAACGATCTCGGCCACCTATTCCGGCATCACAATCCGAATATGCAACTCTTTCAACTGTCGCTCATCGACCGGTGATGGTGCATTCGTCATGAGATCAACTGCTTGCTGCGTCTTGGGGAACGCCATCACCTCACGAATCGTCGGCTCATCGGCCAGGATCATCACCAGCCGATCAATACCGGGGGCAATGCCACCGTGCGGTGGAGCGCCGTATTCAAACGCTTCCAGCATATGCCCAAACTGGGCCTGCGCCTTTTCTTCGCTAATGCCAAGTAGCGAGAAGACCTGCTGCTGAATATCACGACGGTGAATACGAATACTGCCACCACCGGCTTCATACCCGTTGAGGATCAGATCGTAGGCTTTCGCCCGCACTTTACCGGGATCGGTGGTTAACAGAGGCAGGTCTTCATCTTTCGGTGCAGTAAACGGATGGTGAACAGCATCCCAACGCTGTTCCTCTTCGTTCCATTCTACCAACGGGAAATCGACAATCCACGCAAAACAGAGTGTATTGGGATCGGCCAGCCGCAGTCGTTCGGCTAGATTGCGCCGTAACTTATCGAGCGAAGCCGCTACCACCGCCGGTTGATCGGCCACGATGAGGATCAGATCACCGGGTTCGGCGGCCATGCGCTCAGTGATAGCGGTGAACTCACCAGGAGCCAGATTCTTGGCGAAACTTGAACGCACTTCACTGCCATCAGATGGCAGAGCTGCCCAGGCCAGGCCCTTTGCTCCTCCGGCACGCACCACTTCCGCAAGCTCGTCAATCTGCTTCCGCGAGAAATGGGCACATCCTGGCGCCCGAATACCCTTGACCTGACCGCCACTGGCCAAGACACCGCCGAAGACCTGAAATGGGGTCTCAGCGAGCAGATCGCTCAGATTAACCAGCTCTAAGTCGTAGCGCAGATCGGGCTTATCCGAACCGTAACGCTCAATTGCCTCGGCGTATGTCAGGCGGCGAAATGGGGTTGGTAAACGCTTATGTGGCACGATTGTCCGACAGAGCGCCGTAAACAGCCGTTCGATCAGCGCAAGCACATCCTCCTGATCGACAAAGCTCATCTCCATATCGAGCTGGGTAAACTCAGGCTGCCGGTCGGCACGCTGGTCTTCATCACGAAAACAGCGTGCGATCTGAAAGTACTTATCGTAACCGGCTACCATAAGTAACTGCTTGAGCTGCTGTGGACTTTGCGGTAGCGCGTAGAATTTGCCTGGATGCAGTCGTGACGGCACCAGATAGTCGCGCGCGCCTTCGGGGGTCGATTTGATCAGAATCGGTGTCTCGATTTCGAGAAAACCTTCGGCGTCGAGAAAATCGCGAATAAACTTCACTACTCGATGACGCAAGATCAGGTTGCGCTGCATCCGTTCCCGACGCAGATCGAGATAGCGATACTTCAGTCGCACCGATTCATCTTCACCACCCTCCTTGGCAATGTAGATCGGCGGTGTGCGGGCCGGATTCAACACCTGCGCTTCAAACGCCTCTACCTCAATCTCACCGGTCGCAAGATCAGGATTCACTGCTTCTGCCGGACGTATGCGCACATGTCCACGCACCTGCACCACGTATTCCGAACGAACGGTTTCGGCTACTGCGTGCGCTGCTGGATGGGCGCTGTTAAAAACAACCTGTGTGATGCCATAACGGTCACGCAGGTCGATAAAGATAAGATCACCATGATCGCGCCGACGATGTACCCATCCGGCCAGCGTCACCTCCTGACCGGCATGAGCCGGACGCAATTCACCACAGGTGTGTGAACGATACATAATATACACTCCTGCCGAATCGAAAGCGACATCGATAGCTCAGCCGTCGCATTATAACACAGCGTTACACTTCGCCGATCTGATCAATGATGCGGTGCAGCCAGGGCGTTGTGACGCCAACCGGCAGAAGCTGTAGAGCCTGCCGGGCAGCGTTCTGCTGCATCACGAGGGCGGTACGGGCTGCGGGTAAGCCGTTGGTGCGAATCAACGGCAAAGCCTCGGCAATAGTGGTCGGTGCCGGATTTGCAAAAACTGCTTGCAATACCGGTGCTGGTGGTTCGGTCACAGCTAGTAGCATCGCTAATGGAACATGACCGGCCTGTAATAGAGCACCATTAGCCTCCAGATCGCGAATTTCCGTCGCCAACCGCAGGGCCAGTCCTAAATGTAGACCAAACTGTGCTGCTGGTTCAAGGAGATGTTCTGCCAACCCGCCACACAAGACACCTGCCTGGGCCGACGCCGCTAAGAGCACCCCGAAAAGCGCTTCCATTCGTTGCCAGTAGATGGTCAAAGCAGTTTCCTGTGGGGTAAGGCTCGTGATCGTGGTCAATTGCCCTTCACAGATCCGCATCACCGCCTGCGAGTAGAGTTCAATCACCCGTGGATCTGGGCTGCGGGCCATCTCGCCAGCGGCAAGCGCAAAGAGGTAATCACCAACCATCAAAGCCACACCATGATCCCACGTACCATTTGTACCTCTTCCGAACCGACGAGCCTGTCTGTCGATGAGGTTGTCATGGGCACGAGTTGCCGCTTCAATAAGCTCCACTGCGGCTGCCGCGTGGACAACCTGAGCACTAACGGTATTACCTAGCCGGGCAACGGCGAGGACAATCAGGGCACGCAGTCGATCTGCTGCATCGGCTATCACGTGCGGATCAACCATCGCAATGACGCTATACCGCGCCCGTAGCCGGTCACGAAGTATCTGCTCGACAAGCGAAAGATCGTGGTGCAACTCCGCTGGAATAGCAAGGGTCATGCTTTATCACTTCAGCTATAACGTATTGCCTACTGTTTGGAAAGATACGCTATCCCGGCGTCACTGTCAACCGTCATCCGAGTCGCCAACGGATTTTCAGCGTTTTTAGCTTCGGATCACCTTTGCAGCCTGAACGACACCAGAACAAATCGACACCAATGAACCTTTTCGTTTGACATGTGAGCGTATCCGATTCACAATACCGGTGTCTCAGTCCTTGACTCGAAACGGAGGTGGAGCGTGACCCTGAACCCCACACGCATCGGACGAACGATAGGCATTACGGTAGGTGCGGTCGCGGCGCTGGCCGGTGTCGGAGCAATTGCCGCGCTACGACGACCGTTACCCCGCACGAATGGCCAGATCACCCTACCCGGCATCCGCACGGCGGTAGAAATACGACGTGACCGTTGGGGTGTGCCGCATATCTACGCAGAACACAGCGAAGATCTCTTTGCCGCTTTAGGGTATGTGCATGCTCAGGATCGTCTCTGGCAGATGGAAATGCACCGACGCATTGGTCACGGTCGGCTGGCCGAGATTTTTGGGCCAGCCGCCCTCGATTCCGATCGCTTTATTCGCACACTCGGCTTTAGTCGCATTGCCGATCAGGAGGTCAAGCTGCTTGATGACGAAACGGCAACGCTCATGAGCGCGTATGTACGTGGGGTCAATGCCTGCATCGGACATATCGGCAACCGGGTACCACTCGAATTCACGCTGCTCGGCTTCCAACCCGAACCATGGACACTGGCCGATCTGCTAGTCTGGCCGAAAATGATGGCACTCACTCTGTCAACCAACTGGATGCAAGAGCTATTGCAGGCCCAGATCGTCGCGCTGGTTGGCATCGAACGCGCTACCGCATTGCGTCCTCACTATCCAGAAGATGCACCGCTGACTGTGCCGGCCGGTACCAGCTATACACCCGATCTCGGCGCCGGAGCGCTCCAATTGGCCAGCGATGCTGCCCTGTTTACCGGTGAAAACGAAACACCCCAAGGGTCAAATGCGTGGGTTGTCGCCGGTCAACGCACCACGAGCGGTCGTCCCTTACTTGCGAATGATCCTCATCTCAACCTCTCGCTCCCCAATCTCTGGTACGAGGTGCATTTAGAGGGAGGCGATTTTCACGTTGCCGGTGTGACCATTCCTGCTACCTGTGGTGTGATCATCGGTCACAATCAACGCATCGCCTGGGGCGTCACCAATGCCCGTACCGATAATCAAGACCTGTTCATTGAGCAGTTCGATGTGACTGATCCTCGCCGTTACCGCTGGAATGACGACTGGCTCACTGCTGAGGTTGTTCAAGAGAAGATTGTGGTCAAAGGACAGGCGAACCCAACGGTGATCGATGTGCGCATCACACGTCACGGACCGATTATCGATCCGGTTGCCGGTTCGCTGCGCGGTGAACCATCTAGCGCCGACTCGACAACGCAGGCGCTAGCGCTGCGCTGGACGGCTCTCGATCCTTCGCCTACCCTCACTCGTTCCGTGCTCAAATTGAACCGTGCCCGCAACTGGGAAGAGTTTCGGGCTGCATTGCAAGACTGGGACGTGCCACCGCAGAATTTTGTCTACGCTGATATTGACGGCCACATCGGTTACTGTCTGGCCGGTCGTCTCCCGATTCGTCGTCAAGGTGACGGGATGCTGCCGGTGCCCGGCTGGAATAGTGATTATGAATGGCAGGGCTACATTCCATTCACCGAGCTACCGAACCAGCTCGATCCGCCGAATGGCGCCATTGTAACGGCCAATCACCGAATTACTCACGATAAACCTCCTACCAGTGCTCCTATTCAGGGTTTCTGGCTCAATCCGTACCGTGCCCAACGCATTCAGACATTACTCGACGCCACCAAGCAGCACGATGTTCGTAGTTTTGCCCGCATCCAGGGCGACATCCTGTCTTTACCCGGCAAAGCCCTCGTCGAACAGATGGCCCGTCTTCAGCTCGAACCGGGAATGGAGCAGCGCGTGCGCGATCTCTTCATTACCTGGGATGGTCAGCTTCATCCAGAAAGTGTTGGGGGCGCGATCTATGAAGGTCTACGCTACCACCTGCTCCGCATTGTCTACCACGAATTGCATGATCTGTTCCAGGCTTCGGCAGCCGTGGGTTCGTTTAGTGTTTTGCCCGCGAACCTCTACCTGGAATGCGCCTTACCGATGATTCTTTCCCGTATGGCTGGTCAACCACTCGAACAACCCGATGAATGGCTCGGGCATGGTCGCAGTTGGGGTGGTGTCTTACGGGCAGCCCTGGCCCGTACTGTTGCCGAACTGACCGAACGTCTCGGTAACGATCCATCGCGCTGGACGTATGGTCGCTTGCATGTATTAACCCTACGCCATCCCCTTGGCAGCGTACCCGCACTTACCCCTCTCTTCAATTGCGGGCCATGGCCAATCGGTGGTGACTTCGATACTGTTAACCACTGCTATCTCCCTCGTGATAATGCTGGGATGAAGATTACCAACGGGGTCTCGTTACGCTTTATCTTTGATCTGAACGATTGGGATAGCTCGCGGGCTATTCTCCCCGGTGGACAGAGCGGTCATCCGGCCAGTCCTCATTATGCCGATATGGTGACGGCCTGGCGCGGTGGAGCCTATCATCCGCTGTTGTGGAGCCGGGCGGCGGTCGAACGACACACCAGAGACGTTTTAACGTTGCTTGTCGAACATTGAGCGTATAGTTGCGGATGCACGTCAGCTATTCATGTTATGGTAATGGTATAAGTGCAGGCAGGTCGTACACGTCGCTTAGAAGCGGAAGAGGAAGAACTAAGAGAAGGTGCAGGTGCTGGATCACTGCTAATAGCCTGCTTTTCGTTGCTATCTGAAAAGATTTAGGATGAAGCGGAACCGCTGATGATACGATTCGTCATCACCTGATACGATGCTGCAAACAATAAACAACCTACTTTCACTGATTGCCGCCTGCACAGATCGAGCGGTCTGGTTGGTAGGGGGAGCTGTGCGCGAGCTGCTTACCGGTCGTACCCCGGCTGACCTCGACCTCGCCATTGATGGAAGTGGACTGTCACTTGCACAGGCACTCGCTCACACCGGCAACGGCACATTTGTCGCCCTCGACCGCGAACGTGATACCGGTCGGGTCGTCTTTGCCGATGGGATAACCATCGACTGTGCGACGTTACGGGCCGCTGATATTGTGGCCGATCTGCATTTACGCGATTTTACCGTTAATGCACTGGCACTGCCGCTTACTGCTGCTATAACCGGCGACTGGCGTAAGCTGATCGATCCACTCGGTGGTCAGGCCGATCTTGCTGCCAGACAGCTCCGTCCATGCTCAGCTTACAGTCTGATAGATGATCCACTGCGAGTTGTACGTGCCGGTCGCTTTCGAGCCACTTACCAGCTCATGCCAACCCCTGAACTGATCACTGCGGCGCGCAGCGCTGCACCATTCTTACCCAACGTAGCAATTGAACGAATCCGGGATGAACTGCTCAAACTCTGCGACGGTCTGGCAGCGGCTGCCGGCCTGCGCCTCCTCGATCAGGTTGGTGCACTAACCATCATCTTCCCCGAATTAGAAGCGGCACGCACCTGTGAACAGCCACGCATCCATTTCTTACCCGTCCTCGATCATGTCCTGGAAACGGTTGCAGCCCTTGACTGGCTGATCGACAATGGCGAACCACCCATTGCCGTACAAACCCATCCTAATCTGAGCCGTAACCTGCCGTTTGCCGATCGCTATCGTGAACTTTTACAGCAGCGACGTGGCAACGTCCGCCGAGCAGCGCTGCTGAAACTGGCAGCTCTTTTGCACGACAATGCCAAACCGCAAACCAAAGTGAACCATGCGGATGGCACAGTAACTTTCTATGGACATCAGGGGATAGGGGCAGAGGTAGCTGCAACTATTGGCCAACGCCTACGGCTGAGTCGGTCCGACACCCAATACCTGGTACAGATTGTACGCGAACATATGCGTCCAGGCCAGATGCGTGGTGGCGGGCAACTGACCGAAAGGGGCATTGCCCGCTTTTTCCGCGATACTGAAGATGCCGGTCCTGATATTCTGCTCCACGAACTGGCCGATCATCTGGCAACACGCGGCCCGTGGCTCGATCCAGCAGCATGGAACGAACATCTTAGATGGATGGAAACAATGCTAGAGCACTACTGGAACACACCGACCCCACCACCGCCACCACTTATTCGGGGCGATATGTTAATGGACGCTTTAGGGATTAAACCGGGGCCGGAAGTTGGTCGCCTGTTACGGCTGATTCGCGAAGCACAACTGGCAGGGGAAATACACAACGCTGAAGAGGCTTTAGCACTCGCCCGTACAATGCAAATCCCGACGACCGAGACAGACGATCCAGATCACTGTGGCCGTCGTGGCAAACGGATCTGATCGGTCTGTTGCTGTTCATGCGCGGCGGGGCGATCATCATCAAGCAACGGCAACAGGATGAGAGTCAACACGATCATCCCAAACAACACGAACGATGGCAGAAACGACATTAGATCGTACATCGCATACCTCCCGTGAAGCTGCAACGAAAGAGTACCATGCGTTAGTATCCTAGCGGAGAGCATGCGTCAGGAGAATGACAATGATCTGATGTTTAGCTGATGGGCGCACGTAAGACGTCGCGCACAATATGTTCAAGGCGGTCAAGGGGAAAAGGCTTGGCAAGGTAGTAATCGATTCGTTGCTCACGAGCGCGCTTTTCAAGCTCAGGCGTGGCATAGGCAGTAATCATGACCACGCACGTATCAGGGGAGGTCTCTTTAATTGCCGCGGCAAGCTGTAAGCCATTCATGCCTGGCATATTATAGTCTGTGATAACGAGAGGTACACGCCGCAGCGCAATTTGAGCCAGCGCATCAGCACCACTGTGAACAGTAATAATATCGTAGCCACCGGTTAGGTCTCGCATCAAACGATGCAAAATGATAAGAATATCAGGCTCATCCTCCACCAGAATGATTGCCGGATTGCGACCGGAAACGTCGGACATACGAGAAGCTCCTTAAGCAGCCGCAAAACTTGTTCTTTATCAGAAATACCGGTTATACGTTGGCAAAGCTAGTCGTATTGTAGCACAGCCATGCATGACGGGCAAGCGATGAGCGCAGACGATCAGGAGTTTTTACCACTTGCAGTGGCTGCGCAACAGAAGTTGCCACTCCGCTGAGCTGCTACATAGGAGAGCAAGGAGAATTGTTACGCAGCGCGGTTTCTGCCGCTTCCACACGAAGAGAGGAAGTTACAGGGGTGGGAACGCCACCCTACGCAGGCTGCTGGCCTGCGCACCTAGCTAGATCACGTAGGTGAGGTTACCGTAAGCGGGTACGTGATAGCAATCCGTAGCACAACACTGGTTTGTATTGTCTGGCATCAAAGGTGATCTGAAGCTGAGAACACTGCAAAACTCTAACCGGAAAGAGTATTGCTGGAAGAAATATACGATATGCTGTATCTCAGCTCAGCTTACTCATATCGAATGTTTCAGCGACTAACGCAACTTACGTTATTATATAACATCGTATACGGAAACAAGTTTGAAACCGGTCCTGTAAGGGGATCCAATACGTAATGAGTACTTATCCACCACATCTGCTTATGGGTCGACCAACATTCTTAGAGCTTGTCCGGATCATCTATCATCACCACACGACGGATGAATCTCGGCGATAGAAACAATACGATGTATGAGGAAAGGCATCGTCTCGACCCGACAAGTTTTCCACGACGATGGTTATAGAGCCGGAGATACCGAACGTCGTCGCAACTCAGGGAGAAACGACGCTTTCGGATGGCACATCGATCTGACCGAGAATGACCTGCTGATCCTCATCGCTCGGAACAGGAGATATCGGATCGACTCTTAGAACGTATCTAAAACACTCTTTTGTTACCATCTGTTACTCACTGTTGTTATTCTACAAAGAGGTGCATGATGGCTTAGTAGATTCGGTATCGCAGTAACGCCACAAGTCCTGTCCACTCTTCACATGGTACCGGTTTGAAGCAAGCTCTTAGCGAAAACACATTGCTCGTGGATCCTTATGCCTCTTTCAAGGCTGTTTGAAGAAACTACACTGCTATGAACCAACTCCCCGGCATCTTCCTGAATGTCCTTGCACCGGTGTTCCTGCTCGTGCTGCTTGGTTACATTACCGGCCCTCGCCTGCAACTCGAAGCCCGTACTCTCTCGCGATTTGCCTATTTTATTCTGACACCGGCATTTGTCTTCTACGTCCTCAGTCAAACGCGAATCGAAGCCGGACTGGCAGGGCGAATGATCGGATTCATCACCATCGTCTATCTCGGCTCCATTGTGATCGCATTTGTAGTCGCCAGATTACTCAGGCGCAGTGCCAAAATGACCGCTGCCTACGTTATGATTGCCGCTTTCGGCAACGTTGGTAATTTCGGCCTACCCATCATTCAGTTCGCTGAAGGCCCGGCCGCTCTTGGCGTGGCTACTGTCTACTTTTTAGCAAATCTTGTCCTGGCTTTCATTGTCTGTGTGGGTGCGGCCAATTTCAGCCGTGGCTTCAGTCTGAGTATGGCCATTCAAGTTTTTCGCACCCCTGCGTTACTGGCCCTTCCGCCAGCCCTCCTGTTCAACTGGCTTGAAATCAATCTCCCACCGGTCGTTATGCGCCCACTTGAACTGCTTTCCGGCGCCCTCATCCCAACAATGCTCATCGTGTTAGGTGCACAACTGGCGGCAGCCGGCATTCCACGCATCAATGCCGATCTGCTGATCGCCAGCGCAATCCGCCTGATCAGTGGGCCGGTATTGGCCTTCAGCACCGTGAGCTGGTTCGATCTGCCGCCACTGGAACGTAATGTAGGTATTCTACAGGCCAGCATGCCAACGGCGGTATTGGTCAGCATTATTGCAATGGAAAACGAACTACTTCCTGAATTTGTTACAGCTACAGTCCTGTTCTCGAATCTCGTTAGCATTATTTCACTCGCATTAGTATTAGTCTTCTTGTAAACATCCTTTTGTCAAGAAACAACTGAATCAACAACTATTGCACGAACAATAACACCACCATTTGCACAATTTCGCCATATCATGTATAATTAGGATACCGAGTTCTTATTTTCAGATTGCCCAGGAGCACAGCATGAAACGACGAGAGTTTCTTCGTGGCGCCGCAGCAGGCGTTCTTGGCGGTCTTGGATTGACACTGGCTGCTTGTGGTCAACCACCGGCGGTTACCAATCCGCCAACGTCGGCACCTCCTACGTCGGCCCCCCCTACATCGGCGCCAGCGCCTACAGCCGCAGGTGGCGAGCAACCTACTGCCGCTGCCCCGACCGCTCAAGCCCCTGCTCAAGGTTCATCAATGCCGGCTGTTGAATGGCGAATGGGAACAAGTTGGCCTATCGCGCTCGACACCATCTACGGTGGTGCAACCACAATCGCCGAGCGGGTTGCCGAGCTATCGAACGGCATGTTCAAAATCACGACCTTCCCCGCTGGTGAACTCTTCCCCGGCCTTGAAGTGTTGCAAAACGTGTCGCAGGGCACTGTTGAAGCAGGACACACTGCTCTCTATTACTACGTTGGTCTTGATCCAGCGTGGGCCTTCGCAACAGCACTGCCGTTTGGTCTCACCGCCCAACAGCAAAATGCCTGGCTCTATCACGGCGGTGGTGAGGCGGCGATTAACAAGCTTGCTGCCAACTTCAACGTTATCTGTTTTGCTGCCGGTAACACCGGTACCCAAATGGGTGGCTGGTTCCGCCGCGAGATCAACACTGTGGCCGATCTACAAGGTCTGAAGATGCGTATTCCCGGTCTAGGGGCCCAGGTGTTAGGACAGCTTGGGGTGGTGACTCAGACCCTTCCAGGTGGTGAAATCTTCCAGGCTTTGTCGACCGGTGCGATTGACGCGGCAGAGTGGGTCGGTGCCTACGACGACGAAAAACTTGGGCTACCTGATGCCGCTGAATATTACTACTCACCAGGCTGGTGGGAGCCGGGTCCTAGTCTCCACGCCGTGTTTAGCCTCGATGCCTGGAATAAGCTGCCCAAAGAGTACCAGAGCTTCCTCCGCGTCGCTTGTTGGGAAGCAAATATGAACATGCTCGCTAAGTACGACGCACTCAACAACGATGCACTGGAGCGAATTCTGGCGAAGGGGAAGAAGTTGCGTGTCTATAGCGATGAGATTCTGAACGCAGCGCAAAAAGTAGCCTTCGAGCTGTTCGCCGAAAGTGAAGCGAAGTCAGCAGCATTCAAAGAGATCTTCCCCGGCTGGAACTCGTTCCGCCAGAAGATTCAGCGCTGGCACCAGACCAACGAGTTACCGTTTAATCTCTTCGTCAAGAATAACCCGATTTAGTTTCTCCGTCTTTTTCCGCACTTCAACCAATTACGGCAGGGGCACGTCATACCGTGCCCCGCTTGGTATTAGGATCGTCTTTCCATCAATCCTTCTACGGGTGAAAGCACACATCCATGATGGCAGACGAATCAGCCCCGTGCGTAACGCTGCACGGTCGGCGAGTGTAAAAGCACGTATCTGAACAATAATTCTCGTGTTTGAGGGTGGAGAAGTCTGCCGATTCGTATTCCAAAGTGAAGACAGGTAAGAAGGGTTCAGGTTCCCAACCCGTCCGAGATGGCATGCGAATGTAAGCGAACGATGGATTATTACCCGCTCACTGTAGAACGCGGGCTAGACGCCTGCACTAGAATAGCGATCACGGTGAGCGGGTGTATAGATGTGCGTCGGCGTATCCTGTTTTGAAGCGAATCAGTCAGCGAATATGATGACCCGTCTTCAGCAAGATATGATCACTGCCCAAACGACACTGCCGGTAACCACAGCGCCAGTTGCGGGAAGAAGATCAGAATGATTACGATTGCAAGCTGAATAGCGATAAACGGCACCACGCCGCGGTAAATATCAGCGGTTGTTACCCCCGCTGGGGCCACCCCACGCAAATAGAAGAGAGCAAACCCGAACGGCGGGGTAAGGAACGAGGTCTGCAAGTTCGCGCCGAGCAGCACGCCAAACCAGATCAGATCAAAGCCGAGTGCCTTTGCCACTGGTACGAAAAGCGGAATGACGATAAAGCAAATCTCGAAGAAATCGATAAAGAAACCGAGAAAGAACACAATAAGCATACTGACAACGAGAAAACCCCAGGCACCACCAGGTAAATTAGCCATGAGATCGAACACGAACTTATCGCCACTTAACGCTCGGAAAACCAGGGCAAAGGCGGTTGAGCCGATCAGGATGAAAATAACCATTGTGGTGGCGCGCATTGTCGCATCACACACAGCAATGAAATTCTTCCAAGTCAAGCGCCGGTTTGCTGCCGCCAGCAAAGTTGCACCGAGGGCGCCTACTGCACCTGCCTCTGTCGCAGTCGAAATCCCAAAGAAGATTGATCCGAGCACTGCAACAATGAGCAATAGCGGTGGGATCATCACTTGAATCACGCGCTTTGCTAACGCGGCACCAGACATTGAACGGACGGATAACGGTAGCGCCGGGGCCATCTCAGGTTTGAGCAAAGCGACCACCCAGCAGTAGAAGGCGAGCGCTGCTGCCAGCAGCAGACCGGGAATCAACGAACCGAGGAACAAGCGTCCTACCGACACACCAATCTGGTCGCCAAGTACAACCAGCACCACCGACGGCGGAATAATTTGGCCCAGCGTACCAGCGGCACAGATCACGCCACAGGCCAATTCCTTGTTGTAGCCGTAGCGCAACATAATCGGCAGCGAGATCAACCCCATTGCCACCACCGTCGCTGCCACCACACCAGTAGTTGCGGCTAACAACGCTCCGACTACCACCACGGCAATTGCCAGGCCGCCGCGAATTGGCCCAAAGAGAATACCCATTGTGTCAAGCAAATCTTCTGCCAGCCCCGACTTTTCGAGCATCGAGCCGAGGAAGATAAAGTACGGGATGGCGAGAAGGGTGTAATTCGACATCACGTTAAAGATACGTGATGGCATTGCCCGAATAATAATCGGGTCAAAAATACCAAGCGAGACACCGATAATCCCGAATACAATCGCTGTTGCACCCAGCGAAAACGCGACCGGGTAGCCGATACCGAGAATGACCAACGCCCCGAGGAACATTGTGGGACCGAGCCAATCGTACATGGATCCTCCAGATATTACAATTTTGTCTCGTGCTCTTCTTCAATATTTGATGGATCGAGAACGCCGCGGAAAGCAGCAAAATGTTTAATTGCTTCCGAAATACCCTGAATGATGAGGAGAACTGGACTGACTATCAAAAAGGTCTTGATAATATAGCGTGGCAGACCACCTGGATCAGGCGAATTCTCGCGAATACGCCATGATTGTTCAACATACGGCAGGCCAAAATAGATAAGTAAGATACAAAAGGGAATTAAAAAGAAGAGGGTACCGATCAAATTTACCAACGCTTTACGCTTTGGTGGATAGTTACTGTAGAATACATCAACCCGCACATGCTCATTATGCTTGAGAGCATACGCTGCGCCCAACAGAAAGATCAGCGAAAGAATGTACCATTGTGCCTCGATGTAAAAGTTGGACCCCAGTGTCCGACCAATTGCCCGACCAACATAGCGGTTTGCCACATTCCAAACCCCCACACCAACAACAACTGGAACCAGGATGTAAGCAATCCGCCCAACCCATTCAGTGAAGGTATCGATGATGCGTGACAATTGCAACAATGCTTGCACGTCAATCCTTCCTTCCCTTGTAATAGCCTTATGCGAACACAACAAACGAACCTAGCGATTCGACACGAAATCGCTGTGAACTGTCGAAAAGGAGGTGATCAGTACAACATACTTTGGGAATGTTTAACTCTTTATGGTTCAATAGTACACGGAAACAAGCATCTTGTCAAAAAATCGCAGATCACCTGTCAAGCAGGTGATCCGCGACAAATACGAGCCTCAGTCGAGCAGTTATTCGTGCGTCGCTCCCCACTTCTCCGGCGCACGCCAGAGGCTGGAAAGGATCAGATCACGCACCGACAACAACTCTTTGGGCAGGCGATCGTAGAGCTTGATAAACAACTCCTCGTGCAACAGGATCTCTTGCTGCCATTCCGATACGTTACACTCCATCACCTGATCAAATTGTTCGGGGCTGAAATCAAGCCCTCTCCAGTCTATATCCTCGTACCGTGGTACCCACCCGATGGGGGTTTCGACACTCACCGCCTGACCATGGGCACGTTCGATGATCCACTTTAAGACGCGGATATTTTCACCAAAGCCCGGCCAGATGAACTTCCCATTCTCGTCCTTGCGGAACCAGTTGACACTGAAGATACGCGGCGGGTTCTTTAGACGACGACCAAAGCTGAGCCAGTGATTGAAGTAGTCACCCATATGATAGCCAGCAAATGGTAGCATCGCGAACGGATCGCGCCGTACAACCCCCTGCTGGCCCATTGCTGCTGCTGTCGTCTCAGAACCCATTGTTGCCGCAAGATAGACCCCATATGTCCAGTTGAAAGCCTGGTAAACCAGTGGCACAGTACGGCTCCGGCGGCCACCGAAGATAAAGGCCTCAATCGGTACACCCTGTGGATTTTCCCATTCAGGATCAATCGCCGGATTCTGACGGGCCGGGGCAGTAAAGCGAGCATTAGGATGAGCCGCCAGTCGTCCACAACCAGGTGTCCAGTCTCGTCCTTGCCAATCGATCAAATGCGCTGGTGGTTCATCAGTCATACCTTCCCACCAGACATCGCCATCGTCAGTAAGGGCGACATTGGTAAAAATAGTATTCGCCCGACAGCTCTCCATCGCATTGGGATTAGTTTTATACGATGTCCCCGGTGCCACCCCAAAATAGCCGGTCTCAGGATTGATCGCGTACAGTTTGCCATCAGGGCCGGGTTTAATCCAGGCAATATCGTCGCCAACAGTGGTGATTTCCCATCCCTCACGCTTGAAGGAATCGGGAGGAATGAGCATCGCGAAATTGGTCTTACCACACGCTGAAGGGAAGGCTGCGGCAACATACGTTTTACGACCAGATGGTTCTTTCACACCTAGAATGAGCATGTGCTCGGCCAGCCAACCTTGCTGTCGCGCCATAACTGACGCGATGCGGAGGGCAAAACACTTCTTCCCAAGTAATGCGTTGCCGCCGTAGCCCGAACCAAAGCTCCAGATCGAACGCTCTTCAGGAAAGTGAACAATGTATTTTGTCGGATTACAGGGCCATGGTACATCGGGTTGACCTATTTCAAGCGGCATCCCAACACTGTGGAGACAGGGGATGTATTCACCATCCTCACCCAACACATCATAAATCTTTGTTGAAACACGGGTCATGATATGCATGTTCACAACAACGTAGGGTGAGTCGGTGAGTTGAATCCCAATATGCGCAATTGGTGAACCGATTGGTCCCATACTAAAGGGGATAACGTAGAGAGTACGACCGCGCATGCTGCCCTTAAACAGTTTGAGCAGAATCTCCTTCATCTCTTTTGGGGCCATCCAGTTATTAGTTGGGCCGGCATCATCTTTCGACAGGCTGCAAATAAAGGTGCGATCTTCAACACGAGCGACATCTGAAGGATCGGAGCGGGCAAGAAAACTATTCGGGCGCAGTTTTGGGTTGAGGCGGATGAATGTGCCGGTTTCAATCATTTGGTTACAGAGCATGTCGTACTCAGCCTGAGTTCCATCACAGAAGTGCACTTGTGCTGGCTCGCATAATGTGACGATTTCCTGAATCCATTCGCGCAACTGTTGATGTTTAAGGTATGCAGGGAACTGCATATAAGACCTTCCTTTCGCTCACGACACCATCGGCGGGCGATGTCTGTGACATCTCGAACAATTGCAATGATAACATAGTGCGCAACAAAATACACGACTGGAAATCATTACATTTCGTCACAAGACGACAACCGTAGATACTACGATAACTTCAGCAAGGCAACAGTGGTTCATCCTTGGCAGGGCACAACACACTTCGCGATAAGCACGATAGAGCAGACAAGTGTTGAAAGGTACATACACTGCACATCGCATGTATCGGTACGAACCTGACGAGCCATCAAGGTATGATCTTCGCAGGATCGCTCCGTCGTTAATCGCTTCAGTCATCGAAGGTTACCCGAAGCTGAGCACACTGAACACCACTGCCTTCACTCCCTCTTCTGAACACCGGCGGGATATGGTATACTATGATGCCTTTAGAAAGGCAGCAGATGCTACTTACTACTCGCATAAGGAGAGGTAAACAGAGCATGGAAACAGCGCTGTACATTGCGATTTTGGTCATTAGTGCCGTGATGAGTGTGTTGGTTATCTTACAATCGCGCGGAGGCGGTATTAATCGTGACACCAGCTCGATTCAGCGCACCCGACGCGGGATTGAGAAAACGTTGTACCAGGCCACGATTGTGCTCGGTGTCACCTTTTTATTGCTCGCACTGATTACCAGCTTGCCAATTTTTAGTTAGGGTATGGCACGTCGAATTCGCTGGCAGATTGCGATTGCGCTGCTTGGAATTGGCTTCATTGTGGGGTTGTTTGGTCGTCTGGCAATGTTAAGTGCATCGACCAATAATCCCGCTCCCGGCGGTACGTACCGTGAAGCAGTGGTTGGCTCACCGTTGATGCCAATCCCACTTCTGAACGATCCGATCAATGATCCAGTAGGCCGCACGCTCATCAGTCTGCTCTTTGAAGGACTGACCCGGATTGGAGCCGATGGGCTGATCGAACCGGCCCTGGCTGAGGGTTATACCGTCGATGGAAGTGGCGAAATCTACACGTTTACCCTTCGTTCAGGTTTGCGCTGGCACGATGGGACACCGTTGACCGCTGACGATGTGGTTTTTACGCTGCGTACCCTGCAAACCTTAGATGCTGCTGGAGAACCGGCTGTCGCCAGTTTTTGGCGGACAACCCTAATTGAGCGCATTGACACTCGTACCGTCCGATTTACGCTGCCGGGACCATTCGCACCGTTTCCAGCCCTCGCTCGTGTACCAATTCTCCCCGCGCATTTACTGCGCGATCTGCCCCCTACCGAGTGGTCAACTGGTGAGTTTGGTCAGCGCCTGATTGGAAGTGGGCCGTTTCGATTGTCGGAATTACGTCCCGATGGGGCAATCTTGACTGCCAATCCAACGTACTACAATGGCCGTCCATTCCTCGATGCCATTGAGTTACGATTCTTCAATACCTACGAGGCTGCCATAGCTGCTCTATCGCGCGGCGAAGTAATCGGTTTAGCCGAGCGCTGGGGAAGCAACCTTCAAGCCGTTGATCTGCCAGGTGAAGAACAACGTATTGTTTTGCCGCTAGATGAGTATACCCAGCTCACCTTTAATCTGCGATTACCACTGTTTCAAGAGATTCCTCTCCGTCGGGCATTGGCCCTCGGCCTCAACCGCGACGCCTTGATTGAAACGGTTATCAAAGGGTTGGCGCAACCCATCGACACACCACTTTTACCCAATAGCTGGGCTGATGATCCGACGATTCGGCAGATGCCGTTCGATCCGGTCACGGCAGCCGAGCGGTTGGCAGAAATTGATTTTGAACCGGGCGATGATGGCATTCGTCAGCGCGGACGGCAACGCCTCAGTTTCACATTACTGGTTGATCAGGATGAACGTCGTCTCGCTGTCGCTAATGCGATTGCGGAACAGTGGCGAAATATCGGTGTCGAGGTTACCGTTGAAGCGGTGGATAGCGTGACCCTGACCAACCGCCTGAGTCAAGGTGATTTCATGGCAGCCATCCATACCTGGACACGGATTGGGCCAGACCCCGATCCCTACAGTCTCTGGCATTCCAGTCAGGCAAATGGTGGCTTGAATTACGCCGGGCTTAATGACAGCCGAATTGACACGCTGTTGGAGCAGGCGCGTGCCGAATCTGAACTTGTTGCGCGTGCCGAATTCTACCATACCTTTCAACAGCGCTGGCTGGAATTATCACCGGCGATTACGCTCTATCAGCCGTTGTACGTGATAGTGACAACGACAAATATCCAGGGACGTGCCTTTGCCAACCCTGATCTCGGCCCGCACATACTCTTCGGCGTCGAAGATCGTTTCCGCGATGTCTATCGCTGGTTTGTCAACAGTTTTCGCCGCCTCGAAGGTGATTTGCCGTAAGTCTGCTTACGCTGGTAGACGGAGATCGCGGAGATCGAACACTGGACCTTCAACACAACGTCGCTGCCACCCTTGCCGGGTCTCGATCTGACAGACACGACAGATACCCAGCCCACACGGCAGCGATCCGTCCAGAATCACCTGAACCAGCCCACGATCCCATCGCAGACGAGTCGTGCGTATCAGGTTCGCAGCCCGGTTTACGAACAAAGAAGGTAACCCTAACACAATCTGATCGGCCCAACGTAACGGATTCTGATCCATTGTCATGAGCAGATCGAATAGCGCCGACTCACCGGTCGAGCTGATCTGCACTTCTACCGTCGCCGGTAAGAGAAATGGCGGTGGGACAAAGCCGTCATCACCGGCCATCAACAGCGATACATTCAGCTTTCCAGCATACCGACGCGCTAAGAACAGCAGAGCCGGTAACGTATTGCCAACACCCGCCAACAGAAGGGTCTGGGTTGTTGGATTGATTGCACAGGTGTTCACAGAAGGTACACCGAGGTCCAGAATGGTTCCCTCACACAGATCAAGCAACCAGGAACGGGTGGAGTCACGTGGATCGATCAACAGCTCTACGGTGCCATCGGTTGGATCAGCACCGGCTAAAAAGATAGCAGACCATAAGAGCGGATCGAGACTGTACGTTTGCCGCTGGCTAATCATGGCAAACTGACCGGGACGGGCAGTACGTGCCAGTGACGGCGCCACCAGCCGTATCCAGATCAAGTGCTCAAATTGACGGTATTCCTGAATTGTTGCACTATAATATAGCTGCATGTTTCAAGCACGTATCCTGAAGCCAGTTCCACTGCATGACGTGTTCTCTACCCACTTCTCCTGTAGCGAGTGAAGAACACTAGAGGCGGCTGCAATTGATAAATACAAAGCGCACCGGCACGACACGTCTGCCGCACCAGAAATCATACCATCGTGATGATGAGTGATCAATGTTCCAACAATCAATCATCTCATGCATCATTAGCCTGGTGGCAAAAACCGCTTGCCAGCAATGGATTGCTCAGACACATTACCATCGGCGAACTGCTGCTCCTGTGTAGCAGTCTCGCGCTCTACCTTTACACACGCTTGATTGATCTGACAGCATTCCCCATCTATTTCTTCTGTGATGAGGCAATTCATGGCGTGTTAGCGCGTGATCTGGTTGCACAAGGATTTCGTGATGCCAGCGGTGTCTGGTTCCCACCTTACTTTCGGAATGTAGAGAAGTGGAGTCTCAGCTTAAGCGTCTACCTCCATGCCTTCAGGATCATCCTCTTTGGGTTCGATCAATCGGTGTGGGCTATCCGTGCTACGTCGGTCATTGCCGGGATATTGGCACCACTCGGCATCGCGCTGATCCTCCGCATCGGCTATGCCAGTCAACGCTGGTGGCTTGGCATACTGGTGCTCTGTATTCTCCCGGCATGGTTTATCCATTCACGCACAGCGTTTGAAACAGCGCTGATGGTGGCCTGCTACGCTGGCTTTCTCGCCTCATACATCATCTACCGATTCCACGATGATCGCTGGATCGTAGCCGTTATGCTCTTTGGCGCAGCGACATTTTACAGTTACGTCAACGGCCAGGGGGTTATGGTGGTCAGTGGATTACTCTTGCTCCTCAGTGATATTCGCTACCACTTCAGTCGTTCGTCATCGCGTCTCTGGACTGCATTTCTGATGCTATTGCTTATGCTCGCTCCGTGGCTACGGTTTCGTCAACTCCATCCTGAAGCCACCTTCGAGCACCTCCGTTCGCTCTACTCCTACTGGATTCTGCCCATACCCATCAGCGAAAAGATCCAACGATTTTTCAACCTCTACCTACAAGGGTTAGATCCACGCTACTGGTTCTGGCCGAATACGATTGACCTCGACCGACACCGCTTCCCAGCGAGCGGACATCTCCCGCTCGTGCTGTTGCCCTTCGTCACCATCGGCATCATCACCTGTCTGTGGTACTGGCGTAACCCACTCTATCGCATTCCCCTCATTGCAATACTGGCTGCACCCTTTAGCAGTGCCCTGGTTGGGCCGGCGATCACGCGGATGCTAGCAATGGTGATCCCGGCAACGATCTTGACAGTCATCGGTATTGACCTCATCCTCGACCTGTTCAACCGCTTCTGGCAACGTCTGCTCAGTATCATTATCGGAATACTCCTGACTGCTAGCAGCCTGGCAATGACCCAGTATGCGATTCTCGGTGGACCACTCTGGTTTCGCGATTACGGTCTCTACGGCATGCAATACGGGGCGCAACAAATTTTTACCGAGACTATTCCCACCCTGCTCGCCCGCGATCCCCACACTGTGCTGCGTGTCTCACCGACATGGGCGAACAATCCAAACAGTTTTGTGAGCTTCTTTCTGACCCCCGCGCAACAACAGCGGGTAGAGCTGATCAGTATCGAAGCCTATCTCTACACTCTTCGTGATCTCAATCGGCAACGCGATGTCTTTATTATGACCGACGCCGAATATTGGCTTGCTCAACAAAGTGGAAAGTTCATCCTATCGCCGCCAGAACAGATTATCCCCTACCCTGATGGGCGGCCAGGGTTTTACGTGGTGCGCATGGAATACGTGGCAAACATCGAAGAAATCTTAGCCGCCGAACGCGCCGAGCGGCAGCGCTTGATTGAAACCCCCTACACTCTTGATGGTCAACCAATCACTGTCGCTCATTCTCTGTTTGATATGGGGAGTATCAATGAACTGTTCGACGGCAATCCGATGACGCTTGCCCGCGGGTTTGAAGCGAATCCGCTGGTGATTGAATTGCGCTTGACCACTCCCAAATCGCTACGCCAGGTAGAGCTGACCCTAGGTTCGATGGACCTTGATCTCACGGTGGTGTTGACAACCCCTGATGGTGTTGCGAACGTCGTGCGCCAGCAATACCGTAATCTCCCGCCCGATCCGATAGTTCAGCTTGATCTCCCTGCACCGACGACCGTGCAACAGGTACGCTTGGAAATCTTCCAGGTTGGTGTCGGCGAACCGGCACATGTCCATGTGCGCGAGATTGTCTTGCGTTGAAGGAGAATGGGAAGTTCAGGAACCTTTCGACGCTCTCAGCCAATTGTGACCGTCCATCCCCCTACGAGATAGCCTGATCACGCAACGATTCAGCAATCACTCGTCCACGACGCAGATCACTAACCAGCGCACTGGCCAGGGCAACTGCCCGTGCACCAGCCTGAACCATTGCCTGCGCATGGGCCTCTGTAGCTACACCACCCATACCAATCACCGGCAATTGCACAGCAGCAGCAACACTTGCTACCATCCGTAGCGCCACCGGAAAGATGGCCGGGCCGCCAAGTCGTCCATAGATCAACCCTCCTTCAGGGTGGGGCATACAGGCTGGCAGGCCTCCGATCAGAGCAATCGCATCAGCACCGGCAGTCACACAGGCCTGGGCTACTGCAACCGGATCGTTCAACTCACCGGGGAGACGAACGATTAGCGGCAACAGCGTCACTCGACGCACGCGAGCGACCTGTTGCTCGGCTTCAAGTGCGGAAGTGGCAGGAAGTGCTAGCTCAAAACCGGCAACACCTGGCACCTCACTCAATTCGGCAGCGACCGTTGCCGTGTCTGTTCCGGCCAGACTGACTAATACCGGCACATGGTAGGTTGCCCAACGTGGCGCCAACTGTTCACGTACCTGCTGTACGCCGAGACTGAAGCCTCCGTGGTGGTAAAGCACACCGGCTGGAGTAGCGATCAGTTGCGGTTGCCCGCGACGCCCGCTGCGGGTAACGGTTGAACTGACAATAGCGCCTAAACCGTGGTCGGCATCAGCCCGTTGTAGTCCCAGCCAGCGTGCAATCCCCACCACATCACCCAAACTACCGGCGGCTGCGATCACCGGTGAGGAGATGGTCAGAGTGTACGGATTGTGAGGTGCCAGCTCAATCATGCGCGCTGCCATAACCCAGTTCGGCCAACGCCTGCCGTGCCACTGCCTCTTCGTTCCACGGAATAGAATGATCGGCGTAGATGATACTGCCTTCGTGGCCTTTGCCTAACAGTAAGACCAGATCGCCGGGTTGTGCAGCAGCTAATGCTACCCGTATCGCCTGTGCTCGATCAGGAATGCAGAGATAGCCACTGCCCGCCCGTTTACCAGCCCGCTCGGCGCCAGCCGCAATCTGAGCGATAATCGCTTCGCGATCCTCACCACGCGGGTCCTCGTCGGTAAGCACCAGGACATCACACATTCGTCCGGCAATTTCACCCTGCATAGCCCGCTTGGCAACATCACGCTCACCGGCACTGCCGAACACAGCGATCATACGCCCGCGTACCTGGGGTCGCAACATTGCAAAAATCTGTTCAAAGGATTCAGGATTGTGCGCATAATCAACGATGACCGAAAACGGTTGCCCGGCATCAACTGCTACCATCCGGCCTCGTGGCGCTCGTACACCGGCAAGAGCGGTAGCGGCCGTATCAAGCGGAACCCCCTGCGAGAGAGCGACCGTCAGCGCTGCCAGTGCATTACTGGCGTTAAATTGACCGGGAAGCGGTACAGTGACTTCCGCTTCCCCCCACGGTGAAGACACCCGCAACGTGCTACGAGTTGGTTCACTACGGACAATGACTCCCCGCACCTCTGCGGGGGAATTAAGCGCATACCGCAATCGCACAGCATCAGCCGGAGCTGCGGCGAGAAAATAGTGATGATTGGGATCATCGGCATTAACAATTGCCCACCGTTGACCAGAACGCTCGGTAAGCAGGGCAAAGAGTTGTGCCTTATCGGCCCGATACTGTTCAAACGAACCGTGGTAATCAAGATGCTCGTGACCGATATTGAGCATCACAGCTACGGCAAAAGCACAACCGACCAGCCGGCCCCACCGTGGGGAGAGCGCATGCGAAGTAGCCTCAATAACAGCCGTATCACAGCCGTCCTGCACCATCTCACGGAGCAAGGCCTGCACCTCTGGCGCCTCCGGTGTGCTCTGGCGCGTATCGTTAGGCCATCGGCGTGATCCAATCTGGAAATCGACCGTATTGATCATCCCGACTCTCCGCCCGGCAGCGATTAGTAGCTGAGCTGTTATATCGGTTGTCGTACTCTTCCCTTTCGTACCGGTAATCCCAATCGTGATCATGTCTCGACCGGGATAATCGTAAAATGCAGCCGCCAATGGCGCCAGGGCAACCCGACTATCGGCAACAACAACGACCGGAACCGCCGGATGGTGTGACCCGGACCAATAGCGACGATCAACCACTACCGCATGTGCCCCCTGAGTAATGGCCTGTTCAATAAACTGGTGACCATCGCTATGCTGCCCACGAATGGCCACAAATAGACTCCCCGGCCTGACCCGACGCGAATCGTAGGTGAGCGCCTGTATCGGTAATTGCGGATCGCCTATAAGCTGATATTCACCGAGACCGACCAGGAGACTGGCAAGAGATTTTGTCACGCTATCCTCCAATTTTCTGCTTTGCCAGGGGATAGAGTGGTGGCAGCAACACGAGATCGAAGGCCGGCATCAAACGAACGATGCGGCCACCAAAACCCTTTTTAAAACGATACACACCGATCAACGGGTCCTGCTGAGCAGCTTGTTCAAGCGCCGTGCGCACCGCTGCATCGTCGGCAAATGCTGCCTGACCGAGCGCATCTGGGATACCCCAAAAATCATAACCGATGCAACCGCGCTCACGTGCCCAGCGCAGTGCCTGCCATGCCAGCAAATGATTGGCGCCGCTCCGTAATCCCTCCGTCGTCGAACCACCGTAGAGGTAATAACCGTAACGCGCATCAGCCAGGATCAGATGTGCTGCCACTGGCATCGCTTGGGCTTCAGCAATGAAAAGACGGGCGTTTGGTTGATGCAATCTCCATACCGTGGCATAGTAGTCAGCACTGTGAATACTGAATGCTGCGCGTTCCCCGGTTGCCCGCATAATATCGTAAAATGGAGCGAGATCGGCTTCATTCCCCACCCGCACCGTTACTCCGCATCGTTCAGCGCGCCGAATATCGGCCCGATGACCTTTTGAGCAAGCGGCAAAGAGTGCCGATTCTGGGGCCTGGAGATCGAGCAACACAGTACTGCGTGGTTGAATGGTATCGGCGACCACAAGACGGCAATGATCAAACCAGGCACGTAATTCGGCAGCTCGCAGGTCGCGTTCGCTGATGTTTGGCTCGAAGCGGATCATAATTGCTGCCATCTGTCGGCCTACTCGTCGTAACGCCTGTATCAACAATTCATCAACGGTCGGATCACCAGAAAAGAGAGGACCGCGTGGCGTATAGCCAAAAGCCAGACCGAAAGAGCGCCGAAAGAGCACCTGGGCACCGGCCAGGATAGTACCGGCTGCATCGAATACTGCCAGGCGCCGACAATGCCAGCCAAACAGCGCTTTCATTGCCCCCCACGGGCTGGCCTGCAAGAAACTTCCATGCGGATGCGTGGCAACAAACGCATCCCAACGCACAGAAGATGGTACATCAACCCGCCACCGATCCCTCATACGCGCACCCATTGCCGTTCAGCATAACGCATGGCCGGAAACGCAATCCGTGCGGCATACTCGGTCACGGCAGCCGGCATCGCCGCTGCCCCACCAAAGAGGACATTCAACTGGCTAGAATAAGCCGAAATAGCCGTAATCTTCACCTGAAGCAACGCCTCATCGAGTGGAACATAGCGTGGGGCATAGTGCTTACGACCGATCATTGCTAACCGCTGTTCAACAGCCGACGGCTGGCGAGCATACGGAAAATCTTCGTAATACCCATAGCGTACATCAGCAGCCTGCAAAACACTCGTCGCAGCGGCAAAGACTAACTGATGATCAACGTGCATCCCAACGGCCAGTGGCACATAAAATGTAGCATGCGGATAGCGCTCGACCAGCGTTGTCGTCAGACGTACCACTGCATCAATGAGCGGATCATCGGCTATCGGTGTTGCAAACAGACTCACTTCATCGGCATACACATCGGGGCAGCGATAAATTGCATCAAGCTCAGGCAACAACAGCGCATCGGCGCCAAGCACACCTAGCGCGGCGGCATCTTCAACCCGACGATGGGCCACGACAGATGATGGCGGCAATGCCCAGCGTTCGTGGAGCGATTGGGCAAATGCACTGAACCCCGCCTGAGCAGAGGGTATACCACTACAAACATTGACGACCAGCACCCGCTCGCCAGCCGCCGTCATACGCGCAATGAACCCGCCACAGGAAAGCGCCGCATCATCAAGATGCGGCGACAGCACAATGTGACGATAGCCATCAGGCAATGCCGTGGCCTGATCGGTAATAAAGGCCATACTTCCTCAGAGGGTATCAAGGTCGAGTTCGGCGAGTGCATCTTGGGCAACCTGAGCACGCACCTCATCACGAGAACGGGCAATCCGCTGGAGAATCCGTCGCGCATCAGCCCCACCAACCTGGCCTAACGCCCAAATTGCAGCCAGAGCAATTTCGGTATCCTCATCATCGACGAGCGGTAACAATGCAGGCAACAATTCCCGTCCATCTTCACCGATCTCACCAACTGCCCGTGCCGCCTCGTAACGCAACGATGGAGATGGACTTTGCAGCTCGCGCAAGATATACGGGAACCATTGGCGCCGCATTGAGCGCCCCATTGCCAGCACCGCACTCTCGCGCATGTAGATGTCATCGGTATTGTAGGCACGGTCAACCAGTTCCTGCGCTGCTGAAGACTCGGCAAAATAGCCTAATGCCTCAATTGCCCGACGCCGTACCTCAAAGGGCTGATCAGGATCGGTAGCCGCTTCAACCAAGACATCATGCAAGCGCTGACCTGCACTGAACGACAGATCACCGATCTCAGCACGGTAGGCAAACCGTGCCAGACTGAGCAGCGCCGCCGCTCGCACTTCACCTGCCGGGTCGTGGAGCATCTGGATCAACCGATCCATCATCTGCTCATGGTCGTCTTCCCATAATCCTTCAATAGCAAGCACCCGAATTTGAGCGTCCTGATCGGCCAGACATGCCCGAAAGACCGGCCGGTAATCAAGCTGAATCTGTTCTTCGGCCAGCTCAGCTAGTAAACGCATAATATGGCGTCGGCGATCCAGACTGAAGCGCTGCCACTGCTCCCAAAAGATGTATACGCTCTCTGGCCCTAAATTAGCCAGCAGCTTCAGATCGAGGCGCGTCGGAGCCTTCTCCATCGTATCGAGTTGGGCAACACGCTCAGCAAAACTCAGAGTCATGGTAAACCTGCCCAGGGAAACACGACAAAGCGACGATGCAGAGCCAACGCCCTTCATCGTCGCCAGTCATACTTACTCATCTTCATCAATATACCGACCACCCCGCCGTCGTAAAGTGGGTTGGATTGGCAAATCTTCCTCTACATCTACATCCTCTGCTTCGGTCTCGGTTCGTTCCACTTGCGGCAGAGTGAAGAAATACGTTCCAGACGCTGAAGGATCGGCTGTCATCGCCGAATGGCTATCGAGCAACGCTTGCAAAAACGAGCGTGATGCCGGACGTAGCACGTTATAGGCAACGTATATATCATTAAACGTTACTCGATACACCGGCTGCTCACGGCTACCACCCCGCTCGCCCATCGCCTCGCAAACGTGTTCGAGTATCATCTCGGCCTTCCGCCGTTCACTCATTGGGAACGCCTTCAGATTTCGCAATTTCCCATAGCGATTCTGGGTCGGCAACAAATCCTCATCAACGGCACAGTAGAAGGTGAGATTGGCAAACGCAAACCGGTTCTTCTTCTCGTCAAAGGTCAGCAGACGATTCGTCGTCTCACCACCCTCCTCGTAGCTGATGGTAAAGACATTCACCGCGTTAGTCCGACTAATCGTGATCAAAGCGCCGGGTACAAGATACTCGCGGAAGAAATCTTCCAGCCCTTGCAACCAACCACCACGATTACCGCTCGGATAGCGCACTTCAACCAGATACGTTCCGAAATGTTGTGGTGAATCAAAGCGAAGAACCGCACTTCGTTGATCAGGGAAAACCGGTTTCGGCAACAGGGTCGCCAACGCAGCATCTAGCGGAAGCACCCCGTATTCCCACTCAAAGAAGGTTAGCAAGCGAGTCACACTGCCACTGGCCTGAATAGACTCCACACTTTGATCAGCCAGACTATCATCAAAGCCCTCGATCAGATACGAGGTCAGTTGGCCCATCTCGGATGCTTTTACCCGCTTAGAGCCAATGGCTGGCAAACCCTTCGTTGACCAGATATTTGCGCCTTCCACGCCTACGAATTCAAAATCTTTTTCACGCGACAGGCGATAATTCAACGAAAAGCGAAAACCCTCGTAATCAGGTTGGCGTGGATTGTGGTAATACAGATCGGCAATGATCTCGGTATCGAGCAATGGCTCATTGCGTTCGAGGATGTAGTCGCGGATCTTGCGCAGATCGTTCTTACCAAAGCTTACTAAGCTCGTTTCCGGATAGTGCAATCGCCCAAAGCTGACGATCCGCCGGAGTGGGTCTTGAGCCAATCGCTCGGCTAGAATGCGCTCTAGAGCAGGGCCGTGCTCGGCCACGATCTCTGCCGGTGAACGGCTCAGATCAATGGACAAGCCGTCAACGGTCAGCACTGTCGAACGCTCACCGGTAGCCGACGCGGCAACCGGCGCTGCCGAGGGTTCCTCAACAACCGTCGCAACCGGCTCTTCAACATCAGTTGGTGGTACCACTGCCACTCCTGGCTCTTCACCAACCGGCGCTGGGCCTGCCCCCTCAGCAACTGGCTGCTCGACAACAACCGGTGTCGTCGCACCAGCTTCCTGAGATTCGGGCTGAACTACCGGCTGTTCATCCATCTGCGTAGCCGCCACTAACCGGGCCTGTTCGAGCCAGTAGTCTGAAATATAGACCGGTTCCACCGTCGTAATTGCCGGACGCGACGTAGATACAACAACGCTTAAATCATCAATCGGTAACGGATTCTCTGGCTCATAGAGGCGCTGTTTAAAGGTATGCGGATCGGTAGTATCACGGGGAATATACCGTCCCTGACGAGAGGTCACAAAAATAACTTGACCGTTGACCTCCTCGCGGGTGAAACGCTCATCAGCGGCCAGAGCTGCTTCCAGTTCAGCCTGCACACTCGCCGGATCGCGTTGTAGACGAGCGGCAAAGAATGCGACCAGATTACTCAGCGTCTGCCGAATAGGGGCATCAATGGCGAAAAGAATTCCCTGTGCGGTCATCAGCCGCCATACTTCATCGGCCAGTGTTGCTGTGGTGGCAGTCATTCGCCCTCCTCCGTCACCAGCTTGCAAAGAATTTCGAGATAGTGCAATAACAGGTCTCTCACATCTTTCGGTTCACCGCTTGCCCGAAGCCATTGGAGTAAGCGGTCGATGGCGGTATCGCCAAAAATGATCGTCTTTGCGTCCATCATGCCCCCACAAGCTTCAACTCATAGACAACAGGAAACAGAGAGGCGGGACTTGCCTCCCTGCTATCCGTAGGGTGTACGATATAGCTCACTGTATTGTATCATTGCTCAGCACGACATGCAAATAGGAGATCGTGCAGGGAGGGATTTTCAGCGTTCTCATACCGATCCTGTTCACGAAAACCGTGTCCTGGTGCGCTGGCATCTGGATCACCCCCCTTCCCTCCGTAAGCGGGGTACTAGCAGCGCTGGCAGGATGATACACGGCTTGCACAGACAGGATTGGCATCAGATACGGGCCTCATTGCGGCCACCTGGGTACGCGGGCCTCCGGCCCGCGTCGTGTGATGCACATGTAGTTCCCATCGGTTGACACATTAGCCCACCATCACCCTCCAGGTCCCGATCCACCACCATCTCCTCTGTGCGGGGGTACAGGTTGCGAACCTGCCATACGCTAACGGTATGATCGACGAGAGAAGAGAGGCATATCAGCAAAACTAATCTGACAAGCTATCGAGGGCCATAGCTACAGCACCGATTGCGACACTGTCTGGCCCTAATATCGAAGCCACGACCGGTACCGGACGAGCAAACTGGGGAGCGATGAAATGATTTACCCTGGAGGCAATTGCTTCGACGAAACTATCGCCGCCAATACGCACCACAATGCCACCTAAGACAACGATTTCCGGATCGAGTAACGCAATAATCTGCGCAATCCTGGTAGCCATCAAATCAACGGTATGCTGAACAACCTTACGCGCCACCGGATGATCACTGAAAATATCTTCCAGGCGACTGGTGGTTAGACCGGCAGCGGCTGCCCGTCGGAGCAATCCACCAATAGAGACCAATTCCTCTAGCGTTTCCGGACGACCATCACCATCCCAACCATGACCTACGACCGCATGCCCAATTTCACCTGCCATGGAATGAGCACCATGGTAGAGACGACCGTTCAATACCGCTCCACCGCCCACACCACTGCTCAGGTGAACGTAAAAAAGATGCTGACACCCCTTCCCAACACCAAATACGGCTTCACCGAGTGCGATCAGGTTGGCATCGTTGTCGATCAGAGTTACGGTGTCGAAGGCCTGTTCAAAGCGTTCCTGGAGCGGATAGTTTTCCCAGCCTGGTCGACGGGGCGCTAATCGAACGGTGCCATGCCGGAGATCGACCGGGCCACTAAAGCCTACGCCAACCCGTACCAGCCGATCAGTACCCACACCTTCCTGAGCCATCAAGCCACGGGCCAGCTCGATGACACGATTCACTGTTGTGTCCGGGTCTTCGTGTTCGGCCAATTCCATGGAAGCATTTTGATAGGTGTGGTGCTGTAAGTCAACTAAGGCAACCCGCAGGCCGTAGCTGCCCAGATCAATACCAAGAATATACCCTTGATTGCCGAGAACGCCCCACAGGTTCTGCGTCAACCGTTCACCTATCAGGGTAGGCAGATCTTTCATAGGGGTGTTCCTCTCTGAATATAACGTATGTTCGGCACCAGTGTTGTGAGATTATAACACATCCTGATAGTCTCGCACAGAACGACGTGGTTTTGGTTCAGTAACAAAGAGCAGGATGGCAATAACTCCCAGCACCGCAGCAGTGATCCGCGACCATGACCACCTTGGTTCAGAGCAATCAGTACACGTGCTCACGTTGACTGCCGGTGGAGTAACGGTTGGCGACGCAGTGGCAGTTATCGTCAGGTAACCGGGCAACGGCGAACGGAGTGCTAACGAAAATGGAAGCCGTTCGGTAGGCCGTGAAAATGCTAATGGCGAAGGCAATATGCTATCGGTCGTGGCAGGCATTTGCAGAGAGAGGTTGATCTCGTGCCCAGGGTCGGTTTGCGGAGAAGAAACTGTGAGTTGGCGCCAGACGATGCTATCAATCTCTGCTGCAGAATAAGAAAATGTGTCGATCGCGTTTCCCGTTGGATCGTGCAGGATCACCGTATCACCGCTGTTGTTCAGAAAAGAGCGCGTGATCGGAATACGCACCGTTGCTCCTGCCGCCAGGGATTGCTCAGAAATCAGGCGACGTTGTCCACTATTATCGGTAAAGAACCATCCTTGCAGGTCGATGGGTTGTGCGTATTGACTGCTGAGTTCAATCCACTCATATGTTCCGGTTGCTGGCGCCGGTAAGAGCGCACTGATGATCACCACACTGGTAGGCCAGGCCGTTGGCTCAGGAAGTGGCGACGCAGTTGAGGTGCGGGTGGCGGTTGGTGTTTTGGTGACCGTCGGTGTCCGCGTTGCAGTCGGTGTTTTCGTAGCCGTCGGTGTCCGCGTTGCAGTCGGTGTTTTGGTGACCGTCGGTGTCCGCGTTGCAGTCGGTGTTTTCGTAGCCGTCGGTGTCCGCGTTGCAGTCGGTGTTTTGGTGACCGTCGGTGTGCGGGTGGCGGTTGGTGCGTATGTCGCAGTGGATACAGAAACGACCGCAGTTGTAGCAATCGCCAGTGGAGATGGTGGGATCGTTGGCTCAGGAATGTTGTTGGTCATTCCAGCCGTCGCCTGTTCCCGCACGAGCCACTCGGGTGCGCCATCGCGCACGCGGGCATAGACCGTCGTAGCGCTGAGCGCCGGGTATTCGACCGCCGTGCTCAGCGCCGTCGCCTGCCAGAACAGCGTCAGCCGCGCCCCACCGTCGGGTAAGGTACCCTTTGCCAGAGGTATCAGTAGCCATTCGCCTGCGGCCAGCGTCACCGTCGGCAACGAACGCACCACGCGACTGCCACTCGTGCTCACCCGCTCAAGCTGCCACTCCGCCAGCTCGACCGCCGTCGGCCCGCGATTGTATAGCTCGATCCACTCCTCCTCGCCTGCTGCGGCAATTTCGTTAATCACCACCTGATCCACGGCTGCCGGCAGTGTTGGCGTTGGCGTCGGCGACGGGAGCAGGGTAGCGGTTGGTGTCGGCGTGGCCGTGGCCGTCGTGCTCGGCGTGACCGTGGCCGTCGCGCTCGGTGTGAGTGTTGCGGGCAGATTATTCGACACACCGGCCGTCGCCTGTTCCCGCACGAGCCACTCGGGTGCGCCATCGCGCACGCGGGCATAGACCGTCGTAGCGCTGAGCGCCGGGTATTCGACCGCCGTGCTCAGCGCCGTCGCCTGCCAGAACAGCGTCAGCCGCGCCCCACCGTCGGGTAAGGTACCCTTTGCCAGAGGTATCAGTAGCCATTCGCCTGCGGCCAGCGTCACCGTCGGCAACGAACGCACCACGCGACTGCCACTCGTGCTCACCCGCTCAAGCTGCCACTCCGCCAGCTCGACCGCCGTCGGCCCGCGATTGTATAGCTCGATCCACTCCTCCTCGCCTGCTGCGGCAATTTCGTTAATCACCACCTGATCCACGGCTGCCGGCAGTGTTGGCGTTGGCGTCGGCGACGGGAGCAGGGTAGCGGTTGGTGTCGGCGTGACCGTGGCCGTCGTGCTCGGTGTGACCGTGGCCGTCGCGCTCGGTGTGACCGTGACCGTCGCGCTCGGCGTGGCGGTGACTGTTGCGTCCGGTGTAGCCGTGTTCGTCGTGCCTGGTGTGGGCGTGGTCGGAATGCCTGTGGCAGGTGGATCACCACTATTCCAGATTCCCGGCGAAGGCGAACCCACTATCCAGGTATTGCTACCGTCAGGCTGGCGAGCGATGGTCTGATCAGGTCGTAAAACGATCAGCGGACTCTGATCGATCACCTGACCGGTTGGATCGCTCAAGATAACTCGATCCGGATCGTTATTGTTGAGTATAGCACTGGTCAGTGGGATAACCAGCAAACTATCCGGAGCAATAACCACTCCTTCACCGATCAGGGTATGAGGTCCACCGATAACCGAATCATCAATCCGCCAACCACTCAGATTAACCGGCACGGTACCCGGATTATACAGCTCAATCCACTCTGACCCCGATGACGGATAATGCATGACCTCATTGATCAATATGAGCGGTGATTGAGCATGAATTGGTTGAAGGGCAACAATGAGCAGCCACAGGCAAATGAAACCGATAGTAAACTGACGCATGATCGCTTCTCCAGTATGAGTTATTTGTCCTACTAGAGAAACCGTACAGAATGGCAAAAAGATTCGCTGATTTTAGGGGGAATTTGCCAAAAGGAAGATCGGCGCTTGCAACATCGACGCCTTTCTTGCCTACGCGAGGATCTGAGTGCCTGATCAGAAACTCGTGGTTTTGATCAGGTGCTCAGTAGGGACGTCGGCTGAAGGGGCAAGAAACGACGCGCCTCAGCAACAAATCTGGGCTTTTGCCAAGGCGCGACCATAGCATCTCCAGAATGGTTCGGGGAATGTTGGCGAGCAGCACCGGCGTCTCTTCGACGCGATAGAAACGGGTAGCATCGGGGTCAGCGCCGGTGCTACGGCGCACGCTTAGCGCACCCTCACCTTCCCCTCTAGCCCCCTTCCTCTCACACCAGAGGAGAGGAAGGGGATGGTACCACTGCCGCGCTCACCAAGGGCGAGGAAGGGAGGACGGTTGGCACCCTCACGCAATGATTGCACAACTACGGTACGTGCTCAATGCGAAAGCTGGGTTTTTGATTACGCTCTGAAAGCGGGTGAGGAGCACCTGTCTCCGCTGCTCATTCCTCTTCTTCGTGAAGCGACGAGCAAGGAGTGAGGGGAAGCTGATGATCTGACGCCAGCCGATGCGCAAAACGAGTCGTTTCAGGAAGGCGATACCGGGTCGTGCAGGCCATTACCAACTCTGGTGATCGATCAAGGCTCACCCGATGACCGGGCGAGACAAAGACCGGTTGGGCGGTGGCTCGGGTCCGTAACACCCAACCGATCTGTTCATCACCGTCGTACAGTGGCTGACGGGCGCCACGTTCGGCAGGCGGAGGTGTAAATTGTCCGATCAAACGATGCTTGGCACAACCAATTGTTGGCCGATCAAGCAGTACACCGATATGACAGGCAATCCCACAGCGCCGTGGATGCGCGATTCCGTGACCATCACAGATAATCAAGTCAGGTGATGTGCGCAGACGACTAATGGCGGCAATAATGGCTGGCGCCTCACGAAAGGCCAGCAGGCCCGGTACGTAGGGAAAGGTAACTGGTTGCCGTACCAGTGCATAATCAATAGGAAGCAAATCGGGCAGGCGCAAGACCACAACCGCAGCCCGAATAATCGTCCCTTCGGCTTCAAAACCAGCATCAACACCGGCTACCAGACGAAGTTCACCGTAGTCATCGTGCAACCGTACTCGTGTACGTAGCACGTGTTGTTCGGCAATTGCTGCCGCAATCTGCTCATCAAGCTCTTTAGTCATCCGCGTAACGTTCTTCACGCCAGGGATCGGCATTATTGTTATAGCCGTAGCGCTCCCAGAAACCGAGACGGTCGTGATCGAGAAATTCAATACCCCGCAGCCACTTCGCACTCTTCCAGAAATACTTCTTTGGCACCAGCAAGCGCAAAGGATACCCGTGCTCTGGTGTCAGTTCCTGACCGTCATACTTATACGCTAACAGCACATCGTCATCGAGCAATACGTCAAGTGGTAGATTCGCCGTATAACCCTGCTCACTATGGGCAATCACAAAACGAGCCGAAGGCTTCAACGGCGGAATATGGCGGAGAAACTCGCGAAAACTTACCCCCTCCCAGACGGTATCGAGTTTGCTCCAGCGCGTGACACAGTGAATATCGGTTTTGATGGTCGTTGTAGGTAATGCGCGAAACTCGCGAAAACTGAAGCGGATCGGTTCGGTCAATTCACCCCAACAGCGGAGATCCCACTGCTCCTCAACATTGGTATACTTAGGTACAGAACCGTAGTGCAAGACAGGAAACTTATCGGTAACATACTGACCGGGCGGGACGCGATGACGCTGATCCGACTGAACCTGGTCTTTCTGCTTAAACGGGTTGAACATTCGTCCCTCCTTCGAGACTATTGATTAGGATGATCTTTTCAAACGGTATTATATCGCAGAAGTGAGGTTTTGCCTATGACAACCTTCGTCCGTGCATCCCTGGATCGACCAGCTTACACACTGCCCGGCCACTATTTTACCAGTTCAGAAGTATTCGCCCGCGAACAAGAGCGTATTTTTGCCACACAGTGGATTTGCGTCGGACGTAGCACCGAAGTGCCGGCTGCTGGCTCCTATCGATTGATAGAGATCGCTGGTGAGAGTCTGATCCTAGTTCGTGATCACGATGGTCAGCTTTACGCCCATTATAACGTCTGTCGTCACAGAGGTGCGCGTCTCTGCACAGAAATGCAAGGTCAGTTTCATGAAACTATTCTGTGCCCATACCATGCCTGGGCCTATCGGCTCGATGGAACGCTGGCTGCTGCTCGTTATATGCAAGATGCACCCGGTTTTCGGCGTGAAGACTGGCCGCTGATCAGTGCGGCGGTAGCTGAGTGGGACGGTTTTGTCTTTGTATCGCTAGCTAGGCAACCAACACCATTTGCAGAAGCCTTTGCGCCGTTGATCGGTAAGTTTCAGACATGGGAAATGAGCCGCTTGCAACGTGGCGCGCAGATCGTTTACGAGGTTGCCGCCAACTGGAAACTGATTGTGGCCAACTATTCAGAATGCTATCATTGCCCGCTGATTCACCCTGAGCTGGTGGCCGTCTCTCCCTGGCAGAGCGGACGTAATGATCTGACCAGTGGCCCATTTCTCGGCGGTTACATGGAGCTTACTTACGACAGTATGACTCTGAACGGCCAGACCCGTCGGCCACCACTTCCCAAGCTGGCTGCTGAAGATCACAAGCGCGTCTACTACTATTCCATTTTTCCCAACCTCTTGCTCAGCCTGCATCCTGACTATGTGATGGCCCATCGGCTGATCCCGCGCCAACCGAATGCCACCACCGTGATCTGCGAATGGTACTTTGATCCCGAAACGATGGCTTCACCAGACTTTGATCCATCTGACGCCGTAGAGTTTTGGGATCGAACAAACCGGCAGGACTAGCACGTCTGCGAACTATCGCAACAGGGAGTCAGTTCACGCGCCTACCGACCCGGTCCGTATGCGCAATCAGAGGGACTGTTATGGCAATTCGATCAGGAATATTTGCGAGTGATGGGTGAAATGGTATCGTAAGGAAGTATCTTCTTATTGTGCAATACCGGTTGTCATTCTCCCAAAAGACAGGAGAGTGACAGAAGACACGCCACGGAAAGAGCATACTCAGCGACACGCTAGCGATGGGCAGGTGCTGGCAGGCTTATGCCAGACCTGCATCGGGGTCACCTTCAGAGACAGCAAGGCAACGATCGCGTTCAGATTTTCGACCCGCAGCACCGAAAGACACAACATGCGCATTCTGATGTTCACTTACGGCAGTCGTGGTGATGTGCAGCCATTTCTTGCCCTTGGCGTAGCACTTCGCCAGGCAGGGCACATACCGATTTTAGCAGCCCCAGAGCGCTTTGCACCATTTGCGATCTCACATCACATAGATTTTCTACCGCTCCCAGGCAATGTCGAGACCCTGGCCCGCCAGATCGCCGACGAAGCACGCAACCAACCACTCCGACTAGTATGGATCATCTATCGCTTTGCGATGCCAATTGGCGCAGAGATTGCCCGCCGCATCAAAAGAGCTGCACGTACCGTCGATATGATCGTATCCTCGTTTCTGACCGTCGCACTCAGTCATCTTTATGCCCAGGAATACGGGATTGCCGAATGCACGGTTGAACTCTTTCCCTTTTTCGATCCACCGGTCGAGATTGCCAGTATTATGTGGCCTACCGACCTCATTGGTCTCACCGGCAGACGCCTCAGCCACGTGTTTACCCAAACCGTCTTTCGTTTGAGCCAAAGCCTGAGTTACCGGATTCTGCGCTCCCGTTTTCCCGATATTGGCCCTGCCCGTCTCTCGTGGGCTACACCGGGACGTCATTTTGGGTTGTTGCAAGCGTATAGCGCTGCGCTCGTCCCACCCGGTTGTGCACCACTGACGGTACAAACCGGTACGTGGACATTCCCCCAATCCGAATGGCAACCGCCACCTGAATTGCAAGCCTTTCTGGAAGCTGGTCCACCACCAGTTGTTGTCAGTTTTGGCAGTATGGTAAGCCGCGACACACCATCGCTCATGACAATGATTATAAAAACGTTATGTCAAACCGGACTGCGTGGCATCATCCAGCGTGGATGGGCAGACGCTACGGTTCAGCGCGTTCCCAATACGATTTACCTGGCCGATGAGATTCCCCACGATTGGTTACTGCCCCAGGCAGCGGCAATGATTCATCACGGCGGCGCTGGCACTACCGCCAGCGCCCTGCGCGCAGGTGTGCCGTCAGTGATCGTTCCACTCGCTGCCGACCAGCCGTTCTGGGCCTGGCGTGCACACAAGACTGGGGCCAATCCACCACCCATTCCGGTCACTGAGCTATCGGTAGAACGATTGCAGAGCGCCTTGCAACAGACACTCGATCCAGCGTACCGCTCACGAGCAGCAATAGTCAGTGCGATGATGCGAGCAGAAGGCGGTGCTCCTGCCGCAGTGCAGCATATTGAGCGTTGGGCTAGAGATAACGGTAGGTCAGGGTCGGAACCTGCACTAGCGCAACGAAGCACGGTCAAATTGGAGCCTCACTTCTAGAGATGGGTGCCGAACGGTCTACGATACCTATCGGCACCCAAACGTAATCGCTGGTCATACTCGGATATAACACTTTCGGCAGATGAATGAAATAACAGGGCTGCTCCGCCAACATGCAGGCAGATGAGTATCATCTGACGGATCAACGAAGCGATGTCAGATCAAACAGAACAATCCCTTCATCGCGAGTACTGACTGCCAGTTGTGAACCTTCAGGATTTATAGCGACAGCCAGAACTGCACCGGCATTTGATAAATCAATTTCGCGGAGTAACGTCCCATTATCCCGCTGGTAAAACATCAAATGACCACTTATTGTCCCTGCAACCAGCAAACGACCATCGGGAGAAATCGTCAGGCTGGTCAACCAGCCACGTTCTTCAGGAACGTTGAGCTGGAATACCTCGGTATTCTTACGAGTCACATCACGAACTCGTAACGAGCCGTCACTACTGGCACTAAAGAGCAGGTTGTCGAAGAAGATCAAACTGGTAATTGGTCCATTATGACCTTGCAAAATCTGGGGTTGACCGCCACGAGTTACGTCCCAGACAGCAATCTTTGGCGAATCGGCGGGTTGATTCGTGATCGCAGCAAGATATGCATCATCCTTGCTAAATGTCAGCGAGTAAACCGGTCCGCCTAAACCACTGAGGCGACGTAAAAATTTGCGGCTTGCTGTCTCCCACAGGTACACTTCACCCTGCTCATTCCCAACTGCAATCATGCTCCGATCTGAGCTGACCGTCAGATTGAGTGGGAATCCGTTCATTCCACTCAACTGCTCATTGGGGCGCCGATTGGTCAGATCAATGGCAACAATCTCACCGGCTTCACTGATAGCCACTACTTCAGAATCGCTAATGAAATCGATATACTGAGCCGTCGCTGCACCACCATCGAGACTGAATGTACGACCCGTATCGAGCATGTGCACCCGAACCGCACCATTGGCACCACTGGCGACCAGTAATTTGCCATCTGGCCCGTACCGGACGCCTGTAACTACACCCTGGGTTACCTGAAAACTTTGCACGACCTGGGATGAATCAACATCCCAAACCACCAGGTTCCCTCCCATATCACTTGACGCCAGGATGCGCGTACTATCTGGATGCCAGCTCAGACCGAGCAGACGCAATCCACGTTGCTGCAATACCCCACGCTCAGCCCCACTCACCGGACTCCACAAACGGACACTTCCGTCAAGACTGGCGCTGGCTAGCAGGCGGCCATCAGGACTATACGCCACACCTCGGATCACCACCCAACCATCGTGACCACGCAATTCTCGCTGTTCATTACCGGTTGCCGCATCGAGAAGGTAGACACTCCCGTTGATCGATCCAACAGCGATCTGACGACCATCGGCGGAAAAGGCGATACCGGTTAACCAAAAAGGTGTGTTCGTTTCAGGGTTCACCGGCGCACTAAAACGAAACGTCTCAATCTGACGACCACTTTCTACATCCCACAAGCGCGCTGTACCGTCACGCGATGCCGAAGCTAGCCGCTGTCCGTCTGGACTGAACGCCACATTTCCGAGTAGATCGGTATGACCACGGAGAACGGCTACAACCTGCCGTTTTTCTACATCCCAAATCCGAATTGTGCGATCGGCACTGCCCGATGCAAGCAACCGTCCATCAGCACTGAACGCCAGCGACCGAATCCAGTCTTCGTGACCGGCTAACTGCGCTAACTCACGACCCTTGCGCACATCCCACAACCGCACAACCGGATCATCTTGCGCACCAGAGGCTAGTATTGCACCATCAGGACTAAACACCAGCGAACTCACTTCTCCCTTGTGACCGCTGAAGGTGGTCTGTATGGTCAGTGAGGTAGCATCACGCAATTGAATAGTCTGACCAACAGCGACGGCAATCAGGGCACCATCAGGGCTGTAAGTAGCCGCTCCCAGATCATCTTCGCGCAATTGAGCAGTCTGCGTAATCGCTGCAACCTGTTGCAACAAATCGGCTTTTGAAACGGTTTCGGTGGTCGGTAGCGGAACATTGGTCGGCCTGGTCGCCAGTGCATTTCCGGGCCAACCCGGTAATGAGGCGTTGGTCAGATACAGCCCTATCAATATCGCCAGGAGCACACAAACGCCAAGTGCAATCACCGCGAGACCGGCCACTATCGCCAGTAAGCACGAGGTACTAATCAGTGGTCGAGATGGTGCTGCAACCGGCGCACTCCCGACCGAAGAAGCTACTGGTGTCGGTGGAGGAGCAGGCGGTAACGTTGCTACCGATGTCGCTGTAGCATAAGTTGGCGCGGGTTCAGGCGGTGTAGAGGTAGCCATGGCCGGGGCAGCAGGCTTCTCGATAGGCGCTGTTGCCCCCATCGGCCGACCGGCCATCAAGCGCACCGTTTCCAGCGCGCTCCGCATCTCACTCACCCGTTGATAGCGATTGGCCGGTTTCAGTTCCAACGCACGCAACGTAAGTTGCTCGGCCAACATCGACACCTGCGGATTCAGCACCCGCGGTGCATTAAGCGGCACCCCTGCCTGCCGCTGATGCGCGGGTGTTGGCGGCCAACCGGTGAGCAGGTGATAGAGTACTGCACCAATTGCGTAAATATCACTCACCTGACTCGGTTCCACCGAATGATCGTACAGCTCAGGTGCTCGGTAGGGTGTTACTTCAGTGCCAATGTGGCGTACACAGGTAAACGGCGCCAGATTCAGACTACCCTCTGGTGAAGACCAGAGGTCACACGTTCGCAGATCACCTAGCAAGAGCGGTGGTTGATGCTGATGCAAACGCTCAACAACGAGAAGTAAGCGTTCTACAATTGCCAGCGTCTCGCTCTCAGGGAGCGGTGATCCCCGCTCACGGGCGAAGCGTTCCAAATCTGTACCGCCAGGATCGTCGGCAACCAGGTAGCACACCTGGTCAATCACAAAATAGTCGCGCAGCGCCAGAAATCCCGGCATCTGGATTTGCGTCAATTCACGGGCCAGACGTAAAACATCCTCAAGCGCAGTCCGATCAGGTTGCGGTAACGCACTTATCAGCACTCGCAGGGAAAAACGCTGATCAATGGCCCGGTATAACGCGGCGTCGGGATACGCAGCAAGTGCAACCGTAATCCGGTAATGCTCATTCAACAGTGAATCGATAGCGAGCATGGTAGCCCTTCAGCAAATGACTAAATACTTCTTCTCCCTAAGCATCTCTCTAGCAGAGAGAGATGGTTAGAGTCGCTACCATCAGTATACGGGATTTCTCAATCGGCTGCTGTCACAAAATACGGTTGCAAAACAAGATCACCGCGAGCCTGAGCTTCAGTGATCCGCTCCACACAGCGATTAGCACTAATCACTGCCCCCTCGATAGAGGCCAGAAAATGCTGACGAGTGTAATCACCGGCCAGGAAGAAGTTGCGTACCGGTGTTGCCTGATCGGGGCGATATTGATCGACTCCCGGCAACGCCTGATACACTGAATTAGGGATGCGTACAATCGTGTGCTTCAGCAATTTCGCTTCGTGCGCATTCGGATGGAGGCGAACAAATTCACTCATCACAAACTGCACCAATTCATCGTCGGGCAGATTGATCAGCTCGGCTGCCGGCGCAACCACAAACTGCATAATACTCCGTTCACCTTTGTGGTACTCTGGGGCAACCATCGCCATATCGGCATAAACACTCAGATGGGTTCCGGCACTGAAGAGAAGATTGTCAACCCCAGCAATCCGGCGATCAAAGAAGAGCTGCATCGTAATAACCGGTGAACCTTTTAGATGGCTCAGATTCGCAAAGTAAGGCAGTTCACGCAACGCAGGTGGAATCACCTTGCGCAGATTATGGACCGGCATCGCCGACACATACACATCGCCAGTTACTAAACGTCCATCCGCCAGCCGAAAGCCGGTCACCTGATTGGTTTCCTGATCGTATTCAATTGCCACTACGCGTGCGTTCAACTCTACGCGACCGCCCAGCCGTTCAATCTGAGCAATGAGCGGGCGCCAGATGTTGGTATCGGGTGAACCCTTTACCAACGCCATCCGCGGCGCTTCCTTCTCGTGGGCAAAGTGCAGCATTGCGGTGAGCGGTAACTTTGCCGAAACCCGATCGGCACGCTGGAAGTTGAGTGCTAGGGCCATCGTGTGCATTACTTCATCAAGCGAACGCTGCCCCATTCCATGGCGCAGATGCCAGGCGGCGTAGGTTTCGTGATCTTGCTCATCGACATACTTCTGGTCACCAAAGATCACCCGTAGCAACCCAAGCCCCATCCGCAGCTTGTCACCCAATGACAACGGCTTGAAGGCCAATACGCCGGCCAGCCCGTTAAAGGGTGTCGGCAGCCAGGGGACAAACCGAATGGGCGCCAACCCGTGGCGTTCGGAAACGAATATCATCTCGGCGGGCTTCCAGTTGAAGGTATCACCAAGACCGTACCGATCTAGAAAGGCCAGAAGGTTGTGGTAAGCGCCAAAAAAGACATGGAGGCCACTCTCGATCCAATCGCCATCGGCATCCTGCCACGCCGATACTTTCCCACCTGGCACATCACGCTTTTCTAACACAATAACGTCGTGCCCGCGTTCGACCATCGTGCGAGCAACCACCATGCCGGCTGGACCGGCTCCTGCTATCACGATCCGCATAGTGCTGTCTTCTCTCCCAGTATTCAATGTGCAAAAATGAACAACCTATATGGTTATAGCACGGTTAGCAGCTCTGCGCAAGGCAAATGAACAGTTCTTGCACAAGAAGGGAGAGGCGGCCTGCATGTTCCCGTGCTAACGACTGACTGTCTGTGGCGTCGTTCCCAGCGTTCTGCCGATTATGCCTGCACCGCATTAGTCGGGGCAGGTTTCGGCCATCCACTATAGAACGCGGGCCGCAGGCCCGCACTCCCAGGTGAACGGTATCTGAAAGCTGTGAAAAGCCCTGTGTTCAGATACGCAAATACTCGTTAACCGATAGAATGTGATACCGATAGAATGTGATACAATCAAAATGATCAGCAACACCGTGCTCTTACCCTACAAACAAGTTTATGGTACGACATACTGCGCTTGCGCTCTTACTCTTATTGATTATGAGCGGGCAATTCTTTGT
>Ga0209162_1000150_pt1 | contig 74195 bp, 65 predicted proteins | sample YNPNPMetaG_FD_187121 | JGI IMG/M metagenome (GOLD analysis project Ga0209162, IMG submission 187121) | Anoxygenic and chlorotrophic microbial mat microbial communities from Yellowstone National Park, USA - YNP NP MetaG (SPAdes) (version 2) ...
TCCGCAGATTTATTTTAACTCCGCATTGGTTTGTGAAAAAATGGGAGATTACAGCAGAGCAATAAAGTATATGGAGATATTTTTACAATTACAACCTCAGCATCCTCAGGCTCAGGCAATTAAGGATCAGATTTATAAATGGAAGTTCATTCTTGAAAGAGAAATTTAAATGGACTGGATAAGACAATTAAACAAAACAATAAAGTACATATTTATCTTTATAATATTAATCGCAGGTTCTTCCTATGGGCAAAACTCTTTTGTAGATGAAAATATAATAAAGAATTTTACATACTACATAGAATTGGCAGATAAAAAAGTAACCCTAAAAAATGGTCAATACGAGTCAGGAGACTCTTTAAAAGACTACACTAAAGTGTGGATAGCTAAATATGCGCTTGCAGACATAAATAAAGATGGCAAGATGGATGCGGTAGTTATTCTTGCCCATACAAATGGAGGAAGTGGTACTTTTTTTGAGCTTACAGCTTTAATTACAGAAAAAGAAAATATTAAACAGACCAATTCCATCTTGCTTGGTGATAGAATAGAGATTAATGATATAGAAATAGTTGATGAAGTATCTTTGCCCCGTGTCTACTTTAAATCCTCAAAGACAATCCATTTAAAAATGAAAACCCACAAGCCCACTGATCCTTTATGTTGCCCAAGTATAGTTTTAGAAAAATGTTTTTACTTGAATTTAGCAAATGAATTGAAGTCCTGCGAATATGAACCTGCTCCTGTTGTAAAAAAACCTGCTATTTATTTATATCCAAAAAATAAACAAACAATAACAGTAAAACTTAATATAAAAGGTAAAATTACAAAAACAATGCCTGAATATAATGATTTCTGGAGGGTAAATGTCACCAAAAAAGGCATTATTGATAATAAATATGAATACCTTTTTTATGAAGCCTCTCTTGAAAATCCGGTTTCTGTTTCAAAGGAAGGATGGCTTGTTAAGTATGAAAACCTTGAATTGTGGTTTGAAAGATATCTGCCTAAATTGGGATTGAACAGAAAAGAATTAAAAGATTTCAAGGATTATTGGTTAAAAGAATTAAAATATGCTAAATTTTATGAGATAAGACTATTAGATAAAAATTTTCTTGATAATAATATGCAATTAGTTATTTCTCCAAAACCAGACACTGTTATCCGAGTAATCCTTTACTTTAAACCTGTTGACAGTTATATAAGAATTAAAAATCCTAAACTTACTCATATTCAAAGAAAAGGTTTCACTGTCGTTGAATGGGGTGGAATAATTAACGAAAAAATTCATTAATTGTGGAGGTGTTGCAATGCTTAAATTATTTGCAAGAATTATGGTTTTATTATTAATTTCAAGTTCTGTTGTTTTTGCTGGAAGCGCTTATTATTATGATTATGGAAATCAAGGGGGAAGTAGCACTGTAACAATTCCTACACCAACACCAAGCATTGATAGAAGCTCTTCTGATTCATCAAATCCATCAAATTGTTATTATGAACAGTATGTATGTGGTACAGAAAGAAAATGCTGGGATGGAAGTTATGATGGAGATAGAAGTAGACAGGGAATGGGATACTGTTTTGATGTTGAAAAATACTGCACAAGAAAAGTATGTAGATAAAGGGGTGTTTATTATGAAAAAGGTTATGATATTTACAATTTTGTTTATAATTTTTTTATCAATTAGTAATGCTTTTTCAGAGCCAGTGGATTCAACAAAAGTATATATAACCCTTGAAGAAACCAAGGAGCTCATTCCTGACATCTACGTAATAAGCATTAGTGTAAATGTTAATTCTATTCAGGAGGCAGAAACAATTAAAATTCTGGGGAATGTTGACAAGTCAATAAAAAACCTTCATTTAAATTATAAAGGTGGTAAATACAATGTATATAGAAACTGCTGGTGGGAGAAGGGAAAAGAAAAATGTTCAGGATATAAAGGAAATGTTTATTATTACTTTGAACTTGAAAAACCAGAACAGCAGAATAAAATTCTCGAAACTCTGACAGATCTACAGGAAAAGTACCAAGATAAAGTAAGTTTAACAATTTCCAATCCTACATGGACAGTTTCAAAAAAGAATTTGAAAATGGCAGAAGAAGAATTAAAGCTTGAAATAATAGATACCGCTCAATCCTTTTCAAAAAAAATCTCTGAAAAAATCGGGAAAATTTGTCGTATTACAGAAATAAATTATGATGTAAGAAGACCACCCATATGGTATCCCTTCAGAGATGAAGATATTATGTTAAAATCTGCTACAAGAGAATCGAAAATCAGCCTTGAAGCACCTACTCCTGTAAAAGAAGAGAAAACCATTTCAGTAAAAACTTCGATCACTTTAATTTGTAATTAAAAAGTTATCCCGCAGGACTTTTTGTAAGTAGTCCTGTGGGAGAAATAGTCTGATGAAAGTACGCATTGATCAGTTACTCTATAAAAGGGCTCTCACAGAAAGCAGAGAAAAAGCCCGGGCACTTATTTTTGAAGGTAAAGTTATTGTAAACGGTCAAAAAATTGAGAAACCCGGAACAATGGTTAATCAAAATGCTGAAATTACAATTTGTGGCGAGACCCTTCCCTATGTAAGCAGAGGTGGACTTAAACTTGAAAAAGCATTAAAGGAGTTTTCAATTGATGTTAAAGACAAAGTAGCAATGGATGTAGGAGCAAGCACAGGAGGATTCACAGACTGTCTTATTCAACATGGAGCAAAAAAAGTTTATTCAGTAGATGTTGGATATGGACAGCTTGCCTGGAAATTAAGAACAGACCCGAGAGTTGTCCCCATTGAAAAAACAAATATCAGATATATGCCAAAAGAAAAAATCCCTGAGGAAGTTGACATTGTTACTGTAGATGTTTCTTTTATCTCTTTAAGGCTTGTTATCCCGAAGATTCTTGAATTTCTTAAACCTGATGGTGAAATTATAGCATTAATTAAACCACAGTTTGAAGCAGGAAAAGGAGAAGTCCCTAAAGGAGGAGTCATAAAAGACCCTGAAAAAAGAGAAAAGATAGTTCAGGAAATAAAACAATTTTTTGAAAGTCTAAATGTAAAAATAGTTGGAATTATTCCATCCCCCATACCTGGGCAAAAAGGTAATATAGAGTTTCTGCTTTATGCTCAAAATAGACAATTATTTTTGAAATTTTTTCTTTAATGCCTTTTCAACAATAGGTGGAACAAGGTTTTTTACAGAACCGCCAAAGTATGCAATTTCTTTAACAAGACTTGAGGAAAGAAAAGAATACTCTTCACTCGGCATCAGAAATACAGTTTCAAGATCCCTGTAAAGTCTTCTTGTTGCATGAGTAATCTGAAGCTCAAATTCATAGTCTGAAACCGCTCTCAATCCTCTAATAATAGCAACTGCTCCTTTTTTCTTAACAAAATCTACAAGTAAACCTTCAAATGCTTCAATAGTTAAATTTTGAATACCCTTTGTTGTTTCTTTTATAAAATTAACTCTTTCTTCTGCAGTGAATATGGGTATTTTTTTATAACTTGATACAGCAACTCCCACAATCAGTTCATCAAAAATTTTAAGAGCTCTTTTAATCACATCAAGATGCCCATTGGTTATAGGGTCAAATGTTCCTGGATAAACTCCTATCTTTTTCACTTTTGCCTCCTGTAAATTGTTAAAAAAGTATCACCATATCTGTAACATTTGTTAATTCTCAAATCTTTTAGATTTTCTTTCAGGGATTCTTTTTTGTGATGCTGCAAAATCAAAATACCTTCTTGATTTAAAAGATTTTTTTTCTCAAATACTTTGAATATTCTCTCTAATTCACCTGATTCATAGGGAGGGTCAGCAAAAATTATGTCATATTTTTTTGAGCTATCTTCAAGAAAATGAACTGCATCTAATTTGTAAACTTTTGCTCTCTCAGATAATTTCTTTTTAATTAAAGAATTTTTTATGAAAATATACAACACAGGGTCTCTTTCTACAAAAATCACTTCTTTAGCGCCTCTTTTCAACGCCTCTATCCCGACAAAACCTTTGCCAGCATAAAGATCAACAAATGTTTTATCCTGAATTTCCTGTAAAATATCAAAAATGGCTTTTCTCACCAATGCTGAAGTCGGTCTTACAGTTTTCTTTTTAATATAAGTGCCTGATTTCATTATCTTATCTCAGGATTAGTAAAATATTTATCTGGCAAGGTATAATTTAAAACCTTTACTTTTCTGCCTTCAACCTTAAGTCTTCCCTCTGCAAAAAGTCTTATTGCCTCAGGGAATATTTTATGCTCAAGCTTTAGAATTCTTTCAGAAAGGCTTTCTTCTGTATCATCAGGATGAACAGGTACTGCTGCCTGAATTATTATTGGGCCAGAATCAACGCCTTCATCCACAAAATGAACTGTGCATCCACTTATTCTGACTCCGTAATCAACAGCCTGTTTCTGTCCGTGTAATCCAGGAAAAGATGGAAGAAGCGCGGGATGAATATTCATAATTCTGTTAGGAAAAGCATCAAGTAAGGGCTTTCTAACTATTCTCATAAATCCTGCTAAAACTACAAGTTCAACTCCCCTTGTAATCAATTCGTCTCTTATTTTTTCATAGAAGGCTTCTTTTGTTGGGAAATCTTTTGGTTTTATATATAAATATGGAATTCGGTGTTTTTTAGCTCTCTCAATTGCATATGCTGACGGATTGTCAACTATAAGAATCTCTATCTTTGCTTGAAGTCTTTTAGCTTCAATTTCATCAATTATCGCCTGAAAATTTGAACCTCTTCCTGATGCTAAAACACCAATTTTAAGCATCTTTAGACCTCCGTACATTTAAATTCATGAATAAAATCAACAAGTTTTTTCAGTTTATCTACAGATGTATTTATATTAACTCCATGACCAAGATTGAAAATATGTGATTTTGCTTTTTTCCCATTAATTAAAATTTCTTTTGCTCTTTTAAACATCTCTTCCTCTGTTCCCAAAAGTGTTAATGGGTCAAGATTTCCCTGTAATGGATAATTTTTAAGATATGATAACGCATCTTTAATATCAATTCTCCAGTCAATGCTTATAACATCAGAATTTAGCTCATTTATGTGATTTATAAGACCAGCTGTGTTAGAACTGAAATAAATTACTGGAACGGTTTTTAGCTCTCCTATGAGTCTTTTTAAGTAAGGCTTACAGAATACTTCATAATCATACGGTGAAAGAATTCCTGCCCATGTATCAAATATCTGAATAGCATGAACACCTGCCTTTATCTGTTCTTTTAAATAGTTTATAGTTGATTCTGTAAGAATTTTCATAAGTTGATGAAACCCTTCTGTTTCTGAAAACATATATTTTTTAGTGTTAATGAAATCCTTTGAAGAACCTCCTTCAATAACATATGTTGCCAGTGTAAAAGGTGATGCTGAAAAGCCAATCAAAGGCACATCAAGTTCTTTAATTAAGATACGAATAGTTTCAAAAACAAAGTTTACCTTATCAAGCTCTATTTTCTTTAATATTTTTAAATCAGCAGTTGTTTTTATTGATGGTGAAACTTGTGGTCCTTTTTCTTCTATAAATTCTATCTTAAGACCCATTGCTTCAAGAGGAATAAGGATATCTGAAAAAAGTATTGCTGCATCTACATTTAAAACTCTTACAGGTTGCATTGTCACTTCTGCAGAGATTTCAGGAGTTCTGCACATTGTTAGAAAATCATACTTCTGTCTGATTTTCTGATAATCAGGCATGTATCTACCTGCCTGTCTCATAAACCAGACAGGTGTGTATTCAGTTTTTAGTCCTTTGCAGGCTTTAAGAAATGTTTCTTTCAATATATTTCCTCGGAATATATTTGCAGTAAGGGTCTTCTTCCATGTAATCATCTTTAAGGCAGTAGGCTCTTGCTCTGCATCCTCCACAAACATTTACATATTCACACGCTCCACAGCGACCTTTATAAGATGAAAAATCTCTCAGATTTTTAAAAAGTTCTGAATTCTCCCATATTTCCCTAAAAGACTGCTTTTTTATATTACCTGCAGGAAGAGGAAAGTAACTGCATGGCATTACATCTCCGTCCACATTTATAAGGCATATAAGCTGTCCTGCAATGCATCCTTTAGCTCCGCCTGTGGAAAACTTCAAAGACCTTCTTTCAAATTTTTCTCTATCTTTTTTAGCCCTTTCAAAGCTCACCCTATAATACTGAGGCGCACAGGTTGGTCTTACAAGAATATCCTTTTCTTGCTTTTCCATATCATAATGCCAGTTGAGGATCTTTTCATAATTATCATCACTGATTAACTCATTTAGAAGTTCTTCTGCTCTTCCTGTGGGAACAATCATAAACATATACCAGGCAGTGGCTCCGAGTTCCTTTGCAAGTTTATAGACCTCGGGGATAGTTTCCTGATTTCTTTTTGTGAAGGATGAGTTTATTAAAAATTGTATTCCATGCTTTTTAAAAAGCTTTGCAGCATTGACTGTTGCTCTGAATGCTCCTTCTTGCTGGCGGAAGTTATCATGCACTTTTTCATCTGGACCATCAAGACTTAATGAAACCATTTTAATGTCTGCGTCTTTTATCTTTTCGCATATTTCTTCATTTATTAGAGTTCCGTTTGTTGCAAGGCATACTCTAAGACCTTTTTTATTGCCATATTTTGCAATCTCAAAAAAATCTTCTCTTAAAAGAGGCTCTCCGCCTGTAAGAACCACAACAGGTTTTGCATAAGAAGTTATGTCATCTATTATCCTGAAACATTCTTCTTTTGATTGGTCAGGATGTTCTTTAACAATCTCTTCAGATGATGACCTGCAGTGGATGCATTTTAAATTACATCTTCTTGTAATTTCCCAGGCTATCCATTTAGGTTCAAACTGCATTTAAATATTATAACCTATTTCCTTAAAGCAGGTCAGTTAAACCAGTAATCATCAATAATCCATAAATAATAAGAAATATTCCGAAAACATAGTTAATCAATCTGAAGAGTTTGATGTATTTCCGTAAGTATTTCATAAAAGAATCAATTAATAATGAAGAAACAACAAAAGGGATAGCAAGTCCTGCTGAATACATAGCAAGCATTTTTAAACCTTTAGAAATATCTCCTCCAATGCTTGAATATATAAGAATGCTTCCAAGTATAGGACCAATACATGGTGACCAGCCAGCAGCAAATCCAACTCCGACAAAAAAAGCTCCAACTGGAGTGCCAAATTTGCCAGTTTTTATATTCAATCTGAACTCTCTCATAAAAATTTTTGATTTTAAAAGTCCTATAAAAAGCAAGCCAAATAAAACTAAAAAAACACCTCCAATAATTCTTAAATAGTCCTGATAATCAAGAAAAAAACTTCCTATAACAGAACTTCCCGCTCCTAATGCAAGATAAACAGTAGAGAAGCCTGAAATAAATATCAAAGTATAAAATAGGATATGAACTTTTGAACTTTTTTCTGATAGCTCTGTAATAGAAAGTCCTGAAAACAAAGAAAAATAAACTGGAAGAAGGGGAACAATGCACGGAGAAAAAAAACTTAAAATTCCACCTATAAAAGATGCTGTAAGAGTTATTTCATTCATCTACCACACTCAGAAGGGTCTCCCTTGATTTTGTCAATTGCATGAGGAAGAGCATCCAGAATAACTTCAAGGGATTCTTTAACTGCTTTAGGGCTGCCAGGAAGATTTATTATTAAAGTTTTACCTCTGATTCCTGCAATTGCTCTTGAAAGAATTGCCTTTTTAGTTTTTTTATATCCTTCCAATCTAATTGCTTCTGCAATTCCTAAAACTTCTTTTTCTATAACTTCACGGGTTGCTTCAGGAGTAACATCTCTTGGATGAAGTCCTGTTCCACCATTTGTAAAAATTAAATCCGCACTTGATGTTGCTTCAATAATTGCCTTCTTTATTTCTTCTTTTTCATCAGGAACAATTTTATATGAGACAATCTCTGCCCATGGAAGCATCTCTTCAATAACCTTTCCGCTCAGGTCCTCTCTTTCACCCTTTGAACCTTTATCCGAAACAGTAATTATTGCAACTTTGTATTTCATAATCTGTCAATTTTGTCTCCAACCTTAATTTTTCCACCTTTTAAAACCTTCGCAAAAACTCCCTCACGAGGCATAATACAGTCACCAACAATTTTAAAGATTTCACATTTACCATGGCATTTTTTACCATGTTGGGTAAGTTCTAAAATACATTCTCCAACCTGCAACTTTGTTCCCAGAGGAAGACTTAACAAATCAATCCCTTCAGTTGTTATATTTTCTGCAAAATCTCCAAAATTGAGAGTCAGACCTTTTGTCCTCATTTTCTCAATACTTTCAACTGATAAAAGACTTATCTGTATGTGCCAGTGAGCACCAGCATGAGCATCACCTTTAATTCCATAGTTATCAATAACAACAGCTTCTTCAACAGGTTTTTTTATGGTCCCTTTGTTTTCGCTTATATTTATTGAAACAACTTTACCTCTCATAATAGCACTATAAAATAACGCTTACGGAAAAAGCAAGACTGGTTTAGTTGAATTTTTAATGACTGCTTCTGCTACGCTTCCAATTATAATTGACTCTGCATATGACCTTCCCTTTGAACCCATTACAATTAAATCTGGTTGTTCAATTTTCTTTAAAATCTCTTCTGCAGGGATACCAGAAAGAACTTCGTAATTCAAGTTTTTGTTTAATTTTAATATTTTTTCTTCTGCTTCTTCCTTGAGATATTGAAGATACTTTTCAATCTGTTCAGGTTCTTCAATGATACCTCTAACCTTTTGTTCAGGAACAACATGAACAGCGAGTAGATTGGCATGGCAGCTTTCAGCAATATCCTTTGCTAAGCTCAGTGCTCTAAGAGAATTTTCAGAAAAATCTACAGGGCATAATATGTTATCAATCTTTATATTCTCAGGATTAATTTCTGAAAAATCCTCACCTTTTACAATCAATACTGGCACTTTTATGCCTTTAAGAATTCTCTCAGAAGTAGAAGGTCGTGTAATATAAGTTTTAAAACCGATTACTGCAATGTTATTTTCTCCTTGTATTACTTCTCTAATGCTTTCAATTAATCTTCCAAACACGACCTTAATTTCAATCTCAACATGAAAGGATTTTAATTTATCCGCGAGTTCCCTGAGTTTATTTTCTACCTTATTTTTCTCTTTATTGATATAAGGCATTAAATAAGCAGGTGGAGTTAAATTATACTCCATAATATGAAAAATACAGAGATTCTTACAATCAAAAATTTTTGACATCCAGATTGCATATGAAAAAATCTTATCAGTAGATTTTTTGAAGTCTACGGCAACAAATATTTTATCAGTTTTAATCATTTTTTCACCTGTTTCCCGAGTTTTTGTTCCACTGATTTAATTTTTCCTTCAATTCTTCCTGTTGCTCCTTTTCTATCATCAATTTTTATATCAATTACCACTCTTTCTACATCTTCCATTAATACATCCCTACATTTTTTTATAATATCCATTACTTGCTGCCATTGTCCCTCAACAATTGTTCCCATTGCATGAAGTTTATATGGAAGCCCGCTTTCATCAACAATTTTTATAACCTTTGCAACATATTCACTAACACTTACCCCAACCCCCAGCGGAATTATACTAAACTGAGCAATCATTTTTAACCTCCTATAAAAAACTTTAAAAATATTAACACAAAATTAAACTTTAAAGAAATATTATCTTCAGGCTTCTCTAAAAAATGATTTATAAAGATATATAAACACTGAAGTAAAGACGAAGGTTTCCAAAATCTTTCAAAACCAAAGAAAACCTTTTCTCTATCAACAGATCAAGGTCTCTCTTAAATTTACCGATAGAAAAGCGCTGTCATGAGTTCATCCCGTCATTCTGAGGGGCTAAACGTTCCGAAGCGCTGTCCTGAGCCGAAGCCATGAGCTTATGCGAAGGGTCTGCGAAGGGATGACAAAATCACCCGAAAAGAGATTCCTATCAGCAATTTCAAGTCTATCCCAGAACTTGACATCTTTTGACCTATGATGATATAAAAAGTTATCTATTGCGGGCGTAACTCAGCGGAAGAGTGTCAGCTTCCCAAGCTGAAGGTCGCGGGTTCAAATCCCGTCGCCCGCTTTTTTACTTATGAATTATTCTTTTTTATTTCATATTTTATTTTTGAAATCCTCTGCCCAACCATCTCTATTACTCTAAATAACTTATCATCTATTTTCACAGTATCACCAACTTTAGGAATTCTCTGAAGAGATGTCAGAATAAATCCTCCAAGAGTTTCATATTCCTCTGATTCTTCTATCTCAATGTCATAGTCCTCCTTCAAATCTCTTATTGAGATTGTAGCATCTATTATCATTGAGCCATCAGGTAATGTTATTACAGGCATTTCAATGTCATATTCGTCTCTTATCTCTCCTACGAGTTCTTCAAGAATATCCTCAAGGGTTACAAGTCCTGTAACAACACCGTACTCATCAACAACTATTGCCATATGTACTCTTTTTTTCTGCATTTCATTTAAAAGTATGTTTATTTTCATCGTTTCAGGAACAAACATCGGCGGTTTAAGAATTTTTTTAATATCAAACTTTCCATCAGGCTGTTTGTAAATTAATTTATAAAAATCTTTTGCATAAAGAATGCCCCTTATATCATTTAAATCCTTACCTATTACAGGATATCTTGAAAACTGCTCATCTATAATAATTTCTTTAATTTCTTCAATACTCATATAAATGCTAACAGTAACCATTTGAGGTGCTGGAGTCATTATCTCTTTTACTGTTATTTCTGAAAAACTAAAAGCACTGTGAATAAGCTGTCTTTCTTCAGGCTCAAATATTCCCTTTTCTTCACCTTCCTCAATCAAAAGCTTGAGCTCTTCCTGAGAAATAAAACCTCTTTCGGAAAATGCTTTTAATCCAAAAGGTTTCAAAACTAAATTAGTTGAGAATGTGAGAATTTTTATTAGCAGAGAGGAGACTTTTGAAAATCTATCAATAAATTTCGCTGTTCTCAAGCTTACCCAGTCAGGATAGGCAAGTCCAATGGATTTAGGAATCAGCTCTCCTAAAACAACTGAAAAATATGTAACCAATATTACAACAAGAGTTATTGAAATTGGTTCTGCAGATATCTTTAGAAAACTAAATGGCAAAGATTCAATAAAAGGTTTAATATTCTTTACAGCATACGCACCAGCAACTGCTGAAGCAAGGCTTCCAATCAATGTAATGCCAACCTGAATTGTAGCGAGAAATCTGTCAGGATTCTCTTTTAGTTTCTCAACTATATCAGCGTTTTGTTTACCTTGTTCAATTAATTGTTTAAGTCTAGATCTCCTTAAAGTAACTACACTTATTTCAGAAGCTGCGAAGAGACCATTAAAAATTAAGAGAAAAAATATAAGAAAAATTTCATTCATAAAATATTTTAAAACTAAAGCATAAAATAAAGTTTCTGAGTATAATTAAAAGCCTTTTATTCTTTCAATTAAAGCGTTTGCTACCTCCTGTGTTCCAACTGGTGGATTTGGAGCATCAGGTGTTTTCATATCATATGTTACAAACTTACCTTCCTGTATAATTTCAGCAACTGCCTTTTCTATTTTATTTGCTGCCTCTGATTCTCCTATATGCCTCAACATCATAACTGAACTGAGAATAATTGCAAAGGGGTTTACTTTATTTAAACCTTTATATTTTGGTGCGCTTCCGTGAGTAGGTTCAAAAACTGCATACTCATCTCCAATATTGGCTCCAGGTGCCAATCCAAGCCCACCTATAAGTCCTGCTGCAAGGTCACTTATTATATCTCCATAAAGATTTGGAAGCACTAAAACGTCATAAAGTTCTGGCTTCTGAACAAGCTGCATACACATATTGTCAACAATTCTATCTTCAAACTCTATATCAGTATATCTTGTTGCAACTTCTCTTGCTACTTCAAGAAAAAGTCCATCCGTGTATTTCATTATATTAGCTTTATGGACTGCTGTTACTTTCTTTCTTCTATTTTTTCTTGCATATTCAAAAGCAAAACGGACAATTCTTTCTGTTCCAAATACTGAAATAGGCTTTATACTGATTCCTGAGTCATGCTTTATTTTTTTACCTGTTTTTTCTTCAATAAATTTTATTAATTCAAGAGTTTCAGCTTCACTCTTTTTAAACTCTATTCCAGCATAAAGGTCTTCAGTGTTTTCCCGCACAATAACAAGGTCAATATTTTCATACTTTGTTCTTGCTCCCTTAAAGCTCTTGCAAGGTCTTAAACAAGCATAAAGGTCAAGACTCTGCCTGAGTGAAACATTAACACTTCTAAAACCCGTTCCAACAGGAGTTGTAATCGGGCCTTTTATTGCAATTTTATTTTTCTTTATTGATTCAATAACTCTGTCAGGCAAAGGATTCCCTTCTTTAAAATAAACTTCTTCACCTGCATCCTGAATATCCCATTCAATTTTTACGCCTGAAGCATCTACAACCTTTTTCATGGCTTCAGAAATTTCAGGACCTATCCCGTCACCAGGAATAAGAGTAACTTTATGCATTTAAGATTCTCCTCCTATGGTGTAACTGTAAGAATCTGCCTGACAATGTCAGGGTAATTTGCTATGAATTTAAGCTCGTCGTCAGTAAGAGGCTTCTGTGTATGTAAATTAGCATATTGCACAATCTCAAGAACTTTCCTTGCTTCATTATCATCTTTAAACTCTATGCCGAGTTTACTGTAAACATATCTGAAACCTTTTATACCGCCATATTCTCCTGTTGTGATAATTCTTCCTGTCTCAAGAAGTTCAGGCTCACCCCTGCCCACATCCTCTGGTGAATAAAGTTCATAGTTTGCTCTGTCTTTAAGTACTCCATCTGCATGAATTCCTGACTCATGTGCAAAAGCATTTGCACCTACACCAGGCTGATTTATTGGTATTGGAATATTAAAGGCATAAGAAGCATACTTAGCAATCTTCCAAGCCTTCTTTAAGTTAACATTTTCATCCAGCGGACATTTCTCTCTTAATCCATGTGAAAACTTAAGAGCAAGCACTGTTGAAATCAAATCCGCATTACCTGCTCTCTCTCCATATCCATTTACTGTGGTATTAATATAACTATCAACGCCTGCTTCAATTGTTCCCTGTGCTCCTGCAACAGATACCGCCTCAGCCATGCCAAGGTCATTATGGCAATGCATTTCTATTGGGAATTGTGTAGCTAAAGCAAGAGTATGAATCCTTTCATATATGGTAATTGGGTCTTCGCAACCCAATGTATCACAGTATCTAAATCTATCTCCTCCAGCTTCTTTTCCAGCAAGGATAAACTCTATAAGTCTGCTTAATTCAGTACGAGAAGCATCTTCTGCATTAAATCCCACAGTCTCTGCTCCAAGTTCCTTTGCGAGCTTTACAGCATTATACATTCCTTTAACTATATCATCAAATGTTTTCCTGCCCTGAAATTTGCCCTTAATCATTATCTCAGAAGTTGAAACAGAGAGATTTAAATGTTTTATTTTAGGACAATTTTTAAAAGCAAGCTCAACATCCTCAGGAATTGCCCTTGCCCATCCTTCAAGATGAATTCTTTTGAAGGCGCCAATTTCAGCAAGTTCTAAATTTGCATTAATATAGTTTACTTCATGTTTTAAAGTAGGAAAACCAATTTCACTCTGATAAACTCCCATTTCATCAAGATAAAGATTAAGTAATGTTTTAGAAAGCTTTGGGAGAAGTATTCTTGATGTCTGAACGCCGTCTCTATTAGTTACATCAATAAGATAAACCTTTATTCCATTTTTCATTTATTTCCTCCTACTTTTGTGATTTGATTTTTTAGGCTTGTTTTTTTCGCGAGATTTCTCTCGGAATCGCAACCTTTCCAGTTCTTACAAACTCTTTTATACCCATAGGTTTCATAAGATCTATAAATGCCTGAATTTTCTTTTCGTCCCCTGTAACTTCAATTGTATATGTTGTTGCTCCTGAATCCACGACTCTTCCGCGAAATATTTCAACTGTCTTTAATAACTCAAGCCTATTTTCCTTCTTGGGAGCAACTTTAATAAGAACCATTTCTCTTTCTACATGGTCTACTTCGGTTAAATCAACAACTTTGATAACATCAACCAGTCTATTAAGCTGTTTTGTTATCTGTTCAATTACTCTGTCATCACCTGTGGTCACTATGGTCATAATTGATATTTGAGGGTCAATTGTCTCACCCACTGAAAGACTCTCTATATTGTATCCCCTACCACTAAAAAGTCCTGCTATTCTTGCAAGAACTCCGAATTTGTTTTCAACGAGCACGGAAATTGTATGTCTCACATTTGCCTCCTACTTTACCGCCTTAAGTTTACGTTCTTTTTTCTTTTCTTCAAATATCATCTCATCAATAGCAGCTCCAGGAGGAACCATCGGATAAACCTTTTCCTTCCAGTCGACAACAAAATCCATAAAAACAGGTTTTCTTATTGATAAAGCATCTCTGATTACAGGCTCAACCTCAGAAGGCTTTGTTGCCCTCAATCCAACAGCACCATAAGCTTCAGCAACCTTTACAAAATCAGGTGCTGTGCTAAGATATGTATGTGAGTATCTTTCTCCATAAAATAATTCCTGCCACTGCCTTACCATTCCAAGATAGCTATTGTTCAGGATTGCAACCTTCACTGGTAAATCGTAAACTACTGCTGTTGCAAGTTCCTGTATATTCATCTGAATACTTCCATCGCCGGCAACATCAATTACAGTTTTATCAGGATAAGCTACCTGAGCACCAATGGCAGCAGGGAAGCCGTATCCCATAGTACCCAATCCTCCTGAAGTAACAAGCCTTCTCGGTTTATCAAATTTATAAAATTGGGCTGTCCACATCTGATTCTGCCCAACCTCGGTTGTTATAATAGCATCGCCTTTTGTAACTTCATATAATTTCTCAATAACATACTGCGGCTTAATTACAGCAGAGTCAAACTCATAGGTAAGAGGTCTTTCTTTTTTCCATTGATTTATCTGTTTAAGCCATGCCTTCCTTATCTCACTCCATTGAGGTTTGATTTCTTCCTTTAAAATTTTGATTAAAGCACTAAGGACATTTTTAACATCACCAACTATTGGTACATCAACTCTTACATTTTTTCTGATTGAGGTAGGATCAATATCAACATGTATAATTTTTGCCTGAGGAGCAAATGCACTTGTTTTTCCTGTAACTCTGTCATCAAATCTCATACCAATTGCAAAAATTAAATCAGATTCCTGAACTGCTTTGTTGGCATAATATGTTCCATGCATTCCAAGCATACCAAGAAAAAGAGAATGGGTTCCTGGGAAACTACCAAGTCCCATGAGAGTATTCGCAACAGGAATCTGTGTAAATTCAGCAAGTTCCTTTAAAAGTTCATGAGCTTCAGATATAACGCATCCACCACCTGCAATTATAACTGGCTTTTTTGCCTTTGCTATCTCATTTGCAGCTTTCTTTATCATATAAATATTGCCTTCATATGTGGGGTTATAACTTCTTATATGGACTTTTTCAGGCCAAACAAACTCTGTTTTGCCTTGTGTCACATCTTTTGGAAGGTCAATAAGTACCGGACCAGGTCTTCCTGAAGAAGCAATATAAAAAGCCTCTCTAACCTGTCTTGCAAGGTCTTTAACATCTTTAATTAAAATATTATATTTTGTACATGGTCTTGTTATTCCTACAATATCAGCTTCCTGAAAAGCGTCATTACCTATAAGAAATGTTGGTACCTGCCCTGTAAATATAACAAGAGGCACTGAATCCATAAAAGCATTAGCTATGCCTGTTACAGTATTTGTTGCACCGGGTCCGCTTGTAACAAGCACAACCCCTGGTTTACCTGTTACTCTTGCATATCCATCTGCTGCATGAGTTGCACCCTGTTCGTGCCTTGTTAAGAATAATTTTATATCAGGGTTGTCATAAAGAAGATCAAAAATATCAAGAATAACTCCCCCTGGGTATCCAAAAATATGTTTTACCCCTTCCTTTTTTAGGCATTCAATTAAAATTTCTGCACCTTTCATCTTTCCCATAGCAATACCCTATTTTATTATAAATTTAATATGGTAAATTAACATATAAAACTTAAAATAATCAATATAATAATCAATTCTAAAATTGCTGATAGAGAATTATGTTTTGGACTATTTGTCATCCCTTCGCTTTGCTCAGGACAGCATCTGACCCCTTTCTTGTCATTCTGAGCCGAAGGCGAAGAATCTCCACAGGAGACCCTTCGGCTTCGCCTCAGGGTGACAAAAAAGGTCATTCTGAGCGTCAGCGAAAAATCTCCTCCTTTTGTCATTCCTTCGCTTCGCTCAGGACAGCGCTTCGGCGCGTTTAGCCCCTCAGAATGCGGGATGAGCTAAAGACATCTCTTTTCTATCGGCAATTTTAAATCAATATAATGGGTTATAAATGAAAAATATCTAATCTGTATAAAACGATATAAAATCTTTTTGACATATTTTTTTAAGGTGTTATAGTATTTAAGAAATTGGAATATCTTAAGGTGGAGAGTAAATTTTTTTAAATGGATATATTTATTATTTTTGGATTGCTTATCGGTTTAAGTGCTGTAGTTGTAGGTAATATTATTGAAGGAGGAACAACAGCTCACCTCATTCAAATTGCAGCTGCGGCCATAGTCTTTGGTGGAACATTAGGTGCGGTTATAGTAAGCTTTCCCCAAAAAGATATATTAAATGCCTTAAAAGGGCTCAAAATAGCTTTTTACTCCAAAAAAACTTCTGAAAGACTCTTGATAGAGGAGATTCTTGGTCTTTTGGTAATAGCAAGACGGAAAGGTGTGCTTGCACTTGAAAATGAGTTAAAACAAGTGAGTGATCCTTTTCTAAAAAAAGGATTGAGAATGATTATTGATGGATACAGTCAGGAAGTAATTCGGGATGTTCTATATCAGGAAATAAAAAACTACGAAGATACTGTAAAAAGAGCATCTAAAGTTTTTGACTCAGCAGGTGGATATGCACCAACTATAGGTATAATTGGTGCAATTTTAGGACTTATTCATGTTCTTCAAAATGTTGCAGAACCTTCAAAAATAGGAACAGGAATAGCAACTGCATTTGTAGCAACTGTTTATGGCGTCGGTTCCGCTAATCTTGTTTTTATTCCTATTGGAAAAAGAATAATTTATAAAGCAATCAATGAAATCAAAAGAATGGAGTTAATTATTGAAGGATTGCTTGGAATTGAAAGAGGAATTAATCCCCATTTTTTAAGAGCAATACTTGAAAGCTTTAAGGAAGGGAAAAATCTATGAACTTTGATTTGGAAAAACAAAACAACAAAAATGATGATGACCATGAAAATCTTGATAGATGGCTTATTTCTTACTCTGACTTTTTAACACTTCTTTTTACTTTTTTTGTGGCACTTTATGCTTTATCTGTTATAGACCAACACAAAGCTGAAAGCTTTTCTGAATCTCTAAAAAAAGTATTTAAGATAATAGAATCACCAATCAAAACAGAACTTGAAAAGAGTGATATGGCTAAGGAACTTGAAACCTCGTTAAAGGAATTTGAAGGAGCAGTTGTAAAAGAAGAACCAAGAGGCATAGTTATTGTATTGCCTGATAAACTGCTGTTTGAAACTGGCAAAACAGACTTAAATCCACAATCAAGAACAGTATTGGATAAAATAATCAATAAATTAAAAGGCATTAAAAATAAAATTTCTATAGAAGGACATACTGATAATGTACCAGTCAAAAATGAAACAATTAAATCAAACTGGGAATTATCAACTTTACGGGCATTGTCTGTTCTTCATTATATGTTAGAGTCAGGGATTTCACCTGAAAGACTTTCTGCAACAGGATACGGAGAATACCGTCCTATAACTGACAATGATACTGATGAAGGAAAAGCAAAAAACAGAAGAGTAGAAATTTTTGTGTTGAGGTAAATAAATGGAAGATTTGGAAGAAAAATATAAAAACATGCGAGAACATGTCAGAATAGATGTAAGGGTTCCTTTTGCTGTAAGATTTTTGTCTGACGAAGAAAGGCAAAATATTGTCTCAACAGTAATAGGGCATTATAAGTTTGATATTATAAGCCTGAAAGAATCTTCCGATAAGACATTAACTGAATGGCTCAATACAGTAAATAAAAAACTTGATTCAATTATCGGTCTATTGACAATCCAACAGCATGGTTTTCATAAACTACCTTTATCATTAATAAATATAAGCGGAGGCGGATTAAGCTTTCTTTCAGAAAAAATGTATCAAAAAGGCGATATTCTGGAAATAAAGCTTTTGCTTGATATACCTATACCATTAGGGTTATATCTATATGGAGAAGTTATTAGGAGTGAAAAAAAGAATAAAAATTTTGATATAGGAGTTAAATTTATAAAAATTAATGAAGAAATCCAAGATTGTATTATAAGGTATGTTTTATACAAAGAAAAACAAATAATAAGCCAGACTAAAGCTATAAGTGAGGGAATCTAAGTACCTCTCTCATAAAAAACCAATTCTTACATAGAATTGACAATTTATACTTATAAATATTAAATTTTTTGGTTATGAAAAATCTTCCAAATTATACTCTATTGATAGGAGCATTAGCATTCAGCTTTGGTGGGCTTGTTGGGGGAGTAAGTTTTACAGGAATTAGATTTTTAATAACTCCGAGGCTATGATGCGTAAAATAATGTTTATAATCATCTCAATTATATTTTCTTTATCTGCTAACGCTCAGGAAGAAAATCCGAGAGTTTTATTAAAATTCGGCAAGCATCAAGATTTTTACAGATTCGTATTTATTTCTGAAGAATTTGATATTATTCATTCAAGCAGTGTTGTTTTACAAAAAGATGAGAAACTAAGAGTTTCTTTCAGTAAAGAGATTCAAATAGAATTTGAAGGCCGTATATTGCAAACTGAAAATACAATCAGAGGCATAAAATTTTACAAAAAAAATGGCTCTTTTATTTTTTCAACTTCCGACATAAAAGAAATAAAGGTATTTAAATATGAAAACCCCTACAAAATTGTTATAGATGCCTATTTTAATCAAGAGTCAATTGAAGAAAAACCACAAATAAAAGGAGCTATTCTAATAGATGCAGGACATGGAGGAAAACAAGAAGGTATCGTAGTAAATGGACAGAAGGAAAAAGACATTAGCTTATTTATTTGTAAAGAATTAGCAGCTAAACTCGCCCAAAAAGGTATTAACACATCCCTTCCAAGAGCATCAGATGAAGATTTATCTATTAAAAAAAGACTTAACATAGCAAATAATTTAAAGCCCAGGATTTTTCTGAGTATCCATGTATCTTCAGGTGATTACTTTACAATCTACAACTCACCTTTGAAGAAAGAAAAAACAGATGATGGCTCAAAGATTTCTTTTATTGAAGAAAAATTTATAAACAATTTCACAAAAATATTTAAACTAAGATTTAACGAACAGATATACCAAGAAAAGATTCCTGTAACAATTCTTAAAAATTCAATATCCCCTGCTTTAATGATTGAACTTCCAAGAAAAGTTTCATTGTTAGATAAAACATATAATAATAAAATTATAGATGCTTTAACACAGGTTGTTATTGAAACTTTATCAACAAAAGAAAAGACAAAAGAAGACAAAAAATGAACAAGAAAAAAATAATATCAATTATTTTAATAGTATCTGTTTCATTAGCTTTAGGTCTTTTTTATTTTTATTTAAGAGAAAACAATGTTATCTCTAACAAAGAAAATAAAAAAGAACAACAGCTTGAGAATTTCAAAATATTTTTACCTTCAACTAAAGAACTTATAACAAAAGAAGTATATGCAAAAAAAGAAATTCAGGAATTGAAAAAAATTGAAATTATTATAGAATCTTTCTTGAGAGAATTGAATTCACCATTCAAAGAAACAAGAATTTTAGGCATTTACAGGGATAAAGAAAATATTGTTTATATTGATTTATCAAGTGATTTTTGTGCTCCAATGGATGCTTTACAAGAATATTTACTGCTTAAAGCTTTTTACAAAACTCTAAAGAATAATTTCCCCTGGATAAATGATATTAAAATCTTAATTAATAACAAAGAAATAGAAACTCTTTCTGGACATTTCTTGATTGAAAACTCTTTGAAGGAGTATGGGGAGGAAAATTAATGAATGAAAAACCTATTGGTATTTTTGATTCAGGTATTGGTGGACTTACTGTATTTAAGGAAATTTCTAAATTACTTAAAAATGAAGATCTGCTTTATCTCGGTGATACAGCAAGAGTCCCTTACGGAATTCGTTCATCAGAAACAGTAATTAAATATTCTGTTGAATGTGCAAATTTTTTATTTAAAAAAGGCATAAAAATGCTTGTTGTAGCATGTAATACTTCATCATCAGTGAGTCTTGATGCTTTAAAGCAAAAATTACCAATTCCTGTTATTGGAGTTATTGAACCTGGCTCAAGAGCAGCTCTAAAAAAAACAAAAACTGGAAAAATTGGCGTAATAGGTACAGAAGCAACAATTAAAAGTAACGCATATTCTAAAACCATAAAATCTATTAATAATTCAATTACAATAATCTCAAAAGCCTGCCCATTATTTGTTCCTTTAGTTGAAGAAGGTATTTTGGAAGGACCAATTACCGAACATGTAATAGACTTTTACCTTAAAGATATAAAAGAAAGCGGAATAGATACTCTTATTCTTGGCTGCACTCATTATCCTTTACTTAAGAAAGCAATCCAAAACTATATGCAAGATATCAAGCTTGTTGACTCAGCAGAAGAAGTTGCTCTTGAAGTAAAAAAGATATTGATAGAAAAAGATATTTCAAATAAGCAGAAGAATGATGGACAGAAAATTTTTTATCTGACAGACTCTCCTGAAAGATTTAAGAAAATAGGAGAGATATTTTTAAACTATAAAATTGAAAACATATTTAAAGTATCACTTGAGGAGGAAAAATGAGACCTGATGGAAGAAAAAATGATGAAATCAGACAAATAAAAATTGTAAGGGAATTTATCAAAAATGCAGATGGTTCTGTTCTTATTGAACTTGGCAATACAAGAGTGATCTGTACTGCTTCAATAGAAAATAAAGTTCCACAATTTTTAAAAGACCAGAAAAAAGGATGGATAACAGCTGAATACGGCATGCTGCCACGATCAACACCTACAAGAATGCTAAGAGAATCAACCGCAGGAAGAGTTGGAGGAAGAACACATGAAATACAAAGACTTATCGGAAGGTCTTTAAGAGCTGTAGTAGAACTTGAAAAACTTGGAGAAAGAACAATATGGATAGACTGCGATGTTATTGAGGCAGATGGAGGAACAAGAACAGCATCAATAACAGGAGGTTATATAGCATTAAAAGAAGCAATTGAAAAAGCGTTAAATGCGGGAATGATTACTGAAAATCCTATAAAAGACACAATAGCAGCTATAAGTGTTGGAATTATTAATAATGAACCAAGACTTGACCTTTGCTATGCTGAAGATTCACAGGCAGAAGTTGATATGAATATTGTAATGACAGGAAGCGGAAAATTTATTGAAATTCAGGGAACAGCAGAAATTATACCCTTTTCCAGAGAAAATTTGCTTCAGTTATTATCTTTGGCTGAAAAAGGCATAAGAGAGATTATAAAATTTATAAATTCTAATTAATAAAAAAATTTTGTTATAATTAAATATCTTCCTAAGCCCCCTTAGCTCAGTAGGATAGAGCACAGGTTTCCTAAACCTGGTGTCGCAGGTTCGATTCCTGCAGGGGGCATTAAATTAACCCCAAAGTTTCAAGACAGGTTATTTATTATAAATTTTTTCTATAGATTCTGCAGTATTTATCAATAAAAACAATTTGATTTACCTACCATTATTCATTAAAATTAAACAGATTATTAAAAGAGTAGTCTTTAAAAAACAAAAAAGAAAGGAGGAAGTTATGGAACTTACAAGACGAACTTTTCTGAAAATCTCCACAGGCGCTCTTCTTCTTAGCTCACTGGGGCTTAATCTTGAGCCAGTAAAAGCCTATGCAGCAGAGCTAAGAACTAAGGGTGCTAAGGAGACAACAACAATTTGTCCTTACTGTTCATGTAGCTGTAGCATTATTGTATCCGTGAAAGATGGAAAGGTAATTAATACAGAAGGCGACCCTGATTCTCCTATTAATGAAGGGGCTTTATGTCCAAAAGGTGCTTCAGTTTATCAAATCGTAGGTACTAATAATCCTTACAGGGTAACTGAACCAATGTATCGTGCCCCTGGTGCTACAGAATGGAAAAAAATCAGCTGGGAAGAAGCATTAAACAGAATTGCAAAACTTGTTAAGAAAACAAGGGATAAGTACTTTATCACAAAAAATTCAAAAGGACAGGTTGTAAACAGAGTTGATGCAATAGGACACATTGGTTCTGCTGCTCTTGATAATGAGGAGTGTTATTTAATTCAGAAATTGATGCGCTCCTGGGGACTTGTTTACATTGAGCATCAGGCGAGAATATGTCATTCATCCACTGTTCCAGCTTTGGCAGAATCCTTTGGTAGAGGAGCAATGACAAATCACTGGATTGATTTTAGAAATGCTGATGTAATCCTTAACATGGGTGGTAACACAGCTGAAAACCATCCTATGTCAATGAAGTGGATAATGAAGGCAAAGGAGCAAAGAGGTGCAAAGCTTGTTGTTGTTGACCCTCGTTTTACAAGAACAGCATCAAAGGCAGACCTTTATGTTCCAATAAGAATCGGCACTGACATTGCCTTCCTCGGTGGATTAATTAAATACATAATTGACAACAATCTTTATTTCAAAGACTATGTAATAAACTACACAGATGCACCATTCCTTGTTGACCCGAACTTTAAAACAGCAGAAGACCTTGATGGAGTATTTTCAGGCTATGATGAAAAAAAGAGAGCCTATGATAAATCAACATGGAAGTATCAGGTTGATGAGAATGGCATTCCAAAGAAAGACCCAACACTTCAGGATCCTAACTGTGTATTTCAATTACTTAAGAAGCAATACCAGAGATATACAATTGATAAGGTATCAGAAATTACTGGTGCACCAAAGGATAAACTTGAAGAAGCCTACAAACTTCTTGCTTCCTGTGGGAAACCAGACAAGGTCTGCACTGTCTCCTATGCAATGGGATGGACACAGCATACAGTTGGTGTTCAGAATATAAGAGCTTTTGCTATAGTTCAACTTCTACTTGGAAATGTTGGAATGGCTGGTGGAGGAGTTAATGCTCAAAGAGGTGAAGGAAATGTTCAGGGCTCAACTGACCATGGACTTTTATTCCATATTCTCACAGGATACAATCCAACACCTGTAGCAAGTGATGTGGACCTTAAAACCTATATTGAAAAATACACACCAAAGACAAAAGAACCAAAGAGTGTAAACTGGTGGTCAAACAGACCAAAATATTTTATCAGCTATCTAAAAGAGCTTTATGGAGATAAAGCAACTAAGGAAAATGACTTCTGTTATAGTTATCTGCCAAAGAGAGATGATACACAGAATTGTTCCTGGCTTATGATATGGGATCAGATGTATAAAGGTAAGATAAAAGGATTCTTTGCCTGGGGACAGAATCCAGCCTGTTCAGGCTCCAATGCAGGAAAAGTAAGAAAAGCACTTGCAAAACTTGACTGGCTTGTTTATGTAAATCTTTGGGATACAGAGACTTCTTCATTCTGGAAAGGTCCTGGCATGGACCCAAAGAAGATAAAAACAGAAGTTTTCATGTTGCCTTGTGCCTCTTTTGTTGAAAAAGAAGGAAGCATAACAAACTCCGGAAGATTGGCACAGTGGAGATACAAGGCAGTAAATCCAACGGGTAAATGTATGCCTGACGCCGAGATAATGAATGAGCTTTACTGGAGAGTAAAGAAGCTTTATGAGAAAGAAAAAGGAGCATTCCCTGAACCAATAATTCATCTTACATGGGATTATGGAGAAAAAGATAAAGATGGTAAAGTAAAACACATTGATGTTCATAAAGTTGCAAAGGCAATAAACGGATACTTTACAGAAGATGTACCAGAGCATCCAATAGACAAGAAATCTTACAAGAAAGGTCAGCAAGTTCCATCCTTTGTATTTCTGCTTAATGATGGAAGAACAGCCTGTGGTAACTGGCTATACTGTGGCAGTTATACAGATGCAGGAAACATGATGGCAAGAAGAGGAAAAGAAGACCCAACAGGACTTGGACTTTATCCAAACTGGGCATGGTGCTGGCCTGTAAACAGAAGAATACTTTACAACCGTGCAAGCTGTGATCCACAGGGTAATCCATGGGATCCAAAGAGAGCAGTTATAAAGTGGGATGCAGCAAACAAGAAATGGGTAGGAGATGTACCTGATGGACCTGCACCACCCCTTGCACTGGAAGGTGGAAAACTTCCGTTCATTATGAAACCATCAGGAGTTGGAACAATATTTGGTTCAGGACTTTCAGATGGACCATTTCCAACTCATTATGAACCGCTTGAGTGTCCATTCCAGGAAAATCCACTTTATAAAAAAACAAGGATTAATCCTGCAACAAAGCTGTTTACTGATACACCTGAGGATGTATTTGTCTATTGTGATACAAAATATCCCTATATGGCTACAACTTATAGAGTAACAGAGCACTGGCAGACTGGTGTAATGACAAGACATACAGATTGGTTGAGGGAAATGCAACCACAGGTCTTTGTAGAGATAGACCCAATTTTAGCAAAGGAAAAGGGAATAAAGAGCGGAGACAAAGTAATAGTTTCTTCAGCAAGAGGGAAATTATGGGCAATAGCCATAGTAACAGAGAGATTTCAACCTCTTAAAGTTATGGGGATGACCATACATCAGGTAGGATTACCATGGCACTATGGATGGAAATTCCCGAAAGACGGCTCTGGTGGTGACAGTGCAAATCTTTTAACCCCAACAATTGGTGATGCAAATACCATGATACCTGAGACAAAGGCATTCATGGTAAACATAGAGAAGGCATAGGAGGTGAAACATGGCACGTAAGGGATTATTAATAACACCAGATATATGCATAGGTTGCAGAGCCTGTCAGGTAGCATGTAAAGAATGGAATCAGCTTCCTGCTTCAAAGACAAAGAATAATGGAACATATGAAAATCCTCCGGATTTAGATGAAAATAACTTTAACAGAATCAGATTTATAGAGACAAAAGATTCCAAAGGATTCCGCTGGCTTTTTGTAAGCCACAGGTGCATGCACTGTGGAGAGCCTGCCTGTGTTCAGATTTGTCCTGCCGGAGCATTGATAAAGGATAAGGAAACAGGTATTGTTTACTATGATAAGAACAAATGCATAGCCTGTCATGCCTGTGTATCTGCCTGTCCCTTTAGTATACCAAGATATGATCAGGGTGGAAAAGGCAAGATTGCCAAATGTCATTTATGCATTGACAGAGTTAAGGCAGGATTGACTCCAGCCTGTGCAAAGACCTGTCCAACAGGAGCTATCAAATATGGTGACAGAGATGCTCTGATAAAGGAAGCAAAAGCAAAGGGATATAAACTTTATGGAGAGACAGAGCTTGGCGGGCTCGGCGTAGTATTTGCGCTTACAGACTCACCTAAGGTTTATAAACTTGCTGAGAATCCGAAAATATCTGAGTCTGTTGCATTCTGGGGCTCTGTATTAAGAACACTTGTAGGCAGAAGTGGCTCAACAACAACTTCTTTTATCAAATATCTCGCTCAAAAATCTACTGAAGAAGTAAAGAAATAGTTTTAATTCTCAAGGCAGGATGGGTTTTACTCTCCCTCCTGCCTTTAATATTCAGATCAAAATTTTTTCAATTTATGAAAAGAGATTTTTATTTAACTCCTTCTTTTATTTGTTTAAGCCAACGAAGCTTTGAATTGCTTATAACAGAACTGCTCAGCAATTCAATCAACTGAGGTGAATTTATATCAAAATTATAAGTTTTTTTGAAATTGTTTGTGTTTATTTTAGTCCTGCCATTCAGAAGCTTTTTTAAATCTTGAGAAGTTGGCAAATTTAAGGAAATGGTCATTTCTCTGGCAACTGATAAAAATATATCCCTGTGATTTTTTGCCTGTCCTTGAGGATTAATTACGCTATGTAAATGCTTAATTCTGCCCATCCAATCTACTATGCTTCCTGATGATTCAAAAAAAGTTCTCGTTGGTAGAACAAGATCTGCTTCAAGTACCAAATCTGTAAGATGAGAATTTTGGACTATTAAATAATCTACACCTTCAGGTCTGCTTCTTATGGGCACATCTCCTATTATATAAAGACATTTCAAGCCTTCACTTAGAATTTCTTCAGGGGTTTTGTAACCGTTAATTCCAGCCCTTGCTATTCCGTGACAGTTTGCTTCAATGCCGGGGCAGACTATTTTACCTTTAATAAAAGCGATATTTGAAGAAAGCTTAAAAAGTTTAGGAGATGTAAATATTACAGGATTAAAAGACTCTATGATAAACTCAGCAGCTTTTTCAATATCTTCCCTTATATTTTTCACATTGCGAACCAATGAAACAATATCTTTATTTGCATTCTGTCCTTTAGATATTAAAACCTTAAGAATTTGTTTAACAATTAACTCAGGGTCACCAATAAGATTTAAAGTTGAAGCTCTTCCTATATCTGTTTGGAGGGAATTTATTGTAACAAGTTTAGCTCCTCTTGATAGTTTTCTTCTAAAATAAACATCTAAGGCAGGAAGTAATCTTTCTTTCTGGGAAGGATTAAAATCAACAAGAATTATGAGATCAGCATCTTCCATCTCTATATTCTGTGATTTCGCTAAACATCCCGTATCTGAATAAAGGCTAAGAGTGGTACCAAAATAGTCTGAACCCGCCACATCTTTTATAAACTTTTTAAGAACAAACATATCCTCATTCATTAAATTTCCTGTACTGATAAAACCTGTTTTTCCCCTGTAACTTTTAAGTTTTTCTGCAAGAAAAGAAAATGCTTCTGGCCATTGTATTTCCTTCAATGCACCATTTATTCTTTTTAAGGGGGCTTTAATGCGGTTATCTGCATAAACCCAATCAAAACCAAATCTTCCAATTGCACATATATATCTTTCAATTGAACCTTTATTAGCAGCTGGATTGATTTTCTCAATTCTTCCATTTTTTACACTCACAAGAATGTCACAACTGCATCCGCAGAAAAGGCATACGGATTTTATTTTATTGTACTCCCATTCTCTGCCCCTTTGGTCTCTATCAGCTTCAACAATTGCATTTACAGGACATACATCTATACAACTGCCACAAAAAGTGCATTGTGAATTCTGAAGGGGCTTATCACCTGATGTGGTAACCTTAGATTCAATACCTCTTCCCATAAAATTAAGAACAGCTGTTCCCTGTTCCTTACATACTCTTATGCATCTTGAACAAAAAATACAGTAATCAGGCTGTCTTTTTATGTATGGATTTGCATCATCAGGTTTATATCCTAATCTTTTCCTCGTAAAGGGGGTATCTTTAATTTCTAACTCATAGGCATAATTTTGAAGTTCGCAAATTCCTGCTTTTGTGCATGTTAAACAGTCGTTAGGATGCATTGAAAGAATGAGTTCAATTACAAAACGTCTTAATTCAAGGAGTTTTTCAGTTTTTGTCCTTACAACCATCCCTTCTTTAACTTTTGTATTACAAGCCATAACAGGAGCTTTAAGTCCTTCTACCTCTACGAGGCAAAGTCTGCAAGCTCCGATAGCATTCATACCTTTTAAATAACAAAGATTCGGTATATGTATACCTGCCTGTTCTGCTGCATCAAGAAGAACCATTCCTGCAGGTGCATATACTTCCTTGCCATCAATCACAATTCTCACATTTTTTTTCATCCCTCCTCCCTCCCAAACATTTCTAATATATTTTTACTATTCATAATAAAATCAATTGCGTTTACAGGACATACATTTATACACTCCCCGCACTGAGTACATAAAGTTTGGTCAATTTCATAAGAAGTGCTTCCAAATCCGCTGATTTCCTTTTTGGAGACAATTGCATAATATTTACAAACCTTTACGCATTCTCCACATTTAATACAAATATGGGGATTAATAACATATTGAAAAATGCTTACACATTCATTATAAGGACATACTGCAGTAGTATGTTGTTTTATTTCATCATAAAAAGAATTAACGGTATTGAATATAAAACCCCCCATATCTTTACCTTTTTTACAAAAAGAACCTTCTATCATATTAAATCCGATTCTTTTTAGTAAATCAATATCTCTTTCAGTGAGACCTTCCTTACATTGACTTAACTTCAATGTTATAATCCTTGCTTCTTCTGTTCCGAAAGAACATGGAAAACATTTCCCGCACATAACATCTCTAATAAACTCATTAATACAATAAAGAAGCCTTTGAACACGACAATTTTTGCTTTCAGATTCTTTTAAAATATCTTCCATTTTTTTGCCCTTTAAAAAGGGTTCTGCACTCATCAGACTGTAACTTTTTTCTTCTGAGCTAAACCTGTCTTAATCTTTATAGCTCCTGTTGGACAAACATCAATGCATTCTCCACATCTTTTACATAAAGAAGCATCAACAATATAACATGTAGATAATTCTATTACTGCATTGTTCCTGCATATTTCTTTACACTTTCCACATCTCTCGCATCCGTTTTCATCTATTAACACCAGAGGTGGCTTCAATATTTCGACACTGTTCATAAGACATATATCGTAACACATCTTGCACCTCTGGCACTGAATCTGGTCTATATAAAAACCGCCTCCTTCGTGTTCTTTGATTGCATCAAAGGAACATACATCTATACATCGTCTGCATTGAATACATATGTCTCTATTTATTGATAACAAATACATTCCTGAACATGATTTTGCTCTGCAGTATTTAGAAAATATATGTTCTTCATACTCATTAAGAAAATATTTTATGGTCGTCAGAACAGGATTCGGAGCTGTTTTCCCAAGCCCACACAAAGAACCTTCTATAATAAATTTTCCAAGTCTTTCAAGATTTTCTATATCTTCTGGCTCACCCTTACCTGATGTTATTTTTTCAAGTATATGAAGCATCTGATGTGTTCCTATTCTGCAAGGTGTGCACTTTCCACAGGATTCTGCCTGAGTAAATGAAAGGAAAAATTTTGCCATATCTACCATGCAGTTGTCCTCGTCCATAACAACCATACCTCCTGACCCCATCATAGCACCGACCTTTTTTAGAGAGTCAAAATCTATTGGCAGGTCAAGATAGTCTGATGGAATACATCCCCCAGAAGGTCCTCCTATTTGCACTGCTTTTAATTTTTTGTCACCAGGGATGCCTCCTCCTATATCAAATATAATCTCTTTTAGAGTTATTCCCATAGGAACTTCAATTAGTCCTGTATTTTTAACTTTACCTGTGAGAGCAAATATTTTCGTACCTGGTGAACTTTCAGTTCCTATCCCGAGATACCAGTCAGCGCCTTTGTTAATAATATTAGAAACATTTGCCAGTGTTTCAACATTATTTATCACTGTTGGATTGCCCCATAGCCCTCTCTCTACAGGGAAGGGAGGTCTTGGTCGTGGCATACCTCTTTTACCTTCAATGGAAGCCATTAATGCAGTTTCTTCTCCACATACAAAAGCACCACTACCTTCTACAAGATGAATATGAAAACTAAATGCTGTTCCAAATATATTATCTCCAAGAATGCCTAACTGTTCAGCTTGTTTTATAGCTGTTTTAAGATTATTTACAGCAAGAGGATATTCATGTCTAACATAAATAAATCCATAATTTGCACCAATTGCTAATGCACATATCAGCATTCCTTCAAGGATACTATGGGGATCACCTTCCATAAGAGACCTATCCATAAATGCTCCAGGGTCTCCTTCGTCACCATTGGCTATGACAAACTTAATTTTGCTTGGGAATCTTTTAGTATAAGCCCATTTTATTCCTGCGGGAAAACCTGCGCCTCCTCTTCCCCTTAAATTTGCTTTTTTTATCTCATCTATTATTGCATAAGAATCCATTGAAAACAGAGCTTTTTCAAATGCCTGATATCCATCAGATGCTATGTAGTGATATATATTTGTAGGGTCTATTTTACCATTATTCTTTAGAACAAGCCTTTTTTGCTTATTATAAAAAGGAATATCATCAAGAAAATAAGCTACTTTACCATAGGAGTCTCTATAAAGAAGATACCATGCAGGCTTTTGATTTTTAATGCTCTCAACCAATTCCCTAACATTTTGAAGTTCAACTCTTTGATAAAAGTAGCCAGGAGGGTCAACTATTACTAAAGGACCTTTCTGACAAAGACCCTGACAACCTGTAGGTATGATATTAACATTTTTTATCCTGTATTCCTTAATAGTATTTCTTAAAGCTTCATATACCTTAAGCGAATTATTACTACGACATCCTGTTCCACAACATATTCTTATAGTAGTTTTTTTTGAAGAAAAAAACTCTTCCTGGAGCTTTTTGCGTAGAGCAATAAGCTCATTGATACTTTTTAATTTTTCCATGGCATTACACCTACAAAAATTTTAAAAAGTTTTTAATACATTGTTTCAGCTATGTAGCAGACCTCTGGAAGTAAATGAGTTACTAAATCTCTAAAGGTAACCATTCCTAAAATCTGGTCTTTTTCTACGACGGGTAAATGCCTGATTTTTTTTCTTAATGCAATAGATATTGCTGAGCTTAAAGGAGTGATTGGGTCAAAAACTGTAATTTCTTTTCTTATAATGTTTTCAAGTGTTTCACTTAAAGGGATATTATTGTAAATGCAGTGGACAATGTCTCTTTCAGTAAAAATACTTACTAATCTATCTTCTTCATCTACGACAAATATTCCACTCACATTTTTCTCTTTCATTAGTTTTATAGCATCAACTATTTTACTTGTGTGGATTATTTTAACAATCTCGTATGAATTTGAATCTAATATGTCTTTTAAATTCATATTCTATCCTTTGCTCTTTATTTTTAGAATTAAATCCTGAACTCCTTTTCCATCAAAAATTTCGCCAACAACTTCATCATTAATCATACTTACAGGTGCGAGTCCGCAACAACCAATACAGCATACTCTTTCAAGAGTCATAGAAAGGTCATCAGTTGTATCACCTGTCTTAACCTTAAACTCCTGCTCAAGTGCCTGAATTATCTTATTGGAGCCTTTCACATAACATGCAGTTCCAAGACATACTTTCACTGTATTTTTACCCTTAGGCTTAAAACTAAACATTTTATAAAAACTTGCAATGCTATAAATTTCTGAAAGCGGAACTGTAAGCTCTTTGGAAAGCTCCATTAATAGTTCTTCGGGCAAATAGCCATATTCTTCTTGCATCTGCTGAAGGATATGAATCAGCTTAGCCTGTTTTCTATCCCTTTCAGATAGAATTTTTTCTAGTTCACCTAAATTATTATTTACATTTATCCCTATCATTTATTATAATATTAACGCTAAAAAAGAAATTTGTCAACCCATTTTTTTTAATTTTTTAAAAATTTTTTTATTTCCATTAATAAATTACTGAGATTATTAACTGAAAAAGCATATAAAGCTTCTTATCTACTATCAAATGGTGGATTATTCTTGACCTTATACCTGCCATTAGTATATTATTTTCTATGAATAGAAAAGTTGCCTTTATTTACGATGATATTTTTTTAAAACATGAAACACCAGAAGGTCATCCAGAAGTTAAGGATAGACTTATAGCAATTATCAACCATCTAAAAAATACAGGAGTTTTGCAGAAGCTAATTCTTATTAAACCGAGAAAAGCAACTGAGAATGAAATAGCCCTCGTTCATAGTCTTAATTATATTGAAACTATAAAAAATTCACCTGCAGGTTACATTGATCCTGATACTTATCTAAGTGAAAAAACCTTTGAAGTAGCTTGTTATGCTGCAGGAGCTGTTCTTTCTGCTATTGATGGCATTATAAATAAAAGTTTTGAAGAAGCCTTTTGCGCTGTAAGACCACCGGGACATCACGCTGAAATGGATAGAGCAATGGGGTTCTGTATCTTTAACAATGTAGCTGTTGGGGCAGCTTATGCAAAAACAAAAGGCTTTCAAAAAATTTTTATAATTGATTTTGATGTTCACCATGGTAATGGAACACAGCATATTTTTGAAGAAGACTGCTCTGTTTTTTATTTCAGCTCCCACCAATTCCCCTATTATCCCGGCACAGGACGAGAGATTGAAATTGGTAAAGGAAGTGGTGAAGGCTGTACATACAATATCCAGCTAAGGGCAGGCTCAGGTACAAAGGAATATTTAACAGTTTTTCAGGATATCATGCCTCAGAAAATTAGAGAATTTAAACCTGATTTGATTCTTGTTTCAGCAGGTTATGATATGCACAAAGATGACCCTTTAAGCCATATTAATGTTTCTACAGAAGGAGTAAGAAGTATTGTCAAAAGCATTCTTCAGTCATCTTATGCCCCCAAAATATTTGTTCTTGAAGGTGGCTATAATCTTGAATCTTTAGCAGAAAGCGTTTATGTAACTCTTGAAGAAATGTTGAAATAAAAACAGGAGATAAAATGAAAAAAAAGATTGTAGTATGTGTACAAAAAGACATAAATAATGCTATTAGTTGGGCTTTAAAAGACCTTTCTGTAATATCAGCCCAATATGTTGACCATCTTTTTCAACTTGAAAAAGTTATAGAATCAAATATAGATTTTTGTGGAATAATAATTGATTCTTTAATTGATGGGCAAAGCACAATCTCTTTTATTCAGAATCTTAGAGATAAATCAAAAATAAAAATTCTCTTAATAATATCTGCAGATACACCTAAACAGGAGATAGTTAATCTTATTAAAAATAAAACTGTTGATAATGTTATTATAAGACCTTTTAATGCTAATCAGATAGTTGACGCTGTTGCAAAACTATGCAACATTGCACGACCTTCTGAAACACCATGGTATATGTATACAAAACCGCAGTAAATCTGATATAATTTTAAGATGGAAAAGAAAGCAACTTTTGAAGTAATGTTTGAAGAGGCAAATTTATTACTTAGATACAAAGAATACGATGAAGCTTGTAAAATCTATAGTGAATTAATAAAAGAAAACTCTCAATCACTTGAACTGCATAATAATTTTGGGCTTGCCTTATTTTATCTTGACAGATTTGATGAAGCAATAAAGCAATTTAAAAAAGCAATAGAAATTGACAATAACTTTGCCTTACCTTATGCAAATATAGGACTTGTCTATTTAAATAAAGGCGAATACAGCAAGGCAGAAGAATTTTTATTAAAAGCCCTTGAAATTGAGCCTCAAAATCCTGAAACTCATTATAATCTTGCAGTAACATATTACAGGATACAGAAAAAAGAAGAAGCTCTTAAGCATTATGAAGCTTTTATAAATTATTCAAGCGAAGATTACAGCAGGCTAAAAGAAAGCGTAAATAAAATTATTGCACAAATTAAAGAGACTCTACAATTAAAGGAAGATTCTCAAGCATAAAATCCTGAATAATGAGTGCGTTTTTTTTAACATCATCTATCTTTAACAATTCATTTCTGTCTGTAACAATGTTACTTATGCTCCTTATTTCTGATACAGGTATACCATAAATCTGAGCAACTTTTGCCACTGCAGCACCTTCCATGTTTTCACATATTGCTTTAAATCTCTTCTCAAAAAATTTTGCCCTTGATAAATTTCCAGTACATGCAGATACGGTTAAAAAAGTCCCCCTTTTTAGCTGTTTTAAAAAATCAGGCACCTGAAGGATAATCTCATCTGAATTAATAAATATAAAGGAGTCCTCTTTGTCTTCGCAATTGATTAACAAGCCTTTATCAGCATCAATCTCTTTTTCTGCTGCTGCTATATCACCAACTTCAAGTCCTGAAGAAGGATAAGCACCTGCAATTCCTGATATAATTGCTCTTTTTATATTAAATTTTTCAAAAGCAAGAGTTGCTGAGATAGCACTATTTATCTTACCAACACCTGAAAGACAAAGCAGTAAAGAAAGTTTGTTAATTTTACCTTTAAAAAAAATATTCTCAAAAATTGTAATTTTTTCATAATTTTTTAATTTCTCTAATATTAATTCACATTCAACAAAGGTTGCAAAAAATAAAGCTGTTAAATATTCGCTCATTTTAGCAGACTATAATAGCAAATTGAAATTGTTAACATCAAGTTTAAGTTTTGCAATTTCTTCCCTTGCATATCCTGCAAAAATCTCTGAAAAAATTGTATTGTTTGTTAAAAGAGGGTCTAAATTGTCATCAATAACTACCTTTTTCACAAGTTCCTGCCAGTAAAATGTTCCTTTTATTGGGGAAAACTCAGTTAGATGAATACGAACCTTAAGTTTTTTGAGAAAATCAACTCCCGCTTTAACTTCATCAAGGCTTTGCTCTGGCATGCCATACATTAAATAGACTCCTATTTCCTGAGATGAGAATCCTGCCTTTTTCAGATAAAAAACTGCTCTTTCAAGTTCTTCATTTGTTACTTTTCCTCCAGTTTCTAACTGTCTTTTTATATCAACCGTTTCAAGGCTTAACCTTATAGTTTTAAATCCTGAATATTTCATTAATTTTGCCAGCTCTTCATCTATAAATCTTGCATGAAGACCATTTGGGGTATGAAATCTGAGCAACCAGTTCATTTTTATTATTTCTTTTAAAATAGGTTTAATGTGTATATCTGCTCTGTAAAGTAAGGCATCATCATAAAAAGCAACATCTCTGACACCAAAATAGTAAACTCCTTCAATTTCATTAAGAACTTCTTTTATAGCTTTCTGTTCAAAGTTTTCGTGTAAAATTGAAGATGCGCAGTAAGGACATCTGAAAGGGCATCCTGTTGATGTTAAAAGAGGTATATAAGGCATATTCCTGTAAAAACCCAACTGCCACCAGTATTGTTTTTTTTCTCTTGCTTTTTTAAGTTTAAAACCAAATTTTTCAATCTCATTAATTAGATTGTCTTTTATCTGTCCTGTGTAAATAATATCAGCACCTGTTTTTAACTTTGCATGCTCCTGATAAAGTGTTGCATAAATCCCTCCAAGAATAATCGGTATATTTTTATATGAGTCTCTTACAAGATTTACAACCTCTTTAACTCCATACCACCAGTAAGCCATTATTGATGTGATAAGAATAAAATCAACTCTGCCAATTTGTCTGAGTTTTTCAATGAATTCATCCTCTGAAATCCCGTATCTTCTATATTTTCTTGGGATATTTTTTAAAATATCAGGTTTTTCAACAACCTGAGACCTGTATTTCCCTGTGCCATATCTTTTAACTCTGAACGAATCGCAACAGTCAATAAAAAACATATTAATGTTGAACTGACTTAAAAATTCAGCAACTTTAAGCAATCCAACAGGCCTTGCCCAGAAATTATAAGCAGCAAAATCGTAAATCCATGGATTTATAAGAAGACATTTAAATTTCATGAAAGTTTTCTAAAAACAATTATAAACCCTGTATGAGCAACCATTCTTAAGGCTGGTCTTAAGCTTAAACCCTGTTTTTCCCATTTTCTTTCAAGAAGCTCAAAAATACCAACATTGTAAAGTATATCAGAAAAATTTTTTTCTAACTCTTCCATTAAGCTGTAAATCTGAAGAACAGTAGTAAGATAACAGCCAAGAATACCTCCATGTTTAAGAACTCTCACTACTTTATCAAGAAAAAGCCATGGCTCAGTGAGGTCAAGAACAGCTCTGTCAAAATCAACATCATCTATGCCTTCAGAAAGATCTCTATTTTGTAAGTTTAATTCTCCAACTGGTTCATTTATTAAAAATTTATCTATATTTGCCCTTGCTGTTTCATAAAAATCCTTTCTTTTTTCATAAGAAACAACTTTTCCGCCCTTCCCTACTGCTCTTAAAAGATAAAGCGTCAGGGCTCCTGAACCTGTTCCTGCCTCAAAGACTTTTGCGCCCGGGAATATGTCAAGAAGGGTTATAATTCTTGATATATCTTTGGGATAAATAATCTGTGCCCCCCTTTTCATCTTTAATATGTAGTCTTCAAGCGTCGGGTGAAAAACTGTAAGCGGTTCTCCTTGCGTTGAGAACACCTTTGTACCGTCATACTTTCCTATAATTTCATTAAAAGGCACTATCCCTTTATGAAATGAGAAGGAATTATCTTTTTTTAATTTAACAAGATACTTTCTTTGCTTTGAATCTATTATAAGAGCCAAATCATCTTCTTTAAATTTATCCAATTACTTCCTCCTTGAGAATGATTTTACTTAAAAAATTCAAAGCCTTCTGCACTCCTTCAGTTTTAAGAATCTCGCTGAACTTGGATACATCCATTATAAAATAATCGTTCTTTTTCTTAACAGTCACCACAAAAGCCTGTAAAAAGGAGTTTTCAGAAAGTAACACATCAATGGCAAAGTCATTATCTCTTTTCCAAACAGAAAAACACTTTAAGTATAAGCTTTCTTCAATCTTGAATTCTTTATGCGATATTAAATCAATATTCAATTTATTACTATTTATCTTTATAGGGAACAACTCTTCCACCTCCCTTATTTGTTTGATTTCCATAAATTCTGGTTCTTTTTCTTTTTTTAGAACAATATCCCATATTCTTTTACCCATTGATAACCATCTTTTTTCATATTTTGTAAGTGGTTCATCTATGGTTGGATTGTAAACAGACGCAACAAAACATTTCAAAAAATCCTTTTCCTTTAAGGTAAAATCCAAAAAGAGATAATCATCTGTCCTTATTCTAACTTCACCATTAGGAATGAGTTTTTTTGCGTAAATATAAAGATTCTCCCTTTTTGTAAGTCTTCTTTCAGCATGGGATTTTTTAAACCAGGGGTCAGGATAGTTCATTATTATTTTTTTAACAGTCTTATCCCTGAATAGAAGCGGAAATGCCCAGTAAGCATCAAGTTTAGTGCAAAAAATATTATTTAGATTCTCCCTGTTACATTTCTTTAAAAGTTTATTTACAGGAATCCATGATTTTTCAATCCCAAAGAATATTTCTTCAGGATTTTCTCTTGCCATTTTCAACAAGAAATCACCAGAACCAAAACCTATTTCAACTGTAATATTTTCAAAATTTAGAGGCTTTTTAATTTTACGATAATCAATATAGTTTTGCATAAATTAATTCTAAAAAAATTTACCGGCATGCTTTATTTTGATTTTGAACATCTTTTATTTTACTATAAAAACAACTGAATCAACTATTGTGTTTTCATTATTGATAATTGCAAGTCTATGGACGCCCTTTTCGGGTTTCCATAAAAAGATAGAATCTTTTATACCTGTCCTTTCATTATTTAAAATCCATTCGTACTGGTTACTTTGAGGCTTAAACTGAAACATTATAATCTGATTATCTTCTGGAATATCAGGGTCAATTGCAATTGTTGTTCCATCTGCTGGATAAACTATATGTGGTTTCTCTGAAGAGGCTTCTAAAACTACAGATGAATCTATCTCTGTTCCTTTAATAAACCATTCCAGTCTGTCAGGTTCAATCCTGTCTTTAAAATTAACTTTTTTTGCCACAACTCCATGAGGAAATTTGGGGACATTAGATGGAATATTTCTATGAAGATAGTTCATTATTTCAAGCCATACAGGAGCAGCACCTGATACTCCTGAGACATTCCACATAGGTCCTCCATAAAAGTTTCCAACCCATACCCCGACTGTATATTTTCTTGAAAAACCAATACACCAGTTATCTCTCATATCCTTACTTGTTCCGGTTTTTACAGCAGTCCAGAATCTCGTTGAAATGGGATTTTCAAAACCAAAAGTTTCACTTCTTGCCTCTCGGTCAGAAATTATATCAGAGACTATAAAAGCAGATTCTTCTTCCATAACTCGCCTGTAGCTTTTTGTTCTTTTTCCAGGAACAATAACAAGCTTGCTCCATCTTCCTCTGTTTGCCAATGTTCTGTAGGCATTTACGAGTTCATATAAACTCACATCTACTGTTCCCAGTGCCATTGATTCTCCGTAATATTCTCCATCTTTTATATCTTCAAACCCTAACTGTTTCAGCCTTATGGCAAAATTCTCAACTCCAACAAGCATTAATACCCTTACCGCAGGTATGTTTATAGATGAAGCCAGAGCAGTTCTAACGCTAACAAAGCCTCTGTATTCATCATCATAGTTTTTTGGAACATATATTCCTCTTTCAGTTGGAATATTTAAAGGAGAGTCTTCAATAAGAGATGCTGATGTAATAATCCTTTTTTCCAGTGCAAGCTCATACAAAAAAGGCTTTAAGGTTGAACCTGCCTGTCGTTTTGCTATAATTCCATCTACATGCCTTGCTGTAGATAATGCTCCTGAATTTGCAACATAAGCAAGAATTTCTCCTGTATCGTTATCTACCACCAAAACCGCACCATCATTAACATTTTGAGCCTTTAACATGCTTAAATGACGGTTTAAAACTTCTATAGCAAAACTCTGTATCCTTCTATCAATTGTTGTAGTCACATTTTTTCCTTCAGTTAAAAGCTTTATTGCCACCTGCGGAGCAAGTGCTATGCTTGGCTTTATAAAATAAGGGCGGGAAAGCACAAAATTTGTGATATTCTTTATTTCTTCGCAGGATATATTATATTTTAGCGATTCCGATAGCAAACAAGCTCTTTTTGCCACATCAGTTATAGATGAGTTTGGAGCTGGTATTAAAGAAGCAAGTATAATTGATTCTAAGTTTGTAAGTCCTGATGGTGATTTTTGAAAAATCCCATTAGCTGCGGCAGAAATTCCCTGAATTTCGCCTCTAAAATAAACCAGATTTAAATATGCCTCAAGAATCTGCTGTTTTGTCCATGTTTTTTCAAGCTCAATAGCTGATTTAATTTGTTCAATCTTCTGACTAATTGTTCTTTTTGTTTTTTTCGGTTTTAATCTCTTATCAAGAATAGAAACAACCTGCATTGTAATTGTGCTTGCGCCACGCGTTTTGTCTGAAAAAATATTCTTGATAAAGCTGAATACTAAAGCCTTCCAGTCTACACCTGAATGCTCATAAAAGTTTCTGTCTTCTGAATGTATAACTGCCTTTATCAGTGAGGGAGATATGTCCTTTAGTTCAGTCCAATCAAGTCTTCTGACAGTATTATCTATCCTCATTTCGTGAATTATTTCACCATGCCTATCAAGAAGATAAACTTCAGATTTTTTATAGGAATTTTTCACCTCCTGAAAACTTGGGAGTGCATAAGCATTATTTGAAAATAAAAATATAATAATCGGAAAAATCAAATATTTAAGTCTTGATTCAATAAGTAGAAGAAACATTTTTTACTTCATTATCTCAATTGTTTTATTGGGAATCTCTCCAAACATTTCAGGATAATATATTGCCTCAACCCTTGTTTGAGGAACATTAAAAACACCAGCATTGTTAAATCTGATTATATATTCCAGAGTCCATTTCCCCTTAGGAAGAAAATCATAATAAGCCCTGTAAGCTTCAAATGAGCGTTCCTCAAAAACAGGAAAGAGCCATTCATATTTTATATTTTCCTTGCTTATTATCTCCGAATCTCTTCCAAGTCCTGTTCTAAGAATCGTTGCACCAGCTGGAATAGGGTCATTTACAACAACCCATGTCATATCAGACTGAGCTTCAATCTCAAGACTTATCTTAACTATATCACCTATTGAGAATTTTTGTTGTTCTTTCTGTTCTATGGGTATAATTTTCTTTTTAATTTTATATACGTTTGAGATAGACTCCTTTAAAGGCATTGCGACAAGACTTTGAATTGTAACCCACGGTTTTCCTTCTCCTTTATGCTCAATGGATAATTTATCCTTCTTTGATGCCCATCTAAAGTTAAAAGATTGTCCTTTTTGTATGTTGCTCCATTTAATAACTTTCTGAGCATCTCCATATTTTATTATTGTATCCCCTGATAGAGATTGAGATTCAAATTTTTTTGAAAACTTCTTCATTGCAAGAACTCCCCAAGCATTAGCAGTTGTGGTATCCCAGTATCCATTTTTAAGTCTTGCAAGTGTTCCATTTACAAGCTTAGGAATATCGTCTTTCCAGCTATCCATATTGATAAAAGTAAGAATACTTCTGACTGCATTTAAATCACCAGATACCATCAGCCACCAAAGTCTGTCCCGATTTTCATTGGAAAAACTCAATTTTGTTCCCCGTAAATCAAGCCTTGAGCGTATAATCTCCTGAGCGGAATTTAGTTTCTTTTCCCTTTCAGGGATATCAGGAACTCTTAACAGAATGTTAATCCAGTCAAGCACAGTTCCTGTTGGCAATAACTCAGGATAAATATTTATTGAATCTAAAACTTTGGATGATACCTTTTCATATCTTGAAATAGCTTCTATGGCTGATATTTTTCTTATAGATAGGTCTGCTGTTTGTAAAGATGAGTATCTTAATATTTTTCCTTCAATAAAATTTTTAAGCCCTTCTATCATTTTATTTCTGATATTTACAGGGATATTCCATCCTGCCTCATGAGAAATGGAAAGAATATATGATGTAAGGGTCTCACTACCATAAGTCATTGATGCGAAATACTTCAGCAGTCCATCAGAATCAAGATAAGAAGGTATCTCTGCTAAGACTTTATTCCATAAAGCTTTATCTTCCAATGCAATTGCACGGGATATTTTTTGTTCCATACATGTATAAGAGTAATCCCTCATGAAACTATTTACTCCATCAAGTCCATCAGAAATTTTTCTGTTAAAGGATAGTCTTATACCGCCTCTTTCTAAAATAGCATCCTTTGGTTTTTCCAGCTCTAAAGTAAGAGGTTGCTCTATCTGCTTAAGAGTTGCCTGAAATGTCCTTACAGGTATTGCTGTTCCAACAATTTGTTTAGTTTTTAATCTGTCAGAATTACCACTTTGTTTATCCTCTGCAATGACTTCCCATATTAAGCTTTTAACTCCGTAAGGCACTTTAACATCCCATCCAATCTCTTTAGCCTCACCTGCACTAATAGTCTCATTTATTTCACTTAAAGGTTCCTCATTTAAAAAAGCGGAAATTTTAAACTCCATTTTGTTTTCAGTTGTATTTCTCAATGTAAAACCTGCTCTGAATTTATCTCCCTCTCTTACAAAAGGAGACAATCCTAAAATCAGCATGAATTCCTGAGTTGTTCTTATTGAAGTCTCTCCAGTTCCAAAAAGACTGACTCCGCTGTGAGCAACTGCCACAATTCTAAAACTTGTAAGAGCATCATTAAGAGGTATCTCAACTAATGCCTCACCCTTATCATTAAGTAAGACCCTGCCTTTCCAGAGTAAAAGTGTATCAAATAATTCTCTTGTAATCTGTTTCCCACCACCTCCTCCATGTGGTAGAGCTTTAAGTCCGAAATGTCTTTTCCCGACAACCTGCATCTGAGCAGTTGATGTTCTAACCTGATTCGCTCTTCTTCCCATCATTGAATCAAGAAGCCTCCAGCTTTTGTTTGGCATTAGTTCAAGAAGACCTTCATCAACCACTGCAACTGTAACTTCACCTTTTTCTGGTAATGGACTGCCGTCTTTTTTAGTAACCTTTATTTTTGCATAAACCTTTTGTCTGACCCTGTAAATATTTTTGTCAGTTGAAACATTTACTTTTAATTCATTTGCACTCCATCCAACTTTTATCTCTGCATAGCCCAGTTTAAAAGCAGGCTTACCAAGGTCAACTGTAGCAGTTGGTTTAATATCAGATACCCTTCCTCTTATGCAGAATACAGAAATAAAAACATTTGGTGCATAGTTACTTTTTATTGGAATTTCTACTGTAGGATTTTTACCTGAAATCTTCTTTATGTATGTATCAAGGATTCCTTCTCTCTCAACAGTAATAAGAGCAGTTGCTTCTCTAAAAGGCATCCTTACCTGTAACTTTGCCTTCTCACCTAGCTCATACCTTTTCTTTTCAGGCAAAATATCTATCCTGTCACTATCTGAAAGCTCAAACCATACCTGTTCTTTATCAACAATCCATACATCTCTATGAACTGTCGCAACATTTCCCATATTATCAGATGCATAAGCCTGAAGAACAATATTCCCTGATACAGGAGATTTTACTTCACATATAAGAAAACCTTTTGCATCGGTTTTACCCTCACATATTTCAGCAATCCGCTTTATTTCTTTTATGTTCATAGGAATAAAAACCTCCAATGAGTTTTTTCCTGTGTGAGTAGTATTTTTTTTGTAAAATATCAACCTTTAAAGAAACATCTGCAACAGGTCTCCCTGAAAGGTCTAATACCAAAACTTTAAACTTAAAATTGTCTTTTGAGGCTGCCCATGAATCAGGACTTATTCCTATTAAAAGGTTTGAAGGATAAATTGGTAGTTTTGTGGATACTGTTTGAATCTCACCATTAGGGTCTCTAAATTCAACTTCAATCTGCATATCTTTGGGAGAAGATATTTTCGCAAGTCCTGTAATGGTTGCCTTTGCTCCACCGTTACTGTCTAATTTTACTTCCTGACTGTAAACTTTCTGCTTTTGTTTCTCCTCCTCCTGTTCTATTTCATCTTCATATTCATCACCTTTAAAAACACCTTCTTCAAGTCTTCCGTTAGAAAAAGTAAAATCTTCATAATCATCAAAAATAATTCTTTTTGGATACATCCTGCCTCTTAACTTAATTTTTCCGTTACTGTAACCTCCACCTGAAAGATAGGTTACCATTATGTCAAGGTCAAGGCTGGAAACATTTACAAGTGGTGAAGTTAAAGGCTTTATTAATGCCTTGAGTAACGGAACTCTGAATTCTTCCACTCTGAAAGACCCTGATGCAAAACTATCTTCAAATTCACTCTCCTTTTTTTTGCTAACTCCCTTTTTAACTAAAAAAACTTCATAATGCCCTAATTTTGCATCTTTTGGTATGTTCCAGACTGATTCTGCTGTTCCATTTTTGTCCCATTTTATTGGAAATTCGTATTCCTGTTCGCTTCCCTGATGCTGAATCAATAATTTATCTGGAAGTTCTTTATTGCTTAACAATCCAAATCCAGTCATTGTTCTTTTCCTTATAATATGCTTCATGTGAAGTGTTTCTCCAGCCCTTAAAAGCATCCTGTCAAAAATAGTATGAGCTACTACATTACCATACTCCCATGTTTCAGGAAGTCTGAATCTCCATGTCTCAATACCATCATCCCAGTTTGAGTGAACAAAGCTGATATCTTTTCCTTTCTTTGCAAAAACAAAGTATCCGTTATAGATGCCTCTAAGGGATTTCAATTGAGAAGAATCATAATAATTATCTTCATCACTTTTTCCTGCCTGACAGGAAGGAGACTCAGGTAATTGCTGTTTTATATAAGCAATTCCATTAAAATCTGTCTTACCGCTCCATATAAGCCTTCCGTTGCAGGCTCTTATTGTAACTTCTGCATCCTTGACAGGTTCTGCATTATCAAGTGTTGTAACCCAAACCAGAGAACTTTCTTTGCCCCATTTAAAGTGAACTGATAGATTTGTAACCAGAGCAGCGGTCTGAACATACATTGTCTTATTTTGTCCCAATAGAGATGAACCGAGAATATTACTCTCAAGCTCTATGACATAAAAACCAGGCTCTTTAAGGGGTATTCCAACAACTTCAAATGCCTTTGCACCGCCTGGTTTAGGTAAATAGAATTCTTTTACTTCGCTATCTTTCTTTAATATTGGCTTTCTTCTACTTGCTCTCTCAACTATTTTTAACCAATTAATAATCCTGGATTCTTTATCTATATTTACTTTATATAACTTTCCATTCACACCTTCCTTATCTTTATTGACAAGGGAATCGGGAAGTATGGATTTAATTGCTTCTCCTATCTCAGTTGCTTTTTCAATAATTTTCTCTTTTATTGTTTTTTCTTTCTTAATTTCTTCTTCATCAAACTTCAACATCCTTGTTTTAATTTCTGATTCAAGATTTCTTAATGTAACTGGAAGCATTGAATTTCCATTTAACTCTATAATTCCGAATCTTGCAGAAAATTTTGCCAGCGGTGGATAAGCTTCTGTTTTAACTTTTAGTGGAAAATTTTTAAGATTTACAGGTATTCGTCCATCATCATCTTTTATGTCCTTTGGAATTTCTATAGTAAAATTTGTTTTTTCAGGAAAAGGTCCTTTAAACTCAACTTCTGTAACAAATTCTAACTTTTTATCATTATCATCACTGTAATAATCCTTGTATTTTGAAGGCTTATAGGTCTTACCTCCTCCTTTAAGTATGATTTTTTCAGCATAGTTTATCGGAACAGGAGAAGAAAATACTAAACGCATCGGGAGTAAGGGAATACATCCTGAATCAGGATTCTCTCTGGTGCATCTAAAACTTATATTGAAATCTTCTCTTGTTTTAAATTTAAGTATCTGCTCTTTTTCTGTTTCAACACCGCTTAAAGATTTTATTCCTTTACCCCAGATAAAACGGACTTCTGAATTATTAGGGAAACTTCTTTTACATTGAACAATTATTTTAGGTGTTTCCTCCTGAGAATCATCTTTATAACCTGAAGCATTGAGAATTTTTTTTCTGTCTTCGCCTTTAATAATCTTTATTCCTACTCGCTCCTTTATGCCTTCAATTAAGCAGTAAGCATTTGAAATTACAGAATCTTCATCAGGTTCTGCATCAAGAGTCAGGATAAATGCCTGATTTTCATTGATTTCTTTTGCACCTTCAGAAGGGTAAGAATCAGTTATTGAAGGACCGCCTGTTGAAAATAAAAACTTCTGACTGCCTGTTATTGTTTTACCTGAAAGAGTTTTCAGCTCAGGCTTTATATTAAATTCACACCTCATCCCTGCTGGTAGTTCCTTATCAAAGTCATAAATCCATGTTTTTTCATCAATCCATATACCTTTGCCCTTTACAGGACATTTGATTTCAAATGGTTCTGGAACTTTTGGATCACCAAAGGTAACCATCTGTTCTGAAAATCTTACTTTGACCTGTTTTAACTTTTTTACAGTGCCCTGAGGTGAAAAAATTTCAATAAAGGCTTTTTCTGAAGCTAAGCTTAAATTAAAGAAGAAAAATAAAAAGATAAATGACAATAAACCTTTTTTAAACATAAATTTATCCTTTGAATAAAATTCTATCATTATAAAAATAATATTTCAAGGATAAACTTTATGATGATATAAGAAAGAAATATTGTCTCGTCAATTTTCAATAAAAAGCCGATTAGAAAAAGTCTGCCTTTCGCTCATGACAGCTATTTTCTATCAGCAATTTCAGGGAGAGACCAGAAATTACCATTAGAAAAATGAGTTTTTTCTCTTATCCCGTCATTCTGAGGGGCAGCGAAGGAACTCTCTAATTAAAAAATCTGTTTGGTGAAAAGGGTGGAGATCCTTCGCTGCGCTCAGGATGACAGAAAAAAGTCGGAAGGGATTCTTCACTCCGCTAACGCTCCGTTCAGAATGACAAAAAAGAAGGGTCAGAATGACAAAAAAGAAGCATCAGGATGACCCCCTTACTTTGTCACCCTGAGGCGTTAGCCGCTAACGCTCCATTCAGAATGACGCCTTATTTGTCACCCTGAGGCGAAGCCGAAGGGTCTGCGAAGGAATCACAAAATCACCCGAAAAGAGATTTCTATCGGCAATTTTAGATTTAGGATTTTATGTAACAATAACACAATAAAATTTAGTAAAATATTTCATGATAAAATTTTCTAAAATTTTTTTATTTGGATTAATTTGTTTATTATTTTTTGCCTGCTCAGAGCAGAAAAATGTTTTGATTCTTTCCAGTTATGACAATAAAGATGTATGTGGGCAACCACAGGTTCTGGGAGCAATTGATGCGTTAAAAAAGGAGTTGCCTGATTTTAAAATTAATGTAATTTATCTTGATTCAAGAAGAATAAAAAAAGAAGAGGTGGGAAAAAGATGTGATGAATTTACAAAAAGAGTAGAGTCTCAAAAGCCTTCTTTAATTATTACAACTGATGATGCAGCCTTTCAATGTGTTGCAAAGCATTTCATGAGTGCAAAAATTCCTGTTGTCTTTTCAGGAATAAATGTTACACCAGAGCATTACAATGAGAAATATCATTTTCTTAAAGGGAGAAAGCCTGTTAAAAATTTTACAGGTGTTTATGAGAGACTCTTTATACCCAAACAAATTGAGTTACTTGAAGTTTTAATCGGAAAGGTTGAAAAAATTGCTATTCTTTACTCAACTGATTTTATGGGAGAAGTACTTAAAGAACAAGTGATTTATGAACTTAAAGATTCAGATTTTAAAAATAAGCTTGTTTTTTATCCTGTAAGTAATGTATCAGAACTTATCAAATCTGCTGAAAAGATAAACAGCAGAAAGGATATAACAGCCTATTTTCCCTTTTTAATGTCTATAAAGGATGGAACGACTTTAACATTAAAAGATATTGCACCAATTATAACAAAAAAAATTAAAAAAATAGATTTGGCAATAAACAAACAGTTTGTGGAATTTGGTTTCTTTGGTGGAGTATCTGTTGATTTTTATCAGATAGGTTATAGTGCAGGTGAGATGGCTTCTTATATTATAAGGACAGGCAGGAGTGTAGATATAGAGGTAGAAAATGCAGAAAAATATGTTAAAATTGTTAATTTAAAAAGGGCAAAGGATATAAATATTAATATCACTGATAAACAAATTTCATTGTTTAATGAAGTGATAAAATGAATGTTCAATTTTTTGATGATTTATTTAATTTTTTAAGAGTTTCTTTCCTTTTGTTTCATTCAATTGTTTTTTATTATATCTTATTCTGGCGAGTCCAGATAGAAGTTCAAATAAATAAAAAGATTGTAAAATACTTTTTTATAATTCTTTTGCTGAATTTTCTATTAAATTTGGTAATTCTATTTAGAGATTTTGAAAGCTCTATCTATTTTTATATTTTTGCTTTCAATATCTTTATAATTGGAGCGATACTTTTTTATTTATACTGGAAATTTTTAAAATTTAAATGGTTTTATCTATTGCTTCCTGTTCTTTTTGCTGTAATGATTTGTTTTACAAAAAATGAGTTTTTTATGTTCCTAAGCCTTCTTTCCATAGGTTTTTCATACTTTCATATCTTGTACAAAGAAGAATTCTCTTTACAAAAACCAAGTGCAATAACTCCTGAAATTATAAAAAAAGAAACAATTTTACCTTTTGTTTTTTTTGGTCTTTACATATTTTGCCTTGCTTTTTATGTGTTTATTCATTCAATTTTTCTTAATTTCCTTGCCACATTTTTTGTATTTCTTAGTCTTACCTCAAGAGTAAGCTCTATTTATGAAGCAAGATTCAGGACTTATTTATTTTATATTTTTTCTTTTATTTGTGGCGTATCAGTTTTACTTGTTTTGTCTAATAAATACATCAATTACACGAGGGATATGGATATCTATCATAAAAAATTAAATCTTGAAAGAATTTCTCTTGAAGTAAAAGAAAAAATAAAATCTTATAGTGATTTTATAAAAAATATAGCTTCTTCTGAGGATTTAAAAAGTAAAATCAGAAAAGACACGGAGGAATTAAATAAATATCTTTCCTATCTCAATCAAAACCTTGATACAGCCTTGATATGGTTTGCTGATAAAAATGGCAATATAAAGGCTTGCTCTGCAGAATACAGAGAAAAGATGATTAACAAAAATGCAAGTTTTAGAAAATATTTTCAAGAATCAATCCAAGGTAATCTTTCAGTTTTCATAGGAAGAGGAGTTTACTCATTAAGAGATGATGTAAGAATTTCTTATCCAGTTTACGATAAAGGAGATATCATTGGTATTATTGTTTTTCATTTTTACATAGGTGAGAGCTTTAAAAAACAGATTGATATAGAAAATTCCTTTTTAATGCATTCTTCTGGAGGAGTTTTAATTGGTAAAAATGATCTAAAAAATAGATTGATTTTTAATTTACCTGAAGAAGAACTAAAAAAAGTTTATGAAGAAAAAATTTTTGGAAATGACAGGCTTTTACCTTCGGGGCTTAAGCAGATAGGTAACGAACTTTTTGAAGATTATAATGGAAAAAAATGGCAGATTATAAAATATGAACTTACAAAAGATTGGTTTCTTGCAAACTTTTTAAGTCTTTCCAGGTATGATAGTTACAAAGCCTTTTCTTTTGTTCTTTTAATAATTCTTACTTTTATATCCCATTCTCTTTCAATAAGAAATTTTGAGAGATTAAGAACCGTGTTTCTTAACCTTGTTGAAGAGACTGAGGGAAAAAGAATCGCCTTTGATTCAATAGACAGCGGAATAATCTATACAGATGCACAGGGCAAAATAAGATACTTGAATAAAGAAGCTAATAAAATTCTTAATATCACGGAAAAAGGAGGGGGAAGAGATTTAAGAGAAATATTAACTCTCAAAGAACATAAAAATCCTGAATACAAAATCTTACATACCGGAGAAAAAGAAATTCCTGTAATCTATACAGAAAATCCCATACTTATAAAGGGAGTTAAATTTGGTGAAATTATAACGATTAAAGATGCTACAGAGATAATTAAAAAGGAAGAGATTGAAAAAAGGATTGAAAGAGTAGAGGTTATCTCAAAAATTTCAGCTGGAATAGTCCATGATTTAAATAATTATTTGATGGTATTGACTGGAAATCTTTCTTTGCTCAATGAAATTGAAAAAGATGAAAAACATCGTAAATTAATTCAAAATATTCTTGAAGCGACAAAATTAATGAGAAATACAATTGAGGATTTGAAAGATTTAAGCCCTGATTTTGTATCCAAAAAAGAACCTGTAAATCTTGTTGAGATAGCAAAAAAATCCCTTGAATTTCTTCTAAGTGGCACAAAAATAGTTTACGAAATACACACTGAAGAACCTTTATCAATGGTTTATGGAGATTCTGGACAGATTTACAGAATTTTTCAGAATATTATCGTTAATGCCAAACAGGCAATGGGTGAGGAAGGAAAAATTAGTGTAACAATGAAAAATATTTTTAATAATGGTGAAATTCCATACTTATCTAAAGGAAAATTCATTCTCGTTATGATTTCAGATACAGGACCAGGAATTCCTCAAGAATATATAGACAAAATATTTGACCCTTTCTTTACAATGAAAAAGGAAGGTAAAGGATTGGGATTAAGTATTGTTAAAAACATAATTGAAAAGATGGGTGGTAAAATAGAGGTTGAAAGTAAATTGAGAGCAGGAACAACCTTTAAGATATATCTATCTGCTTTAGAGTAAGTCTAATTTTTTAAGTACTTCCTTTAATTCTTCTATTGTATAGGGTTTGTTTAAAACCCCTTTGAATCCCAACTCTTCATATTCCTTTATTGAAGTGTCATCAGAATAGCCACTTGAAATAACTGCTTTTATGTCAGGGTCAATCTCTTTAAGTTTCTTGAAAACTTCACTGCCAGAAATTTCGGGTAGTACCAAGTCTACAAAGACAACATCAAAGGGATTATTCGACTCAATGGCAGATTTAAATTTTTCTTGGGCTTTATATCCGTCTTCAGCAACAACAACTTCAAAATCTAAAAATTCAAGCATTGCTTTTAAAGTTTCACTGACAAGTTCATTGTCTTCTATAACAAGAGCTTTTTTAGACATATGAAATTATAACATAAACCAATTTAATTCATATCCAATAATTTGTCGATATATTTCTCTTATCCTGTCATCAAATTTCTCTTATCCTGTCATCAGATTTATCTTATCCTGTCATCCTGAGCGTCAGCGAAGGAACTCCTCCTTTTGTCATCCCTTCGCTGCCCTTTCGCAGACCCTTCGCATAAGCTTAGGGCTTTGGCTCAGGACAGCTTTTGAGCTTCTTTTCTGCCATTCTGCCCCCTTTCTTGTCATTTTGAGCACTTTATTCTGTCATTCCTTCGCTTTGCTCAGGACAGCGTCTGAGGGAGCGTAAGCGACCGAAGAATCCCCTTCGAATGTTGTCATTCTGAGCGTCAGCGAAGAATCTCCTCCTTTTTTCTATAATCGGAATGAGTTCCTTCGCTTTGCTCAGGACGACGCCTCGGGGATTTTTACCCCTCGGAATGACAAAAAAGGGAGGAGACCCTTCGGCTAACGCCTCAGGGTGACAAGTAAGACGTCATTCTGAATGGAGCGTTAGCGGCTAACGCCTCAGGGTGACAAATAAGGCGTCATTCTGAACGGAGCGTTAGCGGAGTGAAGAATCCCCTCCGACTTTTTTTCTGTCATCCTGAGCGCAGCGAAGGATCTCCACCCTTTTCACCAAACAGATTTTTCAATTAGAGAGTTCCTTCGCTGCCCATCAGAATGACGGGAGAAGAGAAAAAACTCATTTTTCTAATGGTAATCTTAGATAATTTGGGTAATGTTCAGAGAAGGGAAAATTTATTTATCAAGAACTTCTCTTATTTTCTTTGATAAATTTTCAATGGTGAAAGGTTTTTGAATAAAATTGTAGGCGTTCTCATCAACGCCATATTTTTTCAATATAGTATCAGGAAAAGCAGACATATAAAGAGTTTTAATATTTGGTCTATAATTTTTGATTCTTTTTATTAACATTGGACCTCCTATTCCCGGAAGAACTACATCTGTGATTACAAGATGAATTGTTTTATTATAAAATTGAGACAGAAATACAGCCATATCTGTTGTCATTGCCTCAAGTGGTTTGTAACCAAGTTTTTTTAAGATTTCAATTACCAGTTTTCTTATATTTTCGTCATCATCTATTACAAGAACTGTTTCATTACCCGTATAGATTTTCTCTATTTTTTCAGCGAATTCTTTTTCTATTTGTTTATCGACACGCGGGAGATAAACTCTAAATGTTGTTCCTTTGCCTTTTTCACTATGAACTGTAATGTTTCCCTTATGCTGTTTAACTATGCCGAATACAGTTGGCAATCCCATTCCTGTTGAATATTCTTTTGTAGTAAAAAAAGGGTCAAATATCTTATCTGCAATATTGGGTGGTATGCCAACACCACTATCTGTAAAAGAGAGCATAACATACGGTCCTTTTTTTAAACCGTTATATTTATTTAGATATTCGTCATCAATTTCAACATTAGAGGTTTCAATAATGAATTGACCACCAAGAGGCATAGCATCTCTTGCATTAGCAGCAATATTCAATATAACATGAATGATTTGTGAAGAATCAGCTTCAACAGCACCAAGGTCTGGAGATAGTTTTTTGACAAGCAGAATATCTTCACCAAATAGTCTTTTAAGAGTATCCTCAAGATGTTCAATTAATTTATTAATATTTAATACTTCAAGCTTCAAACTTTGTTTTCTACAGAATGCAAGTAACTGTTTTATAAGTCTTTCAGCTTTTTCAACTGAAGAAAATATGGTTTTAAGGTATCCGCCAACAGGGTCATGTTCGCCTGTTTTTGCAATGGAAAGTTGAGTAAATCCTTTAATTGGAGTAAGTATATTGTTTAAATCATGGATAATACTTGCTAAAAATCTGCCAATTGATTCCATTTTCTGAGACTGAATTAACTGCTCCTGAAGTCTCTGATTTTCTTCTTCAGCTTTTTTAATTTCGGTAATATCCCGAATAAAATTGAGCGTAGCTATTTTCCCCTGCCAGTTTATTGGAACTGTTGTGGTTTCAATCCATACAGGATATCCCTCTTTATGAATAATTCTTAATTGATGCCTTTCAGGCAAGTCTTTATCTCCTTTAAGCATTCTTGTATATAAATCCATTGTTTCAGTTATGTCATCAGGATGCAGAAATTCTAAAAAAGGTTTTGACAGTACTTCTTCAAGTGTATATCCTGATATTTCAAGCATTTTAGGATTTACAAAAAGAATTTTATCATCCTGAGCAATAACTATGCCTTCTCCTGCATTTTCAACAATAATTTGGTATATTTCTGAAGATTTATTTAACATCTCTTACCTTGAATATTTTATAGTTTAACTTATCAAAAAATTTTTTAACAACTGCAAGTGAAAATCTGCTCTAAATTCAGAAAAAAATGTATATTAGTCTTTTAACTAAAACTTAAAAGGTGCTGGCGTAAAGGTTAACAGAAAAATTATAAAAGATAATGTTCCCACTATTCTTCTGCTTAATGGAAGCTGACTTTCCCAGACTAATATAGGCGGATGGTCTACGCCTAAAAAAAGAAGTAATAATACCCATACAAGCCATCCATACCAGTAAAAAACTCCTAAAACAGCAACAACAAACAGCATAACTCTTGATATATAAAAATGCCATTTTCCAAACAATGCATAAGAAATATGACCACCGTCAAGCTGTCCTACAGGCAAAAGATTCATTGAAGTTACAAAAAGTCCTATCCATCCAGCAAAAGCAACGGGACTTAAAAGAACATCGTATTGGGGAGGAACATTTCCCAATGTAAGCTTAACAAGCAATGAAAAAAGAATTGAGTCTCCAAGCATAAATACATCTTCTGCCGGCGTTAAAGGAATGATTTTTGACATTTTAAGCCCAATGAGGCAGGCAATAAAAGATAAAACAAAACCAACAAGCGGACCTGCTGCTCCTATGTCTATGAGTGCTTTTCTTGTAAGAATCGGGGATTTCATCTTTATAAAAGCTCCAAATGTGCCAATGATAGAAGGTGCAGGAATAAAATAAGGTAAAGTAGCCTTTGTCTTATGAGCCTTTGATGCAAAGTAATGTCCCATCTCATGGCCAAGCAAAATTGCCATTATGCTTATTGAAAAGGGATATCCTTCCCAGAGTCTAAAAGGCTCTTTTAGAAGATTAATTCCCTGTTGAAGGGCTCCTGCGAAAAGTGTTGTTAAAACAGTAGCAAAAAAAAGAATTAAAGGGACAAAATATTTTCTCACGAAACAATAACTCCTTTAAGGTCATATTCATAGGCTTCGGTTATTAGCACTTTTACTTTTTCCCCTGCCTTTAAATCTGATATATTTTCTAATATTACCACACCGTCTATTTCCGGTGCATGACAGTAAAGCCTTGCTATTGCCATATCAGCATCAACATAATCTATCAATGCAGGATATTTTTTACCTGTAAGTGCTCTGTTTTTTTCAAGAGATATAACTGCCTGTCTTGACATAATTTCATCCAATCTTCTATTTTTAACATTTTCAGGAATCTGTCCTTTTAAACTATAAGCCTTAGTTCCTTCTTCCCTTGAATATTTAAATACTCCAAGACGGTCAAACTGCACTTCTTCAATAAAATCAACCAGTCTCTGAAACTCATCTTCTTTTTCAGTGGGAAATCCAACAATAAATGTGCTTCTCAATGTAACTCCAGGTATTGCCTCTCTAATCTGCTTTATCTTTTTAATATACTCCTTCCTTGTTCCCCTTCTCCCCATTAATCTGAGGATTCTTTCTTCACTGTGTTGCATAGGAATATCAAGGTATTTGACAACTTTTTCCTGTTCAGTAACTGTCTTTATTAAATCTTGATTAATATCAGCTGGATAAAGATAAAGAAGTCTTATCCAGAAATCTCCACTGATTGAACATAAATCTTTAATAAGACTTGTTAAATTATATCCCTTCCATTCTTTGCCATACTGTGTAATATCCTGGGCAACAAGAATCAACTCCTTTATTCCTGAATTGACAAAATCCTCTGCTTCTTTAAGTATTTTTTCGGGTTTTATACTTCTAAAAGAACCTCTAACCTCTGGAATTACACAGAAACTGCATCTCCTGCTACATCCCTCAGCTATTTTTACATATCTGTAGCTTGGCGGTTCTGCTGTATATTGAAAGTCCTGAATTATAGTGTTTGAGCCTTCTCTGAATTGTCTGATGTAATTTATTATTTTTTCACTTTGATTAACACCAAAGACTGCATCAATTTCAGGTATTTCTTTCTTTAATTCGTCTCCATATCTTTTTGAAAGACAGCCAAAGACAATAAGTTTTCTGTCTGTTTTAAACTTTGCTGCTGTTAAAATCTCATCAATTGATTCTTCTTTTGCATCATTTATAAAACAACAGGTATTAATCAGCACAAAATCAGCTTTTTTAAACTCCTCCACATAAAAAAATCCTTCTGCTGTTAATTCATTAATCAAATGTCTTGAATCAACAGTGTTTTTTGGACATCCGAGTGTAATTACTGTGAAATTTTTCATAATTAAAAATGCTGCCAGCCTTCTGGTGTTGCTGAGGTTTTTCCTTTTATTGGGTCTACAATATAAATTCCTTTATCTCTGATTATCTTTCCAATAGATATCAAATCAGTCTCTTTAAGCTCTACTTTATCAGATACAACAAGAAGTTCGTAGTCTTCGCCACCAGAAAGTATAATTTTAATTGGATCAATGTGGAAAAGCTTTGCCACTTTGACAACTTCAGGATGCATTGGTATTTTATCAATATAAATCTCTGCACCAACTTCACTTTCTTCGCAAAGTCTATGCAAATCTATAAGTAACCCGTCACTTATATCCATCATTGCCTTAACAGTATTTTTGAAATTATCAGGCTTTCTTGCTAATGGCATAAGATGTCTTTTTAAAATCTCCTTTATTTCCTTTAATTGGATTTTAGTAGCATTTAATTCTTTTAGATGAGATTCTTCGCTTCGCTCAGAATGACCAATAAAAGGCTCAGAATGACTAAGAAAAGGTTCAGAATGACCCCTTTTTCTGTCACCCTGAGGTGTAACCGAAGGGTCTCCTTTCTTGTAAGGGATATAAGAGAGAAAATATTCAGAAAAATCATCTAATAAATCAAAATTTTTGATGGATTTTACTATTTTCTTACTCTCTTCCGAAAGATTTCTTAAAAAATAATAACCCGCTGACGAAAGTCCAAGATAGGATGTTATATAAATCAAATCATCAGGTTCTGCGCCTTTTCTTAAAATTGTTTTTTCAGCTTCTCCGATTGCAACTCCTGAAAGAACTATTTTTTCACTTTTTGATAGGTCACCACCAGCTAAAAATCCTCCATAATGTTTTAATGCATCATCTATGCCGTCAAATAGTTCTTTAAAATCCTTTTCAGATAAAGTTTCTGGAAATCCTGCAGAAAATAAAAAAGCCTTAAAATCTCCACCCATTGCATAGATATCACTTACATTAACAGAGACAATCTTAAATCCGAGATGATAAAAGGAAGTATAACTCAGGTCAAAATGAACATTCTCAATCATTAAATCAGTTGTAAGGAGTGCTGGCTTTTTAAAATTCAGAACAGCAGAATCATCTCCTATTCCAATGCCAATATTTTCAGGCAATGAAAACCTTCTTCTTATTTCTTTTACAAGTGCAAGCTCATCTTTTTTCATGAATACAATCAGACAGCTACAGCCTGTTTTTTGTCAGTTTTTGTTTTTGTCTTTGAGAATATATGCCTTAAAACCTGATCCATTGATTCAACAAGAATAAATTTCATTCCTTCTTTTACATACTTTGGTAATTCTTCAAGGTCTTTTTTATTTCTCTTGGGTATAATAACTGTTTTTATCCCCATTCTCTTGGCTGCAAGCACCTTTTCTTTGAGTCCTCCTATTGGAAGAACTCTTCCTCTAAGGGTTATTTCACCTGTCATTGCAACATCTTTTCTTAAGGGTTTCCCGGTGAAAACAGAGGCAATTGCTGAAGCCATTGTTATACCTGCTGAAGGACCGTCCTTTGGAATAGCACCTGCAGGAACATGTATATGTAAATCCATTGTGCTGAAGAGTTTTTCATCAATTTTGAGTTCTTTTGATTTTGATTTTACATAACTTAAAGCAGCCTGCGTAGACTCTTTCATAACATCTCCAAGCTGTCCTGTAAGAATCAGATTTCCTTTCCCTTTCATAATAGTTGCCTCAACATATATTACATCTCCACCTGCCTCTGTCCATGCAAGTCCTGTTGCCACTCCAACCTCTTCTTTTTTAAGTTCTTCTTCTGGAAGGTATTTTGGTGCACCAAGAAACTTAGATACTTTCTGAGGAGTTATATAAAACTTTTTCTTTTTGCCTTCTGCAATATATCTGGCTACTTTTCTGCAAAGATTTGCTATTTCTCTTTCAAGATTTCTTACTCCTGCTTCCCTTGTATAATGGGTAATTAAATACCTTATTGCTTTATCGCTAATTTTCATCACTGAAGCATTGAGTCCGTGTTCCTCCAGTTGTTTTGGTATAAGATATCTCTTGGCAATCTGAAGTTTTTCCTCTTCTATATAACCTGAAAGATAAATTATCTCCATTCTGTCCTTCAATGCAGACGGAATTGTATCAGCAATATTACCCGTACATATAAACATTACATTACTTAAATCAAAAGGAACAGCGAGATAGTGGTCTACAAAACTGTTATTCTGTTCAGGGTCAAGTACTTCAAGAAGTGCTGAGGAAGGGTCTCCTCTAAAATCCATACCAAGTTTGTCTATTTCATCAAGCATGAATACAGGATTATTTGTTCCTGCCTGTTTTATACCCTGAATAATTCTACCCGGCAGAGCTCCCACATAAGTCCTTCTATGTCCTCTTATTTCTGCCTCATCCCTTACTCCGCCAAGAGAAATTCTAACAAATTCTCTACCAAGTGCCTTTGCTATAGAACGGCCCAGTGAGGTTTTTCCAACTCCCGGTGGTCCAATAAAGCAAAGGATTGGGCCTTTCATCTTCTCTTTTAATTTCCTTACGCTTAAATACTCAAGAATTCTTTCTTTAATCTTCTCAAGGTCGTAGTGGTCTTTATCAAGGATGTTTTTGGCTGAGTTTATATCTAGTCTATCCTTTGTTGAGCGAGACCAGGGTAACTCAGTGAGCCACTCAAGATATGTTCTGATAATTGCAGATTCAGCTGCTTCAGGATGCATTCTTTCAAGTCTTCTAAGCTGTTTTTCTGCCTCTTCTTTAACTTTTTCAGGCATTTTTGCTTCTTCAATTTTTTTTCTGAACTCATTTATCTCTTCAGCCTTTTCATCAATGTCTCCAAGCTCTTTCTGGATTGCTTTCAGTTGCTCCCTTAAAAAATATTCTCTCTGAGTTTTATCCATTTCATTTCTTGCATCTTTTTGTATTTTTTGTTGAATTGTTAGAAGCTGAATCTCCTTATTAAGAATCTCGTTTATTTTATGCAATCTTTCAATGGGGTTATTAATTTCAAGTATTTCCTGAGCCTGTTCACTCTTAAGCCCGAGGTTGGAAGCTATTAAATCTGCCAATCTTCCTGGTTCATCTATGTTTTCAATTATTACCATAGCATCAGGAGGGATGTTCTTACCTAATGAAATTACTTTCTCAAGCTGTTCCTTAACTGTTCTTATCATAGCCTCATTTTCAAGTGTTATTTCCTTTATTTGCACATCTTCTATCTTTTCAATCTTTGCAACATAAAAGCCTTCATGTTCTTTGAAACTTAAAGCCCTTGCTTTTGAAAGTCCCTGAACAAGAATCTTAAGTCTTCCATCAGGAAGTCTGAGCATTCTCATAATCATGCAGACTGTTCCAATGCTGTATAAATCTGAAGGTTCTGGATTTTCTACATTGAAATCCCTTTGAGTAAGAAGAAAAATTAACCGATTTGAGTTTAAAGAGTATTCAACAGCCTTTACGGAAATATCTCTTCCTACAAAAAGTGGAAGAATCATATAGGGAAATATAACTATATCCCTTACCGCCAAAACAGGGACTTCTTCTGGAATTTCTATTTCTTTATTATCAATTTTTTCCTCATCATTATCTTTGTTTTCTTTTTTTATTTCTTCCATAACTTATTCCTCCTTAAGTAAATTTTGAAATCTTTTATTCATTTTAACAATTTTTGATTATTTTTTGATTATTTTTGATAAAATTTTTTAAAAAATTATAAACAAGATAGTTTTTCTTTAAGAAATTTTCTAAAATCTGCAGAGATTTCTGGGTCTTTAAGTGCAAATTCTATTAATGTTTTTATATAACCTATCTTTTCACCTGCATCGTATCTTTTACCTTTTATAACATAACCGTATATCTCGGTCTCATTCAATAGGGACCTCAAGGCATCTGTAAGTTGAATTTCACCACCCTTACCTGGTTTTGCATTTTCAAGATGTTTAAATACTAAAGGTATGAGTATATATCTTCCAATTATGGCAAGATTTGATGGAGCCTTTGATGGTTGGGGTTTTTCAACCAGGTCATCAATAATGTAATAACCATTAATCTTTTTCCCCGAAACCACACCATATCTTGAGACCTCTTCTATAGGCACTTCTTCCAGAGCAATTACTGGTGCTTTTTTTTCTTTATAAATTTCAAGCATTTCCCTTAAAACAGAATATTCAGGGTCAATCAAATCATCACTAAGAATTACTACAAAAGCTTCATTTTGAATAAATGGTTTAGCACAATGTATAGCATCACCAAGTCCTTTAGGTTCCTTTTGCCTGATATAAGCAAAATTTAGATTTTCAAAACAGTTTATCTTTTCTAAAAGTTCATACTTTCCAGCACTTTTAAGTCTTTCCTCTAATTCATAGGCTTTGTCAAAATGGTCTTCAATAGCTCTTTTATATTTACCTGTAATAAATAAAAAATTCTCTATTCCAACTTTTACTGCCTCTTCAACCGCATACTGTATAAGTGGTTTATCAATAATGGGAAGCATCTCTTTAGGTGAAGCCTTTGTAGCAGGAAGAAATCTCGTTCCAAGACCTGCCACAGGCAAAATAGCTTTCTTAATCATTCATGCCTCCATATAAAAATAATGCCGGAGACGAGACTCGAACTCGTACGGAGGTTGCCCCCCGAGGGATTTTAAGTCCCTTGCGTCTACCAGTTCCGCCACTCCGGCTATATTATAAAATACAAAAAATCATACTTTTTCTTCAAGTATTTTAAATTTACCTGAAATTGCCGATAGAAAATTATGTTTTGGACTATTTTGTCATTCCTTCGCTTCTCTCAGGACAGCGTCTGAGGGAGCGTAAGCGACCGAAGAATCTCCACAGGAGACCCTTCAGCCACGCCTGAGGGTGACAGAAAAGGGGGCCATCCTGCTCCTCCTTTTTTTGTCATTCTGACCCTGAGCGAAGCGAAGGGGAAGAATCTCATCCTCCTATTTGTCATTCTGAACGGAGCGTCAGCGGAGTGATGAATCTCATCCTTTTCCGAGTAAGAATCAGCGAAGAATCCCCTCCTTTTTACCAAAATGGTTTTTCAATTAGAGATTTCCTTCGCTGACCCTTCGCAGATCCTTCGCATAAACTCAGGGCTTCGGCTCTGGGCTTCGGCTCAGGACAGCGCTTCGGGGAATTAAGCCCATCAGAATAACAGGATGAGCTCAAGACATCTCTTTTCTATCGGCAATTTCAAGAATTTATATAAAGTTGCCTTTAAGAAAGCGATAAGTTAAAGAACTTTCTGAGTTTAACTGAAATATTCATAAAATTTTTTGATGCTTTTGAAAACACTCTCCACTGAATGCGATTCAATTGTATATATGCAATTTTTTGTTTTAATCATACTGAATAATTTTTCAAAATCAAAACAACCTTCACCTATTGCCAAATGCTCGTCAAAATTTTTATTATTATCGTGAAGATGTAGCTCAACAATATAGTCACTTAAATAAAACATCCATTCCTCAAGAGATTTCTTTGAAAAGAGATTAAAATGCCCTGTATCAAAACAAATTCCAAAATGCGGTGAATTTATCTTTTTCATAAGCAGTTGGAGACTTTCTGGCTCCTCTTCAAAAATATTTTCTATGGCAATCTTAACATTCAACTTTTCTGCCCGAGGTAAAATTTTATTCCATGTTATCAGACTTTCTTCAAGCCATACATTCACTTTAAAGGCATATTTCCATTTATCATAACCTGAATGAAAAACTATTGATTCAGGATGCAGTTTTTCAGCAATATCAAACATCTGAAAAAATCTTTCAACTGTAATATCTCTGATTTTATTATCAACAGCCCCGGGGGATAAATCCATAAATGGAGCATGAAAGGATAAAGAAGGCTCATAAAAAAGAGCCTCCCTCAGTTTTAAAATATCCTCATCTGTGATTCTATCAAGACTTTTGGCATCAAAATAAATCTCCAAATTAAGCTTTTCATTTTGAATAATGTCCATAAACTCATAAATTCTACTGTAAGGGACATGAACATGGGGCTTTATCATTTTTAAGTTGATTTCTTTTCAGCTTCTCGCTGTTTTTTAGAATTATTCTTATTTGAACCATTGTTTGAGTTATTTTTTCTTGCATAGTCCGTAACATACCATCCACTTCCTTTTAAAATAAAGGAAGATTGTGAGATAAGCTTTTTTAGTTCACCTCCGCAGTCAGGACAGTTTTTTAATGGTTCTTCACTAAATTTCTGCATAATCTCATACATTTTGTGACAAATGGTGCATTCATATTCATAAATCGGCATACTAATCCTCCACCTCCTGATTTTAATTTTATTTTTTATTTTAAAACATTTGCCTCTCATTATTGAAAACCTGTTCTTAAAGTATTAATATTTAACTAATGAAATCAACACTGAAAATATATATCGGAACATCTGGCTGGCAGTATGGACACTGGAAAGGAGTATTTTATCCACCTAATTTAAAATATTCTGAATGGCTTTCCTATTACTGCAAACACTTTTCAACTCTTGAAATAAATGTTACATTTTACAGGGATGTCAGAATTTCCACATTTAAAAAATGGTATGCTCTTACATCAGATGATTTTCTTTTTTCACTAAAACTTTCAAGACAGATAACTCATTTTAAAAGATTACGGGTTGATAAAGAATTAATTGACAAATTTCTTGAAAAATCAGCCTCTTTGAAAGATAAACTCGGGATTTTACTCATTCAGCTTCCACCAGGTTTAAAGTTTGAAGAAAACCTCGTGAAAGATTTTCTTTCAATGCTTGATAAAAAATATAAATACACAATTGAAGTAAGAAATAAAACATTTATAAGTGATAATTTTTTCAATATTTTAAAAGAAAACAATATTGCCTTATGTATTGCTGACTCAGCTAAAAGATATCCTTACTATGAAACAGTTACTGCTGATTTTGTATATATAAGGCTTCATGGTTCACAAATACTTTACGCATCAGAATATACAGAGAAAGAACTAGCAGAATGGGCTCATAAAATCAAATCATGGAATAAAACAACTTTTGTTTACTTTGATAATGATTTTATGGGATATGCAGTAAAAAATGCATTAAAGCTAAAACAGATACTCACTTACACTCTTCAGGCTTAAAAATTGGACATATCCCTGCTTCATTTGAAGTTGAAGGTGCTTTTACAAGTAAATATTCTTTTATATTGTCAGTCCCAACAATAAATTTCTTTTCCTTGCCCTCGTTGCAAAATAAAACAGGCACAGAGTTTATATTTAAAGATTTGAGAGTAGCACTTATCTTTTGAGCTTCAACTGCTTCAACAGATATTGAATGTTGTTTGCAGAATTGAATTACCTCTCTGCAATGGGGACAGTCCTTTGAGTATACAAGAACATACTGAGATGATGGTATTGTGCCAATCTGTGGATTTACAAGATATGTCATGAAAAATACTGCCACAAAACTCACAAAAGCAAAAATTAGTTCTTTTTTGTTCTGCATAAGTCTTATAGCACAAGCTATAAACAAAACTGAAAATACAGTTAAACAAAAAATACAAAATTCTTTGATAATAAAAAATTGAAAGCCTGCTAAATATCCTTCTGCAGAAAGAGCAATGATTAAGCTCAGAGAATGGATATAAGATAAAGTTAAAGTTTTACCCTGAGTTTCTTTGAGAGATATAAAAAACAATGCAATGAATAAAATCACCCCGCTTACAAGAAGAACAATGTTTCCACCCTTAACAAAACTTTCAACTATACTGCATCCTTCTGTCAAACAAAGACTTCTACCTAAAAAATGCAAAATCAGTTCTGTAGATGTTATAAGAAAGCCTATAAAATATAATATTGAACCTTTACTGATCAATTTTTTAAAGCTTAAACTAATGTTCATTTATTTAATATAATGGAAAAAGCATTAACTTATCAAACTCAATAGCCGAAATCCAAACTACTCTTCTTTAATTTGATAGTTTACTTTTACATCCATGTCCTTTCTTAAAGAGTGATATACCGAGCAATATTTTTCGTGTGAAAGTGATATGGCTCTTTCAACCTTTCTGCTATCTATATTTTTACCTGAAATAATTAAATTCATCACAATAGATTTATAATATTGAGGTGGTGTGGGATTTCTTTCTGTAAAAATTTCCATCTTAAAACTTGAAAGTTCCACATGCATTTTTTGTAAAAACATTACTACATCAGTTGCAGTGCAAGCAGCCAAGCTTAAAACAAGAGCATCAGTGGGTTTACAGCCCCATTGAAGGTTTGCATCAAATTCAATTTCATAGCCCATCTGAGTTCTTCCAATAAAAATAAGCTCTTTATCCCATTCAAGAGTTGCTTTCTCAGTTATAGGAACCTTTTCTTTATAACCCTTCAGAGACTTTATAAGTTCTTTTTCATCCATTCCAAAACCTCCATTATGAAAATTAGAAAAAATTTCCTGCAAAATTATTTATTGAAAGTTATTATCCCAGTTTTGGAAGAATTAATTCAAGAATTTATTATTATTTTTAGATAAAATCCTTAAATAAATGCCTTGTTCTAAATCAAAAATATAAATTAAACTAAACAGGTCAGGAAAAAGTTTTTATATGATAAAAATTATACATGTCATAGAAAAATACTTTACTGTTTGGATAGTTTTATTTGCAATTGCTGGATTTCTGTATCCACCGATTTTCAAAGGACTAATTAAGCATATTCCTCTTCTTCTCGGTATTATCATGTTCGGCATGGGTACAACGCTTCAACCATCGGACTTTGTTATAGTTTTCAAATACCCTCAAGCACTTATTACTGGTATCTTTGCTCAGTATCTTATCATGCCATTAGTTGCTTATATATTGTGCATAATTTTCAATCTGCAACCAATTCTTGCAATCGGTGTTATTCTGGTTGGGACATGTCCGGGAGGTACTGCTTCAAATGTTATCACATATCTTTCTAAGGGCAATGTTCCTCTTTCAGTAGCAATGACAACAGCAAGCACCTTGCTTTCACCGCTTATGACACCTCTACTAACTTATTTTTATGCAGGCAGATGGGTTCATGTAAATGTGTTATCAATGTTTTTCTCCATAATGCAGGTTATAGTTTTACCAGTAGCCTCAGGTCTTATTGTAAGAGTTGTTTTTAAGGAAAGAATCAAAACATTTATACATATACTGCCATCAATTTCAGTTTTGGCAATCGCTGTAATTATAGCTGGTATAATTGCTGCAAATGCAGAGAAACTTTTTACAGTCGGGCTGTTAATAATACTTGTGGTAATAATGCATAATGGTGCAGGATACTTTTTTGGTTACTTGATAGCAATTTTACTCAGATTTGACAAAAAAGCAAGTCGCACCATATCTATTGAAGTGGGGATGCAGAATTCAGGACTTGCGATATCACTTGCCATTGTGCATTTCGGTGCTGCATCTGCAATTGCAGGCGCTATCTTCAGTCTGTGGCAGAATCTTTCAGGTTCAATGCTTGCTGCATGGTGGAGAAAAAGATGAAATCTTCATTTTTCAGAAATGGAAAGTATAACTTTTTTTAAAACAATAGCAAAAATCAAACCTGGAATTGCTACAAGAAAAGTTACAAAATAAAAAGCAGACCAGCCTATGCACTCAACAACAAAACCTGATGTGGGACTTATTATTACTCTTCCCAATGATGCTAAAGATGAAAGCACAGCATACTGGGTTGCAGCAAAACTTCGATTACAAAGTCCCATTAAAAGTGCTAAAAAAGCAGTTGTTCCCATCCCTCCGGTTACATTTTCAACAACGACAGTGCATACAAAAAGGAAAAAACTTTTACCTGCTATTGCAAGTGCCATAAACATCAAATTTGATAAAGCTTGAAACACACCGAACCAGATTAAAGCTCTGTAAAGACTCATTCTGATAAGAAGAAAACCTCCAAGTAAAGAACCTGCAATTGCAGAAATAAGTCCGCCGATTTTATTGACAGTACCGACCTCTGTTAGAGAAAAACCTACACCTCTTATAAAAAATGCAGTGCTTAATGAGCTTGCATAGGCATCGCCAAGTTTATAAAGTATAATAAATAGAAGAAGCAGAATACTTTTATCCCTCTTTAATAAATCCTTAAATGGCTCTATGAATGATTCTTTCAGTGAAGTAGGTTTTTTAATTCCATCAGGTTCATCTGCTAATATGGTCGTAATTATCCCTAAAATTAAAAGAGAAGTTATAATTATCAAAGCAGTCTGCCAGCCAAGATGGTCAGCGAGTAACAGACAGAGTCCACCTGCAACAATAAGTGCAACTCTGTAGGCAGTTACAGCAAGAGATGCTCCAAGTCCTCTGTCCTTTGGTTTAAGTATTTCTGTTCTGTAAGCATCTATTGAGATGTCCTGAGAGGCTGAAAAAAATGAGCTGATTGCAGCTATAATACTGAAAATTAAAAGATATGATGGTGTAATAACAATCATCAATATCATGCCAGATAAAATAAGTATCTGACAGATTAAAATCCATCCTCGCCTTCTTCCAAGTTTTGGAATGCTGAATCTATCAAAAAATGCAGACCAGAGAAATTTCAAGCTATAAGGAAAAGTCAAAATGGTAAGTATTCCTATTGTTTTTATATCAATTCCTTCCTGAGTAAGCCATGCCTGTAATGTGCCACTTACAAGTGGGAAAGGTAAACCAGAAGCAAAACCAAGAACTGTTACAACTGCTATATCCTTTGTTCGTTTAGTCATCAAACTATTCTATATTTACTGGTAGTCTGCCTGTATTTTTGAATCCTTCATTAAATGCATCAAGAAATGCAAGCACAGCAAGTTCATGGGAATCATAAACTGAAATTATCGCTTTCGCCTTCTTAAAAGGCTTTAGAACATAGGGATTGCCAAATGACACAAGAATTGCTTCATTATTTGATACAATTTCCTTGATTAACAAGTTTTGCTGTTCCCTTAGCAAATATTCAATCCCAGCTGCTTTGATATTTGTGAAAGCTGCAATTAAAGGTATTCCATTTGATGGTCTGTAATCTTCCAGTTCATATGCAAAACCAAAATAACTCTGGAATATGTTTTTTATCTCATCAGTGTAAGCTCCTGCAAGATAAGGAATAATTTTATGAGACATGAGCTCATCTATTTCATTTTTTATAACAGTAACTGTTTTTTTAAAAGCTTTATGGATTAGGGGTAGATATTCCCTACCTTTTATCTCGTCATGATAAGGCATTGAAAATTTATTAGAAAAAGATTTTTTTATCTTTTCCCTTATTTTGCTAATTCTTTTTTCAGCTTGTCTTATCATCTTATCATTTATCAATCCCTCCTCATAAGCCTTTTTTATCTCTTTCATGGCAGTATATGGGTCTTCAGGATGTAAAATTATATCAGCTCCAGCCATAAAAGCAAGAGTATGGGGGTTTTCATATTCCATTAAAGCTTTCATATTCATGGCATCTGTAAGAACAACGCCTTTAAACCTGAGTTTCTGCCTTAATACTCCATTTATTGCTTTCTTTGAAAGCGACGAAGGGTCCATATCAAAAGCAACTATATGCCCTACCATTATTGTAGAAACTCCGACTTTAATTGCTTCCTTAAATGGCTTTAGATGTATCTCAATTTCATTAATAAAATCAGGAAGCTCAAGGTGTGAATCTATTTTTGTACCGCCATGACCTGGAAAATGTTTTCCACATGTTAATAAACCTTGAGATTCAAATAACTTTATAATGAATTTGCCATATTTTGAAACAACATCAGGATTATCTGAGAAAGCTCTTGTGCATATTATTGGATTTTTAGGCTCATTATTTACATCTAAAACTGGAAGAAGTGCAAGGTTTATACCTACATCCTGTGCTTCTTTTATGACAATTGAATACAAAGAATAAAGATCTGTTTTATCTTTATTTAAATCAAATCCTGCTGAAATTCCCATTTGAGATGGAATTATTGTGCCGCCCTTTATTTGCTGACCCACTCCTTTTTCAATGTCTGAAGCGATAATTAAGGGTTGAGAAGCATTAGGTTGAAGATAGGTTAAAAAATTTTTCAATTCTTCATAATCTCCACCAAAAACAACAAATCCTCCTATCCCATCTTTAACAAGTTTTTCTATATATTGAGCATAGGATTTTTCAGATATTTTGTCTCCATCAAGTCTTGCAATTATAAAACTTAGTATTCTTCTATCAGAATTATCCATGACAGAATATTATGAATAAAAGGATAAATGCGATGCAAGAAATATAAGCAACTTGAAATTGCCATTAGAAAAAGGAGGTTTTTCTCTCATCCCGTCATTCTGAGGGGCTTAATGCCCCGAAGCGCTGTCCTGAGCCGAAGCCCTGAGCTTATGCGAAGGGGCAGCGAAGGAACTTTCTAATTGAAAAACCTGTTTAGTAAAAAAGGATGAGATTCTTCACTCCGCTTGCGCTCCGTTCAGAATGACCTCATATTTGTCACCTTTTTTTACTTGTCACCCTGAGGCGAAGCCGAAGGGTCTCCTGTTGAGATTCTTCGCTATCGCTCAGAATGACAAGAAAGGGGGCAGACGCTGTCCTGAGCCGAAGCCCTGAGCTTATGCGAAGGGTCTGCGAAGGAATGACAAAATATCCAAAACATAATTTTCTATCGGCAATTTCAGGAGCAATATTAATTTTAAGTAGAAAAAATTTTTTATATCCTATAAAATTAAATTAAAGAGGCAAATATGGAAATAGAAAAAAATCTAACAGTTAACTGGGATATCGATAATAAAAAACTTATTCCTGTTAGAAATATCCGATTACCAAATTTAGAAATAAGTTTTGAGAGAGATTTTGCCTTTCCAGATGTATGGGTTTATGAAACTGAGGAATACAATTTGGATGCTATTAATCGTATTAAAGATAGAGCAAAATATTTTACCGTTTATTTTGCAAGAAAGTTTTTCTACAATATTGAGGATTTTTCATCTCTTGCAATACAAATGGCTGGACAGAGAATCCTTTTATTCAGTCTTTATGATGATGTGCTCTTCTTTCTAAGAAAAATGATGCTCATAAAAGAGTCTGCAGGTTTAATAACTGCTTCAAAAGCATTAATTGAGAATGCTGAAACAGAAAACGAAAGGCTGGTTATTCAGAAACATTCACAGCATGTCTCTGATATAAGTCACAGAATTGCAACAATGCTTGATGAAAATGAAGAAGATATAAAACTTGCAGGATATATTCATGATATAGGTAAAATTTGCATCCCTGCAAGCCTGCTTTTTTCAGATACGACTTTTGATGACCAAAAAGTTAAAATATTCCAGCTTCATGCTTTATGGGGTGAAGTTTTGTTCGAAAAGCTTTCTCCTGATTGTAGTAACAAAGTACTTTATGAGTCTGTTGGCTTTCATCATGAAAGGCCCAACGGGCAGGGTTATTTTAGAGGCTTAAAGAAAAATATTCCAAAAGTAGCAAAAATAATAGCAGTAAGCGATGTTTATTCAGCATTAACACAGGACAGACCTCACAGACTTCATTTTGACAAAGATGTTGCTATCACTTACATATCTGCAAAAGCAGGCGAATTATTTGACCCTGAAGTTGTTGATGCATTTAAAAAAGTTATATAAACTTCTTCAACTCTTTTATTTCTTTTTCTCAAGTATTGCAACATTTTTATTAAATCTAAGGAATCTGCAACAATCTTTATTAAATGATGTATAATTAAAATAAAACTTTAAATGGAGGTTTTTTAATGATTGACAGGAGTAAAGTTGAACAGGTTTTAGGCAAAATCAGAATTGGACTTATGGCTGATGGTGGGAATATTGACCTTGTTGATATTAATGACAATGTAATTTATGTAAAATTAAAAGGAGCTTGTGGAACATGCCCTATGGCTACACTTACTCTAAAGAACTGGGTAGAAAAAACCCTTAAAAGCGAGATTCCTGAAGTCAAGGAAGTTATAGCAGTTTGATATAATGTTTAAAATATTAAGTATCCTGCTATTTCTGTTTAGTTACTCTTTAACCTGGGCAGAAGATAAGGTTCAGGTAAAGGATATAAGACATTATGATGTTTCTCATGGATTAAGAGTTGTTATTGAAACAACAGGTAAGGTGGAATTATTAAAAGGAAATCTTAAAAACCCAGAGAGACTTTTTTTTGACCTCAAAAAAGCCTCCATCAGTAAAGATTTTAAAAAGGAATTTGTCATTAATGGTTCATTGGTTAGCAAAATTCGTATCGGGCAGTTTGATAATGAAACTGTCAGAATTGTTTTTGATTTAGTAAATCCTGAATATGAATTTAAAATTATAAGCCTTGAAGACCCTTACAGATTAGTTATTGATGTATATTCAGATAAGCAAAGCAAAGAGCAAAAAAGTAATGACATAAAAGTTGGGCTTAAAAGAAAAATAGTAATTGACCCGGGACATGGTGGAAAAGACCCGGGTGCAATTGGCGTAAAAGGGCTTAAAGAGAAAGATGTTGTCCTTGATATCGCCTTAAAAGTTAAAGATATTTTAAAATCAGACCCTCAATACGAGATAATACTTACAAGAGATAAAGATATTTTTATCCCTTTAGATGAAAGAACAGAGATTGCAAATAAAGCCAATGCTGACCTTTTTATTTCAATTCATGCAAATGCCTCACCAAAAGTTTATGCGAATGGAATTGAAACATATCTTCTTAACTGGACAGATGATGAAGAGGCAATAAGAGTTGCAGCAAGGGAAAATGCTATTTCTATTAAAAAGATGAAAAAACTTAAAGGAGAACTTGGTTTAATGCTTGCTTCTTTAGAAAGAGAGGCAAAAAGGGACGATTCAGTACGTCTTGCAGGATATGTACATAATGCTATATCAAGCTCTCTTCAAAAAAGTTTTTCAAGGCATGATAATGGTGTAAAGCAGGCTCTTTTTTATGTTTTAGTAGGCGCTCAAATGCCTTCATGTCTTCTTGAAGTATCTTATATAAGCAATCCTCAAGAGGAAAAACTCCTTGCAGAAGACTCCTACAGAATGCAAATAGCAGACTCAATTGCTAAAGGGATAAAAAACTATTTTAATAAATCAGAAAAAATTAAAAATGTAAACTATGCAAAGTCTAACCTTTCAAAAGTAAACACAAGTAACAAAAAATCAACAAAATTTTCTAAATCACGAAAACTATAATAGAAATGAAACTTTTTATAAAAAATGCAACAATAGTTGACGGAACAGGCAAACATCCTTTTAAAGCTAATATTGGAATTAAAGATGAAAAGATTGTATATATTGGCAAGGAGGTCTTTCCCGCCAAAGAAAATATTGATGCAAAAGAATTAATGCTTACTCCTGGATTTATTGATACTCATTCACACTCAGATTTTACAATCCTTGCTGACCCAAGAGCTGAGGGTAAAATCACACAGGGAATAACAACTGAGATAAACGGTAACTGCGGAGTTTCTGCCTCTCCTCTTATGGGAGAGTGTTTTCAAAGAAGACTTCCTGAGATTAAATCTCTTGGATTATCTCACTGGTGCTCAATGGATGAATATACTTTGAAACTCAAAAAAGCTAAACCTGCAATCAACCTTCTCACACTTTGTGGGCATGGGAACATAAGAGGGTCTGTAATCGGATATAAAAATAAAGAAGTAAATAAAGAAGAAATGACAAAAATGAAAAAACTTCTTAAAAATGAATTTTTATATAAGATAAAAGGGATATCAACAGGATTAATTTATCCTCCTGGTATGTTTACAAAAACAGAAGAGCTTATAGAACTTGCTAAAATTGCTGCTTCAGATAAAGGCATCTATTCAACCCATATGAGAAGCGAAGGAGAAAGAATTTTGTCAGCACTTGAAGAAGTAGTTTTGATTGGTAAAAAAGCAAAGATACCTGTCCATATATCACATCTTAAGACCTCCGGGAAAGAAAACTGGTGGAAAATTGATACCATCTTAAAAATCATAGAAGAAGCTCAAAAAGATGGCGTAAGGATTACTGCGGACAGATATCCTTACATAGCCTCTGCAACAGACCTTGATGCTTTTTTGCCTTCATGGATAGTTGAGGGAAGTAGAGAGGAAATTTTAAACAGACTTAAAACTAAAAAAGTAAGAAGTTTAATAAAAAAATATCTGATTGAAAGAGGGAAAGATTTCTTAAACAGTCTCCTTATTTCAGATGTTAAATCTGAAAAAGACAAGGCAATAGAAGGGAAAAGATTAAGCGAAATTACAAATTTAGATAATGCAGCAGACTATGTTTGCGACATACTTATTCGTTCAGAACTTTTTGTTGGAGCAATTTATTTTGGAATGAGTGAAGAAAACTTAGAAAAGATTCTCAAACAACCTTATGTAATGATAGGCACAGACTCTTCAGCAAGATGCAGGGATGGCATAACTTTTAAAGGAAAACCCCATCCAAGAGGTTTCGGAAGTTTCCCCAGATTTATAAGAAAATATGTTCTGGATAAAAATTTGATTTCTCTGCAGGAAGCAATAAGAAAAATAACTTATTTGCCTGCCAAAACATTCAGAATTGAAAAAAGAGGGCAGATAAAAGAGGGATATTTTGCAGACATAGTTATATTTGACCCCTCAACAATTGAAGATAAAGCCACATTTGAAGAACCTTTTTTAACTTCTAAAGGGATTTCATATGTGATCGTAAATGGCGAAATTGCTGTAAAGGAGGGAATACTCACTGGAAAAAGGAACGGAAAAGTATTGATATGAAAAGAATGGTCGGGATTACATGTAGTATAGATGAAAAAAAACTTTATCTTAACAGAGACTATACTCAGATTATTTTAAATGCTGGAATTATTCCTCTTATTATTTCACCAGATATGGTTTTGAATTATCATTACATAGAAAAAATAATAAAGAATATTTCTGGGTTAGTAGTTTCAGGTGGAGGTGATATCAATCCTAAATTTTATAAAGAAAATAATATTGCCTGTAAAAAACTTGTACCTGATGAACGAGTCAAAGCAGAAATAAAGCTTTTGAAAATGTTTAGAAAAACCAGTAAACCTGTGCTTGGAATATGCTATGGCATGCAACTTATAAATATATTTTTAGGTGGAACGCTTTTACAAGACATTCAAACTAACATAAACCACACAAAAGGGGTTCATGAAATTAAAATAATTGATAATCCTTTTTTATCAGAAGGTATTTATAATGTAAACAGCTCTCATCATCAGGCAGTTAAAAAACTTGGTAAAGGGCTTGAATATTTTGCTATATCAAATGACGGAATTATAGAAGGCTTTTATCTAAAAGATCATCCATTTTTGGTAGGAGTTCAATGGCATCCTGAAAGAGACATGGGCAATGCTTCTTCTTTGCTATGGCAATCTTTTTTCGGAAAAATAAATCAATAAAAAATATCCAATAGCTTTTCTATTTCATTAATATTGAATACCTTTTGCACAGGTGGTATGTCTTTGATTACAGGAATCTGCTCTTCAAAAGTCGGCTTTTCTACTTTGTAGATGACTCCTATGGGAATTTGGTCTCCCCATTCAAGAGATTTCTGGAAAGCAATTACTCTATCTGTTGGCTCATAGTCTTCATCAAGGTAATATACTCTCTGACGATACCATTCAAAGGTATTGATTTTGTTAAAACTAACACAGGGCTGAAGTATATCAATAAGAGCAAAACCTTTATGATTCACAGCTTCTTTGATAATTCTTTTTAGATGCTCAATATCACCAGCAAAAGCCCTCGCAACAAAGCTACAATTTAAAGCTATTGCCATTGCAAGAGGATTAAACTGTTCAGAGAAAACTCCAAAAGGCTGCGTTTTTGTTACCATACCTTTCATTGATGTCGGTGATGCCTGTCCCTTTGTAAGTCCATAAATCTGATTGTCATGGACAAAGAGTTTTATATCAATATTTCTCCTTATTGCATGAATAAGATGATTTCCACCCTCTCCATAACAGTCACCATCACCTGCTACTGCAAAGACTTTCAATTTATGGTTGGCAAGCTTTATTCCTGTTGCAACTGGAAGAGTTCTCCCATGAAGACCATTGAAAGTGTTGCATTTTGTATAATGGGGAAATTTTCCTGCCTGTCCAATTCCTGAAACAATTACAAACTCATAAGGTTCAATTCCCATCTCAACCATAGATTCATTAAAAGCCTTCAAAATTGAAAAGTTTCCACAGCCAGGACACCAGGCAGGCTGTCTTCCTTTATAATTATCTAATGTAGCCATAAACCTTCTCCTTTAACTCTTCAACCGTAAAGGGTCTTCCATCAAAGCGATTTATGTGATTTTCAATATTTATTCCTGTTTCCATTTTAACAAGCCTTGCAAACTGATTCGTAGCATTCTGTTCAATATTTATGAAAATTTTAGAATTAATTACTTTATCAATCCAGCTTAAATTCTCACTGAATGGATAGATTTCACTGAAATGAAGCATTGCAATTTTATATTTATCGCTTAATTCGTCAACAACCTCTTTTACTATTCCATACATGGAACCCCAACAAATAAGAACTACATCTGGATTCTGCTTGCCATATACAAAGGGTGGGGTAATTTCTTTTTTTATTAGGGGCATCTTTTTAAAGAGCCTCTTCTCAAGCATCTTTATTCTTATTGAAGCATCTTCAGTTATGTGTCCTTCTTCATCGTGTTCGTCACTGTCTGTTACTACAAGATTTTTTGACTCTCCCGGTACTACAAACGGTGAGATACCTGTTTCTGTAAAAGCATGTCTTTTATAGTTTTCTGTAGCCTTTAATTTTTGTCCTCTGGTTCTGTAATCTGTATATTTAATTTTTCCTAAATCAAAACTCTCAAAACTCCACTGAGAGTCTGCAAGATATTGATCAGTAAGTATTATTGCTGTAATCTGATATTTTTCAGCAAGGTCAAAGGCTTTGTTTGTAAGATAAAAAGCCTGTGCAGGTGAACCAGGAGCAAAAATAACCTTTGGAAATTCTCCATGACCTGCGTAAAGAGCAAAGAGAAGGTCAGCTTGTTCAGTTTTTGTAGGAAGCCCTGTTGCAGGTCCTGGTCTTTGAGCAAGTGCAATCACAAGAGGTGTCTCAGTAATTGCTGCAAGTGATACTCCTTCTACCATCAGAGCAAATCCGCCTCCACTGGTTCCTGTCATTGCTCTTGCACCTGCAAAGGAAGCTCCAATTGCCATGTTTACTGCTGAAATCTCATCCTCAGCCTGTTCTACAACTATTCCAAAGTCTTGTGCATTCTCTGCAACAAAATTAAAAATTCCTGTTGAAGGAGTCATAGGATAGGCTAAGTAAAATTTAAGCCCAGATGCAATGGCACCAGCACCAATTGCTTCATTTCCTGCAATAAGCATCTTGGGAGATTCAAAGCCAGAAACCATAAATGAACAAGTAAGACAATTTTTACGGGCATATTCATATCCAGCCTTTGCTGCACCAAGATTGGAGTTTATGACTTCCTCTCCCTTTTTCTTGAATGTCTTTTTTACAAGTTCATACATAATCTCAGGCTTCATCCCAAGCATCCCTATAACAGCACCAATAGCCACAGTATTCGCCATTATCTTGCTTCCACCATGAGAGACTGCAAGCTCAACAAGAGGAACATGAAGGAAGGAGGGTTTATCATATTTTTCCTTTAAAATTGTTGCATCATAGAGAATATGACCATCATCAGTGAGTTCTTTTTCATGTTCTGTTATACTTTCATTGTCAAAAGCGACAAGAATATGAATTTTGCTTCTCGGTGCAGAAACAGGTTTGTCTGATATTCTTATTTGATAAAAATTGTGACCCCCTCTTATGCGGGATTCGTAATCCTGATGAGTGAAAACATAATAACCTGCACGAGCAAATATATGAGCCAGGGTATCGCCTACTGTCTGGATACCCTGACCAGCTTCACCACCAATTTTTATTGAGTAGTCCATTAGGTTGGAGTTACACCGTATTTAACTACATTAACCATCGTTTCATCAGGTTTTGGCAGTCCTGCAAGTTTCCATGCCACAAGAGGGTCAATAAATTTCTCTGCTACGCATTTCTTTGGCTGATGAACATTCTTACATACTGCATTAAGCAGAGGGA
>Ga0209162_1000154_pt1 | contig 73642 bp, 60 predicted proteins | sample YNPNPMetaG_FD_187121 | JGI IMG/M metagenome (GOLD analysis project Ga0209162, IMG submission 187121) | Anoxygenic and chlorotrophic microbial mat microbial communities from Yellowstone National Park, USA - YNP NP MetaG (SPAdes) (version 2) ...
ACTGCATCTTGATAATCTAGACCTTTTTTTAAACCAAAACCAACCCTACCAGCTTTGTCACCAACCACTACCATAGCGGCGAACCTCATACGTTTACCACCCTTAACGACTCTCGTTACTCTTTTAACCGTAATGATAGCGTTTTGTAATGGGACTTCTTCATTTCTGATAGTAGAGTGCCGACTGTCTCGATTGGCTCTTCCTCCACGACCACGATTAATTAATCCTCTGCGCCCACGTGCATTTGTTCGGGGTTTAGAAAATCTGTTAGAATTAGCGTTTTCTTTAAACGCCTTAGAAGAAGACTCAGAATTAACAGAATTGGTCACACTAGATGTAAATTGAGCATTGTTATTAGTTTCTGATACTGACATAGTGCTAATTAAGTGGATTAAATTTCTATACCTGCGGCTCTAATAGTATCGGCTACAGCTTTGACTCGACCATGATGCAAGAAACCATTTCTATCAAACAAAACTTTTGAATAGTTTAACTGTTTGATTTTTTCTGCTAGTAATTTAGCTACTTCCACAGCTTTTTCGGTCTTAGCCTTATTGTTTAGATTATTTGATACAAAACCAACAATAACTCTCTTAGTAACCGGCTCTAAAAGCTGCACAGTAGTATTTTTGTTAGATTTATAAACGACTACTACTGGATAGTTATAATTTAATTTCTTTTTAGTTCTTAAACGGCGAATCAACCTACTAGGCATACAATCAATTATTTACCAGCTTTTTTACCAGCTTTTTTCAAATAGAATTTGTTGGAAAAACGAAAACCTTTCTGTTTATAAGGATCACAGGGTTTGAGGTTGTGTAGACTAGCAAAAAAATCACCAATTAATTGTTTGTCAATGGATTGACCAATCAATTTGTTTTTTTGTAAATCCAAAGTAACTCCATCAGGAATAGCAACTGTTACTGGATGAGAAAAGCCTATGTAAACTACTAACTTTTTTTGGGCAGCTTGTAGTTCCATTTTGTAACCAACTCCATTTAGTTCCAATTCTTTAGTAAACCCACTGGTTACTCCTTGAATTAAATTTGCAATCACTGCCCTATAAGTACCCCACAAAGCTCTTTGCTTTTTATCCTCAGGGTTTTCCACCAAGACTTTTATTTCTGAGGGTTCAACAACCACATTTACCTTGGGATGAACTTTAAAACTTAAACTTCCCAAAGGTCCTACAACTTTTATTATTCTATTTCCTTGATCAAACTCCACCCGTACTTTTGCAGGCAAAGTAATCGGCTTTTTCCCAACTCTAGACATAAAAACTTGTTTCAAACAAGGATCTTACCAAGATCTTTTTTCGGAAAAAAGACTTTAAGTTAAAAATTAATAGTTTGTCAAGACATAGTTTTTCTACTTTAGATAACTTATGTTTTGTTAGCATAATTCTCAAAACTTAGATTTGCACAATAAATTTTAAAAAGATTAAGCACCGTCAATAGCCACTCATAAAAAGTAACTGAAATAAAAAAAACTTGTTAAAGCTTATCAATACTACTTTATAAAAGTTGAACTGGTTCAGTTGCAACCACTTTTTGACGTAAGTAAGCAATTTACAAATTAGTGCAAATATATATGGTGGAGTCAATTAAAACCTTGCCAATGATTACAAAAATCTTGAAATTCTTGGTCTTTGGTAGCACTAGCAATATTGAAAATATAATTATCTGCTCGTCCCGACAGGTTTACTACTATAATCTCGTTTGGACTCATACCAGGAGCTTGCTTAATTGCCTCGGCTACTGCATGAGCAGACTCTAAAGCTGCCAAAATACCTTCAGTTTGAGCTAATAATTGAAATCCAGACACGGCTTCGGTATCTAAAATTTTAGTAATTTTTAACCTGCCTATAGAATATAGATAGGCGTGAATGGGTCCAATTCCGTTATAATCTAAACCAGCGGCAATTCCACCAACATCCTCCAATTGACCATTAGATTTAAGTAAAAAGAAACTTTTGAAACCTTCAAAAATGCTTAGCTTACCTTGACCCGAAGCAATACGACTAGCATGTTGTCCGGGTTGATCACCTGTACCACCTGCTTCCACACCAATTAATTCTACTGATTCTTCGGTTAAAAACTCATCAAACGCACCAATAGCATTACTTCCGCCACCAATACAAGCAATAATTTTAGTTGGTAATACACTAGCATCGTTTTCTAATTCTCGTAATTGTATTTTAATCTCTTGGCCTACAATTTTTTGAGACTCTCTGACTATTTCTGGAAAAGGGTGAGGGCCAACCGCTGAACCTAACATAAAGTAAGCTTCAGGATCGTTAATCCATTCGCCAATAGCAGCGTCAGCCGCATCCGTTAATTTTTGGTTACCACTAGTTACTGGAATAACTTCTGCTCCTAGTTGCTTCATCCAAAAGACATTAGGATATTGCTTCTCGAGGTTTTTCTGACCCATAAAAATTTTGGCTTGCAAACCAAATTTAGCACACACTGTAGCTACAGCTAAACCGTGTTGACCTGCTCCAGTTTCAGCAATTACTCGTTTTTTACCTAAACGTTTAGCCAATAAAGCATGATATAAGCAATGATTAATTTTGTGACTGCCAGTAAAATTGTTTCCCTCGTTTTTTAAGTAAATTTTTGCCCCTCCTAGTTGCCTACTTAAATTTGAAGCAAAAACCAACGGGGATGGCCTGCCAATCAAATTTTTTTGATAAAATTTTAGTTCTTGAAGAAATTCTGGATCTTGCTTACTGTCTAAAAAGACCGCTTCCAGCTCTTCTAAAGCTGTTAATAAGACTTCTGGTACATATTGACCGCCAAAATTTTGGCTAGAACCATAAAAACCATCTTTACAAGCAAAATCTTCTTGGGAGAACATACTGGTTTATACCAAAACTAACTATTTAAGTTGTCAAATTTACCCAAGGACACTCTGTTAGTGTAAAGATTTGTAGAGTTTAACAGAAAGATTGGATTAGTTTTATGAAATAGATTGATAAATAGTTAACTGCTATCTAAGCATCGTTTTAATATTCATTAGATACATATTTTTATCCAAATCTATTTTTGTGGCAGTTTGCTAACTTGATAGTTTAATTTGTCTAGTTTAAGAATGATCCGTCAAACGGTTTGAAAGCCACAAAACAGGTTTAGTGATTATAGAAAAATCTTTGCTAATTGTAACAAAAACCTGAGCTTTTTCAAAAGCTTAACCCTGCTAGCATCTAACTCTCTATGATCATAGACACTAAATAATAATCCTGCTGTAATAAGATCAAGCGAGAGACAAAAAGTAAAATCTTCAACAATTGAATTGTTCTTTAGAGTCAAAACAAGTTAAAACTAAGCTGACGCTTGTAAAATTTGCTTAAGTTCGGAATAGTTGGCTGCAATTGAGACCTTTTTACTAGATTTAGTAGACCATTGTTGAATTAACTGGTTATCATCGATAACTAAACCAGCAGCAGCATTAATTTCTTTAGCAAATTTATAAGGTGAAGCTGTAGCGTAAACTACTTGAGTTAAACCCATATGCTCACTTAAATTAGCAGCTTTCCAGGCTACTGCCGTATGAGGACATAATAAGTAATTGTATTTATTATACACTTCTAAAATTGTTTCTGTGGTTTCTTGGTCAGAAACTCTGAAGACTTGCAAATACTGTTGCAAGTTGGAACGATCGTAATTTACGATTTTCAAAATACGACTAAAATTGCTAGGATTAGAGATATCCATAGCGTTAGATAAAGTGGATACAGTTGGTCTAGGTTCATATTTACCAGTTTGCATAAATCGATAAACCGTATCGTTAGCGTTGACTCCAGCTACAAATCGACTAATCGGTACTCCCATTTTCATGGCCAAGAAAGCCGCTGCTAAGTTGCCAAAATTACCTGAAGGAATGACCAATTGCAAATCACTTTCCGGCAATTGTGTCCAAACCCATAAGTGGTAAATGATTTGCGGTATCAAGCGGCCTAAATTAATTGAGTTAGCTGAGGTTAAATTTAGGGGTTGTAAATCTGGGTCATTGAAGGCTTGTTTAACCATGGCCTGACAGTCATCAAAATAGCCTTCTACTTCAATTGGCCAAACGTTCTCGGCTACACAAGTTAACTGTTTTTCCTGGAGTTGACTAACTTTGTTTTTAGGAAACAAAACGTATACTTGCACATTTTCCAAGTTAGCGAAACCATGGGCTACAGCACCACCAGTATCTCCGCTAGTAGCTACCAAAACTCTAACAATCGTTTGTCTTTTACGAGCAAAATAACTAATTAACCTAGCCAAAATAGTAGCAGCTACGTCTTTAAAGGCTAACGTTGGTCCATGAAATAGCTCTAGTACATATTTATCACCAATCTGAACCAAAGGAATAGGAAAAGTTAAACTAGTCCCTATAACTTCTAATTCTTTAACCTCAATATCCTCAGCAAACCATTTTTTTAAGACTACAGAAGCTATACTAGGCAAATCTAGACCTACCAAAGCAGTTAGTTCGTGTTGGTTAAAAGTAGGAATCTGATTAGGAAAAAACAGTCCTCCATCTTTAGCTAAACCAGCCAAAATCACTGTCTCTAACGAATCCTGAATATTAGGATTACCTAGGCTATGATACAACATATACAATTAAGAATTTATTTCAGATAAAAATTGTGTAATTGTATAATCTGGGCTAAACCGATGATCATAACCGACCACTACGTCAGCGTACTGACTATAGATACGAGATCTATAGCTAAGTAATTCTGCATAAGATCTAGCCAAAGCTTCGCCAATAGTTTCGTAGGGTTTTCGAGTGAACATGCCATTCCAAATCACTGGTTTGGGGTTATCAATATACTTTTGCAACATTTTTTGCTGAACGTATTCTGGAGCTATTAAGTAAACTACCTTAGTGGCCTGCACTAATCTGTCTATAGTAGACTGCTCTGTATAAAACATACTACCAGTGGTGTCTATAACTACCGGCATTTCGGGGTCTATCTGCTCCATTTCAGACAAAGCTTCTAATACGGCTTGGTTTTCCCAAGCTAGGTATAATTTTTCCCTTTCTGCAAAACCTTCAGACCAAGGCTGACCCAACCATCTGGCCATGTCAGTAACATCTTTTAAACTGGCTTTGTGGGCAATCATATCATCAATACAAAAGCGTTTATAACCAATCTTTTCTAGCTGCAAGGACCAATAAGATTTACCAATATTAGACATGCCTATCAAGGCTAGACGTAAGGGGTTTTTAGACATAAAGCGTAAATCAAAAAAGTCCGACTTTTTGTCAAAACTCTAACTTCTAGTCAGCAAACCCAAATTCACAAACTAGTGTTACTTGATTGTTCTATAGACGGTTGAGAACCGTTCTGTTTGGTCTCGCTTAAATCTAACTCGTGTAACCTATTTTCTATAGCTTGCAATTCTTGCTCAATTTCTAACTTAAGTTTGACCGCCTCTTCCAAGAGACGAACACTTTCGGCCAAAGACACCTTTTTTTCTTGCAGTAAATTTTGGATTTCTTGTAATCTTAGTAACTTTTCTTCTATGGTAAAATCTTTTTTAGACATGCACAATTTAGGGGTTATATAAATTTAAGCGTCTATTGAGGAAGTTAATTCGGCTAAAACTTTGGTTAATGCTTCATCGTTAGCGCCTGACCACCAATCTACGACTTCTTGGTTCTTAAAAATAACAGTAGTAGGTGTACCCACAGGAGTACCAGCTGGCTTGGGTTTTTTACTGTTAACAGTAGCTGGCAAAGCTAAATTATCTACATCAGCCCTGGAAATAACTACTGCCGCTCTAACTTCACTGGAGTTTTGATCCACTTTCCACTGCTCAAAGTTTAGCCCAGAAATACTTTTAGCCCAAGTTTCCAAAATGGCGTTACCTTGTTTTTTAAATTCGTCTTGTTGAGCATAAGCTAAAGTAGCAAATTCCCGATAAAAACCTTGTTTATGCGCGGCCTGAGCAGCAAAGGCTAGGCGAAAATTGGCGGAGTTTAAGTTACTCGATAGGGGATAATGTTTAAATGCAAACTTAATTTTATCGCTATAAGTTCCCATAGCTTGCTTAACCGTTGGATAGTACAAAGCACAAAAATGACACTGAAAATCAGAAATTATATAAACTACAATATTGGCTTCTAGATTGCCAAAAACAGGGGTATTTTGTCTAATCAAACCACTAATCAAAGGATCAGTTTCTTTGGCTGATTGCCGCTCAACACTAAGTAAGTAAACTTGACTACCAAAAAATAAAATTCCTACAATAGCTAAAATCGACAGAAATTTTAAAATGCCAGGTAAAAACTCCCAAATAGTAGTCTGTAAATTGTCTTCTTCGGAATATGGATTAATGGTAATAGACATAAGCTGTGTGGTTAAACCCATTAGCTAGGTTAACACAAAACTGTCAAGAACCCAAGACAAAAAGGTGTGCCAAAACCACTAAGGTAAAATTAGATTGAATCTTATTTATTAAATCAACTAAAAAACAATATAACTCACTGATTTAGCTAACTTATTCGTTGTCTTACTCTAATAGTAGAGGAAATTAACTGACATTTGCTGCTTACTCACGAAATCTGAAAAATAAACCTTTTTGATAGGTAAGTGCATTCAACCCTAGTTTAGGGATAGTTAAATACAATGTTGCAGAATCTAAAGACAAAATTAACAAACTAACTTCTAACTTTAAAATTAACCAATTTTAATTTCTAAACCATCTTTGCCATAAACTATGGTCGATAAGAAATTAATTTTTTTGATAAATTGAATATTCCTATCAATTAGGAGTTCTCTCAATCATGATAGCATTAGCTAACATTTTAGGCAGTCAGTGATTCTTAACCTAAGTCATTTGTCGACTATTTGCCCCCACTTGGTCTAAAGCTCCCGACCAAATTAAAGCCTCTAAATTACGTTTATTAAAACTAGATAAAACCTTTATAGCTTCAAGAAAGTCTTCGATGTTTTGAAATTGACCCGATTCGGAACGGTAATTGATAATATATTGAATCACATCATCACCTAAGTTTTTGATGCTACTCAAACCATAACGGATGGTATAATCATCTTCAATGGTAAAGCCATAAAAAGATCGGTTAAGGTCGGGGGGCTTAACCTGTATACCCAACTCTCGACACTCTTTAATAGCCAAAGCTATTTTATCCAATTTATCAGCTTCAGCAGTCATTAGAGCGGTCATAAATTCTACCGTGTAGTTAGCTTTCATATAGGCTGTCCAATAAGCCACCATACCATAATTACAAGAGTGAGCTTTATTAAAGCCATAAGCCGCAAAAGGTACAATCAAATTCCATAATTCTTCGGCTTTTTCTTTGGTTAACCCAGAATGTTCAATACAGCCTTGCACAAAACGCACATGTTGCTCTTCTAAAACCGCAGGAATTTTTTTCCCTACCCCTTTACGAAAATTGTCTGCTTCTAGCCAATCATAACCAGCAAGTTCAATCACAGTATACAATAAGTCATCTTGATAGACTAAAATACCATAACTTTCTTTCATCCACTTTTCCATTTGGGGTACGTAATATTTAACTAGTTTAGGGTTCTTTTTGCGTCGAATATATTCGGGAATGTTAGCCATCGGACCAGGTCGATACAAAGCCACCATAGCCATCAAATCAGTTACTTTCGTGGGTTCTAGTTCAATGAGATATTTAGTCATAGTCTCTCCACTCAGCTGAAACAAACCCATGGTTCTACCTTTAGACAAAAGCTCATAAGTTTTGGCATCTTCTAAATCTAAATTTAGTAAATCAATTTTCACACCTCTTCTTTGTTCGGCTAATCTAATCGAATTACCTAAAATAGCTAAGTTTCTAATCCCTAAAATATCTAGTTTAACCAAACCAACTAGTTCTCCAATATGCCAATCATACTGGCTAATAATCATTTTGTGCTCACTATCCCACTGCAAAGGAGTGTAGTCACTAAGTTCCGTGGGAGTAATATACACCCCAGCCGCGTGTACCGAAGCGTGACGATAGTTGCCTTCCAGTTTTTTGGAAATTTCAATAATAGTCTTAGATTCTGGATCCTTTTCGTAAACTTCACGTAACTCTGGACTAATCTCCAAAGCCCAGGTGAAAGTGGTTTTTCTCCCTTGAGGAGCTACCGGAATTAACTTAGCTAAACGATCGCATTTTTTATAGGACACTCCTAATACTCGACCTACATCTCTAACAGCCATTCTAGGCAAAATAGTTCCAAAAGTGATGATTTGGCAAACTTTATTCAAACCATATTTATTTTTCAGATACTCAATTACTTCTTCCCTGCGATCATCAGCAAAATCACCATCGATATCAGGAGCCGAAGGACGTAGCGGATTGAGAAAACGCTCGAACGGGATCTTATATAAAACGGGATCCAAAATCCCAATATTCACTAGATAACCAACCAAAGAACCAGCTGCTGAGCCTCTTGTATTAGTTACTATACCCCGTTGTCTACAAAAATTCATAATGTCAGCAAAGACCAAAAAATAGTCAGAGTAACCTTTTTGCCTAATTACTTCCAACTCGTATTCCAGTCGATCAATGTATTGACTAATACTAGTATGTTCCCAGTAGTCTTTAGGATAGCCTTTAAGCTGTGAAGTATTAGGAAAAATGGTTTTGGCAAATTTTACTAGCTGATCTAATTTAGCATAAGGAAATTGCAGTTTCCACTCCTCTCTAGTTTTTTGCTCGGGACTAAATTTTTCTAGTAAACCCAAATAGGCTTCCCACTTTAAAGTCTGGCTAGCCGTTTGTCCTTTTGGTAAATTTAATTTAGGGAAAAAGGCTTCGTTAGCGTGTTTATCATAATCACAACGAATTGTCAGAGCAATCTGTTGCTCAAGATTCCTAGTGTCACAAGCTTTTGGTAAGTAAGCAAATTGTTGTTGCAATTCTTCAACTGTAGGTAAACCAAAATCACGTTCCAGTTCAACCTGAGTCACTTTTAGTTGATCTCTAATAGCCAAAACTACTCGAAAAGTGTCTGCGTCAGATGGATCTAAATATCTTGGGGCCGGGGAGGCTAAGTATTGCACTTCAAACTGGTCACACAAACTAGCCAAATTAAGATTGATCTGTTGAATCATTTTAGGATCATCTTTCTTGGTAGGAATGGCTAACTCCACTAACAAATTTTGAGCACCTAAGACTTCAGTATAAACTTGCAAAATGTGTCTGGCAGCAGTCAAGTTATTCTGTTTTAACTGAGCAATTAGTTCGTGATCATTGCCACACAAACTCACAAAAAAATGGTAATCATTAGAAGCTCTGTAGTTTTGAAAATTGTCTAAAGTTAGGTGATATTTGGGTTGTTCCTGAATAATTCTAGCTGTAGTAATGAGTTTAATTAAGTGTACATAACCCTGATTATTCTTAGCAATTATAGCAATTTTACTAAAGCCCTTCGTGCGCCCAAAAGAGCTAGAATCAGTTGTAACGTTAGCAATTCTTAAAGTGGCCCCAACCGCTGGATTAATTCCTTCCTGCTTGCATACTTGATAAAACTCAATCAACCCGGAACCAGTGTCTTCGTCGGTTAAAGCTACAGTAGTGTAGCCCTTAGCTTTAGCTGTTTTGACTAAGTCTGGAATCTTGGGTACAGCTGACAACAGAGAATGGTGGGAATAGGCACGAGCTAATAACATATTATGCTTAACTAATTTAGAAAAAATTGCTTTCGTCAAACCAAAAAATAACACTTTTTAATAGTATCTATTTTACAAAAACATTTAATTTAAAGTTTTCACAAAAAAATAAGACGAGCATACGAGTTTTCATTTGCAAAGCTTTTTTAGTACTCTTTAATTGAAAAAGTAACAGGCCGCTAAGTTTTTAAATCTTTTAATAGAGCCAAATTTTGGTTAAATCTAATAAAAATTACTTAGTTAACTCGACTTTAAAATTTCAACTAACCGATTTGTTTACCTGATTTGTAAAATGGGTAAAAACTTTACCGAACTAAATAAATTACCTCAAATCTAAGTACAACCAAAATCGCTAGTATCTTACTAAAGCTATCTTATTACTTACTTTTTAGATTAGCTCTAACTTTTTTTGATTAACCGAAAACTATCTAAGTAAGATATTAAGCATTAACTATCCTACTTTAGTTAAGCTAGTAAACAACTAGAATAATTATCACAAAAACCACCGCAATAGATGAGTGGATAAAAAACAATTACCAAATCGACCTAGAATCAAATTTAACGAAAACATTTAATCCACAAATTATCTACATATTATCCACAGTAATTTCCTGAACTAACTCCTGCCAAACTAATTTTTCGTCCCATGGAATAGAGCCATGAGGTTGGGTTAAAGCAGCCTCAGAACCAACACCGGTAGATACAAGTAGCACTTTCTTATCGGCAAATTGTAGCCCAATTTGCAAAGCCTTACTCATGGCTAAGCGCCGGTTAATGATTTTAAAAAACTTTTTATTCTCTTCTTTCTTCAATAAGCGTTCAGCTAGTAAATCCAAAATTTGGTGTGGATTATCGTACTCATCGTAATTATCGGTAGTTAATACACTAAAGTCAGCTTTTTTAAAACTTAACTCTCCGAGAATTGGTTTTTTCCAATCATCTCTGCCCACTCCATCAGCCGAAACTACATGAATGATTACCTCAAAAAAACCCTCTCTTTTCCAATGATTAAGTGTTTCCAGAAGCTGCTTCATACTTTCCGGTTCGTGAGCATAATCAACCAAAATCGACAAACTAGTAAACTTACCTACCGATTGGTGCTTGAAAACGAAATCCATTCGCCCCCTCACAGTAGTCAAGTCTTTTAAAAAATTAGCTAGTTCTAGCCAACTTTGACCAGATAATAGGCTAGCTACTTTTAAGGCCACAATAGCGTTAGAAACGTCTGTCTCACTTAATAACTGAGTCTTAAACGAACGATTTTGAATTTGTACTTCTTTAGTTAGGGAATCTTTAGAAGATAAAATAGTATACTCTTTGTAAGAAAAGAGTACTTTTTTATCATTGTCTTTAAGTTTAATTTGAGACCACATAAAGAGAGTTTCGGGGTCATCTGCATTACCAACAAAATAACCTCCTGGTTTCAGATTTTGAAATAAAATTCCTTTAGCCCGACGATAGTTTTCCCAACCACCATGAGCTTCTAAATGCTCTGGGTATAAATTCAAAAATACAGCTAGGTCAAAACCGCCTAATCCTAAATGTCGATTTTGTTCTAAACCTTGACTGCTCATTTCTAAAACAGCTACCTGACAACCGTTTTTTACCATTTCTTGTAAGTACTTTTGTAATATCCAAGAATCTAAAGAAGTCATTTTGTATTCGTTCAAAAATTCACCCTCGCCAGTATTTAACACAGCTGTGCTAATATAGCCAGTTTTTACCCCAGCCAAATTAAGCAACCGACCGCAAAAAACTGTAGTAGTGGTTTTGCCTTTAGTACCAGTAATGCCAATAAGTTTTAGGCGTCTCCCAGGAAAACCAAAATAGATAGCTGCCAAATAAGCTTTAAAACCGTGATATATTGGTCTAATTAGATTAAGTAATTTGGTCCCTAAAAGTTGCTTAAATTGTTTAAGCATAATCAACCTCGAAGTTGCCAATCTAGAAAAATAAAATCTAAGTAAGTATGTCAAGCCTGATAGCTATCATCTGTTCAACCAGAAACTGGTTTGACTAAAAAATACCACCAGTAAAAATTATTTTAAACTAAAAGCCTAAAAAAATAGCCAGCTTGATTAGCAATTAACAGCCATCAAAATCAGCTAAAGGCTTCAACCGCCAAGCTTGCCTTGGTAACACCAAGATTACAATAAGCATCTATTTAATTCAAATTTTCCAGCTAAAAACTAAGGCTAATTTAACTTCAAAACAACTCAATTTTTTAGATTATTGAATCAATTTACACTCAACAAAACCAGCAATCATCAAGATTTCATAATTTTGAATTACCAGGTCATTCATCAGCTTTCATAAGTTTCAACAACAGCCTTTTCGATCCAACAAGAAGTGATAGGTCGATCTTGCTCGTCAGTAGGTAAGGCAGCAATTTTATCAACCACTTCCAACCCAGCAAACACCTGGCCAAAAATTGTATGTTTACTATCTAACCAAGGAGTAGACTCAGCTTGGACAATAAAGAACTGAGAACCATTGGTAGCCGGGCCAGAATTAGCCATACTAACAGTTCCTCGAATATGTTTCAAGCGATAATCAAACTCATCAGCAAACGGTTCACCCCAAAAACTCTGGCCACCCATACCAGTACCCGTAGGATCGCCTGTTTGGATCATAAAGTTAGCAATTACTCGGTGGAAAATCACGTTGTCATAATAGCCAGACTTCACTAACCCTAGAAAGTTTTGCACAGCTTTAGGAGCAAATTGTGGAAACAAACGTAAGCGAATGTCTCCTTGAGTAGTTACTAAACACACTACAGGTTCACCCACTTTAGGTAAACTAGTTTGCAATAGGTTAGACATATATAATTAAAAACTTTAGACTAACGCCCAGGTTCTTTAGGTACTCCCAAGTACTCCAAACTCCAACCCATTAAATGGGAAAAACTCGGGCCTAGAGTATTCTCGGCATAGTTTCTAATAACTCCCGGATTGGGCTCAGATAATTTAATCAAAATCATAATTTCTGGATCCCTTGCTGGAGCGTAACCAATAAAAGTGTGATCATATATACCTCTAGCGGTATTACACGTATAATCGCAAGGAGCACCGTTATATGGTCTAGAAACCTGAGCTGTACCAGTTTTACCGGCTACTGTATAACCAGGAACTCTACCTTTACTTGACCTGAGACCCAAGTAACCTTGATCAATAGTGTTGACTAAATAGTCAGTAACTAATCTGGCCACATCTGGCTCAATTATCTGAATTTGAGCTTTTTGGCGGATTTTATCTGGAGCCTCTAAAGACCTAGAATCGATCACGTGATTTTTAGAATCAATCATTCTATCAACTAAGTATGGTTCAATCAATTTACCTTTATTGGCTAAGGGGGTATAACTACGCATCAGTTGTATAGGCGACATAGTAAACCCTTGCCCAAAAGCAAAAGTGGCATAAGTAAAGTCAGAAAATATATTCTCTTGAAAAGCTCTAATATTACCAAAGGTGTCCCCGGGTAAAGCAATTAAAGTTGGCTGACCAACCAAAAAACGATTCTCAAAGTACTCTTTGGTTTTAGTATTACCTATAGTTGCTTGAATATCAGCCACACAAGTGTTGATTGAGTCTCTTAAACAATTGGAAATAGTCTGTGGGCCTCGATTTAAGTAAGCCACCCCGTCAGCATTTTTAATATACAAAACGTTACCATTATTTTCCAAATAGGGTTTACCCCGCTCATCATAACCTAAAAATTTTTGGTCAGGTGAAACCCCTCGAAGTTTACCTTGAGCATCAGTTTGACCAGTTAAGTACTCGTTGAGAGCTGTAGCCACCGTAATTGGTTTCATAACTGAACCAACTTCATAATCCACACTAGTAGCGGTATTACGAAAACCATCAAGACCTTTATAGTATTCGTTGGGATTGGCTTTAGGATAATTAGCCATAGCTAAAATGGCTCCTGGGTTACGCTTTAAGTCCATAATTACAATTGTCCCATCTTTAGGTTTACCCTGGGCATTAGTTGTCTGTTTTACTAAATCATCTAAAACCTCTTGAGCTTTAGTTTGCAAATTACGATCGATAGTCAAAAAAATGTCAGCCCCATGTACCACTTCCAAATCTTTAGGGTTCTTTAAACCAATTTCACTACCCAAAAGTTCCCTACCGTTTAAGCCACCTAACTCTGTACAAAATTTTTGTTCAATACCGTATAGACCAACTATATATCTCCCATCTTCTGGCCTGCCGCTAAAGGAATTAACAGTATTTCGTTGTTCGTTTTGTCTCACTAAATCAGCACAACCAGGAATCTTTAAAGCTTCTTCTCGAGTAACTGGTTCTCTTTGCACATAGCCTAAAACCGCTCCTAAAGAGCCCAAAAACTCCTCTTCAGGATAAGATCTAACTTCAACTTGTTCGACTCCTAACCAACTACTAAAACCTTGAATTCCACCGTAACCAAATGCTCTTAAATAATCTACTGCCATTTTTTGTTCTTTGCTAACAAATTTTTTGAGTAAGCGGTATTGGCTGAGAGTGGTTTTTGATAATTCTTCATCAAGAATCTGTTGCACTTCAGAATATGGTAAGTTTAGAGTCCCAGCTAATATAGTAGCTGCTTGGTCTTTGGTAATCAATTTTTGATTAATGTGGCTTTGTAAACTCCTGGGCTCAAAAAAAACGTTAAACAACACTCTAGAGCTAGTTACTTCAATTGGTCGACTACCAGCTTTTAAATCTCTAATAAAAATACTTCCCCGAGTGGAGGGAATAATACTTAAAGGTATAGTAGTATTGCTTTGACCCAAAAAATTTTGGGTAGCTACTACTTGTAGGTTGAGCAAACTAATAATTAGTATTCCAAAAACACCAATAAAAATAACTTTAAGCACTGACTCACGAGAAAAATTCCAAAAAATAGAATTTACGCCAGATAACAACAGTGAAACAACAAAACTAAACAATTGCCCAATGCTAATTAAAGGTTGCACTAAAGTGTGAATAAACTTTTTGTTTATGCTGGAAGAAGTAACCTTGGTAACGCTTGTAGCTTTCCGAAACTTATCGGAAACTTTAGTTTTGGTATTCAATTTAACTGTAGACAGAGAACGGTTGTTATTTGACCACTTTTGAAAGTAACTCAGCCAAGCAAATCTTGGACCCTTAGTTGGCTTTGAGTGAAAATCTGATTTAGCAAGAGTCGTTGGTTTTAGTTTTATATGTAGCTTTTTGAAATCTTTATTTATTCTTGTTCGAATAAACATATCTATGTTCTTAAACACGAATGGGGATTAAGTAGTTTGTCAAATTAAGTCAAATGTGATTCTTTTTGAGTTCGATCTTAGAAAGATTAATAGTTTTAGTAAACTAAGGTTTAGTTAGTCAAAATGCATAAGTTGGCTATTTTTTAAAAAATTCTAGATTAAATTTGATCTAGTCAACTATACTTTAAACCGTGGTTTTTAACTGCCTATAATTTGGCCGTATTTTACTAATTGGTGTTTTAATTTATTAGCTTCATTCTGCAAAACCAATTGACTAAAAGTAAATTTTCTTACTGCAATCAAAAATATGTACTTTATTACTTTTGACATCGAAACTTATCATCCAGAACAAAAAGATGAAATTGACGTAGGTAAACTCAGAGTGTCGGTAGTGGGAGCATACCTTAGTTGGTTAGATCAGTACGTAGCTTTTCTAGAAGAAGATGTAACAGATTTTCTAAAGTTAATGCCACATGTAGACTTACTAGTAGGTTACAATCAACTTTGGTTTGACTTGCCGGTGCTACAAAAATACGCTACCTTTGATTTAAAAAACTTACCCAACTATGATATCCTAGTTGAATTAGAGAAAAAGCTCGGCTACAAAGTTAAACTAAACGATTTGTGTAAAGTTAACTTAGAAGTAACCAAAACAGATTCCTTCGAGCAATTTAAACATTATTATTGGCGCAAACAATGGCTACCTCTAATTGATTATTGCATGCATGACGTTAGACTAACTAATCAATTATTTCAACTAATTGTCAGTACGGGTAAACTAAAATACCCAGATATGCACAAAATTAAAGAAGTTAACTTGGACCAACCGCAATTTAGTCAATCAAAAAACCAATCTCCAATGAAAATCATGGATACTATCTTTTAGGTGTTTAACAAATTAGTCTTGTACCTAGCAAGAATCAATAAACACCTAGAAAGCTTGTAAAACAAGTAAGCTTAATAAATTAAGAAAGTTATTAACTAAGCCCAAGCCTAACAAAATTAATTTTCAGGCCATTTACATTACTTTGTAAGCAACCCAAATTTAGTTTGGTCTCGCTTTTCAAAGAAAAACTAAGGCCGCTTAATTTTAGGTCAAGCTACCAAAATTCTCAAAAATCCTAATCTTGGTTTTAAACAACAACTAAACATTTATTTTTCATCTAAACTAAGAGCTTTGAGTTTTTCTACAATGGCAGCTGGTTTGGGAACATTTTGAAAGACAAAACCACCATCTTGACGTACCGGATCGTGCTCGCCAGCCGTTTCGATAATCACATCTCCATAATTGAATACATAAGTTAACAAGCCATCTTGTTTGTAGGTAATGTTTTGAATATTTTTCAAAGCTAGTTGGTTGGCTCGTCGATTAAACAATCCATTTTGTTCAATATCAATGACTCTTAAGTTAGTTACAATCTGAAAAGATAAGTAATAATTATGAAAAAACAAAGCAAACCTTAAAATTAAAATAGTATTCAAACCAAAAAAAACTGTATCGTATAAGGCCACCCAGCCAACCTCCAGAAAACTAGCTACCATTAATCGAACTAGTAGTAAAAAGGTAAATACCAACAATAATTCTAACATTTTAAAAACCAAAATAGCCAAATCCTCTCTAACCACAAAAACTACATCCTCGTTGTCTTGAATTGGTTTAGGTAGTCCCTTAGTTGACCATAAATTTTTGTCTGAATGAAAAACCTCTTGCCACATAAACACCCAAACTAAAATTCGTACCACCAACGCAAACTAGCTACTAGTTCTTGAACTAGGTTAGTTAAAACTTCTGTTGATTTTCGACGAAAGACTAAATCGGTTATAATTTGTCCTAAAAGTTCTGCTTGTTGTTCGGTTAAACCCCTACTAGTCAAAGCAGCCGTACCAAACCTCATACCACCGGGTCTATAGGCTGGTTTAGTGTCGTTAGGAAACGTGTTTCTGTTGGAGATAATACCAATTTCTTCTAATTCTTGTTGAATTTTTAAACTATCCACTTCTGGAGGCAATTTGATTAAACAAAGATGATTTTCAGTAGGGGTAACTGGTTCTAAACCTCCGGCTTGCAAAGCAAGCTCTAGCTTTTTATTGGTACGCAAAATATTTTTAGAATAAGTTACAAAATCTACACCGTCAGGATAACTATCCTCACCCAAAACCTCTAACAAACACTGACCGATAGCTGCTATTTTGTTAAAGTGAGGCCCACCATAACCACCTGGGAATAGACTTCGATTAATCGCTTCAATTAAGCTACTCACTGGTTTACCAGTAGCATCTTTGGGTAGGGTATTTAAATACTTCTCAGCAAATTGGGGAATATAGTTCTTAGCAAACAGCATGGCTGCTCGAGGACCACGAATAGTTTTATGTGTTGTCATGGAAACAAAATCTGCACCATCATCACCCTCTTTGAAGGGAGAATCGTGTAACCCGGTTGCAATTAGACCGTTAATATGAGCTACATCAGCTAAGACAAAACTGCCCTGCTCGTGAGCAAAACGGCAAATGTCTGCAAAGGTGTATTGCTTGGGATAAGCAGAAAAGCCTAAAATAACCAATTTTGGCTTTAGATTAGCAATTTGTTCTTTCAAAGCCTCAAAGTCTATTTCAAAACTACCATCAGGATTTTGTTTGGCCGTGTACTGATAAGGCTGGAAAAACTTACTAAAACTACTCACTGTATGCATGTGTGTTAAATGCCCGCCAGAAGCTAATTCTGGACTCAAAACTACATCATTAGGCTGCAAAATTGTAAGAAACACTGTTTGGTTAGCCGGTGAACCAGAGAGCGTTTGCACATTCACTCCGTAAGTACCCGTTGGATCAAACACTTGTAAAGCTTTTTGCTGAACAAACTGTTCTAACAAATCAGTGTTTTGGTTACCAGCATAGTATCTTTTATAAGGATAACCTTCTCCATATTTTGTACTCCAAACTTCACCTAGAAGCTGTAAAACTTTGGGAGAAGGATAGTTTTCTGAGGCAATTAAGTTCAGAGTGTTTTTTTGCCTTTGCTTTTCAGCTTTAGTTAGTTGAAACAGATAGTTCATATAAAACAATTACTTTGTTTAGTCATGTTTTTACAAAAAGTCAATAGTGATTATAAGGCGGTTTTCCGAAACTTCCCAAGTTAACCTCTAAAATCTGTTTTTTAAAAAGCCGAAAGCTAATTTCAGGATTATTTTTTTGTAAACCAGGAATAGATAAATTGGCTTTTAGCCAAACTTATCGGCTAGTTAATTGGTTGACTTTTGTGCAAAATTTTTCTTTTTTTAACCTAATTTTTTAGCAAATTATTGTATGCTCACTTTACCAACCCTAAATTACGGCTATCAAGAATTAGAGCCTTACATAGACGCTCTAACTATGGAAATTCATCATACTAAACACCATCAAGCTTACATTGACAAAGCTAATGCTATTTTGGAGCAATCGCCTAAGCTAAAAAATCAAGCTCCAGAAGTTATTCTTAGGCAGATAGAAACAATACCTGAAAGTGTCAGACAAAGTTTAATCAACAATTTAGGTGGACATGTAAACCACCAACTGTTTTGGCAAGTAATTACACCAGATGGTAGTAATATAAGTGAATACCTAACTGATATTTTAGGCAAGGCTTTTGGTAGCATGGAAATTTTCATAAACAAATTTACCGAAACTGCTATGTCACGTTTTGGTTCTGGGTGGGTTTGGTTGGTTATTAACCCAGACAAATCATTAGAAATTTTGTCTACACCTAACCAAGATTCTCCTCTAATGCAAAATAAACAACCAATTTTAGGTTTGGACGTTTGGGAACATGCCTATTATCTAAAGTATCAAAACAGACGACTAGACTATATTCAAAACTGGTGGCCCGTGGTTAACTGGATACAAGTAGAAGTTTGGTACAAACAGTATAGTCAATAGTATTCTCTAAATAGAAACCTAATTGCTCACTAGTAGTACCTTACAGGTTTGTCTCTAAACCAGATTTTATCTTGTGATACATAGTGCTCACGTTATTTTTTCTCTTGCCCCCAGTGAATAGCAATTGGTTAACATTTACTCTAATTGAACCAAAAACCAATTAATTGGGAGAAAAGTGCTTAAAAAATATATATTCCGTTTTCCCATGATGAGCTTGATTAGAATCATTAAATACATGTTGATGACTTTCTGTTAGAAAATAGTTCGAAAAAACTCAACTTTGTTGAAAGTAAATGTATAAAGTACAAAACAATATTGTAAACTGACTCTTAAAATTGAAGATTGTTCAAAAAAGCGATTTACAAAAATAAATTAGAAAATTGACATTTCAGGTAAAAGTAACTGTTACTTCATTCTAATGAAGTTCAACCCTAAATTCAATTTAGTATTTTTAATTTTGGCTAGCCTTTTAGTTTGGTCCTATTACACCTTTAACATACCCAAACCCAATCTAAATGGAGATAGCCAAAATCAAACAAAAACTTCCCAAATCCAACCAGATATAATAGAAGCTAGCCAAACTATTAGCCTAACAATAAGTGGATGGATACCAACATGGGCTTATGACAGTGGTTACTCTACTTTGGAAAACAACATCTCCAAGTTTGATAGCGTTTCTCCAGTCTGGTATGAGGTTTTAGCTGACGGTAGTTTAAAAGAAACTAAACCTAAAAATTATCAACAATTATTGCAATTAGCTAGGAGTAAAAACCTAAAAATCATACCCTCAATTGCTATGTTCGATCATAGCTTGTTTAGCCAAGTTTTACAAAATCCCCAAAACTTAGCTAATCATATAGACTCGATTTATTCAACTGTTATGAACAATGAGTACGATGGCATCGACCTGGATTACGAATCCACCAAATTACAAGATAAAGATAAATACTTTGAATTCTTGGAAAACTTATCTAATAGGCTAAAAATACAAAACAAAATTTTAACAGTCACAGTCTTAGCTAAATGGGGAGAAGAAGTGATTTACCCTTATTTACCTCAAACTAGACAGGTTCAAGATTGGTCAAAAATTTCCCAATACGCCGACGAAATTAGAATTATGGCCTACGATTATACCTCTGCTTCAGCCTTATACCCTGGCCCTATTGGGCCGCTGGATTGGATCGAACAAGTGATGCAATACGCTTTAACTAAAGCCGAACCCCAAAAGTTCGTCTTGGGTGTTCATTTATATTCTTACGAAAGATGGGTAGAAGTTACTGACCCGCAACACGATCTTGGTTTTAATAACCCTAAGTTACAATTTAAAAGCTCTTATCTAGATAACGAAACTAGTAGAGAACTCGCCAGATCCTATACTTACGATACAGTTAAACAAATTGTAAACAATCATTCAGGGAGTTTGGAAACCTTTCAAGGAGAAAAAATCTTTAAATATACTAAAACTAACCCAAAAACTGGCACTTTAGAAAATCGAGTGTTAGTGTTTATAGACCCTCAAGGAGTCCAGCAAAGACTAGATTTAGCTAAAAAATATAAATTTAAAGGAGTAATTTTCTGGCAAGTAGGTGGGGCAAACGAATTGATTCAAGCTTTAGAAAAATAATTTTAAAAATTAGAATCTTTGTTAGCTGTTAAAAAAGTTACAAACAATCTATTTTTACTTTTTTACAGAATTAATTTTCAAATTTTTAGTTAGATTTGGGTACTAACCACAGCTTTTAAGGAAACTGACGCTGAGTGTAGCCTGTTGTTAATTTTTAACCTCGTTTATGTTAAACTGACAAACAAAGAAAGAAAGTAAGTATGAATAAAATAGACCAAATAAAAATGAATAAGAATTAACAAATAATTTACTGTCTCAGGCTTGTTAGTTGTCTAGTTCAGCCATAATTTATCTATCAAACCATCCGTAAAACGGGTATAATTAATGAATTCTGGAAACTTCTCTGTCTGATTAAACACTCTAATTAAATAGTAATTTTCTAAAGTCAAGGTAACGTAATAAACCGGATCATCTTTGCTTTTTGGAGTAAACTTAGTTAAAGAAAATTGGTTAGAAACTAACAGAGGCTGACTAGCTTGAATGTATTGATTACCTAAATATTCTTTAATTAAATTTACAAACTCTTGGTAATTCATACGATTATCAAATTCTGCTACTTCTACTTCTATGCCACTCAACAGTTGTAAACTACCTTTATTCACTTTGGCCAAAAATCTAGACACAACCACCTGGCGATTCAAATAATCAGCTTGCTTAAGCTCGGTTTCTAAAACAAAACCTTGAGGGGGCTGCTCTAGCAAAACTATCGTCCATCCTGAGCCTACTATGTAATTTTCAGATTTTACTGGTCCATCTTTGGCTCCAGCTACTTGCTCGGTAAGATTTACTTTTTGTTCTAACTCCTGAATTCTTAAAGTTTGTAAGAAACTGAAAGAACCTGTAGCTATTAAACCTAAAAATAAAATGAAAACTAGCAATAACAACTTATAACTACCACGTTCACTTTTTACTTTTTGTTTTTCGGTAAATAATTTTTTCTTAATCACTTTTTCTACAGAATCAAAATTTTCCGACGAGTTATCCAGATTAACTGGCTGACTAAAATCAAACTGAGATAAATTCTCTTTTAATTCCATAGGTTTTGCTAAAAAGCAGTATGAGTGTACTAACGCAATAGTTTTTTGTCAAACTCATATTCAACCAAAGTAATTTTGGAACAATTTTAATTAAATGGTACCTTAAATAACTACTAATTCTAACAAAGATTTAGTAAAAACTAGCCCAATCACAAATAGGAGATACGCGAAGAGTGGCTTGAGAAGTATTAAAAAATCTTTCTTAGAAAATCTTCTAATGAAATTAGAATCAATCAATGATCACAATTGTTGTTAAACCCCATTAACCCTCTGAAGCTTAATAATAGTTAACTTATTAATTTCTAAAATTATCAGCTAATAAAACAACACGAACTTCCAATTCTGTGAAAAGGAAATAAAGGTTGGGTTTATGGTAGACACAATAGCTTAACTGAAGGAAAACTGAACTGTGATGAGTTGGTTTACTAAAAATTCAACCCCAGCTTTTAAGAACTTAAGATCGTGACTGAATAATTTTTTCTTGTATGTTTCGAGGAACTTCAGCGTAGTGAGAAAACTCCATACTGGCCGTACCTTGACCTTTAGTATTACCTCTTAAAGAGGAGATATAGCCAAACAATTGCTCCAAAGGAACATGAGCAGTAATTACTTTGTTTTTTCCTCGATTATCAGTGGAAATAATTTGTCCACGACGACTATTAAGGTCACCAATTACGTCACCCATGTATTCCTCAGGAACCACTACTTCCAATTTCATAATTGGTTCCATTAACACAGGATCAGCTTTTAACACAGCTTCTTTCATGGCTATTGACCCAGCTAATTTAAAAGCCATTTCCGAAGAGTCAACATCATGATATGAGCCATCATAAACTTCAACAACTACATCAACTACCGGATAACCAGCCAGAACTCCAGAATCACAAGTTTCTTCGCAGCCTTTTTGAATAGCCGGAATATATTCTTTAGGAATTACTCCACCAACAATCTTATTGATAAATTGGAAACCTTTTCCAGTTTCGTTTGGTCTAACCCTAAGCCAACAATGGCCATATTGTCCTCTACCACCCGATTGGCGAATATATTTACCTTCAGCCTCGACTTCTTTCCTTATAGCCTCTTTATATGCTACTTGAGGAGCCCCTACATTAGTTTCTACTTTATGTTCTCTTCTCATTCTATCAACGATAATTTCTAAATGCAACTCTCCCATACCACTCAAAATAGTTTGTCCTGTTTCTTCGTTAGTGGTTACTCTCAAAGAAGGATCTTCCTGTAATAATTTGGCTAAAGCTATACCCATTTTTTCTTGGTCGTTTTTGGTTTTCGGCTCAATAGCTACGGAAATTACTGGCTCGGGAAAATTGATCGACTCAAGTAGTAAAGAAGTATCTTTGGCACACAAAGTGTCACCAGTGCGGACATCTTTCAGACCTACAAAAGCAGCTATTTCCCCGGCATAAACCTCTTCTATATCTTCTCGATGATTAGCGTGTAACAAAACTACTCGACCAACACGTTCTTCTTTTCTAGTGCGTGGGTTAAAAATAGTGTCGCCTTTTCTTACTACTCCAGAATACACTCTGAAGAAAGTTAAACTACCAAATTGATCAGAAGCAATTTTAAAAGCTAAAGCAGCAAATTTTTCATTCTCGGAATGTTTTAGGTAAATAATTTTACTTTCGTCGTTAGGATCGTGAGCTGAAACATCGGGTAAATCTACTGGCGAAGGTAAATATTCACAAACTGCATCCAGCAATGGTTGAACACCTTTGTTTTTTAAAGCAGAACCACAAAAGATAGGATGTAGTTGACAATTAATGGTACCTTTACGGATAGCTTGTTTGAGTTGAATAGGGTCTATTTCTTCTCCGTTTAAATATTTTTCCATAATTACATCATCAAATTCAGCAACTTTTTCTACCAATTTTTGGTAATATTCGTCTCTCAAAGCTTGCAAATCTGCAGGCACTTCTTCGTAACGAATATCTTTACCCAGGTCGTCATAGTAAACAATGGCCTTGTTACTAATGATATCTACCAAACCGCGAAAAGTATCCTCTCTACCAATCGGTAATTGCATCACCAAACCGTTATCGGTTAATCGATCTCTAATGCTTTGCACATCAGCAAAAAAGTCGGCTCCTGTACGATCTAGTTTGTTAATAAAACAAATTCTAGGAACATGGTATTTTTCAGCCTGCCTCCAAACCGTCTCTGATTGAGACTCTACTCCAGCTACACCATCAAAAACTGTAATTGCACCGTCAAGCACACGTAAAGATCTTTCTACCTCAATAGTAAAATCTACGTGTCCTGGAGTGTCGATAATATTAAATCTGGTTTTACGATCTTTGTCTGCTCCATAAACCCACTCTGGTGCAAGCCAAAAAGCTGTGGTGGCTGCAGCAGTAATGGTTATTCCTCTCTCTCTTTCTTGCTCCATCCAGTCCATAGTAGCTTCACCTTCGTGAACTTCTCCAATTTTGTGGATTCTACCAGTATATAACAAGACTCTTTCGGTAGTAGTAGTTTTACCGGCATCAATATGAGCAATAATTCCAAAGTTCCTAACTTTATGAATAGGTACACTGCGAGGCATAAACAATATTAAAATTAAGTTACGGCTTAACAATCTTAATTTGTCAAGCAATCTGCTTATTGCTAAATGTTCTTAAATCAGATTTACACCTTTAAAAAGTTGACAAAATTATTTTCTTTTACTTAGGAGTCTTAAGACTCCCTTAATCTATCTCAATTAGTCTTTCTTCCAAAGAAAGCCAGACTGGTAGAAGTTCAAGTTTTCGTAAAATCAATTCAATTAAATCTAAAATTTTTATGATCAGAACTTATCAACCAAAAAAAAGGCAAAGAAGACGTACTACTGGTTTTTTAGCCAGGATGAAAACTAGAAAAAATGGTAGATTAAGTAAGGTTTTAAGAAGGAGAAGGTTAAAAGGTAGATGGCGTTTAACTCCATCTTTTAGGTAACCATTTGCTTGATAAAATTGGAAAAATGTGTTAGCTAAAAAACATTGCTTTAGTAAGCAAAAAGATATACAGAAAGTATTTCGCAGTAAGTTTGTTAGTAGAACTGATGATTTTAAAATTTTTTTGATCTTAGATACTAACAACCAAGCTTTTAAGTTTTTAGTCTTTGTGCCTAAAAAAGTGTCCAAAAAAGCTACTGAAAGACATAGAATTAAACGTAAGGTCATGGCTGCCATAAAGTTAATTGTTAAAAACAGCAATATTCCAGCAAGTGTTAGCTGCATTATTCAGATAACCAACAAAAACCTACTTTACAAAAAAGTAAATTCTCTTTACGAAAATCTTAATACCCTTTTGGGTAAACAGTTTTTCGCTGCTTGTAAACAAAATTATTTGAAATCATTAACTCTTAAGCCGAGTTAGCTCAGTGGTAGAGCAGTGGCCTGAAGAGCCTCGTGTCGTCAGTTCGATTCTGACACTCGGCACCAAAAAAATCTAACAAAAATAAAGCAGCTTGAATAAGTTTTTTAGACAAAACTAAAAAGCAAAACCATCAATTCAAAACTAGTTCAATCTAGCACTATTAGTCTTATACTAAACATTTTTTAACCAAACTCATCCTTGTCAGAAGTAAAAACCTTTTGCCGAGAAATTGTGTTTTTATGTTTCTAGTTTATTAGTTTTAATTTGTAACTTAGTTAATTGTCAATTATGCACGGTAAATCTTTTAATGCTGACAAAGCCAATAATTCTAATCGAAAAAGTCATAGTTTACCTCAATCATTAAACAGCGATTATAATTATAAAAATAGTAGCAGGAATTTACTAACAAGGCAACCCAATACTTTAAACAAAATTGAAAATAGGGCTAGGGCTATAGTTACTAGCAAACCTATGTTTCTTAGTAGAAAGTCTGAAGATAGTTATTCAGTGAATAACAACAATTTAGCTTTCAATAGTCAACCTAGTTTCAGTGTTTTAGAGCAATCTAATCGAGATTTTTTTGGATCTCCTATAGCTAGTAATTCTCCTAAATCTTTTCCGTCTGGCAAACCAGTTCGCATTATCCCTATTGGAGGAGTTAACGAAGTGGGAATGAACATGACTGTTTTGGAATACGATGACGAAATGATAGTAATCGATACCGGCATGGGTTTTGGTGGTGGAGAAAAATTTCCAGGTGTAGATTACGTTATTCCAGACACTTCTTACATTGAGCAAAATCGCCATAAATTAAAAGGAATAATTTATACTCACGGGCACTTAGATCATATCGGTGGAGCTCCGTATATATTACCTAAACTAGGTAATGTACCAATTTTTGGTTTACCCTTAACACTAGGTTTACTAAAAAATCGGTTAGCCGAATTTGAACTTCAAGATAACTATATCATGAAAGTAGTAGAACTAAATCGTAGTCTAAAATTAGGTAACTTTACCATTCACTTCTTTCGTTTAAACCATTCTATTCCAGATAATTTTGGAATGGCAATAGACACCCCTATGGGAAGAGTTTTATACTGTACCGATTGGAAATTTGATAATACTCCATTTGATGGTCAATTATCAGATTATGCTAAATTAGGACGCTTTGGAGATGAAGGAGTGCGTCTACTAATGACTGATACTTTAGGTGCGCTAAGACCTGGTTATTCAATGTCTGAAAAAGTGATTGGTGAAACCATCAACCAAATTTTTGCCAAAGCAGAAGGTAGAATCTTATTTACCACTTTTGCTAGTACCGTAGCTAGATTACAACATGTAGTTAATGCCTGTATTTTATATAATCGTAAACTAATACTCTTAGGTAGATCGATGATTAGTACTTTTAATACAGCTTACGAATTAGGTAAGATTAAAGTGCCTAAAGGATTGGTTATTGAGGTTAACCAAATTAACGATTTGCCTCCAGAAAAAGTTGCTATTCTGCTTACCGGATCTCAAGGTGAAGATAACGCAGCCCTGAATCGTATAGCCAGAGATGAGCATCCACAAATTAAACTCCAAGGAGGAGATACCGTAATTTTTTCCAGTAGCGCAATTCCAGGCAACGAAGAATCTGTGCAAGACCTAATGTCTCGAATTGCTAAAAAAGGTGTTGAAGTTCTAAACCATAAAGAGTTTGATATTCATACTTCTGGACACGCGGCCGTTGAGGATATTAAAATGATGTTAGCTTTAACTAAACCAGAATATGTTCAACCTATTCATGGAGAATACTTTATGCATCAAAAACTAGCTAACATTGCTGTGTCTATGGGTATGGATAGGAACAACATTCTAATTGGGGAAAACGGACAAATTGTAGAAATGCGCTCAGATAAAGTAGTATTAACTGATAATAGAGTGACTGATAGTTATGTATTAGTTGATGGAAGTGGTATTGGGTCGGTATCACAGGTAGTTTTGGAGGAACGCAAAATTATGTCCTCACAAGGTGTCATCATAGTAGTCTTATTAATCAATAAACAAAAAAGACTAGTTGGTGGCCCAGAAACTATTAGTCGGGGTTTTGTATACATGAAGAATAATCAAGAGCTATTTCAACAGTTGGAACAATTGATAAGACAAAAGTTTAACAGCTTATTAATTGATCCTAAATCTACTACCTACTTTAGTGAACTTAGGGCCAACTTAAAACAAATTATTGGCAATTTTATTTACGAAACAACTGAAAAAAATCCAATGATTATTCCAGTAGTAGTTCAGGTTTAATTTTAGTAGTCAATAAAACCATCTTTGCCATTAAAAATACCCCAAATAATCAGATCTTCTTAAAATTAAATCTTAGTTTAATTATTTGTGTTTACATTTTGGTATTTTTGCATGGTGGTTTGTACAATTTTAACAATTTTAAAAGCATCTGAAATAGAAACCTGAATATGAGTAGGTAAGTTTAAAATTCTCTTTTTCGTTAGTCGATCAACTACAAGCAAGTCTTCTAAATTCAAATTTAACTTAGACCAATTGACTTTTTGATTAGTGGCAAACAAATTTTGGTACCAAACTCCTAAAAAAATTCCTTGTTTTCTACAATTAAAAAGGGTTTGCTTATAAACTAGCTCAGGATTTGTCAAATTAAACTTTTCTAGATTCAGAGGAAATCTTAAATAACCTGCTTCAGGGTAAAAAGCTATACCTAGTTGCTGGCTATAAATTTTAGCAACTTGTCGGCGATGCTGTAAAAACTTGTTCAGTTTATTCAACTGTTGCCAAAGTAAAGGACTCAACCTAGCAGAGTATTTAGCTCCGAAAAATTTACTGGTACCCAAAGATTCTTCCACAGTATAAACTGGCGGTATCCAGTTAATTAAGTTTAAAAAAAATAATCCCAATTTGCCAATTCCTAAATGATATAAAGGTAAAATCCAACCAGCAAAAAGTGTAAATATAAGACTACCAATAACTTTACGTTGGCTTAAACTAGGCAATTGCTCATAAAGTTGAGTTAGTTGAAACTGCCAAGCAGGATTTGGTTGGTTAAGTACCGCTGCTCCACCAATTACTGAAGAAACTACTTTGTCTCGACCAAAACTGAATATGCTAGCCTGACCAAAAGTACCAGCTAAACGACCACGAAAAGTAGCGCCTAAAGCTTGAGCACAATCTTCTATTAAAATTAGATTATAACGTCTACAAATTGCTTGCACTTGATCCATGTCCAAAGTAATACCGAAAGTATGTTGGATAATCCAAACTTTAGTTTTGGTAGTAATTTTACGTTCTATTTTTTGAAGATCAAAATTAAAAGTTTCCGGTTCAATATCGCACACTATTGGTTTATAACCACTTTGCCAAACTGCATTGAGCACCACTATACAAGAAAATCCTTGAATTAAAACCTCCGTATCTTTAGGTAAATCCAAACTTTTTAATAGTAAGTACAAAGCTGTACGCCCACTATCAGTTAGATATAACTGATTACAATCAGTTAACTGTAAATACTTTTGAAACCAAAGTCGAATTTTATCCGTAAATTCGTTATATTTTCTCTCGAATCCAAGTAATATTTTTAAGGCTAGCCAAGCGTCATCAATCTCAAAATTAGGAGCAATTTCCGGGTTGATGAATTTAAATCTACCAAACATGAAAACCAAAGTGCGTAAGCATACTAAGCTAAAAGCAATCTAATTTTTACTTAGCTAAATTAAACCAAACAAAATTTACTCCTTGATTTTGTAAATATTGAATATCAACTACTTGACCTTCTTGCAAGTTGTTTGCTAATATAAATCCAGCTTTAACCTCTAAAACAAATTGGGCCGGACTTTCTGATACATATTTTTTGTCAGCATTATTAGGAGTTGTATTTTCATAGATTTTTACAATTTTACCAGAACTGTCCATAAAAATTAAATCTAGAGGAAAATTTACGTTTAACATCCAAAAACTAAGCTCTTTTTCTTCAGGAAAGACAAACAACATACCACAGCGATCACAAATACTATCTCGAAACATCAAACCTCTACGATGTTCTTCTGGTTTCAAAGCCAACTCTAACTTTTCAAAATCAATTCTAACCAATTTTTGCTCCACAATGCTTACTTTAGGATAGTCTTTGGGCTTATCTTTAGGTTTGTAAACAGAATAAGTCAATATGCCGACAAAAACTAAAACCAATAAAACTATTATGGCCAGAATTATATTCCTATATTCCCCAGAAAACAATTGTTTAAAAAGTTCAATCCAGTAACCTAAAGAATTGGCAAGCCGATTAGGTTGATTGACAGGTGTAGATTCTGTTGAATTAGAAAAAGTTTCCGAAGCGGTTTCGGATTGAGAATTTGGCAGATTTTGATTAGACATAAGCTTTTTGTTATTTTGTGGAGCCGAATGTCGGACTCGAACCGACGACCTACGGTTTACAAAACCGGTGCTCTACCAACTGAGCTAATTCGGCCTTAATTTAATCACTAAAAATAAGCTTATATAAGGAAAATGTCAAGATTTTACAGCCGACTATACTTCAAAAAGCTTTCGATCAAACTACCAGATATACCCAAGCTTACAGCTACCACTAAAACGTTTAAAAAAATACTTAGATAACTACCAGTAACATTAACTCCAGGAATTAACCAAATTACAAACCCAACTCCAGCCAAACTAATAAGCACATTAGCTAAACCAAAAGTGAAAAAATTAAAAGGTATAGCAAAAAATTTAAGAACGGGTAAAATTGTCCAATTTAACAAGGTTAACAATAAAATAAATAGAAAGGCAGCCGTAAAATTACGCACTTCAAAATCTGCTAAAATTCGGTCTAATAGTAGAATTACTAAAGAGTTAACCACTAAGTAAACTAATACGCGCAACATAACTAACTATTTGCAGTAAAATTTTTTTGTTAAATGTCAAATTCGGCAATCACAGGTAAGTGATCAGAAACCGTTACCTTAGGTAAGTAACTATCACGTAATACTAAATCTCTATAAAAAATATAATCTACCAGTACTCCTTGTGGCAAATCTCCGTTGAAAATGGCAGGGTGAACTTCGGGATTTAAAGAATTTAGACTATTTTGATTGGCTATTTGTAATTTTTGACTAATTTTAAAAATAGAATAAGACAGAGGGTGAATATTAAAATCACCGGTTAAAATAGTAGGCATCACTCTAGAATTATCTAGAAAATTCAAAATACGTTCTGCATGCTCGAAAGTTTGTAAATTTTCGGTACATTTTTCAGTTACCCGAAAATGAGTAGTGATGTTTTTAATATAAATATTACCCAATTGCAAAACAGTGTACAAAATAGTAGTAGGTAACTTCATTGACCCTATCAACCTGGAAGCTTTCTGTAATATCTCAGTAGGTTGTGGTTGGTATAATTCGTGATTTTGATCGATAATTTGTAAGGGTTGATCGTATAGGCAACCATAATCTAAAATTGGCAATTTAGACAAAATGGCATTGCCAAAATAACCAATAGTGCCGTCCTCATTACGCAAACCAAAACTAGGTATAAATACACCTTCTAAACCAAATTTCGATTTAATTAGTGACCAATAATCCACTCCTTGACGACGACAAATGTTTTTTTCGGGACTAAAACCACTAAAATTAGGAGTGGTGACCTCTTGAAAATTTAAAACGTCTGGCTTTTGATCAGCGATAAAATCTAGTAAGTAATCTCCACAATTGAAACCCCAAACATTTAATTGTAAGACTTTCATAAAAGTACATAAAAGTATGTTATTGTGAAAAACAAAAAAGATTTTACTGAATTGTAAAGTTTTTTAGTAAAAAAGCCCATACTATGGGATAAATAAAGAAAAAATCATGATAGATTTTATTGGCTCGCAATTATTAAATAATATAATAGCCTATCTCCAGTTTAAGATAGCTAACCAAACCGTTCATCACATATATGAAACTATATCTAATTGTTTGATAGCACGGCTAAACCGAAAAACTTTGTTAATCTCGTCAAATTCTCACAAGACCAAAACTACTACTATAACCAAAACAAACAAAATTGACTAAATGATTTAATTAAGACTAATTTTATAAATTAACTTTTCATTATGAAAATTGAACCTAAACCCACCACAGATACCTCAGAAAAAGAAGAATTTTTAGCCAAAATAATCATACTAGTATTTCTAGTTATGATTTTAGCTATTACTAGTTTTTTCGTTTTTATGGTTTTAAGTGATAGAAATTCAGAAGATGAATCAATTGAACTTTCTAGATTGGAAAGATAAAGAATTAAATTATGTTTGAGTTTTTAGTTGCAATAAATCACCACTTATCTCTCTGAATAGAGAGATTTTAGTTTTATCGTTTTTAACTAGAATCACTTCAACTAAATAATTCTTTAATGGGTTCACACCGTTTTGACTAATTTGAATTTCGTTTTCTAAAGAGTTCGCTTCAAAGCGATATTGTTTCTCACCATCATATACAATAGCCTCAATACCTCCTTGATTTTGGCTAAAGACTTGAATCTTACAAGGATTTTCGGCGCACCAAGTAACGCTAATTTTATCTAGAGCGACTGTATAAGTAAAACTACCCAAATCAAAACCGTTTTCTTCAAAGAGAATCGTGTTTGTTCCCAAATTGCCTCCAACTTCTACATAACAACTATCTCCTTGCCAATGAGTTAGCAAATTACTTTTAACTCCAGTTTCCGATAATAAACTAGCGTTACAAAAACGAGTTTTAAATTTAAAAATCTGTTTCTGATTAAAAGTAATCTGACTATTAGCTTTTTGAATACCAAATTCTGGTGTATTGAGAGTAATATCTCTATTACCTAAATAAATAGATAGAGATTTCGTTCTACTAACCGAACTAATCCCAGCTCGTACGTCTAAACTAAGATCTAAAAACTTTTGATCTAAAATTTTTCTCAAATCCTGATTGGTTAGCTTGTTAGCCCTGATAGATAGTTTACTAAAGCCATTTAGGATCATAGTTTCTTCTGAGCGCCCGTTAATTTGCCATTTGATCACCCCTTTTTCTACCGGTCTACCGTTGATATCAATAATTGGTGAGGTTAATAATTCTAGCTCGACTTCGTCACGTTCATTTACTCTAACCTGAGGAGCTAAAACAAACAAACTATTAGACTCTCCTGAAATATGTTTCACTATCTGGTTAAATAATTTGTCGCCCACTTGAAGCTGAATCAATCCATATCCGTTATCTCGATTTTGGTTAAGATTCCAGTCAAATTGGCAACTGTTAGTTTCAATATCTACAGGTGACCTAATTTCAGAAACACTGTTTTGACTCTTGAAATAACTAAGTTTACATTCTTCTATACCAGAATCCAAATTACTAATTCCTAATTTAAGTTTATTATCACTATTTAAATAATTAGGAAGATTTGGAAAAGTTAGCTTTTGTTCGTCTTTTAATTGAACTACCTCAACTATTTTTTCTTTTAGAATTTGATTATCTGGAGATAATAAAACTAATTTCATTTTTTCTAAATTAAATAGGCTGGAAGGGGCAATAATTTTGGCAAATCCATTATCAATGGTGACAGGGTAATCAGCAATTAAGCGTGGTTCAACTTCAACTACCAAATCAATTGCTTGGTTTTCTTCTTCTAGTTTAGCCACGGTTTGTCTAGTCAAATCAAAAATTTGTAATTTTAAATCACTGGCATAAGTAAGATTACCGTAGGCATCAGTAACTGGACCAATAATGAAATTATTCGCATAATTCTTGACTGCTGGTTCGTACTCTAAACCTAAAAAACCGTAGGTATTAGGTACTCCAGGAGATAAATAAAGTTGTCTACTTTGGCTTATTGGATTAGTTAAATTTTCTCCAAAAAAGGTCACTAAGAGGGGTCCACTTTTAGTTAATTTACCTTTTGGTACCGTAATTCTGCAAACACCATCAGTAATTTTACCCTTTTCTACAATTGGCACCGGTCCGGAATTGGTTTGGTAAAAATTGGCTCCACACTCGGCTTCTTTAACTAAACTACCACTTCTATCTAAAATGTTTTCTAATTTTAGTTTTAACTCTTGACCCACTCTGATAACCTCGGAATTTTCTACAATCACCCCACTTAAAGCAAAACCTATACTTTGATCATTAAAAGTCAAACCAACAAAATCGCTATATCTACCATCAGCTAGTTTAATAAAAATTGAATAAAACCCACCTCTAGGAAATTCTGAACCAGGTATATTTAAAAATAATTGGCCATTCACAACTTGAATTGGAATACCACCAAAATTCGTAATTTCCTTAAAATCTCCGCTATTAGGATGCCAAATTCCTAATGTAGCATTACCGTTATAAAAATTAGGTAAATTATTTAAATCTAAAATATTGTTGGCTAAAATTTGTACGCTACTACCTACAGATAAATTAGAATTCACTAGTTGGACTGGAATTAAATTATTAGACTTTGGTAAAAACAAAACTTGTGCCGATTTAGAAGTATTTTTTAACCTAATTTGGTAAACTCCACTACCTTCTTTGAAACTAGAGTTATCCAAAACCGTCTTACAAGTTCTATCTCTCTCTACTATTGCCTCAACTGAGGCCACTAATTTTTCGTCTTTAAAAATTTCAAACGTACATTTTTCGCCTTTAGGAAAATCGTTTAAACTCATTACTTGCTTGGCTATTACAGGAACTAAACCGTTGATAGACTGGTTGTTAAACGGTAAAGTTAAACTAGCTAAATCACTTGGTTTAAATTGGTTATTGATCCCTTCGACTGCAAATTGAATAATTCGACTAAACACTTGTTCATCATCACTGATAAACAAAGCTGTGTAATTTCCAGGATTTACCTTTTCCAAGGTGGTTAAACACTCTGATTGAATTCCCAGTTGACAAGTTAAGCTAGCCACCACCTCCCCGGTTTCTTTTTGTGAGACAAAAATTTTACCTTTAACAGAAGGTGATAACAGGTCTGGCTGGTCGTTTTTGTCCGTAGTAGATAATTTTAAATTTATTTTTTCATCTTTTTTAAAATTGGTTTTGTTGGCTTCTAGGTTTAATAAATTGTTTTTATTTAGTGAACTTTTAACTTTAGTAAACACTCTATTAGTGCTTGTGTTTTGCACCCCCTCTCTATTTTTGAAGGTGAGACTCGCTACCAAAGTTAAAAATTCAAAATCATCATTAGTTAACACACCAAACACTGTATACTCAGTTCGCTCACCAGCAGATAATAAAGAAATTGTAAACACATTACCCAAAGGATGAATCTCTTTTGGTCGAAAACTGTTGGTATTTAAAACAGCCTTTTGCCAAGAAACTGAATTTTGAGTTGACTTAAACTCAACGTTAAGATTATTAATTGGTTCAAAAATACTGGTGTTTTGTATAGTAATTACCGCTTCCACTTGACTACCTACTTTGTAAACATCTTTCTCAATCAACCTTAAAGAAGCAGATACAAACGCACTTTCTGGTGAAGCCTGACCTTGGTTTCTAAAACCAGAAAAAATTGCATAACCTAAAAAAGCTGCTACAATAGCATAAGCCACAATTACTGAGCCTGCAAAACCAAATTTTGGCCACAACTTGATAGATCTTTCTCTCCGTATCCATTTTTTACCTTGCTGTAATTGGTGAGGTGTGTGTATCTTATAGGAAAGATTATAAGCAGGCATAAATTTGTTTTTGTCTAAGTTATTAGTTTGCGAAATTATAATACAAATTTTATTTTCAAGCAAACCAAAATTAAACCTTCTTAAGCAGGAAAGGAGTTATCCTGTTTTAGGACATTGGAAATTTTTTATGATAATTTATGATAATCCTCAGAAATCAATTTAACTCAAAAATAACTCCAATTTTTTAAAAATCCAATTTTTTAAAAAACACGTGTTTTTGGTTCTTAAATAATCTAAAGAGAATACCTCTTGAAAACCGAATAGTTTGTAAAAGCCTTTTCCAAAAAGTAATGTTGATTAAAATAATCCATAAGCTCGTAATTAGTCGAATAGAGCTTATCGAAGTTGGCGACAATTAAATATTTTGGCTGGTTTTTTTCGGCATCTTCAATAAATTTTTGATTAAATTGAAAACCAAAGTTTTCTCTGTAATCTAATAATGGATGGGAAGCGGAAACATACCTTACCCCCGGCCTACGATCTGTAAGATAATAAAAGGTACTGCCATAGACATAGGCAATTATCTTATCCTTTTCTGTTGTGTTAGTTTTGACATATTCAGCCACTAACATTTTTTCTTGAAAGTCTTTACTTGCCTCACCAAAAAAGAAATTATATGGCTGTTTCAAGGAAAATACAAAAGATCCTGAGAAATTAACTATTAGCAAACTAAGGATAACTTTATCAAAAGTCAATTGCCAATCAATTTTGCTTAAAGCCAAACCAACTAAAACTGATAAAACTGGTGTTACCATCAAATAGTAGTACGGGTAGAAAGTACCTAGCATTACCAAATATATAACTGAGATAATTAGCCAACTTACAATAAACGGAGAGTTACTCAACTCGGTCTGAGAAAATAATATTTTTTTTCTAAATAAATAAAATGCCGTAACTAGCAAAGATAAAATAATCGGAAAAGTTATTAAAATAAAAATTAATTGGCCAGAGACTTTACCAAGCCAACCAGTAGCCAAATATTTTGAATTAAACAAAAAACTAGCGATAAAAAAATCGTATAAGCTATAGTTAAGATAAAAATAAATCAACCAAAAACAAATATGCATTAGTATTGGTAAACCAAGAAGAAAAAGAATTTTAGTTAATTTAATGAATGACATTTGTTTTACTTTAAAGAAAAGCAAATCAATTAATACAGGTAAAAAAAACAATATAAAATTAGGCTTTAAAAAAAATAAGACAGATACACTTAAACCAGAAATCAATAAATAAAACCATTTTTCAGATTTCCAAAAATAAAAATAGGCAAGGTAAGAAATAAGTAAAAAAATTATTCCCAAGTTTTCGTTGTTATTCCCCCCTGCCGAAATATGTGACAAATTAATCCAAAAAACGTAAATTATTACAGATAAACGCACTTTTAAATTAGTTTCTAGTTGGCTGTCATCAGAAAACAAAAACCGAAGCAGTTGATAAAATAAAACCACTCCTAGAAAAGAAAATATGGTAATCACCAAACGATGAATCCAAAGGTTATCACCTCCTAAAAGGTATAATAGAGCATTGAACAAAAAAATCATTGGTGGTTTGTGATCCCAAGTAGTCAGATATAGCTCACCTCCTGTAACCCAGTCTTGAGCTACTGTCCAAAATATCCAGTGATCGTTATCAATAGGGTAAAACCAAGTGTTTAGCCTGGTTAATAAATAAAAACCTACTAAAAGGGCAAAAAATTGATAATTAGTTAGTTTTTGTAAAAAAGTTCGGCAATGACTTATAATTAGCCAGAAAAGACTAAACATAGTAAGATCACTACAAAATTAATTATTAAAGTTTAATCGATCTTAGTTGGTTTAACTTGGTTGTATATGCTTCCAAATCTGAAATTTCCAATTGAGCTACATTATCTTTATAAGCTGCCTTAACTACTGCAACGGTTACCACTTCCAGTAATCTCGGATCTAAAGGTTTAGGTATAATGTATTTTTTACCAAACTCTAACTGTTGATCTTGATATATCGTTTTTACTACTTCAGGTACTGGTTTCCTGGCCAGTTCAGCTAAGGCGTAAGTTGCCGCTAGTTTCATTTTATTAGTGATTTTAGTTGCTCGCACATCTAAGGCTGCTCGAAAAATGTAAGGAAAAGCTAAAAGATTATTAATTTGGTTAGGATAATCTGATCTACCAGTAGCCATAATTATATCGGACCTGGTTTGGTAAGCTAAATCATAAGCAATTTCCGGATCTGGATTAGCTAAAGCAAAAACTATCGGATTGTTATTCATAGATAATAACATTTCTGAGGTTAACACGTCTTTAACCGATAATCCTATAAATACATCAGCCCCAACAATTACTTCCGCTAGGGATCGAGCATTAGTGTCAGTCGCCCAAATTTCTTTGTATGTATTCATATTTTCAGTCCTTCCTTGATAAATTACGCCCATAGAGTCGCATAAATAAATATTGTTTTTAGCTACTCCTAAATTAACTAAGTGTTGAGCACAAGCAATACCTGCTGCTCCGGCACCATTGATCACCACTTTAACTTGGTTAATGGATTTATTTACTAACCATAATGCGTTTATAATTCCCGCACCTACTACAATGGCGGTGCCATGTTGATCATCGTGAAAAACAGGTATGTTCATTATTTGGTTTAGTTTTTCTTCTATATAAAAACATTCTGGAGCTTTGATGTCTTCCAAATTAATACCTCCAAAGGTAGGCTCTAAAGATTTAACAATCTGAACTAACAAATCTGGTTCAGAACAATCTAATTCTAAATCAAAAACATCAACGCCTGCCAATTGTTTAAATAGTAAACCTTTGCCTTCCATTACCGGTTTAGCGGCCTTAGCACCCAGGTTACCTAAACCTAAAATAGCCGTTCCGTTAGAAATAACAGCCACTAAATTACCTTTGTTAGTATAATCATAAATAGCTCTTGGATCTTTGCTTATTTCTATCACTGGATAGGCTACTCCCGGACTATAGGCTAATGCTAGATCGCTAATTGTGTTAGCCGTTTTTTTAACATTAATTGACAGTTTGCCAGGAGTTGGATAACGATGGTAGCTTAAAGCTTGGTTTTTTAAATCCAAAAACATAAGCTCTAAATTTAAAGGGGTAGCAAAATGTAACAATCCTCGATAAAATGTCAATTAAATTAGTTAATTTTCAATATGTCTCAAAATCAACAATTTATAGATAAAAAACTCAAAATACCATTAAACCAGAAAACTAAAAAATTTTTTGAAATCCTAAGTATTAGTTTAATTAATTGGACGGTGTTTTTTATCGGACTTAGTTTTTTTAATCAATTTTTTTACCAAAATTTCAACCCTTTTTTAACAATTATAGACTCGTTAATTAATACCTACTATATTGGCCCTCAACCAGATAAAACGAGCTTTCAAAAAGGTCAACTAAAAGGTTATGTATCTGCCTTACAAGATCCTTACTCTACTTTTTTAGATCATCAAGAAATTCAACATCTAGAAGATGATTTGAACCAAAAATATGTTGGTATAGGTATTAAATTAATTGCTGAAAATAAACTTATCAAAATTATCGAAGTGTTGCCTAACAGTCCCGCTGAGAAAGTAGGTTTAATGATTAATGATATAATTTTGGAAATAGATGGAGAAAGTGTTTTGGGCAAGCCTCTGGAGGTTATATCTAAAAAGATTGTTGGAGAAAAAAATACTAAATTAAAGCTAACCATTTTACGAAATACAGAAAAAATTGTTGTAGACATCACACGAGACTTGGTTCAGTTACCTCAAATCTTTTTTCAGCAAAAAGAGACAGTAGGTATTATCAAAATAAATTCTTTTGGAAATAACATAGACCAAGAAATGTTGATGTTAGTTAACCAAATAAGCAACAGTAATATAGATAAGCTTATTTTAGATTTAAGAGATAATAATGGAGGTTTTTTAGAAGGAGCAATAGATGTTAGTTCTTACTTTGTACCAACAAATTCTGTTATAGCTATCGAAAAAACTAAAACAACCGAAAAAATTCATTTATCTAAAACCAAAGAAATCAACCTACTAAATTATCCTTTAGTTATTTTAATAAACCAAAAAACTGCTTCTGCAGGGGAAATTACTGCTTCAGCAATTAAAGAAAATAATCCTGAATCTATTTTAGTTGGACAAACTACCTTTGGTAAAGGTGTAATTCAAAGTGTTTTCAAAATAAAAGATATTGGCTATTTGAAATTAACCACCGCCGAATGGTTAACTAAACAAAGAAAAACAATTAATCAGTTAGGTATCGAGCCAGATATCAAACTACCTGACGAAACTGATAATCTATCATTGATTTTACAAAAATTTGATTGGGAAAATAAGCAATTCTTAGATTAAGATAGATAGTTTTTTAACGAAAACACGTGTTTTAGTTTATAGTTATGACTTAGGTTGACTAAATCTTGACTTGTGATTCAAAGAATCAACAGCTTAATACTTAATTAAACCAATAACAGATATCAGAACAAATAAGCAATTTAAAAATTAAAGCCAGAACTATTGCTGTGGTTAATTTTCCAACTATAAGTTGGCTAATCTATAAAAATCATTATAGTTAAAACTATACTTTAAAAACTGCTACTGGTAAATCAGGAAATAACAGTTTTACTTTTCTTTGAAAATCAACTACTTGCCCTTTAGTTATGTATATTTTGACTAATCCGGTAACTGTTGAGATTTCAGAATGTTTTCGAAGATATCGCTCAAGACTAGTAGCTATAACTTCAGACTGATTGACCAAGATAAAAGTTTTATTTTGTAAAAATTTAGTCAGTTTGGCACTGATTAAATCGAAAATTATGGGATAATGGGTGCACGCTAGAACAAAAAATTTATACTGTGAAATTTTCGGATTATTTAAACTTTGCTCTAAAATTTGATCTATTAAAGTATAGTCAAGCAGCTCGATAGCTGCAGCCAAATCAGTAAAAGCCAGACAATCTACCTGGTTATATCCAAGCAAAGCTAATTCTTTTAAATAAAACCCTGATTGACAAGTGACATTAGTAGCCAAAAATAGCACGGACTCCTGATTAGGATTAATAGAAACTATTTGTTCAATAGTAGGTTTAACTATACCCAAGACTTTACGATTTTGATAGTGAGAATTAACTTTTAACCAAGTTTGTTGTAAATATCTAATAGCCACACTAGTAGCTGTATTGCAGGCTAAGATTACCAGCTGACATCCTTGATTGAATAAGTATTCTACTCCACTTTTAGTAACAGCCAAGACTTCGTCCAAATTTTTGTTTCCTAGTGGAAAATTCTGAGTGTCGGCCAAATATAGAATTTCAGTATTTGGTTTAAGTTTTAAGAATTCGTTAACTACCGATAAACCACCAACTCCAGAATCGTAAAAACCAATCATATTTTATTTTGATAACTAAAAGAATTAAAATAGTTTTGAGCTTTAGTAAAATCACCTTGAGCTAAGTCAGCTAAAAATTGAACTAAATTGTCTGCAACTAAGTTTACAAAATCCAACTCTGAATTAGAGAGTTTTGCTAAAACAAAAGTTTCACTACGCAACCGGTTACTTATTGGTCTAATACCTATTTTTAGCTTCCAAACAGATTTTTTTGATATTTCCAAAAAACATAAATATTTATAAACACTTTCAACACCTTTATGTCCTCCACTTCCTCCATTATTTACCAATTTTAGCCTAGTTTCCAATTGATCACTATCATCTTGTAACAGAAAAATTTTTAAGTCATCTGGTTTTAATTTAAAATAATTTATAAATTCACTAATAACTTCGCCACTTTCGTTCATATAACCTAAAGAATATAAAAAATACAACGCTTGATTAACTATCAACGTCTTAGCATAAGCAAATTTAGCTTGCGTCTCCCAGGTTAAATTAACTTTTTTAGCTAACGTTTCAATCAATAATCGACCTACGTTGTGTTTAGTATATAAGTATCGGGAATGGTTATTTCCTAAACCATAAATAAGTAACATATAGCTTTGCACTAATTATCTAAATAAAATAATACAAACAAGCTGTTATTTTGTTAACTAGCTTTCACTGGTAGAATATCTTTAACCAACTCGTTAAATTCTTCGTATTCCAAAACTTCCTTATCTAATAACGCTAAAGTAATCTTCTCTAAATAATCTCTATATTGACGTATGACTTTTTGAGACTCAGTATAGCAAGCTTGTAAAATTTTCTTGATTTCGTCGTCAATTAACTTAGCCGTCATATCACTATAAATAGTTTCTTTTTCTACCATTTCTTTACCCAAAAAAGACATGTGTTTCTCTTCTTGAAAAGCAACGGGTCCTAAATCGCTCATACCAAATCTAGTCACCATATTTCTAGCTATTTCCGTAGCCCTAGCTAAATCGTTAGAAGCACCGGTACTAACTTCTCCGTAAACTTCTTGTTCAGCTATATAACCACCAAATAAAACGCTAATTTCAGCCAAAAATTCACCCTTTTTTATAGTCAAAGCTTCTTGATCTCCACTATCCGAAAAAGTATAACCAGCTGCTTTACCTCTAGGAATAATAGTTACTTTTTGCACTTTTTTAGCCTTAGGTAAGATTGTTGCTACCAAGGCATGCCCAGCTTCGTGATAAGCTGTTAATTTCTTTTGTTGTTCAGTAATTAATTTACTTTTTAAAGCCGGACCAAGCATTACTTTTTCAATAGCTTCTCGAAGAAGATCGTTAGTGATAGCTTTTTTCCTTTCTCTAACAGCTAAAATTGCTGCTTCGTTAACCACGTTCATTAAATCAGCACCACTAAAGCCAGGAGTTCTTTTAGCAACTATACTTAAATCAACATCTTCAGTTAAAACTTTGTTTTTAATATGCACTTTAAGAATTTTCTCTCTCTCAGCTCTGTCTGGTAAAGTCACGGTAACTTGCCTATCAAATCTACCTGGTCTAAGCAAGGCTGGATCTAGAACATCTGGACGGTTAGTAGCTCCAATAACAATAATTGTGGTAGTTGGTTCAAAACCATCCATTTCTGTTAAAATTTGATTTAAAGTTTGCTCTCTTTCGTCGTTGCCACTACCTAATCCATAACCCCGTTGGCGACCAACAGCATCGATTTCGTCTATAAACACTACACAAGGACTTTTTTTTCTGGCTTGAGCAAATAAATCTCTCACTCTACTAGCACCGACTCCTACAAACATTTCCACAAACTCACTGCCAGAAATGTAAAAAAATGGTACACCAGCTTCTCCGGCTACAGCTCTGGCCATCAAAGTCTTACCAGTACCTGGAGGGCCGACCAACAATACCCCTTTAGGTATACGAGCACCCATTTTAATATAATCTTCAGGTCTTTTTAAAAAATCTACTATTTCTGCTAATTCTTGTTTAGCTTCTTCATTACCAGCCACATCTGCAAAACTTGTCCGAGTTTTGGGATCAATTTTTTCTTGTAATTTGGCCCTAGAATTACCAAAAGCAATTGATCGTGAATTGATATCACCCAATCTTTTCAAGACAAACAAAGCTATCAAAGCAATAATTAAAATCTGAATAAAGATTTGAAAAGTAGCACTTTCGAGAAATTTAGTCCAAAACGATTTAGGTATCTCCCGGTAAATAATTTCACCTTCGCCACTACCTATGGGTATTTTTTTCTCTCCTAGAGCATTATTAATATTTTCCAAGGGACTGCTAGATTCTGGAGATATATTAGGAAAAATTTTGACTTCAACATTGTCTCTAGAACGGTTTATTGTATCTCTAAACAACTCAACCATAAAGTAAGTTTTATCTTCAGAAAGTGTAATCGAACTAACATTACCTTTCCTGATTTCAGAAATTAAATCAGCAAAAGTGGGGCTTGCCTGATTTTTAGGACGACTATCTAATAAACTCACAGTGAGTACAAGTACTAAAAATATAAATATTACAGTTAATAAGTTCAGCAAAATCTTTTTATTCTTGTCAGAGTTCGAATTTTTAGGTTTAAACTCAAAGTTATCAGCCATAGAAAATTTAATGTTTTAAAACTACCTTAAAATCCTTAAGGCTAATTCGATTAAAAAATACTTTTGTCAAATTAGCTAAAAGCTAATCAAATAAAACTAGATTAAAGGTTGACGGTGTTCAATAGCATTAATAATAGTTGCTTGATCCAGGGTTTCAGGATTATAGTAATAAGGCAAACCTTGGGCCAGTCGAGTTAATGTTAACCTGTCTTGATAATTCAATTTTTGAATCAATTCTTTCAAATAAGCAATAGTTGCTTCGGCAGCAAAGCTATTTCTTAAAAACACAATTAACTCGATCTTATTTTGATCATAGTTTAACAAATTTTTAATTCTGTAATCAAAAAGTTGGTGAATAGTGGTATCTTCTGGAAAAATATTTTCCAAGGGAGAAATTAATTTTTGCAAAACGTGATAAGTTCCAAAATAAACTTGACTTTTTTCTATTATTAAAACATCTAGAGGCGTTTCTACTAAACAAATTTGCCTTTGGTTTCGATTTGGGTTTTTGCAAATTTCACACAAATCTTCCTGAGCAAAAAAACCACAGTTGACACAAAATTTAGTTTTGGTTCTAGCTTGAACTAAACTATCTAAAAAACTCTGGAAATCTTGTTCGGAAAACTGTAGCACTTCTAAAGCTAGTTTTTGGCTAGTTTTCTTGCCAATCCCAGAGAAAAACCTAAATTTTTGGGACAACTTTTCAACCAAAGGTGGTAACATAATAGCAAACTATTTAATTAGTAGACCAATTTTACGCAAAAAAGCAAGCTGTTTTATAAATTTAGCTCATAGTTAAACTTTTTATAATGAAAAACAGTTATGAAGAACTATTTTCCTATTTTTCACAACCAACCCCAACTGGTTTATTTAGATAACGCAGCTACTACACAAAAACCTTACACAGTCATTCAAGCTTTGACTGATTTTTATAGTAAATCCAACGCTAATGTTGGTCGTAGTAGTTGTCAATTGGGAGATCACGCCACAGAACTGTATGAAAAAGCTCGTGAAAAAGTAAAAAATTTTTTAAATGCCCAATTTTCTGAAGAAATAATTTTTACTAGATCTACTACAGAAGGGTTAAATCTATTAGCCCATATTTTAACCCAAAACCTTGAACCAGAAGACGAAGTTATTCTTACAGAAGTAGAACACCACTCGAATTTAATTCCCTGGCAATTAGTGGCTAAAAATAAAAAATTAAAGCTTAAATTTGTGCCAATAAAACCTGATGGAGAGTTGGATTTAGAGGTTTATAAACAACTTTTCACTAAAAAAACTAAAATAGTTTCCATAAGTCACCTATCCAACGTTTTAGGAAATCTAATTAACGTTAAAAAAATGATTCAGATAGCCAAACAAAACACGTGTTTTACCATCGTTGACGGAGCTCAGGCAGTATCTAAAATCAAAGTAGATGTCCAAGAACTTGATGTAGACTTTTATGTTTTTAGCGGACACAAAATTTACGGACCAACAGGAATTGGTGTTTTATACGGTAAAAAAGAATTATTAAAAGAGTTACCAGCTTATCAAGTAGGTGGTAAAACTATAAATGAAGTCTATACAAACGATTTTACTCTAGCTAATTTACCTAATAAATACGAAGCAGGAACTCCTAATATTGCTGGAGCTATTGCTTTAGGTGAGGCAATCAACTTTGTACAAGAACATTTTGATACTAACCCACTATTCTTAGAGAAAGATAGAATCTTATTTAAACACGAAAAAGAGCTTACTGACTGGTTAATTTCCGCCTTACAAGAAATTGATCTGGTACAAATATTTGGCGACCCGAAAAACAAATTAGGTTTAATCTCCCTTAGTGTTAAGGGGATTCATCCTTTAGATATTGCCACTATCTTATCTAAATACCAAATTTGTGTACGTATAGGACATCACTGTGCTATGCCTTTAGTAAAAAAACTAGATCCGCGGGGAGTTATTAGAGTGTCCTTAGGAGTTTATAACACTTTAGAAGATTGCCAGACATTTATTACTACCCTTAAAAAGACAATTAAATTACTTAAAAAGTAATTTTTAAAAGATAGTTTTTATTTCAGAATATTTTCTTGTTGTTTATAGGTATATTCTACAATTATTTCAAAAATTCTAATTACCTCTTCGACCGGTAGACCTAAAACGCTGACAGTTGATTTAATCTTACTAAACATTAACTTTTCTCTCTCTAGATCTTTGATTGGTAAATTAAATTGTTTTTTATATCTTGCAACTTCGGCAGTCAACTGGTATCTTTGATGTAAGAGATCTACAATTTTCAAATTAATTTCATCTATTTGCTCTCTAATTTTAGACAACCTATCACTTTGATAATTTGTATTTACGAGATTAGACATACTTGTAGTTTTTTAAAAAAGCTAAATCCGTCAAGTTAGATACGGTTCAAAAAGATATTCATATTTCAAATGATAAAACAAAAAGATAATAATCCCAAAAATTAACAATGTAATTTAGCTTGTCAAACTACAGATTTTGGTTAAGCTAAAACTTAAAGAAAGCTTAATTTGCTTATGTTTAATCTTTCCAAAATTTTTGGTAATCTAGATACCGATACAAAATTAACTTTATCCATTATTGCCTGTATCACAACAGCAATTCTGCTCTATATTTCTATTCTACCATTTGGAAATTTTACTGGGAGTTTTGGTAACGTAATTGGCTCTTTTATTAACCTGCTTTTAGGCAAGGGGGCTTTTTTGTTGCCTTTAGGTTTACTTTATACAGCTGGCGTATTGATTCAAATCCAAAAAGATCGAAAACTAATTTATGATATTAACGCCAGAATGATCTGGGGAATCGTGTTTATGTTACTAAGTTTTAATGGAATGTTAAGCTTGTTTACTGATACGCAAAATATACAGCAAGCAGAATCAGCAGGAGGGATTTTGGGTTACCTTTTATATCCTTGGATTTTAGGAAGTTTGTTTGGTAAAGTAGGAACATTTTTTATTTTAATCGCTTTTGGTTTGTTTGGTTTCTTTTTGTTGTCTAACTTAACTTTTGTGCAATTTTACGAAAATTTATTAAAAACCTTTAAAAATCCTACTCATTTTTTAAACTTCATCCCTGATGTGTTAGAGGTTTGGAAACAATGGAAAACTAAAGCTCAAATAACCCAAAAATCGACCACCCAGTCTAAAGCTGATAGTGATGATAATGATTTAACAACAATTAACAATAAGGAAAAATTAAAAGTTACTGAACAAGAAATTGTAGAAGTAAAAAATCAAGAAATCGATCCAAACAAAGAAGATCTAACAACACCAATTATTCAAAATCACTGGCAAGTACCACCTTTAGATTTGCTGAAAGAAGAAACTAATCCTATAGAGCCAGGAGATATTACTAAAAATAAGCAAATTATACTGGAAACCCTAAACAATTTTGGCATCAATGTAGAAATGGGTGAAGTAACTGTAGGCCCGACCGTAACTCAGTATACTCTAAAATTAGCCCAAGGAGTTCGATTATCAGCTGTGGATAATTTGCAAAGAGATCTGGCTTTAGCTTTGGCAGTAAATAACTTACGAATAGAAGCGCCTATTGCTGGCAAAAGTTTAGTGGGTATTGAAATTCCAAATAAAAAAAAGTCTCAGGTTAGGCTAAAGCAAATTTTGCAAACTAAAGCTTTTAGTGATTTTAAAGATCCTTTACCAGTAGTCATTGGAAAAGATGTTACAGGTAATGATATAATCTACTCACTAGCTAAAATGCCACACTTATTAGTTGCGGGGGCTACAGGTTCAGGAAAATCTGTTTGGATTAATTCAATGCTAATTAGTTTTTTTTATCGTTATAGCCCTAGAGATTTACAATTAATTTTGGTAGATATGAAAAGAGTTGAACTAAAATTGTATGAAGGGGTACCACATTTGCTCTGTAACGTGATTACCGACGCTGAAAAAGCCATTAATGCTCTCAAATGGGTTTTGCTGGAAATGGAAAATCGATATAAACTTTTAGAAGAATTTGGTAAAAGAAATATCGCTGACTACAACCAGTTTGCCACCAAACAACGACTAACTATTTTGCCTTATCTAATATTCGTTATTGATGAGTTGGGTGATTTAATGATGCTTGCTAAAAGTGAAGTTGAACCGATTATAGTTAGACTAACCCAAATGTCTAGAGCTGTAGGTATTCACTTAGTTCTAGGTACTCAAAGACCAGACACTCAAGTCGTTACTGGTTTAATAAAAGCTAATGTACCTAGCCGTATTGCTTTTGCCGTTGCTTCACAAATTGATAGTAGAGTAATTTTAGATAAAAGTGGTGCTGAAAAATTGTTGGGACAAGGGGATGGTTTATTTATTAGTCCACAAAATATCCAACCAGTTAGATTTCAAGGAGCTAATTTAGAAGAGGAGGAGGTTAAAAGGTGTGTAACTTATCTAAGAGAACAGGCTGTAAACAAAAACTGGGAAGCTAATCTCAAACCAGAAGTAACTGAACCACAAAAAGTCAACGTAGTTGTTCCAGGAATGAGTACAAATGTTTTAGACACCATTGGTGATGACGAAATTTTAGAAGAAGCTAAAAACTTGGTACTAAAGTATAGAAGAGCTTCTGCTAGTTTTTTGCAGCAAATGATGGGTATTGGCTATCCCAAAGCAGCAAGAATTATCAATGAACTAGAAGCTATGGGAATAATTGGGCCACAAAACGGCTCTAAACCTAGAGAGGTTTATGATTTCCTAGATAAGGATAATTAAAAGATAATAATTGAAGATATTTTTTAAAAAGGAAAATACGATTTCCAACTTAAAAAACTTTCGTAAGATATAACAAGATGAGTGTGTTTAACTATATAAATTGTATTAGTGTCTATTAAATTAAAATAAACAAAAATAAATTACTACTATAAACACTGTTCAATATATAGCTAAATAATTGAAAAAACTAATCAGAAGCCTTTGAAACTACAAAATTTGTAGAAAATTTATAGACAAAAACAAAATTTAACTCCAAACAATAAGAAATAGACTTTGTAAGAATCAAAGATACTTAAAAATACTAATTTAAAGTCTCAACTCTGTTCCATACCTGCTCGAATTCAAAAAAACAAAAAGTTAATACCAAAAAATAGCAAAAATTAGTTTTGTTTACTTTTGGTGGACCTTACCAGACTCGAACTGGTGACCTCTTCCATGCCATGGAAGCGCTCTAGCCAACTGAGCTAAAGGCCCTTAGTTAGGGGGTTGATATACTTAAACAATTATGTCAAGTAAGTAGATATTGCTCAGTTTAAAACTGAAAAAATTCTAACACTTCTATGACTTTAAAATTGTCAATTGTTACATCTATAACAGCCTGACCGATATTTTTTAATAAAGTCCATTTGATTTGGCCATCAAAATTTTTCTTATCTCCTAAAAGGTAACCTTTTAGTTTTCTAGCTAGATCTACTGTTTGGATTTTGTTACGAAAACAATCTAAATTGTGAGGCAATCCTACACTCATAATAACTGAAATAATATCATCTAAATCTTTTTGAGTTAACCAACCTAAACGGTAAGATAAGAAACTTTCTGCTACTATACCAATAGCCACTGCTTCACCATGAAGTAAATTTACACCCAAATCCCAACTAACTGACTCTACAGCATGTCCAAAAGTGTGTCCAAAATTCAATAGTTTACGTAATCCTTTACTTTCGTAAGGGTCACGTTCAACAATTCTTTTTTTAATCTGACAACTAGTAAATAAAAGTTGTTCCAAAGTACGAAGGGAAAAGTCTTGAGCTTGTCTTTTGTTTTCAAGGAAAAAGTTAAATAATTCTAAATCACCAATCAAACTATGTTTAATAATTTCTGCTAAACCTTGATTTTTTTCTCTAGATGGTAAAGTTGTTAATAAATTAACGTCAATTAGAACCATTTTAGGATTCCAAAAACTGCCAATATAGTTTTTTCTACCTTGAAAATCTACACCAGTTTTACCACCAATACTAGAATCAGCTTGACCAATGATAGTTGTGGGTATTTGCACAAAATCTATACCTCTCATATAGGTTGAGGCTACAAAACCAGTAATATCACCAATTACACCCCCACCTAGAGCGATCAGTAAACTTTTACGATCAAAATTATTCTCAAGTAGCCAGGACCAACAAGATTCAACTGTAATCAAGTTTTTGTTAGATTCACCACTAGGTAACACACATGTCTCAACTTTTTTGGGAATATTAAAAAGTAATTCTTGTAACCAAAAGCCAGCCACTCGCTCATCCGTAAAAACTCCAACCCGAGAATATTTACTAAAATCAAAAAAAGTAGAGAGATTTCTTAAACCCTGAAATTGAAAAAATATAGAATAGCGAAAATCTTGTTTAGGTAACTCTAAGTCTAATCTTTTAGTTGTTTCCATAATGGAAGTAGTTAAAACACATGTTTTAGCATGCTGTTAACACAGTTAATATAACCACAACAAATTTTCAGAATCTAATTTTACTATTCAAAGTTATACCTCAAAAGATCAGCAAGTCTATTTTAAAATTGTTTTTTAAACATTGATCGAATTTTCTTACCTACAATTTCGATAGGATGCTCACCTTCTTTTTGACGCATAGCTAATAAATTTTTCATCTGATTAACATCATATTCTTCCATCCACTCTCGGGCAAACGTGCCATTTTCTACTTCTTTTAGAATTCTGCGCATCTCTTCTTTTACTGCTGTATTAATAACTCTGGGACCTCTAGTGTGACCTCCATACTCAGCCGTATTAGACACCACTTCCCACATTTTTTTCAGCCCACCTTCGTAAATTAAATCAACTATTAATTTTACTTCATGCAAACATTCAAAATAAGCCAATTCCGGAGGGTAACCAGCCTCAACTAAAACCTCAAACCCAGCCTTAATTAAACAGGACAACCCGCCACACAAAACTGCCTGTTCACCAAACAAATCCTCATAGGTTTCTTCTTCAAAAGTACACTCCATTACACCAGCCTTAGTTAAACCCATTTCTTTACACATACCCAAAGCCAAGTCACGAGCATTACCTTCTAAGTTGTCTCTAAAAACAGAGAACAAAGCCGGTACCCCAAACCCTTGTCGAAAACACTTATAAACTTCCGTCCCCGGAGCCTTAGGTGCAACCATGATTACTCCAACACCTTCTTTAGGAACAATCCTTTTGAAAACAATATTAAAACCATGAGAAAAAGACAAAGTAGCATTTTCTTTTAAATTTGGCTCAATATATTCTTGGTAAACCGATTGTTGTACTTCATCAGGTATCAAAATATGTACTATATCTGCTTGTTTAACAGCCTCTACAATAGGAACTACTGGTAAACCATCTTCTTGAGCTTGTTGCCAAGACTTACCATTTTCCCGTAAACCCACAACTACATCTACACCCGACTCAAATAAAATTCTCGATTGAGCTCTACCCTGAGCTCCATATCCAATAACTGCTATTTTCTTATTTTTAAGAGTGTTGCCAACGACAACATCATCATAAATAACTGTCTTTTGCACTGACATAAACATGATAGTTTTAATTATGTAAAATAAAATATTTGTCATTTTTCAAAACTACTTCAACTTCCATGTCAAGTAATTTACTTAAATTATCTGAAGTTAACATATCTGCTTTGCTTCCTTGAGCAATTAATTTACCTTCTTTGAGAAAGAGAATTTTATTTATAGTTCTTGGTAATTCTTCCAAATGGTGAGTCACGTAAATTATAGGTAAATTAAGTGACAGTTGATCAAGAGTCTCTAAAAATTTAACCCGGGTAGGAATATCTAGCCCAATAGCTGGTTCATCTAAAATTAATAGTTTAGGTTTTTTTACTAAACTTCTGGCCAACAGCGCCCGTCTCTTTTCTCCATCAGACAAAACATCGAACAATCTATCTTTAATTTCTAAAACACCAAAACGATCTAGACTTTCAGTAATTAAGTTTACCTCACGTGAGCTAAACTCTCTACTAGCACCATATACTCCATCAATACCGGAAGCCACTACTTGCCAAAGTGTATCTTTATTACTGAACCAGTGTAACTGTCTACTTGAAACAAAACCTATTTGGGCTCTTAAGTCAGAGAGTTTGGTTTTACCAAAAACTTTCCCGAAAATCTCCACATAACTACCAAAACTGGGTACTAGATCGGCTGAGAGAACTCTTAATAAAAAACTCTTGCCAGCTCCGTTGGGACCTAAAATAGCTACTCTATCTTGCCAATTAATGGTGAAATTAATATGTTGTAAAATAAATTTACCATTCTTTAAGACATGTAGATTTTTCACCGTAATTAAGTTGTTCATAAGTTGTGCATAACTTAAAACACATGTTTTATTATAATAAAAGCTAAAATAGACAAAAATTTAACAGTTTAGTAAAATTACTTTGTAAACATAAACTTAAAGCATTGGTTATGTGGAACAAAAACATACAAAAAATTCAAAAAGAGGGGTCAAAATATCTTTATGGAGATAATTTTTTTCAAATTCAAACAAAACATCAAGGATTCTCTGATCAAAAAAAAGATAAACCAAAAAATTTAACCTCAATTCTTTATTCTATACTTCTAAACTTTTTTATTTGATCTATAATTTAAAAAAAATGTAAATTGGTTATTAAATGTCTTTTTTAGTCTACTAAAAATAAAACAAAAGCACCATCTATACAAAAACTATAACTTTAAGTCATAAACTTACTAAAATGTAGTAATATCCCTAGGAATATAACCAGGATCTCTGTTTGTCTGGTTGACAAAATCTACATCACCTTGAATCTCTCTCATAATTCTTGCAGTAGAAAACGAAATATGTGGTGTATAAATATACATAGCACAAGTGATACCATTACTTAAATAAACCTGTGTGTCACCAATAATAACCGTACTGCCTGTGTAAAATTTACCCCGCCACCCCCCGTTGTGGGCAAAATTCTCTCCAGCGTCACATCTTTGAGTCCAAATTCTAAACCACCTGGAAGCGTAGTAAACTTGCCTAAAAAACCCTTTAAAATATTTCCAATCAAGGTTCTCATCCCAACAACTTTTAGATCTATCTGGGGTTTCTAGACACAAGTAACCAGTAGCTCTATCCATACGAAAATCAACACTTTGGTTATTGATAAAACTTCCAGGTTTAGAACCTAGACCATAAACTAAACCACTCTCTTTTTGAATTATGGCTAAAATAAAAGCCGGGTTAATTTTCTTAACATTATGATCAATACAAAAACTACCACTACAACCATTGTTTAAAGAACCTTGTGTAAGTTCCCAAATGAACTCAGAAACTAACATTTCTTTTCGATAATAAGCTTGCTTCACCGAGTCTGGTATTCTTTGTAAGATAATATCGGTATCATCCGGTAGCTGCTGGCATCTATTAATATCTCCTTTTTGAAACCAATAGTCGTTGGGGTCACATTCGTTAGGATTATCATCGTGATGAAATTCAATTTTAACTCTATAATTAGCTAGAACACTTCCATGAAAATTAAGAAATTCTTGTATTTTGGAAGCAGAACTAAACCTAATAGGCAACAAATAAAAATCTTGAGTTCTTAAGACCTCATTAGGGTTATCTGTTTGGGTAAACACTTCTAAAGGGAAAGTAAAAACTAAAAGTAATAACCAAATAATTATAAAATATTTGTTCATAAACATGTGTACAATCGTTGTATAAATTTATTAAAAACTATAATTCAGTCAAGTTAAATTAAAAAATAAAAAAGATTTAAACAATTGTTTCAACAAAAATTCAACACTTTTTAACTATATTAAAATAGACAATTTTCCAGAAAAGAAAAAGCAAAAGGTAGTTTTACACAGAAATTAAAACGGATCAAAATTACAATTGTTTTAAAATAATCAGATAATAAAAAACCAGGGACACGATAAAGTGTGTAGTAATACTCAGTGGTATTGACTAAAGTTAAAATCAAAGTTTATAAACCAAGAGTATGGCAACTACAATAATCTATAGTTCTATAGGTGGTAATACTGAATTGGTGGTTAAAAAAGTAGATCAAATACTTTGTGAGGAAGGTGTTTCAACTGAAATTTTTCGAGTCGAAAATGTTGATTTTAGATTTTTTGAAAAACGACAATTTTGGGTTTTAGCTAGCCCCACCTACCATCAAGGAGAGTTGGAAAAAGGTTTTCAAAACTTTTTAAATAGTTTTCGTAAACTTAACCTAGAAAATAATAAATTTGCTGTTGTTGGACTAGGTGATCGTAGATATTATTCGGAATATCTTTGTGATTCAGCTAAAATTTTAGAAGATTTTGTATCTGAGGTTAAAGGGGAGCTGCTTTTGCCGTCATTAAGGATAGGAACTAACCCTTTACCTTTACTAAATTCTACAGTAGTTAACTGGTCCAGAAGGTTAGCTAATGCAATTAAATCTTTAAATTAAAGTTCTATGTCTAGAATGGTAGTTAAAATTGCCGGAGAAAGTGGTACAGGTATTGAAAGTTCTGGTGTAGTTATCATGAAATCTTTGAAAAATTTGGGATATTATATATTTGCTGACAGAGAGTTCCCGTCCCTGATTAAGGGTGGTGTAGCTAATTATCAGATTAACTTTTCTGATACACCCATTTACTCTTTAAGTAAAAAACATGATGTGTGTGTAGCTGTTGATAGACAAGGTTTACATAATTGCTTAGAGACTATTAAACCATATGGCTTACTAATTAATGGTTTTGAGTCCTGGAAAAAAACCTTCCCCAATCTAGACGATAAGGTAAAAGAAAAAGATTTATTTTTAGTACAAGTTCCTGCTAGGTCTTTAATTAGAAACCAAGGTGTGAGTAGTGTAATGGTTAACACATTGCTTATAGGTGTTTTATGGAAAATATTAGGCTTTCCTTTAGAAGTAATTCAGGCTAATTTGGTTAATCAGTTTCGACAAAAGCCTCATCTAATTGATTTGAACTTGAGGTGTTTACAGATTGGTTATGATTTCGTAGACAAAAACTTTCCAGAAATTTTGGAGTCATTACCTAAAGCTAACACCCAAAAACCAGATAATCGACTGTTGGTTGATGGTAACACAGCTTTAAGTTTGGGTGCGATTCATTGTGGGGTTAGGGCTTATTATGCTTACCCTATGAGTCCGGCTAGTTCGATTTTATCTTTTTTGGCCAAAACTGCCAATCAGACTGGAATCGTTGTAAAACAAGCAGAGGATGAGATTACGGCTGTTCAAATGACTTTAGGTTCTATGCACGTAGGTACTAGGGCTTTTACAGCTACTTCTGGTGGGGGTTTTGATTTAATGACAGAAACTGTTTCCTTGGCTGGTATGATTGAGACACCGTTGGTTGTAGTCATCGCCCAAAGACCTGGACCAGCTACGGGTTTACCAACTTGGACTGCTCAAGGCGATTTAAATTTGGCCATTTACTCGTCTCATGGTGAGTTTGCCAAAATAGTTTTAGCCTGCTCTGATCCAGAATCGGCTTATATAACTATTCAGCAAGCTTTTAATTTGTCTGAAAAATTCCAGTGTCCGGTAATATTACTTACGGAGAAAACTATTGCCGAATCTAAAGTGACTATCTTTAAGTTTCCAGAAAATACTATATCCATAGACAGAGGTTTGATAAATACTGATGAAGAGGTAAACTTAAAGCCGGCCGATAGATATACCTTAACTGAAACTGGAGTTTCTAAAAGGTGGCTTCCTGGTCAAAGTAAAGTAATTTATTTTGCTAATGGTGATGAACATCGAGAAGACGGAAGTTTGGATGAAACTGAAAAGGTTGCAGACATGATTTGGAAAAGAGTCAAAAAACTACAGACTATTGCTGATTACCTACCTGAGCCAGAGGTTTTTGGTCCAGAATCCGACTCAGATATCTCATTTGTTGGCTGGGGCAGTAGTAAAAATGCCGTGTTAGACGCTATGAATAATTCTAATTTGAAAATTAACTACTTGCATTTTACTTATTTGTGGCCATTAAAAACTAATAAACTAATTGACTTCTTTGCACAAAACCCCAATGTTCATTTAGTTGAAGGCAATGTTACTGGTCAACTAGGACAATTGATTGCTCAACAAACCGGGTTGACTTTTGCTGGTAAGTTACTAAAGTGGAATGGTCGTCCTTTTTATTTTGAAGAAGTTTTGGATTATGCTCAAAAAAATCTTGATAAGAAAAATAAGCCTGTTTGAATTACCAGTCGTTATTCTTAACAAATTCTCAATTTAAATAGGTTTGACAAAACCAATTTTTTGTTATCAGCAAAACTAAAATAATTATGTCTTCGTATAGTTACAAATTAATACCGGCTCAAAAAATTAAAGATTTTCTTAGTCATAAGCTGCAATCTATTCACTCTGGCAGAGTGTCACCGGCAACTCTAGATCCGATTCTAGTTGAGGTTTATGGAACTAAATTATCAGTTAAAGAGTTGGCTACTATCACTTTACCAGAACCAGCTCAATTGTTGGTTACTCCGTTTGATAGATCTACACTTCCAGCAATCGAAAAAGCTATTAAAGAGTCTAATTTAGGAGTTAACCCCATAAACAACGGAGCTGGTTTAAGGTTGGTTTTTCCTCCGTTAACCGAAGAAACTCGTAAAGCTAGGTTAAAGGAAGTAAAAAAACTGTTAGAAGAAGCCAAAATTTATTTAAGACAAGAACGACAGGAATTGTTAAAAAGCAAAAAAAAGGACAAAGACGAAGGTTTACTGTCTGAGGATGAGTTCAAACAATTGGAAAAAAGTTTACAACAAGAAGTGGATTCTCTTAATCAAGAATTGGAATTAATAGCTAAACACAAAGAAGAAGAGTTGCTTAAATTTTAATTAAATTAGTAAATGTATTCATCTTACTTTGGCGTTGATTTGCTAAAACTTAGAAGACTAAAAGTTCTGGACTTAATGTCTCCTAATAGTTTGGCGGTTTTTCCGGCGACTACCAGAGTTCTTAGAAATTTGGACGTAGAGTTTAAGTTTAGACAAGATAGCAATTTTTCGTATTTAACCCAAATTTTTGAACCAGATCACGTGTTAGTCTTGTTTAAATCTGCGAATAACTATTCAGAGGAAATTCTATTTTTAAGTTTTCCGAACGAGGAAGAAATGGTTTGGGTCGGTGCTTCTATTGATGAGGAACAAGCCAAACTTTTAAGTGGTATAGATAAAATCTGCGATATTAAAGAATTACCAAGTTATTTGAAGTCATATAGTGGTGTATCGACGGTTTATTTTGAAAAGAAATTAGGTCATTTATATCCCTGTTGTATAGATCTGGTTGTGGAAGTATTTCGAGACAAAATTATTAGTCCATTAGAACTAATGTCTAATCTTAGATTAGTAAAAAATGATCTAGAAATTCAGCTAATTAAACAAGCTTGTCAGATTAATCAGTATGTTTTTGAACAAATTTCTTCTTTGTTGGAAGATTATCCTAGTAAAGCGAGCTCGTTAACAACTTATAAATTAAGACGTGATCATCGTCAGCAATTAAAAGAGTCTGATATAGAGGCTTTTATACTTTATGTTTATGCGCAAAACGAGGCCGACTGGTCTTTTTGGCCTATTGTAGCTAGTGGTGGTAATGCTACAATTCTTCATTACACTAAGAACAATGCTGAGATTTTAGCAGGAAACTTATTACTTGTAGATTCTGGGTGTGAACTTAAGGGTTATGCTAGTGACATTACTCGTACTTTTGAAGTAGGTCAGGTTTCTGAGTTTAAAAGATTGATCTTAACTACAGTCGAACAAACACAACAACAAGTAATTAATTTTCTTAAGCAGTCTTGGTTTAACCAAACTCGGATTTCTTTAATAGATTTACAAGAATACACGGTAAATTTAGTGTGTCAAGTGCTATTAGATTTGGGGATATTTCCCAACCATTCTTGGGAAGAAATTAGGGAGAAACAGTTGTATAAAAAGTATTATCCACATAAGGTGGCTCATTTTTTGGGTTTAGATGTTCATGATTTAAGATCAGATTATACTTTAAGAATGCCTTTAGTAAAGAATATGGTTCTCACTATTGAGCCGGGTTTGTATTTTCCTGTTGATGATTTGCAAATTCCAGAAGAATTTCGAGGTGTTGGAGTTAGAATAGAAGATGACTTACTAATTACCGAAAGTGGTATTGAAATTTTAACTTAGATAATTTTTTAGTTAACATAAGTTTAGCCGAGGTTCTGCTATTTACTCATTAAAAAGATGATTAGTTTTGTAATTGTATAATCTAGTTATATGTTAACTAGTTCTTCGTTTTTTAAGATTTAGACTTAACTAAATTTATTTTGGTGGTTTTGGGTATTTTGGCAAAAATTCACTGATTTTATCACCTTGTTGTGAATGAATATTAATGCTCTATTCGGTATTTAAAATTCCTCTTTATAAATTTCTAATTATTAATACTCAAAGTCCATACAACAAGCCAAGTTAATCAAACTAATTTTTGTAAATCACTTTTTTAAAGTAAATCAGAAGTAACCATTCTCAGATTGTTGCTTTTGTCTTTGAACAATTTGTTCTTTTATTCTCTCTAGATCTTTTTTAACTCCCATACCTCTGGCAATTGATAGATAATCTTGTTCCTTTAATGCGTAACCCGACACTTGCATTACAATAGTTTTATTTTTAAATGGGATGAATACATAAGTAACTCCTACCCCAGAAATATATTTAATACCAAAATCAGCATTTTTAAATTGTGGTATTTTAGATTCCTCTAAATCGTTATGAAAAACTACAGGCATTCTTCTTAAGTTTTCGAAATCCAGTTTGTTCATTTCTAAATCTAAAACTATCACTCTTAGTGAGTATAAGTTTTCCGGATCGTCTGGTTTATTAAAATCAATAACTAGAGTTTTCTTGTAATCTAAAAAACATTCTATAAAGTAACAACCACCTTCAAGCAGACGGCTCTTGTAGTCAGGATCATTTATCTCGTTGTAACTTATGTGGCTAGCAAATAAATGGTACTTTTGGCTCAAATCTCCTGGTAAGATTAACATATCTTCAGGAATTCTAGATATTAATTCATCTAGTTCTTTTTGGTCTAGGTTGTTAGACTGGTATGGTGGTGTATTATTCTCGTTATAGTTATAACTTTTTTGATTTTTTTTATCTATTTCTCTAGCTTGCTCTAAAGTAAGTTTTGAGAACCGGATCTGTTCTTGTGATAAATAGCTTTTCAAATCAAAACTGTTAGCTGAGCTACTTATTGTAGAATCTTTCAAATCATAACCTAAAATATACCAATATTTTCCTACTTTAAATTCTATAACTAAAAAGGTTTTTACATATTGATCCCCGTTTTGAGCAGTATTACCATCTTCAAATTTTAGTGCTAGTTCTAGGTATTTGCCATTTGTGGGTTGATCTTCATTTAGTAATATCTGTACATTACGTTCTTTCTTAACTTCCAAACGTGCTTGTTTTCCATAAAGAAACATGTCCTCGTATTTTGGTTTGTCTTCTTCATAAATACTAACTTCGAGTGAATTTTGGTAATAACTAGCCAAATAATTTTTAGGTAAACTGGGTACATCCTCTGAAATATTTAATAATTCTTGTTTTATATCCGGATTAAAATCTGGATCGTAGTAATAGTAATTTGAGTCTGGACTATTGGTATATTCATCTGGATTTGGACTGTAATAAATATTCTCTATACCTAATTCTGGTATGTAATATAAATCGTATTTTTCAACAAAACCGCTAATTAAAAAATCGTTGGGGTTAGGAATATATATTTTATATTCTTTAATTGGAAGATTACCCAATTCTTGATAGTGAAATAGTTTGCTAGCTTGTTGTTTTTCCAAAATTTGACTTTTGGTAATTTTAGTTTGTTTTAGTAATTGATTGTTCGTATAGTCTTCCACTAAATGCAGAGACAAATCATTTTGATCGAAGTAATATTTAGTAGACGTATTAGTTATATATTCAGATGTATTTTGACTTTGGCCAGAAATTTCGGTTATCTCTTCTTTTGAAGAAGAATTGTATTCATTTTTGATTGATGGCAAAGGATCGTGTCTAACTTCAATTACTCTAAGTTTTTTATTATCTATAGTTTGTAATCCAAAATCGACTACCCTGTTAAGGTTAATAGGATTTAATAAATTTTTGAGTAATTCAACTTCTACATCTTTAGGAGAAGGTGCAGTTATGCCAGATAAATAGTATGGCTGAGTGTACATCCCTTTAATTGCGTATTTACCTCCCAAATAAGAAATTTGGTATTCTGGTGTACCTACACTAAAATTCACAATTTTATTGTCATAGTAATGGATATTTTTGTAGAAACTACCACTAATCCAGCTTTGGACTATTAATTTTTTTGTTATATCAAAATTAGCAAAAGGTAAACTTTTTGGAAGGAAATATTTTTCTTCAAACTCAGTAAAAAATACAGTTAAGTTATTAGGATCTTCTTTATTTTGAACTTCTTCTTTCAATTTTTCGTTAATTGGTGAATGGGTTGGTTGGTTCATTGCAGATCTGGGGTTGTTTGTAGGTGTGTTAATTGCTTGTTGTACTTCTTGAAAAGAAATACCGTTGCTAAGTTTAACAAATTTAGCTTCAGCTTTGCTGCTTAATTCTTGTAGGGGAATTGGTTCGATCGAGTCGGGTTGAGCTTGCTTCTTATTCCACCTTAAGGCTAAATTGTAAGCGGAAAGAGCTATTATAGTAAATATAACAAATGAACCTAAAAAAACTAGAACTAAGCGATGTTTTCTTTGCCACCACTGTGACCAGTTGGAATTTAATTGGCTATTTGGTGTTAACTGAATGTTGTTAGGCATAGGCATTGACGATTGTTGATTCGATATAGACTGAGAAATAGATAACCAAACCCGATCCTCAGCCTCGTTGAGGAGGTTAGAATCTAGAATCTTTTCTTCCGACTCGGTTAGTCGGTTTAGAGCTTCTAGAATTTCGGTTTGGTTGTATCTATTCATAGTCATTAGTTAAATGATAAAAGGGGTACTTTTAAGTGGTATCGGTATTTTCTGGATTATTTACAGAATTTACAATTCGTTTTAAAGCTTTAATAGCTCTTTTCTGATAGGTGTAAACATTATCTTCGGTGGTATTCATCCTGGCAGCCGTTTCTTTTCTAGTCAAGCGGTGTAGAAAACGGTATTCTAAAACTAGTTTTTGCTTTTCTGGTAATTGAGAAATAGTTATTTTCAGTCTTTTTTTAAGTTCTTGGTGTTGTTTTTCGTAATCACTGTTTAACCAGGGATCGATAGAAGAAATTTGTTCCTCTGTGGCTAATTGTTCCCAAAAATCATCTACACATAAACTTTCGTTTTTAAGGCTAGACCTGACCCATTCACGATAAACATTTAGAGCAATTCCGTAAATAATCTTTTTAGACTGAGCAAAATCTTCTAGGTAAGCTTTATAGTTTTTCCAAAATCGCATGTATACCTCTTGGCACAATTCTTCGATTGATTGTAAATCAACAGACTTGTAATAGAAAAAACGAAACACTCCTTTGAAAGAGTTTTTATAAAAAATTTCGAACCGTTCTTCTAAGGAAGATTTCATATCTGAATGAACAATATGGTATCAAATTGAATTAAGATTCAGATTGTTTCTTTTATTTGTCAAGTTTTAGCTTAAAGACCGTTAGTTTTAGATAAATATTTTTTTGAATACCATATTCTTTTTTCAAGTTTTTAGATTTTAGTTACAACCAGCAAATGTTGATCATATCAATGGAATTGACTGTCTAAAATTGACAAAGCCTTTAAATTTGTCATCTTCAAAGAAGTTATGTTTTCTGTAGGTTTAGTAGGTTTACCTAATGCTGGCAAGTCTACTTTGTTTAATTTAGTAACCAAAATGTCTGTGCCAGCCGAAAATTTTCCTTTTTGCACTATTGAACCTACTAGTGGAATTGTTTATGTGCCAGACGAGAGGGTAGAGGTTTTAGCTACTATGTCTAATTCTCAAAAGAAAGTTTTAGCTACTATTGAGTTCAGAGACATCGCTGGATTAGTAAAAAACGCTCACCAAGGAGCAGGGTTGGGTAACCAATTTTTAAGCCATATTCGCGAGGTAGATTTGATTTTGTTGGTAATCAGAACTTTTGAAAATGAACAAATCGTTCACGTAGAAAATCGGGTATTACCACAAGAAGATGAAGAAATTTTGTTATTAGAGTTAATGTTGGCTGACCAAAATACTTTGGAAAAAATGTTGCCAAAATTACAACGTGAGGCTAGATCTGGCGATAAGCTCTCTTTGGATAAACTATCGTTAGTTGAAGAGCTTTTAAACCGTTTAACCAATTTACAACTAGCTAGGAGTTTAGTGTTGGATCCAACTCTGGATAAAGAATTGATAAAATGGCGTAAAAGTTTAAATTTACTTACCGACAAACCCATACTTAGACTAGCTAATGTCAACTACGGTGGTAAAAACCATGATTATTCAGCAGATGTGTATATGGATGTGAAGTTAGAACTAGAATTACAAGATGCCTCTATGGAAGAACGCCAAGCTCTAGACTTACCTGATAAGAAGCCAATGGATTTGTTAATTCGTAAATGTTACCAGACTCTAAACCTTGGTACTTTTTTAACCACTGGTCGAACAGAAACTAGAGCTTGGACCTTTCCTTTAGGTTGGCCTGCGCCAAAATGCGCTGGAATTATTCATTCAGACTTTGAAAAAACTTTTATCAATGCGGAAGTAATAAGTTATCACGATTTGCTAGTAGCTGGTGGTTGGAAAGAAGCAGCTGAAGCCGGTAAATTAAGAATTGAAGGTAAAAATTATTTAATGCAAGACGGTGATGTGGTAGAATTTCGAGTTGGAGCTCAAGCAAAGTAGTAGCTAAATTTAGCAAGCTAGCTTAATAGTTGACAAAAATTATAAATAGGATACACTCAATTAAGTTAGTTTAAAACTAAAAATTATATGCACGATCCTTACGAAATTTTAGGGGTTTCGCGCAATGCTACTCAAGAAGAAATTAAAAAAGCTTATCGTAAGCTAGCGCATAAGTACCATCCAGACAAAAATCCGGGTGATAAACAAGTTGAAGAAAAATTTAAACAAATTAATAATGCCTACGAAATTTTAAGCGACCCTAAAAAAAGGGCCAATTACGATCGTTTTGGCAGCATGTATAATGGTTCAGCTGGTTTTAATTATGGTAAAACTAACGGTGGTTTTGCTGGCGTGGACTTTAATTTTGACGATTTTCGTACAGCTGGGTTTGAAGATTTAAGTGATATTTTTGAAAGTTTTTTTGGTACTAGTTTTAAAAGTTCCAGATATCCTAGAGAGGATAATATTAGCCGTACCAGAGGTATAGATTTACAAATACCAATTACTCTAACTTTAGAAGAGGTAGCTACTGGAACTAAAAAAACTATTAAGTATAAACACAAAACTAAATGTGATCGCTGCAATGGTAAAGGTACAGAGCCAGGAACTGATTTAAAAGTGTGCCCTACTTGTAAAGGTACTGGAAAAATTTATCAACGGATGGAAACAATTTTTGGTATAATTCAACAAGAATCCGTCTGTTTTACTTGTAATGGTACCGGTAGAATACCAGAAAAAGCCTGTGTTAAGTGTGGTGGCAAGGGTTATGTAGAACTAGAAGAAAATTTACAAGTAGATATTCCTCCTGGTTTAAGTGATGGTGACAAAGTTAGAGTAGCTGGCAAAGGTGAAGCTGGTTACAGAGGTTCTCAGCCTGGTGATTTGTATTTATTGGTAAAAATTCAACTTCACGAACAATTAACTAGGGATGGACTAGATATCTATTCCACTGTTGAAGTGAATTACTTTGATTTACTTTTAGGTACTCAACTTAAAATTTACACAGTTTGGGGTTATACCGACATCACTATACCTCAGTTTACTAATCCTAACGATAAGTTAAGAATTAAAGGCAAAGGCCTACCAAAACTAAATAACCCCAATATAATCGGGGATCATTATCTTCGTCTTAAAATCAAGATGCCAAATAATTTAACTAAAGCAGATTTAGCTACAATTGCCGAGATCAGGAGAAAATCTGGGCCATGATATAAAGAAGCATTGGTAGGTTTGTAACTATGTAAATTATAGCTTTTAATTTAATTTTTCTCAATATTAAATTTTGGCTATTTCGAAGATTCACCAAACCTATGATGAGTTTCGGTAATTTTTTTTGACTGATTGGATTTAGACTTTTTTGAATAACTAAGTTAAAATTTTGCTGCTTAATGACGCCAAGCTAGATGATGGCTAAACTTTTTTAACTAAAATTAGTAACGTTTTTGTTAAAAATTCGTTTTTAAATCATCTAGATTCAGATGACCTTCGTAGATTGCTTTACCAACTATGGCACCGTGTAAACCAATTTTAGATAATTTTTTTAAATCTGCAATTGAACTTACACCTCCACTAGCAATAAACTGAATCTTAGGGTATCGAGTAACTAGTTGCTGATACAAAGTAAAGTTAGGGCCATTGAGCATTCCATCTCTAGAAATATCAGTACAAGCTATTGTATGTAACCACTGGCTGTTCTGGTTTAAGTAATCAAAAATATTCAATTGACTAGTTTGTTGCCAACCAGAAGTCATGATAATTTCATCTTTTACATCGAGCATTAAAATGACTTTTTCTTCATACTGTTTTAGCCAAGTTTTAAAAATTTCTGGTTGTTGAATAGCTAAACTGCCTATAACAGCGTAGTTTACGCCAATATTTAGAACTTCCTTTAATTCTTGCTCAGTTTTGATACCACCACCAAAGTCAATAACTAATTTGGTAACTTCTCGTATTTTTTTAAGAATTAGCCAATTAATAACTTTTCCAGCTTTGGCTCCATCTAAATCTACTACGTGTAGTCTTTGGAAACCTAACATCTCAAAGTTTTTGGCTATTTCTACCGGATTGTCGGCATAAACAGTAGTTAGGTTATAATTACCCTGGCCCAGGCGAACACACTTACCATTAAGTAAGTCAATAGCCGGAATAACTTGCATAGTTTAACTATGAGTTTACTAGTTAATTTTAGTCAACTTTTGTTTAAAATAAGACAAACTGATGTTTAATTCTAGTTAGTTTTTGCTTAAACTAAGAGTATATTTGTTTTTATTTTCAAAATTTTTAAAAATGTTGTGTTACTCTGATTGCTGTCTAGAGTTGGTTGTTGTATATCTAACTTAATTCCAGCTAGCTTGACAAGACTAAGCAACTAAGTAGTAAGTTAACAACTTATTAAGTTTTTGTTTATGTCTGATATTATTGCTAAGATTAAAAAGCAAAAAACTTTTGCTATGATTAAGCCCGATGGGGTAATGAGAGGTTTAACCGGAGAAATTTTACGTCGGATCGAACTATCGGGACTAAAAATTGTGGCTTTAAAGATGATTCGGGCTACTAAAGAACAAATTATTGCTCACTATCCGATGAGTGATCAAGCTTGGGTTGATCGTTTAGGAGAAAAAGGGTTGAGCACTTTTGAAGGTCTGAAACTAGATCCTAAGATGTATTTAGGTACAGATAACAAGACAGAAATTGGTCGCAGTGTGGCTCAATCGCTGATTGATTATATGACTTCTGGACCAGTTGTGCCTATGGTCATTGAAGGCATTCAGGCAGTAGATATGGTTCGCAAACTAGCTGGACATACTTTACCTTACAAAGCTGAAATGGGGACTATTAGAGGTGATTTTTCAGTTGATAGTCCAGCCGTAGCTAACGTAGAAAAGCGTGCTATTCACAATCTGTTCCACGCCTCTGAAACTTTGGAAGAAGCTGAAAGGGAAATTGCGTTATGGTTCTCGCCAGAAGAAATGATGCATTATTCTAGAGCTGGAGATGATATTATGTATTCTAAAACCTATTAGTTTTAAAAACTATTAAAGTGAAATTGCATTTCATTGCGGTTTTCAAGAGTCACTACTGTTAAATTTGTTTTTTATTTCAAGTTAGTCTCAAATTACAAAGGGTTGTTTAAAGAGTTTTTCTTGATCTATTGTGAATTTGTTAAAATAACTTGTGAAGACTGTTCTTTAAGCTTTAACTTTTTCAGAAACCACGATTCTAATAAAAAATTAGTGCTATTTAACCGACTTAGTTTTTTGTTGAATAAGCTTTGTTTGTTGTAAACTGTCTAAGTTTTTTTGATGCTATGCTAGCAAAATTTTTGTTACGGTTTTTAAGTTTTTGGATTTTTCAATAAATAGATAATTTCTATTAAAATTTTAAAATGTTTACTATCACAAGTTGGTTTTATTGATTATTTTTTAGTTGTTTTGACAACTTTTTGAGCTGTTTCTAGGTTAGTAAATAGTCAAACAATTTTGTGCATATAAAGCAATATTTTTATAAATTAGGTCATTGTCAGGATTTAGCTATCGAGGAATATAGCTTTCTTACTGGTGATCGCAGTTACATCGTTGATCGGGGTTGGTTGTTAGGAAAGGTTTTAGTCAACACTAACTTAACTGGTAGTTTGGTGTTTAGTGGGTCAGTGTTGGGTTTAGTTAGTCAAAACGATTTTTCTAAGGTTTTAGAATTACTTAAATTTGAATTGCTAGCGTTTCGAGAAGCTAATCCTGAAATTAAAAAACTGGGACTACATCTTCCTAAAAAATATTTATCAGATGCCTTGGTTTTAGCTAAAAAAAGCGGCTTTAAAAAAGTAAATTTAGCGGCAAAAGTGCCCAATTTTGGCTCTTGGAAACATGTACGCACTTGGTTTCTAGTGATTTCTTTTAGAAATCAATGGTTAATAGGTAAAATTGATACTTATTCTAATCAAGAATTATGGTCACTTTTGGATCAAAACTTGCCTCACAGAAACATGAAACCAGGTATAATCAATTTGAAATTGGCTCGTAGCTTGTTAAATTTAAGTAAAAAGTTAACCATTTGGGATCCATTTTGTGGTCAAGGTGGATTGTTGGTCGCTGGATTAGATTTAAAACAAAACTTTCTTGCTTCAGATATCTTATCTAGTTGTTTACTTCAGACTCAAGAAAATTTTATTGAAGCTAAATCAATTTGGAAAAAAAATTGGAAACATCTTAATTTTAACAACGATTTTTCTCCGGCTAACCTAGTTACAGAAATTCTTGATGCTAGACATTTATCCTTATCTAAACATTTTGCTTTTTTTAAAGAGCTAGCTATTGTTACTGAAGGGTATTTAGGTGATAATTTTAGCCAACCTCCTAAATTGCTTGATGCACATTTAGAATTGCAAAAAATTCACGATTTATGGTCTCAGGTAATTTTGCAGGCTAGCAAGCTGAGGATTACTGAATTAGTTTTTTGCTTGCCGGTGTATTTACAAATTCAAACAACACACTCAAAGCCGTTTTGGCCAAAATTTCAAAACGAATTAATTAAAAACACCTGTTACAGGTTTTACCAATTTACTAACCAAAAATCAGGAATTTTGTATAACCGCTCTAATAATTATGTTGGCCACTTAATTGTTAAGTTGATTAGCGATTAGTGTCTGAATTAAAATCAATTAGATTGTAAATTCCAATAATGGGAATTCTCCACTGGTTACCTGTATAAGCTGAGACAACCCCAAATAGGAAAAATAAAACTCCCAAAATCCAACCCAAAGCCGTCATTAACCAACCAACGCCTGGAATGATGGATAAAGCTGTAATTATGGCCAAATAGATTAGTAAACACAAACTTTGATTGGCGTGAAAACGGTAAAATTTGTTGTTAAAATCAACTATAATCGGTAGAAGAAAAAATACATACCCCAAAGCAGCAATGGTTTTTTGCTGTTGGTTAAAATTAAATTGCGATTTTTGTTGATCTCCAGGAATAATTTCTATTTCTACAATATCTTCTGGTTTTGTAGTCATACTTGCTTTAAGTGGTGCTCAGGGAGGGACTTGAACCCTCACGCCTAAGGCACATGCTCCTAAAGCATGCGTGTCTACCAATTCCACCACCTGAGCTTTGCATTTGCAACCACGTGAAATAGAAGAAATATATAAGTTGCAATTAGTCAAGTTGGTTTTGACAAAAAACGTTTTAGTAAAATGAATCGTTTATATGACTATGAATTCAGGTAATTCCAGATGTAAATTATCAGTGATTATTCCTGCTTACAACGAAGAAAGGAGAATAGGGAAGACCTTAGATAGGTATATCGAATATTTCGAGGGTAAATACGGCCGCGATTGTGAGATTTTAGTAGTTTTGAATGGGTGTAAAGATGGTACTGAATCTGTAGTTAAGAACTACATCAGCCAATCTTCAATTTTGAAGTATGTAAACTTTCCTGAGCCAATTGGTAAAGGTGGGGCTATTGCTAAGGGTTTTGTTTTAGCTCAAGGAGAATTTATTGCTTATACCGATGCTGACGGTTCAGCAGGGCCAGAGATGATAGATCGGCTGTTTGTTTTTTTGCAGGAAAATCCAGAATTTGCTTGTGCTATTGGTTCCAGAAATTTGCCAGAATCTCGTACTTTAGGTAGAACAGTTTTCAGAAAACTTTTAACTAAAAGTTTTAACTGGTTAGTTAACCTATTATTCAACTTACATATTCAAGATACTCAATGCGGGGCTAAAGTTCTAACCAAAGCAATGGTTGAGCGGATCCTACCAGGATTGTATATAGCTGGCTTATCGTTTGACGTGAACTTGTTGGTTGAAGTTAGGAAAAATAATGGTAAAATAGCCGAAATACCTATAAACTGGTTTGATGATCATGACTCTACTATTACCAATCCTTTGAAGTCTTCAATATTGATGTTGTTATCTATTTTGCAATTACGAATTAATAACTCGCCTTTTCGTAAAAGATTGCTTTGGTTAAAACCTTTTGCTGATTGGTTGTGGTCGTTGGTACTTTCCAAAAAAGAAAGAGAATATCTAAAAATTAAGCACTAGCTTGGTTTTTTATTTTTGTAATTAGTTAGTTTTCCTGATTAGATGTAACTAATAATTATCAATTTTGTTTAAATTAAGTTTTATAAGCTAAATCTTAAACCGAAAAAAGCTTTCCTCGTTTTAAAAATCAATAAATCTAGACATACTGACGAATTTTTCTTCCCTTGGGGGTCAGTTGACCTGAATTTTTTAAGTTGGAAACTTAGTGATGTTGCGGTCTATATCAAAGCAACATAAATGATGTCTTGCTATTATGTCAATACATTAATTAGTCTTGGTCGTACAGACCAGTGATTCTAGTTAAGACTCTTTTGGTTATCTACTTTTTTGCTAACAACAGTAAATTGACAAAAATTTAGATACTCAGTTTAGTAGTTGGTATGCTAAAACCAGTTTTACTGAAAAATGGTCTAACTGTCTTACGTTTTCCTAAAATACCAAGCAATATTTTTTTGTGTGGGTTTGTGGTGAAAACTGGTTCTTTGGTGGAAGCTGGCAATTTTCCTCAAGGAATTTCCAACTTATTAAGAACCATGTTTTGGTGTGGTACCGATCGTTATCCTTCTAAAAGAGCCTTAAATACACTGATTGAAAGTATTGGTAGTACGTTTTTTAGCGAAGTAGATTTTCACTCTACTAGTTTCTATTTAGTATCTCCTTATTACCACCAAAAACAAGCGGTTTCTATTTTAGCAGAGATTATCCAGCATTCTTATTTTGATACTAAAGATTTAGAGGTACAAAAAAGACGAATTTTAGAGTTAATTAAGAAATCTGAAGATAGTTTTACTGAAGAATGCACTCAGTTAAGCTTAAATAATTTATATGGAGACACTGGTTTGGGTTTACCTATATTAGGTACAATAGAATCGCTTTTAGCAATTACACAAGAACATATTTATGAGTATTTAGCTAGACAATACCAACCTAGTAAAGCCTACTTAATTTTAGGTGGTAATTTTGATAATAAAACTATTTTACCCACCATTGATCAGTATTGGTCAATTTGGCAACCTAAAAGTCAACCTACAATTGATTTATTTGAACCTAAAATAGAAGATTTAGGCAATTTTCCTAGAGTGCTTTATAAGCAGAGAGGAATTCCTACTACTCACCTGATGGTTAATTTTGTGTTACCTCAAGGTTTGGCTATAAAAAACTCTTTTTCAGAGTCAGGTTTAGAAAAAAAACCAGATTCTGAAGAATCTGAACAGTTATTGGAAGAAAAATTATTTTGGCTAGCCAAGTTGTATTTATTAAACACAGTTTTAGGCACTGGTTTTTCTTCTAGGCTTTGGGTAAAAGGTGTAGAGGAAGAAATGTTTTTTGAAGATGTTCAAAGCGAATTGGTGCTATTTAAGCACACTGGTTTTCTAAAGATTTATGGCGCTACAGAGAATAGCCAATTTACTTTTGCTTTGGAAAGTATACTTTCAGTCTTGGAAGGATTGAAAAAAACTACTATGTCGATTACCGAATTGAATAAGGCTAAAGAGCAACTTAAAGGCAATTTACTGATTGATAACGAGTCTTTAGTTAATTACACCAAACTACAGGTGAAAAACCTAATTTTTTCTGATTACATTTGGGATTTAGAAAAATTACTTTACAAAATAGACGAAATAGACACGACCGACATTCGTAATTTAGCTAATCAGATTTTTTCTTTAGAAAATTTGTTCCTAACTATTTTAGGGACAGCCAAACAAACCAGATTGGTGGAAAAATTAATTCAAAAATTTTTAGCTACTTAAAGTAGTATTGTTTGGTTGTTTTATGTAAATAAAGGTTTAGACAGATTTCCATGACCAAAGAAGAATATGAAAAATTAGTAGCTGAAGTAAACCGATTAAGAAATAATCTTCATCTCTTTAACGAAGAAACCATTAGCGAATCAGCTTTAGATGATTTGAAGCGTAAAATTACTGCTTTTGAAGCAGCCCATCCTGATTTAATTTCGCCAGATAGTCCAAATTATACAATTGCTGGTGGAATAGCTGAAAAATTTGAAAAATTTGCTCACAAGCGTAGAATGTTATCTTTAAATGATATTTTTACCTTAGAGGAACTGCAGGCCTGGGAAAATCGATGGCGAGATTTTTACGTTAAACAGTATGGTGTGTATCCTACCTCTTTGCAGACTTCGCTACAGTATGTAATTGAACCTAAGGTTGATGGTTTAGCTATTAGTTTGCATTACGAAGGTGGAATTTTACAGAGAGCTTTAACTCGTGGAGACGGTTGGGTTGGTGAGTTGGTTACTGAGAATGTAAAACAAGTAACCGATATTCCTAAGCAAATTTCAGATCTTAGAAAGATTGAGGTTCGGGGAGAAATATTTATTACTAAGGCTAATTTTGAAGAATTAAATAAACAAATTCTAGAAGGTAAACAGGTTGGTCGATTTGGTAAGTCTGGACCGGAAGGGGTTTTTGCTAATCCCAGAAATGCTGCCAGCGGAACCATTAGACAACTAGATAGTAGTGTAGTCGCTCAGAGGAATTTAAGTTTTATTGCTTACGGGGTTTGGATAGATGAGAACTAGTGAAGTTTAATTGAGGAGAAAACTGGTCTTGAGTAAATTTAATCTATACTTGTGTAGTTTGAGATTAGAGTTAATTTGTATTAAACCAAATTATTTCGGAAAAATAAATTAATAACTAGCAATTTGTTCTGCTTCTAGTTAAGCAGTCTTCCTTGATTAATCTGAAACTAGCTTAAATTTTTTGTTTTTTATTAGTTTTTTAATTACTATTTTAGTCTTATCTTGAGTGCCTAATTGCTTGTTGACTTTGTTTGTTTAGTTTACTTAATTTTTTTATTTTAATCTATCCTAATCATATTGCTTCAATTGTTCAACGACTTCTGGTTTCCACCAATTTGTGCGCCAATGGTGTATCACCTTGTGATTACCAGTTTTTAGCCACGAGGGAATAGACCAATTATTCCAGACTTCTGGACGAGTATACTGTGGATGTTCTAACTGAGGAGCTAGTTTTGATAACCAATACTGGTCGTCAAAAAGTTGAGGTTTAAGTACTAAGCTTTCAGAGTCTTGCCAAAACAGTTTAGCTTTGTTACTCTGCAAGTTTTTTTTACCCAAAATATATTCCCCTTCCTCATGATAAAGGTTAACCCCAGCAGAAAAAGAGTCGTGGTTAGTACATTTTTCTTTGCCCACAAACCCAGGAATTAATCGGCTAACACTCTCAATAATGGCCAGAGCAGCAATTTCTCCACCATTGAGCACAAAATTACCTAAAGAAATTTCGACATCTACCAATTCGCTAACTCTAGCATCAAATCCTTCGTAACGTCCAGCAAGCAAGTTAATTTCTTCAAAATTAGTTAGCCACTCAACGATTTCTTGATTTAAAGGAAACCCTCTAGGGGTTAACAGAATGCTAATTTTTTTTAGAGGCTGAGTGTGTATTTTTTCTAGCCATAGTCGGTAAAACGAAGAATTGTTAGGCAATATTCTTTGATGTTTAGTAATAGATTGAGGAGATTGGTAGAGTGTAGATACAGCTTGGACTTCGTTTAATGCTAGAAAAATTGGTTCTACCATTAAAACCATACCACCGCCACCTCCGAAAGGTCGATCGTCTACTTGTTTGTGTTTGCCTTGGCCAAATTGCTCACGCCAGTTGACAGTTTCAATGGAAATTAAATTTTTACTTATAGCTCTGGCTACTAAAGCTTGTTGCAAGTAAGAACTAAACAAATTTGGATGTAATGTAAATACTCGAAAATACATAGTCTTTACTGACGAAAGTATTTATGAGTTTTAGTCAATTCGGGGTGTAGTTCTTTTGGTTAGATGAGGCTAGAGTCATTGACAACCTGTTAAGTTTAGTTTAGTTAGGAAACTAAATTAAAGTATGCCCGGCTTTCAAGCTTACTTATTAAGTAAGCAGACTTTAGTACCTCAAGTTTATCAGTTTACTTTTGCTACTGATTTGTGGTTGCCATTTAAACCCGGCCAGTTTGTTAGTCTAGAATTGCAACCTGGTCTATTGAGGGCTTATTCAATTGTAAAATTGGAAAATTTTAAAGGAAGTAACTTGGAATTGGTTATCCCTGATAGCTTTGCTACTAGAGGATTGCTAACTTTATTAATTAGCACAAAACCGGGAGGTTTAGCTTCTCAGTTTTTTGAGCAAGTTCAGTTAGGGACTTTGTTGAAAGTAATTAATCTAACTGGTAGGTTTGGTCTAAAAACTAACACTCAACCTAAAGCTAGGTTTTTTGTAGCTACTGGTACTGGGCTAGCTCCGTTTATTCCAATGTTGAAACAGTCTTTACAAGACAATCCAAACTTGGAACATAAATTATTTTTTGGGGCCTTTCAAAGAACTTTAGACTTTGCTAGAAATTTGTTGGAACAGGAATTACACAATTTTACTAATTTACAAATTATTTCCTGTTTTGATCAGGATCATTTTGTGGAGACGGAGGACAAGAAAATGGGTAGAGTAACTCAGGTTGTACCACAGTACATTACTGATCTTTTAAAAACAGAATTTTATTTGTGCGGCAACCCTTATATGATTAAAGATATGCAAGAAGTACTTCAGCAACTAGGTGTACCCAAAGAGCAAATTATTAAAGAATCTTTTGGGTCAACTTCCAGATAAGATGAACTTGTGTTTTGTAGTTTCTATCGAAAGCTTGCAAAGAATTTTGACTTGGTTAAATTTGAGAATTTTATATTTCTAATACTTGAAAATTGGTTATTTTGGCGAGTAATTATTACAGTTTAACTCTTGGACGGGGAAAATTGAGATCAAAATTAACTAACTTACACTCCTAAACTAGTGGGTTAGCCGATTAGTAAAACATTAGCCAAGCTTGTGTAGAACTTGTTAGTTGTTTTTTAGGTTTTAAACAAACTCAAATCAAACTTGAGCTTAATGTACTACTTACATTCCCATTGCCAAGCTTGTCCGTTGGCGAACATCCAAGCAGCTATTTGAATTTGGTGATGAGGATTCCAAATATCAGCGTTAGCTAAACCAATTCTGTCAGCGTTGGCTCGAAAAGTATTAGGATGAAATTGAAACAGACCAGAATAAACACCGTTTACAGCGTTACTTCTACCACCAGATTCGCAATACATAACTCTAATTAATTGTTCTGGATTGCATCCGTACGTGTTACAGGCCGATCTAATTATCGATTCAAAATCTCCTGTTATGCGAACTGGTTGGGGGTTGGAGTTTTTTGATTTAGCCAACTTGGTTTTGGTTTGTTGGCGCAATTGTTCTTGAGCCTTTTTTCTTTCCTTCTCCAATCTAATTCTTTCTATTTCTGCGTTAACTTGTGACGCGGTTTTTTCCTTCAAAAAAGACCAGGTCTTTTCTAAATTTTCTTGGTCTTTCAATATGAAAGATAAATAAACAATTTCAAGTTGGTTGTCTATTATGGGTGTAATTTGTTCTGTTTTAGTTGAGCTTATTTGAGCTTGAACTTGGGATACATTAAATTTTAATAAAATTATGGAGCTAATTATGAGTAAAAATTTTATAAAATCCAAAAAACTTGCCACCTTGGTAGGCATAAGTTTAAACTAAAAGGCTTAATTAACTAAAAAGCCAACCTACTAACCTACTACCCTAGTAGTATACTATAGTATACCTCTGTAGGTAAGAAAATAAAAATGTTCATTTTAAAAAACTGTCAAATTTATTACCTGTTCTTTACAATGTCTAAAAGTTTGAATTGCTTTTTTTCAAAATTTCAGTTAAGATATATCCATTATTTAGTGAATTGTGATGTTCTTTCAATTTTTTACAAAACTAATGCGCATTTTTGGTTTAGCTTGTCGATGGTTACTAATTACAGGCTTGTTAATGTTGTATATACTACCTTTTCAGGTAGAATCTGCTAATACTAGCGGAACATCTAGTTCTAACCAAGGAACAAACAATCAATCGGTTCTAGGAAGTGTATTACCTGCTTGTGCTTCAACTTCAGAAGGTGTTAATTTGTTTCTAGAATGTGTTAAACAAGCTACTTTGGCAATGTTGGTTGTGGGAATTATTTTTGTATTTATTCGCGTTGCCTACCAATCAGCCGCTGGTTTGTTAAGCGGTGGGGCTTCAGCTGCCGATATTAAACAAATTAAAGATTTACTAGGTTCATTAATTGTAGGTTTGTTTTTGGTTGGAATGCCCGTCTTAATTATACAAGCTATTGATCCTTTGGGACGCGTGATTGCTCTTAATTTTTTACAAGAGTTCAATCTTGGTCCAGATGCTCGGTTAATACCTATTGATAAAGGCCTTAGTGTTATTACCTGTGA